>Ga0308160_10003636_pt1 | contig 17221 bp, 14 predicted proteins | sample PhyFR1_FD_201036 | JGI IMG/M metagenome (GOLD analysis project Ga0308160, IMG submission 201036) | Phyllosphere microbial communities from UC Gill Tract Community Farm, Albany, California, United States - DLSLF.R1 | ecosystem: Host-associated > Plants > Phyllosphere > Unclassified | place: USA...
ACAGTCCATCTGTCAGCTTCGGTTGCAGTCGTGCGCATCGGCCTAGTGCGGCGCGCGCACCTCGACCGAGCCGACGTCGATGCCCCCAAAGCCTTCGGATCGGAGTCGTTCACGGAGCCGCCAGACCTGCTCGCGAAAGCAGGCCATGACGCCGATGTCGCCGATCCGGATGGGCGGAGTCGAGCCGCCCGACTCGGCCGGGTCGAGCAGCGAGCGGACGACAGCGACAATCTCGTTAATCTCGGCGAGGTTGAACCACGAGGCGCCCTGGAGAGCACAGGAAGGTCAGCGCGGTCAGGCAGGTTGACCGAGTGGCAGTGACGCACGTCGTCGAGCGATCCATCGAGACCTGGCGTGTTGAGCACGACCAGCGGCAGATCGGCGTTCGGCAGTCTGGACCAGCGGACAACGCCATTTTGGGCGCGGGGCTCGAGCGCATCGTCGTAGAAGAGCGTGGACGGCGTCATGAGCAACGCGGGATGGCACCGGTAGTTCTGAAGGTGCCGCAAGCGTCGATCATCAGCGCCAGCGGGGAGCCATTTCTGCGGGGACGCGGCACCTACTTTGACGAGCCGGCTGCAAGGCTGCCAGTCGTCGCCAGAGGAGGCTGTCGACGATACGTACAGCGGCCTCTCGAAAAGCCGCTCGAGCAGCGAGACGTCGAGCTCGCCAGAGCGCGCAGCGTCTGAACAGATGAGCGGGCCGACTGGGAGAGGGCTCACGCACCGGTCAGCGATTGGTCCTTATCCGACCGCGGCTCGGCTGAGCGGACGCACGCTGCTGGCCATCGCCGCACAGGACCAGCTGAGGCTCGTTCTCGACCGACGTGTTTTCGAAAGGCAGGACGACCGAGACGGGCACGAGCAGCTCGGGCTCGCTCCCTTGGCCGGCCTGAGAGGGAACGACGTCAGTAGCGGCGCATCTGCGGCAAAGGTAGGATAGCGCACCTCGTCGACGATCAGATGCGTCCAATGCGGACGGACTGCAGGTCGACTCTCTGCGTCGTGCGGGTGGATCGCCGAGGCGACACCTCGTTCGAGCGCTCCAAGGTCTCGATTCGAGACGTGCGCCCGAGACAAGATGGCTGCGTCGGCCGCAGAAGTGAGGACGATGCGATACCGCATCAGCTGCGCGAAGGGCGGCACTGTATGTGAAGTAAAACCGACGGGTGTTTAGCGGTGCGGAATGGCCTGCAGGCTTCAGCCTGGAACGCACCCGCAAAGTGGTCGCCTTCGACGAAGCAATAAGGAAGGCTAAGCGATCGACAGACGAGAGCGTCAGCTTGCGATTTGTGAGCGCTCGGCAGACATAAGCAGGACGGACATGGTTTCCGGGACTTCTGCAAAGGTGCGCTCGCGATCGTTCAGACGGAGCATCGACGGGCGCTGGCCGGGGCCGAGTGCCTTTAGCAGGCGCAGGCACAGCGTGTCGGTCGCTGAGTTGGAGGGCGCGACGAGCAGGATTGTCGCCGTCAGCTGGACGCGGAGAATTTGAAGCGCGAGCTCTGTGACCATCTGCAGGGCGCAGACACGCAGGGTTAGCCGGTATCCTTGAGAAATGCGCGGGAGAGAAGCTGCACGGGCCTTGGTCTTGCCTGTACCGAACGGACCAGAGACGAGCAGCGGCACGCGCGATCGATAGAGAGCGCCAACCCGGACTGCAGCCTGCAAACGAGCTTAATCGATCAGCGAGATAAGACGCGATGCCTAACGGCGACGAGTCACGAACCCGTTGCTCCTCGTTCAGGTTCGAGTCGACCCAGTCTCCTTTGTCAATTTGCGCCTTGAGTCGCACCGGCATCCGAGGATCGGCATCTGCAGGCTCGGGAAAGAGCCAGTGTCTGAGGACGGCGCTCCTATCATCCGCGTCCTCCGCCGGCTTGCCGTTCGATAATAGCGTTGTCGCCGGGGCACTGGTGCCGAGGATGCCGGCTGCGAGGTCAACTGCGGCAGCCTGTTCGAGCGTCGGGAGAGGCGACGGGAAGAAGAGACAGTTGAACGCCCCACAGACGTTGCCTTGTCGCCCATCGCCGGCGCGTGAGGTAGGTCGAAGGAGGAGGGCCTCGAGCGAGACCGGAAACGGGTGCAGCGGGGACGCCAGGTACGGGATGAGGTTCGGCACCCGGAGGTCTGCGCCCAGTGCCCAGACAAGGTGTATGTCAGCATTGCAATCCAATGCCGGTCGGCATCTTTCAGGACGCACAGACGAAGCCTTCACGCTTGCCAACGCTCACGACGCGGCCCATCAGGCCCTCGTCACTGCCGGTCGCCCAGTCGACCCAGACCTCGCGAAGCAGACAGGCGTCGCCGACGCTGACTTGCGGCCAGTTCTCGCGCACGCCCGGGACGTGCATGCACACGAGCGCGCCGGCTTCGTCGCCGAGACTGGCGTCGAGCAGGACGACGGGCAGCTTGTACAGGACGAGCGATCGGCCACGTCTGCTTTGGGCCGCCAGCTCAAGAGCGAGCAGCTGCCCGAAGCGAGTGCCGTAAGTCGAAGCGGTCAGTGCAGGTAGCCGATCGTGTCCGCGCGGAGGAGCCGTCGCGAGGAGCCTAGCTCGGATCGGAGGAGCAAGCAGCGCCGAGGGATAGAACGAGCTGGTGTAGTCGGTTGGCGGGAAGGAGGGCAGAGGAGCGAGCGGGTGCACGTAGGTCGGTGGGAAGAGGTCCAGGTCGCGGAGGAACTGGGGCAGGAACGTGTCCGCCTGTGAGGGGAGCCAGAGGGGTCAGCAGTCGGACCGGATCGCAGAAGGAGCTGGCTTGGGTAGGCACGTAGACATCCAGGCCCGCTGGATCCTGACGTCCCGTCGGCGCTTTGTCTCCTCCGTCTGGCGCTTGAGCGAAAGCCGTCTGTGCGTCATCGGTTAACCAGTCGGATGGGCCGAGACCGGCTGACCGACCCTGCGGGCCGGACGACGAGGACGGCGGGGCGAGGACGTATGCCGCTCCCTCGAGCCCTGCCTGATGACCGGGCCGGTCTGTCCGGCCGGCAGAGGAAGAGGTCGCCTCCGATTCTCCGCCTGACCCGAGCGGCGACAGTAGGTCGGCCCAAGCCTGGTCGATCGGCCCGTCGATGGCTGAGCCGAGGGCGTCTTGCACGAGTGCGGCCGCTCTGACATCGTCCGCCGCGGGCGATGGAGCGCCAGGGTATCCCAACCTCGGCCAGAGAGCCGATCTAGGTGGTAGGAAGCCCTCCGACCGAGTTGTAGGGAGGACAGAGACCGGCTGCCCGTAGCCAAGTGGCGGCACAGGCGACGGTAGGCTCGCGTCGAAGTGCTGCGCAGAGGCCGGCGAAGCCAAGGGAAGCCTCCCAGGCAATCCAGCTGATGCATGCGGGGGCAGCCAAGCTCCGTGCTGGCCTGCCGGGCCGACGCTTGGGGCGTAAGGGCTGAAGGCCGCAGCGTACCCTTGGGCGTGGCCGGGTGGAACGGGCTGAGCCGACAGGGGCGGGGGTCGTGAGCCAGAGACGACGTTGGCGGGCGCCCAGGAGAAGCTCGGAGGCGGCCCTCGGAAGGACGGAAGCTGCATTGGGCTGTGTGCCGGCCCGTATGAGCTCTGACATGGCGAGCTGATGTACCAGGGGCCGACCGGTGGCTCCTGCAGTGGCGGCCGACTGACGGCAGGCGAGCCGAGCTGGGCGCCTCCGGTGCTCGATGATGAAGACCTTGGCACTGGCTGGCAGGCTCCCGCTACCGCAGATGGATGACCGCCGTTTGCCGCTGGCCGGCCAGAGGGCGGCGCCATTGGGGCCGCTACCCTGAACGAGCGCTCGAGGGGATGGACGATGGCTGGAGTCGAGTGGTCGAGACGAAGGCGTCGCTGCCAGGCGCCCGACCGAGACGGGCTGCGCGAACGCAGCCTTGCCTCAACGCAACGGCGGCGACGCCCTACCCCCTCGAAGCACTCTCAGTCCCGAGGGCATCCTGGCAGCAAATGAGGCAATACGGCAGCTGACGGTGCATGGAATCGGCTTTCGAAGTGCAAACAGGTGCAGGACAGGCGGCATGATATCGGAGCAAGCGGTCGCAGCGACCTGATGAGACGGCAGGAGGCGGGAGGGGAGGTCAGCGTCGGCGACAAAGGGGGAGAACGAAGGCTCGAGACGGAGAGGGTGGGTAGGGAGGAAGGAGCGAGGGAGAGCAAAGTTCAGGGGCCAGAGCGTATTCCAGCCCGTGCAAAGAGGTTGACCTCAGACGGGGCATACACCCCATCGGTCTGGTGCCAGCTGATAAGTCTCATCATGCGTGCTCTCCCTCGGGTGGGAAAGGTGGTGGGTAGGTGGCGAAGCAAGAGGTAGAACGGACCGGTCACATCCAGTCAAGCAGGCCGCCGCCAGGCTTCTTTGCCGCGGCGTCGGCCTCCTCGCGGGCCTTGTTGAGCGCGAGCATCTTCTGCAGCGTCGTCTGCGGCTTCTTCTTGCGGGCCGAGGAGGCGGCCGCTGGAGGGGCCGCAGGGCTGGCCATTTGCGGGCCTGCCTTGGGCGCCGGCGGGACCGGGGTCGGCGAGGCGCGAACCGAAGGAGCAGGGGACGACCGTGCTGAGGGTACCGGCGAAGGGCGGACCGACGAGGGCGCAGGCGACGGCAAGGGTTGACCGCCGAGGGCCGGGGTCACAGACAACCGCGAAGGAGGGGTCGACTGAGCGGCCGCCGCCTGGACCGGTTGGGCTGAGGCTGCTGCAGCGGCCATCTTGGCGGCCTTGCGAGCCGAAGGGAAGGCATCGACCGTCGGCCGGTCGCTTCCTGACTCGCGGACCTCGTACGCACAGACGTCGCAGCGGAGGAGGCGCGAATTGACGACGTGGGCCTGAGTCTTCTTCGCGCGGGCCTTGGCGCGGCGTGACCGGACGAGACGGACGGCCAACGAGAGGCCGCCGGGTGTCGAGCAGGCCGGACAGCAGAGAGCCGTCGTCGTCGATGCCGGGAGCTCGTTGGCGAGCCGAAGCCGACCGAGATGGAGGGCTGCAAGCGAGGGCGAGCCGGCCTGGGCGAAGGCTCGGGGGAGACCGACGGCGAGAGCCAGCGCTGGGGCCGAGAGGGTGGGAGGTGCGGACGGTGCTGGATTGCCCATTGCGTGAGGTGGATGCTAGACCATGGCCGAGAAGAGGCGAAAGTCCCAGGAAGAGGAGGTCGGGAGCCAAGAAGGGAGGATGGAGGTCGGGAGGGAAGAGGCGGGCAGAGGCAGCCTTCCTTTTGGGACGGGCGGCCTGGGCGGAGTTTTGAGGGCGGGCCAGGCCAACTTGCAGCTGCGAGCCGGCGCGCCGACTTGCCGATGCAAGTGCGTCCGGACGAGGGCCCCTTTGCTCTCCTCCTGCCCGGGCGTTCCGATTAATCGCCTCCCCTCCCAGAACGCGATCAATCTCGGCGGCGACAGGCAGATGCTCGGACGGCTCCTGCGCTCGGGAAGGTCGACCTCACGGCCGGGCGCGGTCGGCGTCTTCTGGGACATCGGTACGCCTCTCTCTCGCGCCGCTCTGGTGCTGCTCGCCATAGGACGCGCGACGTGCGCCTCCCTGGTGCTCGCGAGCTCGACTCGACAACTGACACGCGGGCTCCCTATGCGCTGCGTTCATCACCAGAGAACTGCTCGCCGCCGCGATGGGTCTCTGCGGCCAAGCTCGTGATGGCGATCCGCAACCTGACCCGCCCGTTCGGTCCGGTCAGCTTCATCAAGCTCTACCAGGGTCGGTCTCGTCGCGACGCCTGCGCGCAGGGCTCAGCCTCCGCCGAAGCACCGTCGGGCTGACCTCTCTCTCCTGCCTACCTTCGCCGCAGACTCCAAGAGCGCGTCTCGCCAGCAGGCTGGCTTCCTCGACCAGGCCTCGCGGGTGGGCATGGAGATCCGCGGTGCGTCCTCGTCCTCCTGCTCAGCGCCTCCGACGGCGCGCAGCACGCATCAGCCCACACTACGGATAGGTCAAGGGCACTGACGCCCGCTGCCTTTTCTTTGCCGTTCTTGTCGGTCCAGACTGCCCGCATCATGGCGACAAGGAGGTGGCCGATCGGCACATCATGACCGATGTGGCAGCCTTTGCGCTCGACCACGCACCGCCAGCGACGGTCGTCCTCTTGAGCTCGGGTGCGTCTTCGCCCCAGCTCTTGACTCGGCCTCCCATCCGCTCTGCTGAATCCAATTGGCCCGCGATTTGCTTCTTGATCAGACCACGATTTTGCGCCGATGCTCAACATGCTCCGAAATCGGCAGTACAATGTCATCCTTGTGGAGGGTCGGGGCCACACCAAGACGGCCCTCCGGGTCGCGGCCGACATCGTCTTTGGCTTCGAGGACGTCATGGGCCGGAGCCATATCCTGAGCCCGGTGCGTCAAGAGTCAGCGCGGTCTACCGCTGCAGATTAGCTGACGGGCTCTGCCTTTACGCTCAACGGACTGTCCGTGAATGCAGGTGCAGGACCCGTCGCTCCCGACCGCAGCCATCCCGCCTCGATCCCTCGCCGCTCGCTGCCGCCAGTACCTCGCGTCCCTGCTCGCTCCCGAAGGGGCAGCACCAAAAGCGTCGCCGATGCCCGTCTCGACGCAGCACGTGCCGAGCAACTTCCGACCGGCACCGACCGATCAGATCATCTTCCACCCGCTCATCTCGGCCTTGACCTTGCCCCAGTTCCGACGGCCGCTCGTCGCCCAGATGTCGGTCGCCCGGGCGATCCTTGTGCGTGACCCGTCCGCCTTCACGCGCGCCGGCTGCAGCTCGTACAGCCAGTACTTCACCGCCGCTCAGACGGCCGGCCTCGTCGTCCTCGGCGCCGGCCCGACCAACGCGTACGAGTGGATGACCTTGTCGCCGGCGCTCCAGGCGCTCGTCTCTGACTTTGTCTACGCCGACCTCGGAGACCCCGACGACGTCAAGCGGGTCGCGGCCGCCGGCTACGTTGACCTCGGCAACCCGGACGATGTCGAGCAGATTGCAGCTGCCGGCTCGTCCGCCAATCAGCCAATGACGGCTGGTCACGGGCGTCTACCGCCAACCAAGCCTGGCGCACATGTCATCTACTCGTCCACCGGCGCGCCCGTCTGGCCGGGCCCCGAACGGCCCTCAAAGGCCCAGCAAGCCCGCTGGGCCCTGGAGAAGATCCGCCGCAAGTCGGCGATGCGAGCCGCGACGGCGGCCGTCGCACGGCTCAACAGGAGTACTGGGTATAGCCGTAGCGGACAGATTGTCAGCCCGGGCTTGGCCGCCTTCCTCAAGGCTCAGGACCGTCCTGCCTCGGCGCTGGACGAGGCTGCTGCAGAGGACGTTGGGACCTCCGTCCCCGCGGCCGTCGCTCCGGCCAATGTCCTTCCGGAGCTTCCGTCCACCCTTCCACGGCCGCCAGCTTCCTTCACCCGCAACCCACCACTCGAGCCTCTACCCGCCGAGCTCTTTGCACCCCTCACGGCCATCCTCGACCGGCCTCACCATCAAGACGCGGTCCTGCTCACCCTCTCGCGCACAGGCGAGGCTGAGCAGGCGATGGCGCGCGTCGGAGCTGCCGACTGGCGCGAATACGTCGCTCGGGCCGAGGTCAGCGGCGTCGTCGAGCTCGGCAAGAACGGTCAAGGGCGAGACCGGTGGATCAGACTGCCTGAGCGATCATCACTGGAGGAGCGGGCTAGCGTCGCGCAGGTCTGCCATACCGAGTCGACGGCCGACCACGCTGCGCCTTGAGCCACGTAGGACGCCGCAAGTCGATGCGGGCGGACCCCCTTCTGCACCTATGCCGGCCGCCAGCCGCATCGAGATGGCCGGCCAAGGCTCGGTCCGGCTCACGGCGGGACTCGCCGCTCCAAACCGGCGAGCGTTTGCCAACTCGCGCTGCCGAAGGTGCGCCTCAGTCTCTCACGACCGACGCCCTCGCAAATATTTCTGACAGAATCCTTCCTCCAGTCGTCCTCAGCGCGTCAGCGGCGCAAGTCGCTCGGAGGCGCCTGTGAAGCCGAGCATCAACCCTGCCGCCGGACCGAGCCCCCTTCCAAGGGACGCCGCGCTGGCAAAGCCAGCGTGCCTGCCACCCCTTCCAGGCGAGGCAGCATAGTCCTTTCGGTCGAGCACGAAAGCTGATGACGATGCGCAACCATCAAGCAGAGAGTTTGGCGACAAGACAGGAGTCGATAGCAGAAAGACATTCCGAGGGCGGTTGTAAGGGAGTGCAAGTGAGACGTAAGGGGTGGGCGTTTAGGGGGCGTGTGCGGCGGGCGGTGCGTCCTGCCGGCTACTGAACCAGGTCCAGAGAGAGGCAGGCGAAGCGACGGGCTGATCCTCCCGCGGCTCGTCAGACCCTTCGAGTTCTACTATCGTGCTCGACGACGAGGGCTCGCGCGAGCGGCTCGCTGTTTTGACAAAGGCCGAGAGTGAGCGAAGCGAGTCGCCTCCGTCCGAGGACGGCTGGCGGCCGACGTGCGAGGCGCCGATCGCGTCCGTGTTGATGCCGACGGGAAGAGCGCCGTGCGAAGTCGGGTAGCAGTGGCCGCTCGTGCTGTCGAGCCGGAGCGGGAGAGGGCCATGGTGCGAGGGCGGCGAGAGCGGCAAGCCGTCCGTGTCGCTCGAGCTGCTCGTGAGTGACATGGCGCGTGGCCGAGCGTCGTGGGTGACTGATGCGAGGGACGGGTGGACAAAGGCGTCGTCCGAGCGAGTCGATGAGGCCAAGGAAGCGGCCCAAGACTCGCACTCGGATGCGGTTGAGACTGCGCCGTAGACGGGGAAGTGGCCGACCGGGTCCGGGATGTAAGTGTGAATGACCGTCCGAGGGGGGGTGGGGTGCCTGGCGCGGCGCCGCGTCGGGCCAAAGCAGTCAACACCAGCATCGTCGTCGCTGCCGATGTCGCTCTCGTCGTCCGAGTCGTCCATCTGCATGTAGTCGCTGCGCGTCTGTGATCGAAGAGATCGGGAAGGGCCGGGCTCAAAGACGACACTCGCGTGGGGGATGGCCGACTGCCGCTTCAGGACGGGCATCGGTGACGCTCCTGCCTTGGCGGCTTGCGAGAGCCGGGCGTTGACCGCCTTATAGCGCTTGCTTGACCCACGAGTCTGAAGCACCTCGAAGTTGCAGGCCGTCTTGCGCGCCTCACAGCGTTGGCAGGGCTGCTCGGAGACGCCCGCCTGGCCGGACGGAGGCGGGTTGGCGCCGACGCACTGTATGGGACGGAGGATCGCATCGGCGAGGTGAGCCTAGGACGGCAAATCCGAGCTGAACAGACCGCCTGGCCGCACCTTGTGCCGAGCCTTGCGGCACGGCTCGCACGAATGCAATGCCTTGCCGTTCCTGTAGGAGACCTTGATGAAGCCCGTCGATGCTTGCGCCTTGAGCGGACTCGGGGCCCGGCCGGAGGCGGTCTTGCTCGTTGGCGGCAGCCTGGTCTTGGTCGTCGAGCCCTTCCGAGTCCAACGGATCGGGCGCGGCGCCTCATCGACGATCGAGTTGAAAAGGTAGGGCGAGTCTGGCTGCGACGACAGCGATGAGTTTGAGCTCTCTCGACGAAGGTCAAAGACGGCCGGCGGCGAGCGGATCATTGGCGAAGAGGCCGGCCCTCGCGCTACACGCGTGAGCGTAGCCGCGGCATTGGTGGGCGAGGGCTGATCAACCCGGCCATCCTCGGACGCCTTGTCGGGCGCGAGATCGAGCGCGAGGAAGCGGCCACGGAAGGGCGTCGCGAGCGGCGACTGCGTCCGAGGCGTGTGCGATGGCGATGAGGCCGGCCGCGTCGACGAGACCAATTTGTCAGGCGAGCAAGTCGGGGAGCGCTCATCGACGGCCGGCCGGTACGCCTGCCAGACGGTCGTCGGCGTTCGATGGAACGCATGGAAGGCGAGCGTCGAAGGGAGCGAGGCTGAGGGTATGCCGCCTACTGAAGGAGAAGAGCGGCCGTGATCGATCGACCGGCGGGCAGGCCGTGCGGCGACCGTCGAGGGTACGAGTAGCTCATCCTGCCAGAACGAGGACGCGTGGGCGGCGCCGGCCGACTCGAGATGGCGAGTGCCGTACGGGTCGTCACCGCCGCTAGCGGTGTGCAGAACGCGGGCCGATGTCGACCATGCGTCCTCGTCGTCAAAGCGGAGACTGGAGGTGTCGTCGGTATTGCCGCTGCCGTCGTCGTCCGTCGAGGTCGAAGCGCTGGCGGTCGCCATCCGCAGAGGGGACCGACCGCGGGCCGATGTCATCACGCGCTCGATGGGGCGGCCAGTCGTCCGGTTCGAGCTCATCGAGGATGTGGCGGCAACAGCCGCTTGACCGGGGAAGGGTGGCGCTGCAGGTAGTGTAGGGAGGAGGGGGGTGACGCTGCTGTGAGGCGGCGGCGGCGGCGGGAGCTCCAGAGCCGGTCAACGATCGCGAGCGAGAAAGGGACCGAGGGATAAGGAAGACCGTCTCTGGTCCGGCGAGACCGAGCTCTCGTGGAGGAGGCGAGGAGAGTTGCGCCAAGGGCCAGGTAGCCACGGAGCGCGCAGGAGGGCGCCGAGGCCAGCCAGGACCTGCTAGCGCGCGCCATCTTGCGCTGTCGAGCCGTTCAGACGCCTCTAGATTGGCACGAGCCTGGCCCCGAAGTGCGCTAGAGTGAAGTGGGCGGGGGTGGCGTTCGGACCGGTGCCTTGGGGCGCGCTCTCGCAAGGTTTCGACGAGCATGGCCGGTAGCCTTTCGACCGGGCTCGGCAATGGAGGGCTTCGTCGGCCGGTCGCGAGTCGAGCATCAGCGAAGCCATCGCTCGGCACGCCTGTGAAGAAGCCAGCTGGGCGGCCTCCGTGTCGAGCAAGGCGTCAAGCTAGGTGCCATGAGGCGTCGGGTCAGGGGCGAGGCGAGGCGACGAGGAAGATGACTGGCGACGATGAGCGAGCGGCCGGCGGCGGGAAGGGAAGGCACGTCGGCGCGTCCGATCCTCCGCCGAGCCGACGACCGATGCTTTGAGCTGCGGCTCCGACGCCCGCCACCGGTCCTGCGGCGAAGGGGGAAGGATCGACGAGGTCGGAGGTCTCGGAGTAGCGAGAAAGTGGGCTGCCTGTCAAGCAGATGGCAAGTCGACTGGGGCAGCCGTGGGCGGGCAGGCAGGCGGCGTCGACACGTCGCGGGCTCGTACGCATCGCGACGGCGGCCATGCCACAAGGAAGACCGGCACATGCTGGCACGCTTTCCACGAGCCGACTCGAACGCTCCCTTTTCACAAGGCTTGACGAGGCGTAAGATGGTCGTTGTATCGTCGTGATGCGGTGCGTCCGGGCCGTCGCCCCTCATGCCCCAGAGGCCTTTCTGCTCGGTCGCTCGCGGTCCGCGGATTGGACGGCACGGCGGATGGCCTTCCAGAGATCGAGGGGGTCTGTGACGTCCTTTTGTGACTGACCTCTGACGTCTCCGAGTTCGGCGCTTGCCCACCGGGCGTGCCTGGCCAAGGGCTCGTCGAGCACTGGCCAACGCCAGTCGACCGGGCCGAAGCGCTTGTGGTTGCTCTCGAGCATCTCTCGCGCCCCCTCCCGAGACTCCGCCCTGGCATAAGCCCGGTCAGCAAAGTAGCGGGCGTACGCGTCCCGGGCGACGGTCGGGCTGCTGAGCGAGGCCTCGACGTAGGCGTCGATCAACCGGATCGCGGGCGGCATCTCGGGCAGCGGAAATGACGCCGTGCTGGCGAGCCCGGCCGTCTTGGCCTTGGACTTGCCGCCAAAGTGGTCGGCGAGGGCGATGAGCCGGCTACGATGGTAGTGCACGTCGCCTGGGTCGATCACGCCCGCCCAGCAGCGGAGCACGTTCGGGTGGACGAACGGCCTGATCGAGTCGAGCGCCTCGAGCGCCCAGACGGCGTGCTGGCTGGACCTCGCCGGATCGACGCCTGGGACCGGCTCGAACGGCGCCGAGGCGGACCGGGTGAGGATCACCTCCTCGAACTCGTGAAAGTCGTCCGCGCCGGCGGGACCGAGCAGGGCGAAGCCCTTGAGGACGAGCGCGCAAAGGACGGGGTCATTAGGCGAAGCGTTGAGGACGAGCCGAAGCGAGCGGCAGGTGAGCGGCAGGACCATCGGCTGCTTCTGGACGGGCAAGCCAGCCTTCTCGTGGGCGACCGGTTGCAGCATGGAGTAAAGGGCCTCTCTGAGGATCGTCTTTTGGCTCGGCGTCGGCGGCTCGACACAAAGGAGATCGGCCTTGATCATCGGTAAGGCTGCGAGGAAGGGCTGGAGTAACATCCGGGCCTTATCTGGAGCCGTCGCGAATCGAGCAGAGCACTCGGTCATTAGTCAGGCGATACGGGCCGACTCTGTGAGACACTGCCGGCGGGCAGAGACGCACTGTTGAGGGCGGTCCAGAAGTCGCCCGTCTCAATCGTCCCTGCCTTCGTGGCCGTCTTCTCGAGGCGCTGGACGATGTGCTGGAGATCCTTGGGCGTCTTTGCGGACCTGATCGCCGTGATGATAGGGTTCAGATCTACCAGGGAAGGCGCTCGGAGCCGGGGTCAGCGGCTCGTTACGCAGGAGAGCGATCGCTGAAGCGAAACGCACCGCTCGGGTCCTCGTGCTGGTTCCGTATGCACTGATTGAGCGTCTCGGCCGACCGCGTTTCGGACATCGACAAGGACAGCAACGTCGGCGGGGAGTCGACAGCTTCCGTTTGCGGCAACGGCGCAGGCAGCGGCGGAGCTGTCGCGGCTTGCGTTCGGGTGACGAGCTGGCTCTGAACGATGGCGGCGCCGTTCGGGCCCAAGGGCCTGGCGGGCGTGGCCGACTGCTTTTCGGCCAAAGACGCTTTGGCCGGCGTTTCCGAGGCTGCGCTGTTTGCGTCGACTGCGGCCGACTTGCGGACATCGGCCTTCGGCTCGGTCGTTGAGGATGAGTCGGTTGAAGGGGTATGCTGCTCCAAGGCGGCAAGCGCCTGGCGGACGAGCGCTGACTTGGCCGGTGGCGTCGAACCTTTGACCGCGGGGAGAAGTCGAACGGGCGACGGACGATTCTTTGAGCATTGCGACGAGCGGTCTGGCAAGGGGGTGACATCCTGGACGGCTTGGTGCGCGGCAGCGACAGCCGTTGCTTGCGTCGTCTTTGATTCGGGGAACATCCCCTGGAGCGCCTCGCGCGTGAGCTCGAGCACGTCTTTGGCCTGCTGGATCTTGGCCTGCCGTTGCCTCGCCTCGAGCGCCTCTGCAAAGGAGAGCGTCGCCGAGACCGGCGACCGCCCCGAGCCCGAGGCGAACGGCGTGAGCGAGGACGCGTAGACGTCGATGAGGTGCCGGAGGCTCGACATGGTCGACTCGAGCGTCGGCAACGGAGGCGCCTGCGAGAGCGACTGGCCTGGCCTGACGCTGGACAACGCCCTGACCGTCGACGACGAGAGGGGCAGCTTGGAAGGCTGTGGCCGATCGAGAGGCTGCGAAGAGGCCTTTGTGGGCCGACCGCTTGACGTCGGAGTCAGCGACCGAGCCCCAGGCGGCGGAGACACTGCCAGCTCGAGCTGAGCAAGAGCCTTTCGTGAGACCATCGGCAGGGCGGCGTAGCGACGCCAGATCAGATCAAAGTCCTCACTTGGCGGACTGGCGCCGACCATCGACCTGCGCCGCTTGACGGTGAGGGAGACGAGTCGATTCAAGGCATGATAGGCCTTCTTGCGATCGCTGTGGGGTAGCGACCGGAATCCGAAGCAGTCGGCATTGAGCTCCCTCTCTACGTTATTTCCGAACTTGTCCCAGCCCTCCTTTGGCTTGACCCGGCTCTCCGAGAATCGCTTGGCCAGCGCGAGGGTAGACGCCGGGACAAGCTCGGGGTCGAATAGCCGCAGGGACTTTGAAGATGAAGAAGTCGGCAGACGTGCCGATGACGAGGATAGTGATGCTGTGCTCGCGAGCGACGTCGGCGAGAGACTCCGCTCGTTGCTGATCGCCCCGCTGCCGCTGGCGGTCGACTCATCTGGCTCGGGCCGGAGAGGTCGACGTTTGACAACGGTGTGAACGTCAGCCAGGCGCTGGAGGCTCGACGTCGTCGACTTGTTCGTCGACCGCGTAGACGCTTGCGAGGTCGACTGGCCGAGCACGACACTGGGCCATGGTTTAGACCTGGCGCTGGGCAACGCTACGGCCGGCTTTGGCAAGACGGGCGGTTCGGGCGGCTGTCGCCGATCGAGAGGCTGCAAGGAGGTCATTGCAGGCCGGTTGCTCAATGTCGGACCCGGTGACCGGGCCTCGGGCGGCGGAGGTGCTGGTGTTATGCGGCTGGCAGCGTCCGGTCTCGACGCCGCCGTCGAGACAACTGCCGGCATCTTGGGCGATGTGCGAGCCTGTGCAGCTGGAACCTTCGCACGTTTCTGCTCTGTTTGCCGCTTCAGGGGCCCTGGCTGGGCGGCGAACCGACGCCAGGCGAGATCAAAGTCTTCACTTGGCGGACTGTCGCCGACCATCGACTTGCGCCGCTTGACGGTGAGGGAGATGAGTCGATCCAAGGCATCAGAGGCCTTCTTGCGGTCGCTATTGGGTAGCGACCGGACTCCGAAGTCGGCAACGAGCTCCCTGTGGACCTTCTCTCCGAACTTGTCCCAGCCCTCCTTTGGCTTGACCCGGCTCTCCGAGAGTCGTTTAGCCAGCGCGAGGGTAGACGCCGGGACAAGGTTCGGGTCGTATGATTGCGAACCGGGCGATGATGTTCTGCTTGTGCTCGGCTTCTCCGTCTCATCCGTTTCCAACTTCTCGGTGCGGGACGGAACCGACGAGAGGTCGCCTGTGCCTGTCGGTCGCCGCGCGCCGACGCCGAAAGATGTCGAGGGATAGGAGAGGTCTGGCGACGTAGTTTTCGAGATTGGAGTGACCGGTGGGCGCGATGGTGACGATGACGGATACGCCAGGTCCATCGTCGACAAACTGATCGTCCCGCTGCCGCTGGCAACCGGCAGCTCGGGCTCGGGTCGGAGGAGGCGGAGGTTGAAGAGGGCATCGTCGACGGGCTCGCTCTGGCGGATCTCAGCCGTGCCCGCTGCCGAATATGACCGACCTGGACGAGGTACACCAGGTCGAGCGTCAGCAGATGTCGCCTCACGTGGAGACCTTAAGTCGATCGGAGGGACGACGTACGTGAGGCAGGGCGGCGCGTGCGAGAGCTCGAGGTCGACGCGGAGGCGGCGGCGGCTGTCGGACGGGCGAGCGATACGAGTAGGCTAGCCGCCTCCTGTCGGAAGGCCATGCCGAGGGGAAGCGGGGGCAGGCAGAAAGGGAGCTGGCTAGGGCTCGGGGCCAGTCGGGGGGACGAGCGATGAGGAGTGATGAGGGATGAGCGTCCAGGGCAGGCTGAGGCCGAAGGCGGAGCTCGAGCCGGGCTGCCGGCGCGCGCGCCCTGGAAACGGCAGTTCCCAGACTGGGCGGCTTGTGCCCCTCGACCCCTTGCCCAGCGCCCGGCTCGTGCTGCTGCTCTCCGACACCGATCCCCTTCCCTCAATCTACACGACCCCATCGCAAGCCCCATGTCGCTCTCGCCGCTCGTCGAGGAGACCACGTCGACGGGCCCGCTCCCGCTCTCGCTGCCGGCGATCCTTCGCAACCCCAAGCCGGCGATCCCGGCCCACCTGCACCAGCCCCAGCGGGCGCACCACCACCACGGCCAGCGGCCGGGCCTGTCCCTTGGCAAGCCGCCCAAGCGGGTCGAGGGCCGGCGCGCACGCAACAGGCGGGAGAACGGTCCGTCTCGTGCGCACTTGGCTTTTGGCTCGGGATCTCGGGCGCTGACCCGAGATGCCTTGCTCCTTGAGTCTAGACGCCCTCGCTTCCAACCCGCACGCCTACCCTCCGACGCGGTCCGAGATTGCGACGCTCTACTTGCCCAACACCAAGCCGACGTTCCCGTCGCCTCTGCCTGCCCATCTGCTGCCCCGGACCCGACCGGCTCCGTCGCCGCCGCCGCCGACGTCCGATCCACACAGCGGCGAGGCCGGCCGCTACAGCATGTCACTCACGGGCGTCCGCCGCCAGCTTCGATCCAAGGGCGCACGGGCCGAGGCGCTCGTCAAGCTCGTCGAGGCTGAGCTCGACGGCTGGGTGGCTGAGGTCGGACGAAGCGTCGTCGTCCTTCCTGCCCGTCAGTCGCACACGCGGCGGGTCGTCGACCCGTTCCTCGTCGGCGAGCCAGAGACCGAGGCCATCGTTGAAGTCCAGCGCGGCTCGGCCTCGCTCTGCTGGGAGGTCGGTGCGAGTTTCGAACGCTTTGTCGTTCACTGCGTCGCTCGCCATCATAATCTCGTCTGTCCTCTTCCGTGCCGCACGACTGCAGTCCTGTCTCCTCGCATCGTGCTGACCCCCCTTCCTGTCCGACTGTGGCAGGTCTCGTTCTCCAAGCCGACAGCGGACGGCAAGCGCCAGACGCACATCCTGCTGCCTCCTTCGCGCTCGTCCCACCACCGGTCCGGGAGGCTAGCCTTGGCCGGCACGCTCGACACGCCGCCGACGACCGACCTATCGTCCGTCAACGGCTCGGGCACCGACACGGATGCCGGACCCAGCGGCCCAGCCTCAACCGCCTACGGTGGCCATTGGGGCTCGTGGGACTCTGAGTCCGAAGCCGAGCCGGACGGGCCGGCGACTCGGCTCGCGCCGCTCATCCGCGACCTCGCCATCCACTCTGGCGCTCTTCCTCCTGCGGCTGCGCCTGCGCCCGCTAGCGCTGGCGCCGTCGAGTCGGACACCAACGCGCTCTCGTATGAAGACGACGAGACGTCGGACGACGAGTCCGTCTCATCGGCTGCCCTCTCATCGCTCGCCGACTCGCTCGCCCAGCTGCCGGTCAATGACCGCCGCCTGCTGCCCCACCGGCCTGAGCGACACGTGTCGCCGGCGCCAGCCTTTGTACCGACGCCGAACAGCGCAGGCGACACTGACAGCGAGGCCGAGGACGCTGACCGGACGTTCACGCCGGCCTCGTTTGCGACGGGCCCGCCGGTCCCCTCGGTCCAGGACAAGTCGGCAACGTCGGCGTCGGGCAAGCAGAGCTTCTGGGAGTTCGTCTACGCCTGAGTCAAACCGTCGGTCGAGGAACTTCCTGCCGTAACCTATCAAGGTGGGCGCCGACCCTTCTTGCGGTCTCGAGGCGATGACCTGCGATGGCCGTTTTGGCGGTCACAACAGTGGCCGACCAAGCCTCGCGAACCTCGCAGGCCCGCACGGTCGCACTGCAAACAGTCAGCGCGACGACCAACGAGCCATCCGGCCCCGGCTATCAACGTCAGCCCTCCGCGCTGAGCGCGGGGGGGGGGGGGGGGGGGGCGGGTGGGCCCCGGTTTTAGGGG
>Ga0308160_10003637_pt1 | contig 17215 bp, 31 predicted proteins | sample PhyFR1_FD_201036 | JGI IMG/M metagenome (GOLD analysis project Ga0308160, IMG submission 201036) | Phyllosphere microbial communities from UC Gill Tract Community Farm, Albany, California, United States - DLSLF.R1 | ecosystem: Host-associated > Plants > Phyllosphere > Unclassified | place: USA...
TTCATCGGCGGCCTCTTCTCGGTCATCTATGCCGTCTACCTCGCCAACAAGACCTTTTACCCGTACCCGGACGTCGTCTTCCGCGAGTACCCTAACGTACGTCTTTCTCCTAGGTAGCGCTCGGGCTGGAGGGCGGCGGGGGTGGGGTGAGGGGGGGGGGGCTGTCGCTCCGTCCTAGCATCAAGGCCGGCGTCGGCGTTGGATCAGCGGTCCCGACAAGCGAATTAGGGCTGGGCATGGCTCCTTGCTGATGTCGGTTCCTTCCCACCAACAGGACGGCCAACGCGTCGCCCTCGGCGGTTCCAAGCGCGAGCGCTACCCTGTCTTCCGGGGGATCGACCCAGCCGACGAGTTCGAGGGCTCGCAGCGAGAGTACTACGAGGGCCCCGGCCGCAAGAAGGACCGCTACTACTGAGAGAACGAGGCTCAACACTGCTGGTCTGGGGCGCCGAGGAGGCTGGACGGCCTGCTGGCTGGCCGCAAGGAGCATCTCAGTTCCAGCCTGTACATAGATCGATTACGCTCTACCGTCGTCCGGCTCAAGGGAAGAGAGGGGGGAGGGAAGAGGCAGGTTGAGCGAGCTGCTTGGACAGGCGATGCTCTGGGCGGCCGTCGCATCTCGCTGTTGATGGCCTTCGTTCCTGCGCGCATGCGTCCGCCGTCGACCCCTTTCTTCCAACCGACGACCATCGCGACCGTCACTTTCGCCTTCGCCCGCTCGCCCGACCTTCCAGACCTCCCAACGGCCTGACGCATTCGCTCGACCACGTGCACGATGCCGTCTGCCATCCCCACCACGAGCAACAAGGAGAAAGCTGTCTCGCTTAAGGGTGACGAGGGTGCGCGCGCCTTTCGAATCCGTTGTCTTGCTCCGGCCCGCATAACTCTTCACGCTGACCGGCCACTCGAGACTCGCACACTTGCACGTCACTCTGCCCTGCTTAGCCGAGGAGGTTTGCTGCTTCTCAAGTACGGATGCAGCCTTGCATTATGCTGACCTGATACCTTGCCGCTCTCGGTGCGACGCTCGGGCGTATGCGTCCTTGCTTCACCGTCTGCTCGGCCAGGTCGTCCTCGACTACATGCGCAAGGTGCGACTCTGAATGGCGATGCTCCGAGGGACCAACAAGCAGAGCGTCTGCGCTCGAACCACAGAGGCTGGCGTGCTGATTCGAGCTACCCGTCGTCGCACAGATGAACCGGCCGTTTGCGGCGACTGACGTGTCGGCCAACCTGCACGGCTCCGTCTCAAAGCCGATCGCTCAAAAGGCCCTGCTCGCGCTCGCTCAGAAGGAGAAGCTCGTCAAAAAGGACTATGGCAAGCATACGATCTTCGTCTTCCCGCAAGTGCGGCTCGCGATGCGCTACTCATGATTATTCTTCATTCGAGTCAACTGAACGGCCTTCGAGCGCTATCACGCTGGTCGCAGTCATCGCTGCCTCCCGCTTCGGCCGACTCGCTTGTTGCACTCGACCAGCAGCTGGCGGACCTCCAACAACCGCTCGACGAAGGCAAGCGCCGCGTCCGTGCGCTGCAGACAGGTACGTTCTCACCCGCTCGCCGCCGAGGTACCGTGCTCGCAACTGACTCAGAGCGTTTGTCCGGCAGAGCTCGTTGCGTTACTCCGCGGTCCGAAGACGGCTGACCTCTCAGACATGATCAAAATCTCGCAGCGATCGGTACGTGGACGTAGAGCTGGGAGCTTACGACGCATGCTGATCGCTCGCCGATGTCGTTGGCAACATCAGATTGACCAGAAGACGGCCCGCCTGGCCGCCCTCCGTGCCGGCGCCCCACCCATCTCGACCTCCGATATTGCCGCAGCCGATGGCGCTCGGACCCGCGAGAGAGCGCAATGGGTCTCCCGGCAAAGGACGTATCTCGCGGTCGTCGACTGCATCATGGGCGAAGCGACGGCCGAGGCTCGAACCGAATGGGAGGAGGCGCTCGGGATAGAGCCGGCATCTGAGGTCGGTCCTCTCCTTTGAGACATGAGGCAGGTCAGGATGGAAACTGACGCCTCCTGACGATGCACCTCGCACACAGGACGCCCTCCGACTCGAGAAGTCGGCTTTTGTCGCTAGCCCTGCCACCAATGTCCGGCCTCCAGTCCAGGGCCAGAGCCGTACCCGCGCCGGAACGGCGGCACCGAAGCGGAAGGCGAGTTCGATCGATGAGGACGGTCACGCTGGAGGCGCCCCTGTCCAGAAGCTGAAGGCGCCAGTCGATGCTTGAGATGACGCGCCCGAGATCTCTATGAGCTCGCCCTCTTTCACTGGCGTGTGCGAAGCGACCAGTCAGCCGCCAGTCGATAGCAGCCGGGCCGCGGTTGAGACGGCTAGGGTGCGAACCGGGCGGCCGAGCCTCCGCCAAAGGGAGGAGGTAGATGCGCATGCAAGATGTCTCTCAAGAGAGGGTGGCTACCATCCGCCACCACCCTGGCCGCCGTAGGCACCTCCGTACTGCTGCTGCTGCTGCTGCTGCGGAGGGAACTGCACGCCGACCTGGCGAGAGGGCATCATGCCCTGCATGAACGACATGGCTCCACCGCCGGCCGGGCCACCTTGCTGCTGCTGGCCGAAAGACGATTGCTGCTGCTGCTGGCCGAAGGGCGACTGCTGCTGGAAAACTTGCGGCTGCGCCTGGCCAAAGCCGAAGGATGAAGGCTGCGGCTGCTGCTGGCCGTACATGCCCACCGGAGCGACCTGCTGCTGGCCGAGGAAGGAAGGCGACGACATCGGTTGCTGTTGCAGCTGGGACATGAAGGCCTGCGAAGCTTGGCCGTAACCTGCCGGTGTTTGGCCGTAGAAGGCCTGCTGGCCAGCAGTGGCACTCATGCCGGTGAAGGATGGCTGCTGCTGCAGACTAGGGAATGGTGCGAGAGCCGGAGCAAGGGCACCCGACGACGGCTGCTGCTGGAGCTGCGGCATCGGGGCGGGCTGTGATGGCATGAGCTGGGTCTGCGAGAGCGACAGCAGATCGCCCCATGGTCCGTGCACAGGGGTTGCGGGCGCCGGCTGCTGCTGCTGCTGAAGGGAAGCCGCAAAGCGCATGCTAGGGTTGTAGCCGCCGCCGCCGCCGCCACCGCCAGCTGTAGAGGTCTGCTGCTGCACCTGCTGGACCTGCTGCTGAGTCGGCGCGCGTGGCGGCGGCGGTGGCGGCGCGTGCGACGGCGGGCTGAAAGCACCAACCGGCCCCGCCGAAGACGAGGAGGAAGGGGTCGGCCGGCCTCGCCGCATGGTACTGGCACCCCCAGTCGAGCCATCGGCCGTTGCCGCCGGCCGGTGCTCGAGCGTCCGGCCGAAGACTGGCGTCCCCGAGGCGTTCGAGGAGCTGCCGGGCGTCGGTGACCTGCGTAAAGGGATGTGATCGCGGGTCGCCTGAAGTGTTGGCGGCAAGGGCGGCGCTTGCCTACTTGAGAGCAGATTCGATGACGCTGGCAGTGGTCGTGGCGACATGTACTTCTTGCGAATGTAGCTGCAGAAGGAGGTCGACGTTTGACTACAGTCAGCTGGCGGCCGAGACTGGCGCGATCTGTCAGACGCACCGCTCGAGCTCGTTGTCGCGGCCCTCCATTTCGAGGTTTGTCGGCGGCGGGTTGGCTCGGTCGTCGTTGTTGCGGAGGGCGTTACCGGCGAGGTTGCCACCTTTGCTGAGGGCGTCGATCTGCTCGCGAGTGAAGGTGCTGCGCGCGGGAAGACAAGTGGCAGCGACGCAAGAGCAGCGAAGGGGACGGCGCAGGCGGACGGCATGCGAGGACGACCGGGGGACGTTAGACCAGATCAGCGAGAGTGCTAGATCAGCGAGAGTGCCCTCGTGAGGAGACTGCCCGAGGCAGTTTCGTTGTTGAAGGAGACGGCACGCACTCGAGCGTGAGGCTCTTGACGCGGGAGACGTGGGAGCCCATCTTGCGGTGGACGGAAGCGCAGGCAACGCAGAGAAAGATGCCCAGATTCCACGAGCACCAGCGCGGCTGGAGACGACGAGATGTCCGTTGAAGCAGAGCCAGTGGTCAGCTCGAGGTCGTCGCCCATCGTCGAGCAGCGAAGAGCGGCCGGCAAAGGCAAAGGATCGACGCACCGAAGGCGAGCTGCAGTCGGCGCAGACCTCGTTGCCCGGCCGGCGGAGGAGCTCCGAGATCTGCCGCTCGGTGCGGGCCTGCGTGGCGGCCATCGTGCGAGGTCGGCTTTGGAGGCGGGCAGGTGAGGTGACTGTATGAGAGAGCCGAGGTCGGTCGGACGGCTGACGACGACGAGGGGCGTGTGCGACGGTGACGTCGCAGGCGAGGCAGGCAAGGGAAACCGACGTTTGGCAACCGGCTCAAGAGTCCGGGTCGGTCGGACGGCGATGAAACGACAAGGCTGAAGGGAATGTTCTTGAGCTGGTCTGCGTCTGAGCGAGATGAAGGGCCGGCAACGGGAGGATAAGAGCGGTGAGGGAGGAAGTAAGAGGAGGCTGGCTTCGCGGCCGTCGTCTGGCCGGGCCGGCGGCGGTCGGTCGGTGGGCGCTGTGGTGGCCTGATGCCCAAGATACCTGTGCTGCCACTTCTAAAGTCGACTTACTTTCGCGATAGTGCAAGTGGAGTGGTGTCGAAATTGGTAGCCGAGTCGATTTTAAGCATCGGTGGTGAAAGCCTTGCGGGTTCGAGTCCCGCTCACTCCAGTTTCGTTTTTGACTTCCTCCTTCGCTGGCGGGTTCTCCCCTGTTGTGCTCTCCCGAGCGTCCCATCTGACCTAGGCAGCTCGTACGAGCAGACGAGCGGTGAACGGGGGAGCGGTCTGACAGCAGCAGCTGAGGTGACAGCCGCCCCGACTCTAGGCTGGCCATGGGTGCGGCTGCGTCCGATCGGCTTGCACAGTGTACGTCGGCGACATCTCCAGCACCATCAACCCATCTGTAAAGCGGCGTACCTGCATGTTCCAGCCTACAGTCGCTGCTTGCCCCTCAAGCAGCTGTGCGAAGACGGCCAGATTGAAAGAGGACCGGGCGGCACGCGACATCGACTGCGGGACAGCGCGGCAGTCGACGCGTTGTCGATCAGTCGGCTCGGGTCAGGCAGCCCTGGTCGTCGCCTCGTCCCGCCGATAGTTCTCGTGGACGCCATCTCCGACAGCAATTCACCTGCATCCCGTCTCGAGGGAAGAGTGACAAAGAGCGGCCCGGGCGCCGCTGACGGCCGTCGCTGTCGTCGTCGTCGAAGGCGTTTCCGGAAGCGGCCGAGACGGACGTGCGACTGCGCACGAGACGAAAGCGGCCGGCTCGACGCGCCTGCTGTTGTTGGCTGACGCGCCGCGCTGTCTTGCCCTCCGAAGCCTTGGCTTGAATGGACAAGGGCTGAAAACCCGAAGGCTCCCCCTCCTCCCCTCATCCACCACCTTCGCTTCTTCCCTTCCTCACTCTCGCTTCCTCTCGCAAGACTCTCCCAGCGGCTGGCCCGTTGCACGTCAGACACACACCCACCCTTTCACAGCACAGCGACCCTTCCCTTCCCCCTCGCCTTCCCCCCCTCTCAACCGCTCCAACGATGCTTCTCTCGACCGCTCTCGTCGCTTCGGCCCTCACCCTCCTCGCTGCCGCCCCGGCCCCTGCCGAGGCCGCTTTCGACCTCCGTGCGCTTGGCCATCACGCCCACGCCGCGCTCACTCAGCTCAGCCACCTGCCCGAGGTCGTCGGCCTCCGCCAGGCATCCGGCGTGATCGAGACGACCGAGACGACCGAGGCCCAGCTCATCGGCGCCAAGCGCTCGCTCTGGGCTCGCTACTACGGCGACTCGCGCGGCTTCTCGAGGCGTGCGTCTCCATCTCCCTTGAGATTGTGGACCCCTTGCCTGTCAACTAACGCTTGACACCTTCCTTCTCACCCGCCCAGCCGCGCCTCTGATCGAGCGCCGGGCTACGATCCCCTCCGGCTGGACCGACATCGGCTGCGTCACCGAGGGCTGGAGCTCGCGCACGCTCGGCGAGCTCTCGTTCGTCGACTCGGGCATGACGCCCGAGCGGTGCATGACAACCTGCCTCGCGCGCGGCTTCACGATCGCCGGTGTCGAATGGGCCGAGGAGTACGTCCTCTTGCCCATCTCTCGGCGTTGCCGCCTCCCGGGTTATCTGCTGACGACCATACTACTGCCTGTTTGCGCTTACGCTCATGCTCTCCCTACCTGCAGGTGCTACTGTGGCAACAGCTTCACTGGTGGCGGAGGTGCGCCCGCGTGGACCTGCGACCGCAAGTGTGTCGGCGACGACAGCGAGACGTGCGGTGGCGAGTACGTCCTCAACGCCTACCAGTACACGACCGCCCCGGCGGACTCCTGCAACACGACGACGCCCACGCCCGTTGCCTCGGCCGCTTCCTCTGCCTTGGCCGCCGCCTCGTCCGGCTTCACCTCGATCCGCGCCTCGGCCTCCGCGGGCGCCTCTGGCTCCCCCTCGGCCTCTGCCTCCGCCGCCATCCCGAGCGCCTCTGCGACGGCCCCTGGCGTCACGACCGAGTGGGAGTACCAGGGCTGCTACTGGGACAACCCGGCCGACAACAACGGTCTCCACCTCCTCCAGGGCACCGCCCTCACCGGCCAGAGTAAGATGTTCGTCGCCCTTCTCCCTGGATCGGCCGACGCTTTTACACTCTACCTCATCCGAAGCTAACCCTCTCCTGTTCATTTCTTTCCGACAGGACGCCCGAGGTCTGCCAGACCCGGTGCGCCGCCCAGGGTTACAACTTTGCCGGCCTCGAGTACGGACAGGAGTGCGTCGTCGATCTCTGTCCTGCTTTCTCCGATCGTGTACCAACGAAACTGATCCCTTTGACCCCCCTTCTATCTGCAGGTGCTACTGCGGGGATGTCACGGCTTCCGAGCTTGCGTCTTTCAAGAGCAACGAGCCTTGGTGTAACGCCCCCTGCACGGGCGACAACTCCAAGTCCTGCGGCGGTGGCTGGTCGGTGGCCATCTACGAGCAGGTTGACGTGTCGGATGAGTGCTAGACACTTTGCCCGCCCATGTCCTCTCGCCCCCTCCACCCTAGACCTTACGGAACCCTCTTCATTTCTCCCCTTGTCTTGTGCTTTGTGTATTTCCCGCTTCACCCACCGGTTGGGCTGAGCGGCACTCCCCCTCGACTCGCTCTCGCCTCGTGCTGTCTGGAACGGCCGAGAACGAGCGAGTCATCTCCCCCTCCACCCTTGTGTCCTGCATTGTCTTGTCCCCTCCCCTCCCATCTACTCGCTGAGCGAGAGTCCCAGATACGAAGAAGCGTTAACGAACTGAGCTAGCTGCAGAACGCAAGTCGCCTGCGCGTCGCCCGTCCCTCTGTGACGCCAAGTTTGAGTCACGTGCGACTGGCTCGTACATTACATCGCTCTGGCCTCTCGCTCTTCTATGTCCTCCCCTCTGACTCAAGGCATCGAGCCCCCGCTGGCACCAGCTCTCCGTGCCCCTTCGACAGCCATGCCCGTCCCAGCTTTGCCAAGCCCGAGCGCCTGCTCCTCGTCCTCCAGCGCGGCCGCGAAGAACTCGGAGCGCTCGCCTCTCGAGAAGTAGAGGGCCGGCTCGCGGCCGAGGACGACGTTCCGTGTGACCAGCACATGTCGAATGGAGGAGCCTGGCACATCGTAAAGCGCGTCTGAAGTTGAACGACGAGGCACGGGTATCTTCGATCAGCCAGCCGCTCGCCTACCGCACGCAAAGGGCCGATGGAAGACGCACCTTGGAGGAGCGATTCCTGTGACCGGACGAACGGCAACCGAGACAGGAGAAATGGTGTCAGCAGGGCGCTCCTGGTGCAAAGACGGTGGCTTCCCTTTGGCTAACCATGCGGGACGTCAGAGCCCGGGCACCGGTGCCCTTCCGAACGGCCTCCTTGGCAATCTCCTTGAGCGCCGGCGTCGTGATCTTGAGCTCGGCACCCGACTCTGCGAGCAGTTGGGTGAATCTGTTTCGGCAGGTTGGAGCGGATGGATAATAGCGGCGATCAGTCGTAGCGCGCGATACGAGAACGGGGGGCTACTCCAGCGTCCGGAGCCAGACGTACTGCCTGACAAGCGAATTGCGCGGCTCGCAGAGGATCCGGATGAGGTCAGCCTGCGTCAGAGCCCGTAGCGAGGCAATGACGGGCAGGCGGCCGACAAACTCCGGGATGAAGCCGTACGAGACGAGGTCCTCCATGTCGAGGTCGTCGAGGGTCGCTTTAGGCTCGGCTGGCCGACCCGGGCTCGAACTACTGCCGCCAGCCGGCGTCTCAACGGACTCGTCGCTCTTCTTTGCTTTCGGCAGCGTGGCACCGAAGCCGATCCCAGTTTGCCGCGTGCGTGCAAGAATTGTCTTGTCACTGCCACACCGTGGGATCACAGGAGGATGTCAGACGGAGCCAGCGTACAATGCACGATCCGAGAGGAAAAGACGCACAGGTCGACGAAAGCCCCACTCATGATGAAGAGGATGTTGGCCGTGTTGACGTGGTAGGTCCTGTTGAAGCAAGATCAGCACCTGGTGCGCCGCGTTTCATCAGAGGCTGACCGTGGACGCACTGCTCGTGTTTACTGCCGGCGACCTGGACCCCGTTCGGGCCAAAGCCACTACCGGCCATGGTTGGGAAGGGACTCGTCTTGCGCCGCCGGCCGGGACTGGTCTCCAGGTCGACCGGCCCGTGAGAGTGCGATGGGTGCTGGGAGAGCGTGTCGAGATCCGGCCCGCCCTTCATCGTCACCGAGACGATGTTGCCCTCAAGGAGGCGAAGCAAAGCCTGCAGAGGGCGGAAGCTCAAAAGTCAGTGCAGCCGACTGAGTAGTGTGATGAGGCAATGGGCGCACCTGTTGGACGCCCAACCCGCCGACGTCTTTGGTCCGACCCTCGCCGCTCGGCCCGCTGTCCGACTTGGCGAGCTTGTCGACCTCGTCGAGGTAAACGATGCCGACGCCTGCGAGCTCGGTGTCGAAGCCGGCGGCTTGCAGCAGTCGGGCGATGCAGACCTCGACATCGTCGCCGATGTCTGCGGGCAAGTGGCAGACTCAGCAGAGCCTCTGTCGGCGGCAGCGCAGGAGAGGTGACGCACAGCCGGCTTGGGTGAGAGTCGTGGCGTTGATCGTTGCAAAAGGCACGGCAAGAGCCTGCGACAGTGTCTGGACGAGCAGCGTCTTACCCGAGCCTTCGTCGAGACAGCGTAGGTGTCAGCGATTCGCGCCGATTCCGACATAGGACGCTTGCCTGACGCACCGGTGGGCCCGATCAGCAGGACGTTGCTCTTGCTCATCCGAACCTTGTCGGGCGCTTCAGGAGGCTTGACGGCCTTGCGGCTCGCTCCCTTACTGCCCTTGGCGACTGAGGTCTTGACAGGGCCGTCGCCGACGACGAGTCCCTGCTGGACGCGGGCCTCCATCTGCGCCCGGATGGCTGCGTCGCGCGACTCCTGCTCTTCAAGCGCCGCCAGCGTCAGATTGTGCCGGGTACGCAGGTAGTGCGAGTAAACAGCCGTTGACAGGACCTGCCCAGCATGGCAAATTCAGCGCCGCAGTCAATCTCTTGATCGTCCTATAGAAAGGGGGGGGGGGCGGGCAGAGAACCCAGGCCCCGGCCGCTGCTGCTGCGCGGCGCGGACCATCGCTGACCTTCTTGGCCTTCGTCTGAGCGATCACGTACGAGTCCAACAGCTGGTGCAGCTTGCGCGGCGTGTCATACTGAGGAGCTGGTTCTGGCAACGGACTTGACTCCTGCTCCGAGTCCTCCTCGGGTGTCGGCGGGTCCGGCCGTCGGGCGTGGGCGGTCGAGGCGTATCGCCGGCCGCCGACCGGCGGGCAGCCTGCCGCATCCGTCCGGACGAACTTGCATCGGCCGACAAGATCTGGATGGGAGATAGTATACTCTACACGGGCAGGGGTGGTGATACCTTGGGGCGATGGCGGTCCTGGCGAGCCAGCCAGCTCGTGGAGATGGTGCGTCGGGCGAGCAGCGGCGGGGCATGCGATCGCGAAGTGCCGACGGCCGCAGGCGAGGCTGAGGAGGAATGCGCTGTCGGACCGAGCGGTGACAGCTCTTGAAGGGGTGATACGCGTCCGGACGAGCATTCTGCGAGCTGTCCGACGAGCCCTCGCAGATGCGTAGCCGGTCTGAAGATGAGGTGGGAAGGGCGTTGGAGGAGGGGGCATCGGCTCGAAGGCCCGGCCATGCTCGAACCGGTCCCCGCTGCGGGCGCGTCGCTTGGCCGACACGCGAGGAGAGCCAGTCCCGGCAGTACGCTCTCCATTGACCCTCGACGACGAGTCTGCCTCACGCACGGACACGGCCTGCTGACGCGGTCGACCTCGAGAGAACCCTTCCCTCCCCCCGAAGCGGGATCGCAGATCGTGGGACGAGCATGGTGCGGCAGCTGCCGTCCCAAACACACCGCCGCACGCGTCGAGCTCCGAACGCTGACGCGACCCCCGGTCCTCCTCTCACTTCCCAGCCCCTCCTCGCCACCATCCTCCTGTCGCTGCTCGGCGGTTTCTTCAGCTACTACACGACCTGGGCGCTGCTCACGCCGCTGCTTCCTGAAGCCTCACCGCTCCAATCCTTCTTCCCAGCGCGGACGTGGGCGGTCCGCATCCCCGTCGGCGTCCTCCTCGGAGGCATCGCTGTCGTTCTCGGCTTCGTCGGCTGGCAAGGGCTGGTCGAGGCGCGCCGGCTGGAGGAGTTGGATCAGGCCGCTGAGAAAGTGAAAGCTCGATGAGCTGCCCACTCAGCATCCTGGTCCGCCCACGTCCCTTCGATACGGACTGAACACCCGTACGTCTGTCTCCTCAGAGTTCTAGCGGCACAGCTGCCTGACCGCCGTCGCACGCCGCCTTTGCTCTCTCGCCCAGAACCCGCAGGGTATGTGCATCAGTCCACCATCATGCGCCAACGCCAACTGCTCTCGAGAAGACAGTGATTGGTCCGTTTGCGCACCCCTGCTCCTGCTTCCTGCAAGAAGCTGTCACGCGAGCTCGTCGCCTTCCCATCCTGCAGAAGGTTGACCCCAACATCAGCGCCGTTCGCCCACGCAGCAGCGCTTGCCATCGCAGAATCCTGTCGTCGCCGATGCAGCCGGTCAAGCAGGTCACGCGGATGCAGCCGCGGCCCTTGAGGCTGCATTACAACCCCGGCCGACTCATCCGGCGTAGAGCTCAAGATGAAGGGTTGTCGTTCGCCTCGCGCTAACCGACAAGTCGCTCGACGACGCCGCCCCTGCCAAGCCTATCCGAACGCATTGTTCGATTCCGCTCGCGCTATACTCGAGTTCAAGCTCATGGCCAGCTTCTAGCGGCACGGCGACGCGCCGCCGTGCGGAGATGGACTGTGGCAGATTACATCTAGAGCGCAGTGTCCCTTGAGGAAAGGGGCGCTCGGAGGAAGGGAGGGACGAACGGCGTCGCCAGGACGCGGACGTAGAAAGAGTGAAGCGTACAGAATGTCCAGCGAGAGGGGAAGCCTCAGAGGAGCGGCGTCCGTTCCGAGTCGTCCCGGTAGTAGGTCATCTTGCGCTGGCGCATGGCCGGCCGCCGGACGGGCTCGGGCGAGAGATTGAAGAGCGGCAAGAAGCAGAAGGGAAAGAGGTGCTTGAACCACTTTGGGCTGTTGCGGTCGGCAAAGAGCGGCGGCTTGAAGATGCGCGACGAGAGAGAGAAGGTCATCACCGAGAGGAGGATGAGCGCGCAGATGGCGAGGATGAGGTCGAAGATGACTGGCAACGCAGGATGGTCAGCATAGCGGATTGACTATCGGGCAAACTGGCACCTGCCGCTCGACTCACAGTCGACAGGATCCAGGATGCGCCGGTCGAGGTACTTGTAGCGCGGGCCCATTGGCCTGCGGCGGGAGGAGTAAGGATGTCCGTCAGCCTGGCGATTTTGAGGACCGAGCCCGCGAGCCGACGCACCCGTTGACGAAGCGACAGTTACCGACTGCGGAGAGGGATGGCAGATGGCGTCAGTCGGCAAGAATTCCACGCCGGAGAGCTCGTGCAGCCGAAGGTCCGCACAGTAGCAGTACTGGCCCTGGACCTCGCGTTCGCCCCCGCCAACGCTCCAGAACTCGTCGCCCCACCGGCCGGCATAGTCGAGCACGCCCTTGCCGACAGCCTCACGTGTCGTCGAGCCGTTAGTGCCCGCCGGATCGGTCACAGGGACAAACGTCAGGTCCTGCTTCCACCAGGTGCTCGTCGACGTGTTGAGCCAGAAGGCTCGGTGATTGAGCGCTGGGTCCCAGAGCGGGCCAGGCGAGGTGATGTCATGCAGGAGGCCGAACGGCAGCAGGTACTCTTGCCGCCTGATGATGTGCGGATAAGAGCTCGCTTCAATCAGAAACGGAGTTGAAGAGAAGAGCCTTTCCAAGAAGGCGCGGAAGGAGGAGAGCCCGTACCCTGAGGTGCCGTACAGAGCATGGCTGCCCTCGGCCGAGTAGACGACCGGCCGACCCTCCCAGCCGACGCGGTCTGCCAGCGGCATGCGCATGGCACCGTCCATGCCAGCCCCATTGCCAGCCCGTCGACGCCAGCCAAAGTCGCTCGCGTCACCGTCGTCGTCGTCGTCGTCAATCTCTGTCGCCTTGGCCGATTTGCGACCGTGGCGGACGGGGACCGAGTCGCCTTTGGTGATGACGTCGAACGGCCAGACTTCCCCGAACGCATGCTCGGAGAGGAAGAGCTGCTGCGGCTCGCCGAGGTAGAAGCGGATCATGATGTGCTCCCTGTCCGAGCGAGGTTTGGGAGGTGGTTAGCGCTGGGCCGATGCGTCGTCCGGTGTCGCGACTGACCAGTCGCCGAGGTGGTCGCCGAAGCGGACGTCGAACAGGGTGTTGCCCTCGTTGTAACTGCGACCACCGCCGGAAGGTCAGCGTCAGGTTCGGCCGCCTGGCTAGAGACGGTCGACGCACGAGTAGAACGTGAAATAGAAGGCATCGAGGTAGCCCGGGGCGATGATCTCGCCCTTGTCGACGAGGACGATGTAGACCTCGCCCTCGCTTCGGCCTTTGGCATCGGGGATGCCGTACTCGCTCCCAAGCCAGTCTGCGCGCCCTTGTTCAAAGTCGGGCGCCATGACGCCGCCCTCGAGGTAGAGGTCGCTCCGGTTGCCCCGTTTGCCGATGTCGGCGATCAAGGGGTGCGCGTGCGGGGCCGGGTCGACAAACGTCGTGTTGGTCCAGTGGAGGAAGGTGTGCTCGAGGTGCGACTCGACCGTCGACGGCCAATACGACTCGGTCAGGGCGAGATGGATCAGGGGCGCATGCCGGAGGACGTAGTCCGGAATCGGGCCGGACGACTGCGGCGGGTCCGAGGCAGGGTACGTCGGCAGCGGCGATGGCAGGGCGAGCGCGAGCGCCGGCAGCAGCAACGCCAGCAGCGGGGCCGGGAGCAGCTGCATCGCACCTGACAGCATCTGCAGCCAGGTCGAGAGGGTGTCAGGCAGGCGTTAGGCTGGCGGAGCGGGAGCCGCGAAGGGGACTGACAGCCCGAGCGAGACGGCGGGGGCAAGGTGCCGGCGGGAGCTCGAGGCCTCCTCGTCAGCGGCGGGCGCGAGCTGGCCGGCAGTCGGTCTGGGACGCTGGGGCGTGCGTGCGTCTCTCAAGATCCTCGGTTTGTTGAGCCCGTGCAGGCAGTCTGGGGGTTGGGCCTATCGTCTAGGGAGGCTCGGGGCAGGTTGGAGGAAGGGTGGCGGTGAGCGGCTTGCGATGCCAGCAGCGACGGCGGCCGACTACTCTCGGAGGCGCAGCGGCCCCGTCTGCCAGACCCGCAGGACGCACGGGCAAGCCCTTCTCGCACCTTCAGTCAATCAGGAGGGGATCCCAACTCTTGCAGAGCACCCCTAGCTCCAGAAGCTCGTCCGTTGACCTGCCCCGATCCCGGAGCCTTTGTGTCTAGAACTCAGTGCACCCGGGCTCAACGGCCAGCCCGAGCCGGGCCTCGTCGGGACTTGTGCAGCAGCGAGCGCGGTTGCGGCAAGAGCGACGACTGATTCAGGCCTTGGCCCATCTTCTCTGCCCACCAACGACGACCCCCTTCTCATCTGCTCCTGCCCTTCTCCTTCTCGCTCGCTCTTCTCCTACCGATGGCTACTACCACCAAAATGGCCTCCCTCGGCGCGCGCACCGTCCAGAACGCGACGCGCTACCTGGCCTCGCCGCCGACGGTCCGCGTCGTCGCCTGCCCGTTCTCGTGCGTGCGCGAGCACCAGACCGCTTGCCCCTGCCGACTTCGTCAGCTGACCTCTTTCCTCTTTCGCACCTCGTGTTGGTAGTGGTGGTCAGGTTCGTCCTTTGTCGTGCTCTGCTAACCTCGACCGAGCTCCCCAGGCTGACCGCGCCTCTCTCGACCCTGCCCTGCCCGCGTGAGCAGAAGAACCCCGGAACCGACCTTGCGCCGACCTCGCTCATCAGCGCCGGCCTCATCTCGCAGCTCGAGTCGCTCAACTGGCAGGTCTCGCACTCGCCCGCCCAGCACCCGTCCTTTACGTCGATGACCTCGGCCGAGGACCCGCCGATCGGCAACATGCACCGCCCGCGCTCGGTCAGCCGCGTCTGCGAGGAGGTCAAGAACCAGGTCGGCGCCGCCTGCGCAAGGGGCGAGCTTCCCGTCGTCCTCGGCGGCGACCACTCGCTCGCGATGGGCACGATTGCCGGTAGCATGTCCAAGTACCCCGACGCTTGCGTCATCTGGGTGAGTTGCAACAATTCGTCTTTTGAACGTTATCGCAGGTGCCTCTGAGTCTGACGCCAGACACTTTCGCCAGGTCGACGCCCACGCCGACATCAACACGCCCGACTCGACGACGTCGGGCAGCCTCCACGGTTGCCCCGTCTCGTTCCTGCTTGGCCTCTCTGGGACCGACGTCGCGCCCTTCAACAAGTGGATGGCGCCCTGCCTCAAGCCCGAGCAGCTCGTCTACATTGGCCTCCGCGACGTCGACCCGGCCGAGAAGCGGCTGATTCGCGAGCTTGGCGTCAAGGCCTTCAGCATGCACGACGTTGACAAGCACGGCATCGGAAAGATCGTCGAGATGGCCCTCGACGCCGTCAACCCGGCCCGGGACCGGCCGATCCACCTCTCGTACGACGTCGACGCCCTTGACCCGCTCGTCGCGCCCTCGACCGGCACGCCCGTCCGGGGCGGCCTCACCTTCCGCGAGGGCCACTACATTGCCGAAGCTATCTCGGAGACGGGTCTTCTCGTCGCGCTCGACATCATGGAGGTCAACCCTTCGCTCCAGGACGAGCTCAGCGCCAACCAGACGATCGCCGTCGGCTGCTCGCTCACCCGGGCCGCGCTCGGTCCGTTCCGCTCGCCATCCTCCTGCTGAGTAATGTGTTGCGCTACGTTGCTGACTTCTTTCTGCCTATACCGTCTGTGACAGGCGAGACACTCCTCTAAAGCGCGCTGGCAAACCCCTCCTCCTGCATATATCTCCGACCATCGCTTCACTCCCCACCCCCTTCCAGAACCTCCTCTTTGCTCGCCCGCATTCGCATCCCATCCGATTTCGAGTCGCTTCAGCTGGCCAGGCAAGCGCTCGACCCCACCCCTCTCGACACTCCAAGCATCTGACCCTCTCACGAGGCAGGCACCCTTCTCTCGGCTCCTTCTTCTGCTGGCACGGCAAGAAGCCACAACTCCACGCCATCGATCTCGAAACGACGTCCTCCCGCAAACCGCAAGCCCCCCTCCCTAACGAAACGCACGGCCCCACCCCCTAAGAAAGGACTTCTGCTGGTACGGCAAGTCTCCTAATCGTCTCCCCCTTCCTCATCGTGCCCGTCGAGCGATGTCGTGTTGTCCAACCCCATCCGCCTTGCTCCCTCGTCGCGTGCCATCCCATGTGCTCGAGAATTCACCCGGCGTCTGCTGCAAGCGGCCGTGCAGGCCACGACAGTAGCAGGGGAGCGTAGTGCAAGCAGGGTGACATCGAAGCGCATCAGATCGTCCCCCTCGGGGCCGGCAGCTCGCCCTCGGCCGGCCGCCGGACAAAGTAGTAGTAGTTGCACTGCTTGCCGAGCTCGCCCAGGTCGGGGCTCATGAGTTCCCACTCGCCCTTCCATGGCAGGTAGGCCACACCGCGTGCCTCGCGGACCGAGCCACCGACGCCGGCCCCGAGAGGCGTCGTTGCCGTCGCCGGACCGACCGCCAGGCCGGCGGGAAGGCCCTTCCAGCCGATGCTGTCAAAGAAACCGTCGAGCTCGGCCGGCTTGATGTACTTGTGCGAGTGATGCGTGCCGGGCGAGACAAGCCGGAGGATCGACTCGGCCATCGTCACCGTCAGCAGGTGGGCAAAGGGCGTGCGCGAGATCGTCGACAGCAGGATGTGGCCGCCAGGCTGCGAGACCCGAAGCGATGGTCAGCGCCAGGTCTCCTCTCAGCCGACAACGAAGGCGATGGACGTACCTTGACGAGCTTCGTCAGGTTGAGCAGGAAGCCCTTCGGGTCGTCGACGTGCTCGAGCACCTCCATCGCACAGACGAGGTCAAAGCGGGCCTCGCCCTCAGCCTCGAGCAGATCCTCGGCCGTCTGGTGGCGGTACTCGAGCCGAGCGGCGCCCGACGTCGAGCCAGGCGCGGGCGAGGCGAGGACCGGGTCGAGCAGGGCGTGCGTCCGGGCGAGGGGGATGTTGGACGGCGTCGCGTCGACGCCGAGCGTCTGCCCGCCGAGCCGAGCGAGGCTCTCGGACAGCAGGCCAGCTCCACAGCCGACGTCGAGCACTTTGAGACCCTCGAGCCACTGGCCGCCCCGGACCGGCCGACCCGCCTCGGTCGCGGTCGAGCTGAACCGGCGGGCCGACTCCTCGAGCTTCTGCCGGAGGAAGGCCAGCCGGGACGGGTTCATCTTGTGGAGAAGTGCGAGCTCGCCATGCTCGTCCCACCACTGGGCCGAGAGGCGGCTGAAGTGTGAGATCTCCTCCGCGTTGACCGAAGACGTCGAAGGCGACGAGGAGGACGAGGACGCCGCCGGTGGTGCCGATGCGTACGCCCGATGGTGCTCGGCCGTCGGAGCTCGAGCTGCGAGGACGGGCGCGGTGGCCGCCGGCCTGACGGCGGCGTAGGCTCGCCGAGCAAACATCGACCGAAGCGGCGGCAGGCGCCGAGGAGCTAGCGAGGGCATGCGATGCAGGAGACCTGTGGAAGGGTTGGAACGACAGGAGGTTGGGAAGCGAGAGGGCTGTGAAGGGTGGCGGCTGGCGGTGAGGGGCCACACGGCCAGGGCGGTTTGTGGGCTGGGCCGG
>Ga0308160_10003638_pt1 | contig 17212 bp, 10 predicted proteins | sample PhyFR1_FD_201036 | JGI IMG/M metagenome (GOLD analysis project Ga0308160, IMG submission 201036) | Phyllosphere microbial communities from UC Gill Tract Community Farm, Albany, California, United States - DLSLF.R1 | ecosystem: Host-associated > Plants > Phyllosphere > Unclassified | place: USA...
TCAATCAGGTTCTTGCCCAGCGAACTGGTTTCGAGCGCCTTTTTGGTGGCAAGCAGCCCTTTATAGGCATCTGGTGATAATGCGGCGTAAGCAAGGCGGAGAGGCGTCATTGTTATTTTCCTTATTGAGGGAGAAAAGCGTTCAGGTTGGACTTCCTGCATAGTAAGGGGTGTTTTGCCTGCCACTTTCCCGGGAATGCTGTGGTGAATAGCTGCGCGGTGCGTTAGAGCCGTCCCAGTTTTACAGGCGATGCGTGACGGATTCAGATAAGGGGAATATTTGGCTGGAGAGATAAATAACGGTCACTATTTTGATAAAGGCCGGTTTATTGATGCGGGGGAGTGAGATCTATGCCGTGTCGCGTTGGTGTAGATGGCGCGTGCACTATCGCTGACATTGCAAAGGTACGTTGATCACTTCGGATGGTATTGGCTGCGGTAGGTGATTGAGCGTACGACACTCGGACAGTGCGACGTTTGCGATGTGTAATTGTCTCTGACCTTGAAACGTGAGGATGAAGGAGCAGAAAGAATGGTCAGGGCAGAAAACAAAAAAGCCCGCAGGGCTTACGCCTTGCGGGCTTTCAGGACTTCGTTGAATGGTTCTGGTGGCCATCAACCAAGAATTTGGTGGGCTGGCGGAGTTTGAATTGGTTGCGTAACTTGTTGTTTAATATTTTTTAATCTTCAATTCAATTTTCAATTTGGTCCCATTGTTGGTCCTAAAAGAAAATGTCAGGTTTTTTGCAGGGGAGGGGAGATTACAGTAGAAGTCTCTTCGTCTGTGAGATTAGCATTTTGCTTTCCTTTAGTCTGCTCTGTATTTAAGCATTTATTTCACATTAGTTTTTAGCAAGCCGGTAGAGCGCCTTGCTTGCAGAATATCCACTATGGAAATATACGGGGTTTGTTCTTGCCACGAAAATCCCTTTCGGTCGATTCGAACCAGTTCGTATTTTTCGACCAGAAAATTCATAACGTCTACCGTAAGCGTACAGCGAGAACCTTATTGGCGGGGATGTGTTATTCAGCTGGCAGGCTTACGCGCCATGGTAACAGCTCGTGGACCTGATTGACTGGCCAGTCAGTTATGACGTTGAGCACATGACGGGGGTACCTCTCTGGATCCACGCCGTTCAATTTGCATGTACCGATCAGGCTGTACAACAGCGCTTCGTGCTAACCGCCGTGGTCGGAGCCGAAGAACATGAAGTTCTTGCGACCCAGACTGACCGTCCGCAGGGCATTTTCAGCGATGTTGTTATCTGCTTCAGCGCAGCCACCCTCTGGATAGTACGTCAGTGCCAGCCACTGGTACAGGGCGTACGCGAACGCCTTCGCCAGCTCTGAGTGTCTTGAGAGCGTTTTCATATTTTCACGCAGCCAGCTTTCCAGAGCTTTCAGCTGTGGTTTAGCTTTTTGCTGACGTTCAGCAAGGCGCTGTTATGCCTGCATTCCCCTTATTTCCGTCTCAATGACATACAACCCGCCGATCTGTTTCAGGGCGCCCTCAGTCAGGACTGACGAGGTGCAGACGTGTACGTCGTGGCTCTTGCAGCGGGCGTAAGCACAACAGGCAGTTTCAGTTATGGGACCTGTAGGTAACTGTGATGGATTACGAAGGTCCCTCATTTTCGCCCTAGATCACCGTGGCTCGATTGCTCTCTGAATAATTTGATGTAGACCATGTGACCCAATCTGTTCGGGATCGCCATTTAAATAAGTGAGCAGGTCTTTGCTTAAACTCCAGCGCCGAGTTGAGGGGTTGATTCGTTCTATAATTTCTTCGCTTTCAAGTAGAAGTTCATTCAACAGTGGTAACTCATCAGGCACCAATGTTGTAATCTTACGAGCGAGCGCATAGAGCCAGAGGTTTACTTGGTGCGCATTGTTGTAGGATTTCCAGCTTATCTGCGCGCTCATCGGCCGCCTGATGGTCCGAGCCAGTGCATCAAAGACTTTCCTAAGTTCTCTGACAATCTCCACTCGATCTGCTGAGCTTAGGTATTTGGTCGCAATAGCCAGCTCATCGGTGAATGCACCGTCCGCATCTAGAGTAAAATAGAGACTCTCATTCTTGAGTGCTGTACGCCATTGGGTAGTCAGCTCTGTCAACCACTGATGGGCAACTTGAGAGATGTCGATTGTTCTTTTTTCCAGCATGGGTACGAGCATGGATTCAAGAATCCAAGGCGTGAAATGGTGTAGCCTGCCGAGGTGACCCCGAACAGGTTGAAGAATATCCTTGAGCTCATCGTCTGCGAGAGGAGCCTTTAACGATTGGATTAAACAAGCGATGAGTTGTGGTTTAATCTCCGAATTAAGGTAGTTGGCTTCGTTGATCAGCCAGCACAAAATGGTACGTCGAACAGTGGCTGATTCGATATGGTCGATTTTTGAAAGGGCTTCAATTCCCCAGACTCCCCTATTAAGGGCGTTTTCAAAAGCATGAAGCCCTATCCAGATTATTACACTCACATTGCTCTGCAAAAGCGCATCAATTTGCTCATGATGCTTGTCAAAGCTGACGCACAAACAAATATGCTTAAGAGCTTCAACCACAAGCGCGTGGGTACGAGGAGACTTGATTGGTTCAGAGAATATTGTGTTTAACCAAGATACCAACTGCTTTGGAGCTTGCGACCATAGGAGTTGTATGGAGTAGTAGTCGCTCCATGAGGTATCTACGGGTGAATATGTGAATGTACTGAACGGATCATTTTTTGAAAGCAGTAGTGCTGTAAGTTCCTGTGAGCGGTAGTGTTCAATGTCAAGTTGTTTTTTTGTGAGACGTGGTTGCAGTGCTTTTGCTCTGGAGGGAGAGATGTGCTCCAACAGTGCAACCTTCACAGGTTCGGATAATACTGATTGCTCCTTATTGTAGAGGCTGCCTGCATAGCGACTAGCCGGGGAGTTGGCTATGACATAACCAAGGACATCCCAAGCTGAGTAGAAATCTGCTATTGGCAACCCTTCAGTCCAAAATTTTCCGGGAAGAGCGTCAAAGCGATCTTCGTCAAGTTTCCCATCTTTAATGTATCCTTTGGCACTCATCTGCTCCATGAGTACAGCTCCTGACAAGTTTGAAAGCTGCTCATCATCAAGCCACCAGGCTAGCACGCTACCAGCGCATGGTAGCTCAGCAAATGAGGAATTGTGATTTAGCCCTTTAGGCTTCACCTCCTCACATGGGCTAATGTCGGCAGAATTGAAAATTATTCTTGCAGGAACGTGGGGATTACCCTCTCCATAGAGAGTGCTTTGGATAATCTGATCAACGTACTCAAATACATGCGGAATCACGTCCAGAGGAATAGGGGTTGCCAATAGAGGATGGTTCTCGCTGGCCCTCTGAACTGAATTGGAAAGATGGTACCCAGCTAACGGCTGACCATTGGCTGAGCGAATGAGGATCATGCGGTCGTGGAGTTTGTTCTCTGGTACTGCGAGTATTTTGAGGCAAACACTTCCAAAGTAGCCATTATTCCAACCTGAACATCTCGCTAGAAGATTTTCAACACGGTTGGGCTGACCAGCCTCTTTTATGCTGTCATCATTCGACATTTTTTCCGTCGTGATGACAAGGTAATCAGCAGTAGCAGTGCCCAGTCGGTTGAGAAGCTCAATCCCTACATCCTCCATATATGGGTCGATCCAAGCAATTTTCGCGTCGTGGTGCCGTTCGAAAATGTCCTTGACCCAATCTTTCAACTCGAGACGGCTCATACCGCTGCTGTCGTTGAGAGTAGGAAAGAACCGCCCGTCAGATTTTTTTGGGCATAACTGTTTGATTCTGTTCTGGATGAGCCGGTTGAGTGGAACCCATGGATCATCCGCATACCCGCCCATTTTTGACCGAGAGGGACTACTAATAGCACGCCCAATCTGTCCTGCTGTCTCCAGTCTGGCCTTTTCCCTTTTCGGTACTTTTTTTGCCAACCATTCGAATTGGTAGTTTGCCCTAATGGGTTCGACTAGCTGCATGTTGAAATTCATTTCGCGCATGAAATCTGCGCCGGTTTGAAGCAGGAGGAATGATTGCTCACCATTTATTCCAAGCGCATAAATCTCCATTGTAAAAGCTGTGCTAGCTTGGTCCTGAAACACTTTGAGTTCAAATGTGTGATGGAGAGGGTATGAAGCGTTCTTGCTGAGGTTGGCGATATAAGAGGACTGAATGCTACCGTCACTGTACGCCTTGACAATAACCAACAGATCGGAAGGTTCTCGGGTTAGTGGTTCGAATAGAGTCAGAGATGACTGCTGCCCCTTCAAGGATAAGTCATACTTGCTGCGCTCTGTAGCATTGAGCCCAGGAGCACAGATGAACTCAAAGTCTCCAATTCTCCAAGAGTCAATTGTGGAGAAATCTAAGCCAGTATCTGCATTCAATACTTGGCATGCAAATTTGGCAATCTTCGTGTCATATCCTTCCAACACATTGAATAAATTTGATTTTTCTCTCAGGGAAATTGCGCCGCTGTCAACACTGGAATAGCTGGTTGGGCTTAGCCGATTAGTTTGAAATCTATAATAATCGCGTGTCGGCAAATGCATTACAGGGCGAGTGATGGGATTCACACAAAATGTGCTTGTTCCTATCGCCTTAGCCAATTTGTCGCTGATATTCAGCCCGGAGAGTTGGCAAGATTTCTGAAACGTCTCTCCGCAGATGAAGTGCTCAAGGAAAGTTCTCAATCTCTCGGTAGAGGTATGAAGTGTCAAGGCGTGAGTTCTGACTGAGCAATTCTCAGTAAGTCGCATTTTGGAACTAGCGCTCCCGCTCCAACTGTTTGATTGGTAGTTTCCTGATAGTGACCGACCATACAGAAAACGTAGTTCACTTGAATCTTCCCACTCGATCTCCAATACCCAGATTTGGCTTACAGTGAGATTTTGATCATCTCCGAACAAGTCATATAGCCTAGAGTCTGAAAGCAACGCGCGCAGTGGACTCGTCATAGGGCACTCCTTTGTAGTGCTAAGTAAAAAGTGGATATAGATATGTGGCGCTGGCTGGAAGTAGACTGGCCCCCTGAATCTCCAGACAGTTGGTATCACTTAAATTAGTGATAGTCGGTAAGTGTCAACGAAGTTGTCACCCCTGAGGTTCACTATGCAGCCTGCTTTTCCCGCTCTGGGTTCAGCGTTACCTCCGCTTTCCACTGCCAGTTTCGCGTTCAACTCCGCCAGCTTAACCGTAAGCGTACAGCGAGACCAGCCAGGTTTTGGTGCCTGTTGGTAACGGGATCATCGCTTCAGTTCCTGTATCAGCAGAGTCAGAAGCTTTTCGCTGACAGTGCCGTTGAGGCGGAGCGTCCCGCGCCGGAACGTTATCTCACAGCTGATACTGAGCGCTTCCGGGTCCTTTGCGGGCAATTCTGGCTGTACGGCATCGAGAGTCACAGGAAGTAGCTGAGGACTCTCTGAAGAAGGTAATAGCAGCTTTCCCTCGCGCTATCGCTGGCGCTATCGCTGGCGCTATTTGAACAGCTGATTGATCCTACCCGCGAATAGTGGACACGAGACTAAGTGAGTAAACTCTCAACCAGAGGTGACTCACATGACAAAAACAGTATCAACCAGCAAAAAGCCCCGTAAACAGCATTCCCCTGAATTTCGCAGTGAAGCCCTGAAACTCGCTGAACGCATCGGTGTTGCTGCCGCTGCCCGTGAACTCAGCCTGTATGAATCGCAACTTTATAACTGGCGCAGTAAACAGCAGCAACAGCTCTCATCCTCTGAGCGTGAAAATGAACTCGCTGCTGAAAATGCTCGTCTCAAACGCCAGCTGGCGGAACGGGACGAGGAGCTGGCCATTCTCCAAAAGGCCGCGACATACTTCGCGAAGCGCCTGAAATGAAGTATGTCTTTATTGAAAAACATCAGGCTGAGTTCAGCATCAAAGCCATGTGTCGCATCCTCCGGGTGGCCCGCAGCGGCTGGTATGCGTGGGCTCAGCAGCGTGCGAGGCTAAACTCACGCCAGCAGTTCCGTCTGAGTTGTGACAGCGCCGTGCACGAGGCTTTTCACCGGGCAAAACAGCGCTACGGCGCACCACGCCTGACCGATGAACTGTATGCTCAGGGTTACCGCTTCAGCGTGAAAACCGTGTCAGCCAGCCTGCGTCGTCAGGGGCTTCGGGCGAAAGCTTCACGGAAGTTCAGCCCGGTCAGTTACCGCGAGCATGACCTGCCGGTGTCGGAGAATCTGCTGAAGCAGGATTTTTACGCCAGCGGTCCAAACCAGAAATGGTCGGGTGACATCACCTACTTACGTACTGATGAAGGCTGGCTATATCTGGCTGTCGTCATCGATCTGTGGTCACGTGCTGTTATCGGCTGGTCAATGTCATCGCGGATGACGGCACAGCTGGCCTGCGATGCGCTACAGATGGCGTTGTGGCGACGTAAGCGCCCGGAAAATGTCATCGTTCACACCGACCGTGGTGGGCAGTACTGCTCAGCGGATTATCAGGCGCTACTGAAGCGGCATAACCTGCGCGGTAGCATGAGTGCAAAGGGTTGTTGTTACGATAATGCCTGTGCAGAAAGCTTCTTCCACTCACTGAAAGTCGAATGTATCCACGGTGAACGCTTTATCAGCCGGGAAATGATGCGGACGACTGTGTTTAATTATATCGAGTGTGATTACAATCGGTGGCGTCGCCACAGTGCCTGTGGCGGACTCAGCCCGGAACAATTTGAAAATCTGAATCTCGCTTAGGGCCGTGTCTACATTACGTGGGTAGGATCAATTTGCGGCTACCTTACAGACATTCCACCTCGTAACTACTTCCTTTTTGCGGGGGCTGGTTCTGGTAAGACACGAACATTGGTAGAAGTTTTACGTCGCCTTACTGGTGTGACCGAGCATAAGAAGGGGAGACAATTGGCACGGTCCCTGAAGATGTATGGGCGTTCGATTAGAGTTGTGACCTACACAAAGAATGCTGTCTCCGTAATCAACGGACGTCTTGGGGACAATAGCTTAGTCAGTGTATCTACCATCCATTCATTTTGTTGGGAGTTGATTAATGGGTTCAACGATGACATTCGCGAATCCCTAATAGCAGTAAAAGAAGCTCAACTCGCTAAAGAGACTGCAGAGGCACAAGCGAAACCTAAGGGTATTACTGCAGCAAAACAGCGTGACCTTGACGAAATCACGCATGAAATCGAGGTTCTTCGGAAAACTGAAGTATTCAAATACCATCCTGATCGCAATACATATGGACCTGGTGCACTACCGCACAATTACGTACTCGATGCGACAGCTTGGTTGCTTCAAAATAAGCCAACACTCCAATCCATTCTCAAAGATCGACATCCAATCATACTGATTGATGAGTCGCAGGACACGATGAAAGGTGTACTGGACTCCTTGATGTTACTAGTCAAAAAGCCGGAGAGAGATTTGACTCTTGGTCTGCTGGGAGATCATCGACAACGAATTTATATGGATGGTCATGCCGATCTTCCAAGCATTGTTCCGGAAAGCTGGGCAACGCCTGAGTTACAAATGAATCATCGCAGTCAACAACGGATAGTCACACTGATTAATAAAATCTGGGAAACTGAATTTGAAGGCAGGACACAACCAACAAAGGGTTCAGCACAACATCCCCGAACGAAAAAAGCTGGTGGAACGGTTCGGCTCTTCTTGGGGGATACATCACGAAGTCCAGAAGATAAAGTGCTTAGTGAACGCTGGTGTGCTGAGCGAATGTTTGAAATTAGTGGTTTAGCAGATTGGAATCAAGGGCAATATCAGTTGCTTGCGCTTGAGCATAAGCTTGTCGCCACTCGTGGCTTGTTTCTTGATGTCTATGAGGCAATGGTTCTGTTAGATCCCAACGCTGCAGCACCATCTGGCAGTGGGGACAATAAGGGGCCTTCAACAGTACAAATTTTGCTTAATGAACTGGCGCATTTAGAAGCCTGCGTCAGTGATGAAGGAATCGTTAATGAGTTTAAGGCCACCGAGGTTTTTCGACGTTATGGCGGTTTAGACAATATGCCTGAGGACTCAGAAGCAAGAGTTGAACGTACTGATGAAATGCTTGAGGCGATAGCGATATTTGCAATGGCTTGCGCCAACCCTGAGTCAACGATCGCTGAGGTGTTAGCGCCAGTCTTGAGTGCAAACTTATTCGAGGTTGATCATCGACTCCTAGAGGCTTATGCCGACAAGTCACCAGCCCCGCAAGCTCCTGGACGAGGTGAGGATGAGTCAAAGCAAGCAAGAATGCGCCGTGGATGGTGTGCATTGTTTGCTGCTCCATGGAAACAACTTAAGTGCTATCGGAATTACCTTGCTGGGATTTCAGAACTCGCTACACATCAGGTAGTTAAAGGCTCTGAATTCAAGCACGTCATGGTTGTAATGGATGATGCTCTTGCTGGTGGAACTCTCATTAAGTACGACAAAATTTTTGGTGGTACGCAGTTAAGTCCAACAGATAAAAAGAATGCAGAGGCTGGTAAGGAGACAACAATTGACCGGACTCTACGTTTGCTGTACGTGACTTGTAGCAGGGCGCAAGAATCGCTAGCTTTAGTGCTTTGGTCGTCCGATCCTGCTGCAGCAATGTCTCGAATTAAGGAGAGTCAATGGTTTGCAGAAGACGAGGTGAAAATCGTTCCATAGCAACTCTTAAACATCCATAATCTAATTCGGTTTTTAGGTCGTCGGTGTTGTTGATGAATGTTAATATATCTCAAATTTTTCAATGCATTGGTTCCATCAGTTATTGAATCCAAAGGCTACGCCTTGCTTCCAACTGATGACATTCACTTAGCCCAGTATCGTAGGGTATTATGCGAAAGAATTTGACAGTATAGTCAATAGCGAAGATACAAAAGAGGAAAGAAATTTCAGTGTCCAGACTGACTGATTTGATTGCCAAAGCGAAAGCGAAAGATCCTGCATTGGGAGCTGAACTAGATCGAGAGTTTAAGGTTTTGTCGTCACGCCTCCCCTTTGGGTTGAATTTCGAACGGCATAGTCCTGAAGCAGTTGAGCTGCCACTGCGCCTAATTCGAAAGGGTGACAAGGTGCGTATTTTACCGCAGCGTGGTTCAACCAAGAAAGGCGATCAGCGGTTGTGGCATGTGAAAATCATACACAAAGCAAATAAAATGGCTGTTTTGGAGCTGATAGGGGCTGCAATGGCTGAGACGCTGACCGTTTCTTTGGACGATTTAGTGGTAGTGTCTGAGTTTCGTGACACCATTTATCCGGGGCTAGTTAGCACTGGCAAGGTACTATGTGGTAGCGATAAGCCGTGCCACACGGTGATCAACGGTGAAAATTTTCATGTGTTGAAGATGCTTACCTATACCCACCGTGGAAAGATTGATGCAATTTACATAGATCCTCCTTACAACTCTGGTGCAAGTGACTGGAAATATAATAACAACTACGTTGGTGAGGATGATCTTTATCGCCATTCAAAGTGGCTAGCATTCATGGAGCGGCGATTGTTGATCGCGAAGGAATTGCTGAAACCGTCAGGTACTCTTATTGTCACAATAGATGAGCACGAGGTTCGACGTTTAGGTTTATTGTTGGAACAGACACTCGAGGGATTCACGATTCAGCAGGCTACTGTTGTGATCAACCCAAAGGGCGTGACACAAGGCTACCTTTCGCGCGTAGAAGAATATGTTTTCTTCTGTTTCGGCCCCGAGAGCAAAATCTTCGCAGGTGACGATGACCTTTTAACCGTTAAGGATTCGAAAGCCTCTGATGATGGTTATACCCGTCCAAGATGGAAAGGACTACTTCGATCTGGAGATGAGGCGGAAAGAAAAGATCGCGAACAGATGTTTTATCCAGTCTGGATCAATCCTAAAACTAAGTCAATCGTGAAAGCGGGGCAATATCTCCCCCTGGAACAAGAGCCAGAATTTAATCTCACAGACTCGGACGGTAACGTTGCTGTCTGGCCCGTGCGCAAGAATTTGACACTTGGGAGGTGGGGCGTTGGGGTTGCCACCTTCAATGAACTTGTTAAGAAGGGATTTGTATCCCTTGGCAAATACGATAAGAAACGTCAATCTTGGGGCATGTCGTATTTATCAGAGCAACTTCGTAAGGAAGTCGAAGACGGAACATTATCTGTGCTTGGCCGAGACCCGGTAACTGGTGTCGCAGATGTAGTTTATGAGGGTGCTGCGACCAGAAAAGTTCGGACGGTTTGGCACAGAACAAGTCATGACGCTGGTGCGTATGGCACTGATTTAGTAGGTAAGTTTTTAGGTAATGGTCGCGCCTTTCCGTTTCCTAAGAGCCTCTATGCTGTTGAGGATGCTCTACGTGTTATTCTTCGAGGAAAGCCGGACGCTATTGTTCTAGATTTTTTTAGTGGTTCAGGGACAACTGCGCACGCGGTGATGCGTCTTAATCATCAAGATAGCGGTCGGCGACAGTCGATATGCGTGACGAATAACGAAGTTCGCTCAACTGAACAAATGGCCTTACGTGAGGCAGGATTACGCCCGGGTGACCCCGATTGGGAGAAGTTAGGGATCTGTGACTTCATTACGAAGCCTCGTGTTGCCGCTGCCATCACGGGGAAGACCCCGGATGGTGAGCCGATCCAGGGTACTTACAAATTCACCGATGAGTTTCCAATGGCTGAAGGCTTCGAGGAAAATGCTGAATTCTTCACCTTGACCTATGAAACTCCGGTATCGGTCAGTTACAACCTCGCGTTCAACCGTATTGCACCGCTGCTGTGGCTGAGAGCTGGCGCTAAGGGGAGGCGCATAGACATTCTGCCGAACGATGGTTGGGAGGTAGTCGATACCTATGGGTTGCTAAGCAATGTGGACGTGGCCACATCATTTATTCAAGAACTGTCCAAGGTTAATGGAATACGCATTGCTTATATCGTCACCAACGACGACCGTCGTTTCCAATCAATTGCTAAGCGTTTGCCAGATGGCGTAGAGCCAGTGCGCTTGTACGAATCGTATCTTACAAATTTCAGTTTCACCAATGGGGAATAAAGGATGAAGTTCACGCTCAAAGACTATCAGCGCGACGCCGTCCGAGAAGCCTTGAGTAACTTGGGTAAGGCTCGACGTCTTTGGCACTCCGAGGCCGATAGGACAGCATTTTCGTTGACTGCTGTGACTGGTGCGGGTAAGACAGTTATGGCCGCTGCCACTTTCGAGGCGCTGTTTCACGGTGATGATGAACTCAATTTTGATCCCGATCCTGGAGCCGTAGTGATCTGGTTCAGTGATGACCCTTTGCTGAACGAGCAAACCCGATTTCGCTTCATTGAGGCTAGTGACCGTATCGACTACGCTGATTTGGTCGTGGTGGAAAATTCCTTTAACAGATCAAAATTCCAAGCAGGCAAAATCTATTTTCTCAACACCCAGAAGTTGGGTAAAAATAGCTTACTAGTGCGTGGTCATGATCCTGAGGAAATGGCGGCTAAAGTGGATGGGACATTTCCTGAAATGCGGCCTGACCTGCGAGCATATACGATTTGGGACACTATCCAGAATACAATTGAAGATCCAGATTTAACACTCTACTTGGTATTGGATGAGGCTCATCGTGGCATGGGTAATCAGACAGCCACCAATCAGAATGACAAAAGTACAATCGTCAAGCGTCTAATCAATGGTGTTGGTAGTGTGCCCGGTATCCCGGCTGTATGGGGAATTTCAGCAACTGTGGATCGGTTCAATAAAGCTATTGAGTCAGCAGGCAAGCATATCAAATTGCCGAATGTAGAAGTCGATGCATTTAAGGTACAAGAGTCAGGCCTTATTAAAGATACCATTCTGCTGGATATACCTGACAATATCGGTGATTTCGATACAGTTCTTGTGCGGCGTGCGACCGATAAATTGAAAGAGTCCAGTTTGGCTTGGAGCACATATTTTAAACAACAGCAAGAATCTCATATTGTTGTTCCACTGATGGTCCTGCAAGTACCGAATACACCGGATCCAGATGAAATCGGGCGGGCTTTAGATACTATTTACGAGCGTTATCCAGAACTAACTTCAACCAGTGTGGCAAATGTTTTCGGGGAGCGTACAACACAGCGGTTTGGTAACCGTGATGTGCCTTACATTGAACCGCAGCGAGTTGAGGATTCAACGTGGGTGCGAGTATTGATTGCAAAGGACGCTATAAGTACTGGGTGGGATTGTCCTCGTGCAGAGGTTATGGTTTCTTTTCGCGCGGCCAACGACAAAACTCACATCACGCAATTGTTGGGGCGTCTCGTTCGTTCACCGCTGGCTCGACGTATCCCTGGTAATGATCGTCTGAACTCAGTGGATTGTCTGTTGCCGAAGTTTAATCGCAAGGCTGTGGAACAGGTGGTTGAAGAATTAACTACCGGTAATGAGGCCGCAACGCCCGGTCGTGTCTTGACTGATTATATTGAAGTCCTACCGAATCCTGCTGTTTCATCTAATATATGGGAAGCATTTGAGATGTTACCATCTCAAACTCGTCCTCAACGAGGCGCAAAGCCTGCGGTTAGGTTGACTGCGTTGGCTCATGAATTGGCGTCCGATGATATTCTGCCCAGTGCGGGTAAACTTGCTCATGATGAAATGCATATCATTATGGATAAATTTCAGTCTGAAAATCAGGGCAAAATTGAGGCTAAACGGAAGTCTGTTTTGGTAGTAGATGGTAAGACTGTGAAAGCTGACTTGCTAGGACAGGGTCGTAGCCTAGAACAATTCTGGGAAAATGCGGACATGGCTGTGATCTATGATGCTTATCGTCGCGCTGCGCGCATTTTTAGCCCATCTATTGCCCATTCTTACGTTGACCATTTGGCGAGCCAGGTCGCTGATCGCGAAGTGGATCCTGAAGCATTCTTGGACGCCATCATTGAGGCTCGAGTAACAGTTGCTGGTTTGGGATTAGTGATGGAGGCACAGGCTTATTTCGATTCTGAGGCCGATAAGCTTGCAAGGGATTGGCTGTCAAAGTATGGCCAGCAGATTAAAATGCTGAGCGATGATCGTAGAGAGTCCTATCGCCAGATCATTGAAATGAGTACAGAGCCACAGGATGTGGGACTGCTAAAGCCTGAGGCTCGTTATGAAGCGACTAAGGTGAACGAAAGTGGAAATATGAGAGTACTGCCTGTCTGGAATAACCACTTATTGTGCGGGGGCGGTGGAAAATATCCAACCGAGCTGAATGAGTGGGAGCGGACGGTTGTTGAGACTGAGTCTGGGAGGTCTGGATTCTGTTACTGGTATCGTAACCCGCAGCAACCAGGACAAGCTTCGCTTGGCATAGCTTACGAAAAGGCTGGGCAATATGGCATTGTTCGTCCTGACTTTCTATTCTTTGCCGAACAGGATGGTTCTATCACTGTTGACTTAGTTGACCCACATGGGCTGTATTTGAGTGACGCACTCGCTAAGTTACAGGGCTTGGCGCAGTATGCCGCAAGCCATGCCAATGTATACCGCCGAATTGAGTCCATTGCGCAGATTAAGATGAACGGAAAATTGCGAGTTCTGGACTTGAAACGGCAGGAAGTACAAGACGCAATTGCTAATGCCCAAGATGCAGAGGCTTTATTCAGTAGTGGGCTTGCTGATGACTACCAGTGAGAACGACTTGAACTGTAGACCTGAGTTTGCACACTGGAACAGTTATTCTCGATTCGCGCGCTACGTTAGTAGTGTCAATCGTTATATCTTAAGTGAAGAACAGAGAACATTCCTTAATACTGTTCTTGCGACGATTAAGGGGCGTGACGGAGAGCTGAAGGAAGGGGATGTGTTCTATCGGGCACAGCTTGGGATAGATCAGTGTGACAGGATCGATAGTGACGGTCACTGGATTGGCGAGGATATATGGGGTTTCGGAGCTTCACGTATGAAGCCTCTTACTGACCGAGCCAGAGAAGGACGTGCAAATTCCTCGGGTATCCCGGTGCTATATGTAGGAACGACAGTGAAGACTGCAATTTCCGAGGTGCGACCTTGGATTGGCGCTGATGTGTCGGTTGCTGTGTGTAAGCTCTTGCGTCCATTGCGGACTATTGATCTTTCACTTGGACAAGGTCAGTCATCACTTTCTGGGGCTATCTTAAGACACGTGCTAGGTGGAGGCGAGCCGCCAACAGTGCTGGAGAAAGAGAAAGCTGTCTGGATTGAGATAGATAATGCGTTTTCAACTCCTGTAACACAGTCTGATGACCGTGCTGATTATGCGCCGACTCAGATACTGGCTGAACTGTTTCGTAGTGTTGGTTATGATGCAATTGCATACAAGAGTCACTTTGGAGACAACGATAAGCAATTGGGATATAACATCGCGATCTTTGACCTAAGTGCTGTTGAAATTGTCAGTTGTGCCCCTTACCAGGTAAAAGCAATTCAGATTGAGTCGGAGCAGACAGGGAATGCTTGGTTCAAATCTTCTTAAAGATACACAATATAAAAATAGTATTCTGCTCTTTTTTATTCATGTTTTTTACCGTTAACAATAAGTAAAATAATAGCATTGAAATCTCGCATCAGCTAAGGAGTTTTGAGCGGATGTCTTTATGTTCCGCTCATGATTCTAATGTGCTTATATTTTTACAGGTTTTAATATTTTTCTAGATTGTATTGAACGCTAAATTGAGAATGAGAAATGTTTCCTCTAGCTGCTTGGCTATTCCTTGACGTAAAGAGTAAGAGAATGGTTTCCTGTCCTACTCTTATAAGGTGTGCCAAGTTTGGAAAAGCCAAATCTGTTAAATAAATACTGCATTGCAGTATTATTTTCACGCGTCGTTGCATAGCATGATTTATCAGTTAGTTGTTGGCAAATTAATTCCATCAAAATGCGCCCGTAACCTTTGCTTCGAGCTGTTTCTGCAACATATAGCCAGCCTAGCTCAAAATCGTAATTTTCTTGTCCGGAGGCGCTGGATTTTTCAAAGATCGTTGATTTATATCCTTTGTTTGGATTTTTTATGGCTCCAACTGCGACGGTTTGGTCGTCATTGTCGTTGATAAAAATAAGCAGTTCCGCGCGTAAAATCCGTTCTTGAAGTCCTGCTAATTCGACTTCCCCACCCTTGCTAACAAGTGCTTCAAATATTGCTATTTCTGCATTACTACAACACTTGGGTTTTTTAACTAATTTTTTCATTTTTATTACTCCTTTTGTAATGGATTAATCTTTTATCAATTTTAATATTGGCTGTAAATATTCCTAGTTACCACATAACGTTAATGAATAGCTCTGTTTATAGTACTATCGAATCATCCCACAAGCCTCATTCCTTTTATCCCATTTTCAATCATACTTCCACGGTCCGCAGCCATCACAAAATCAGCCCACCACTGCATCATAGGACGTCGCTGCTCAAGATAATCGCTGCGGTTATATGCTCGACGTACCTCATTCTTGTCCACATGGGCAAGTGCTGCCTCAATAACATCAGGCGGAAAGCCTTGTTCATTAAGAGCCGTACTGGCAATTGATCTCAGCCCATGCGAAACGAGCACTCCACTAAAACCTGCGCGTTTTAGCGATGCGTTAACTGTCTGGCTGTTCATAGGCTGGGTTGGTTTGATGCGACTGGGAAAGATAAACTCTCGGCCACCACTGAGAGGCCTCATCATTTCCAGAATAGCGAGAGCTTCATAAGATAATGGAACCGTATGGTCCCGGTTCATCTTCATACGAGCAGCAGGAATTTTCCATTCGTTAACATCAAAATCGATCTCATCCCATCGAGCTTCAGCTGCTTCGGCGGGACGGGTTATGGTGAGAAGTTGCCACATGAACAGGCATCGTGTGGACAGGCTGATACTTGCCGTACGCATAGTCTGCATTAATTGTGGAAGTTGAGTCGGGTGGATACTCGGCATGTTTTTCTTCTGAGGTTTCTCGAACGCTTTCCCGATATTTATGCTGGGAACCGCATCAATCAGCCCCGTGTTTTGGGCATAGATCATGACCTCATTGATGCGCTGGCACAGGCGACGAACAGTTTCCAGTGCTCCTCTGGCCTGAACCGGTTGCACGGCCTGAACCAAAGAATGAGCTTTGATATCTGTAACGCTAACGTCGCCAATTGCAGGAAAACATCTCTTTCAAGAGAGCGCCAGATATCGTCGGCATAGTCCTCTGTCACGCTGGCTTTCTTCACATTCCACCATCGTTCAGCCACGAGTTGGAAAGTATTGGTTTTAGCTTCAAGCGAACTGCGAAGTTGTTCTTGCTGATGTTCCTGTGGATCGATTTGTTTCGCCAGGAGAGTGCGGGACTCTGCACGGTAGTTTCTGGCATCGGCAAGGGTAACTGACGGGTAGGGGTCTATGCTCTTCTTTGCTCGTTTCTTGGTGACAGGGCGAATGTAGCGAAATTGCCAGATTTTACTTCCGCTGGATTTGATGAGTAGCTCAAGGCCATCACCATCATAGAGAACATAGTCCGCTTCCATGGGTTTGGCGGATTCTATTTCCTTAATAGATAGGGGTTTGGTTTATCTTGCCATTACCGGGTTTCCATAGTTTTAGGCACTTCAAAAACAATATAGCTTTAAGAGGTGCCTAACAAGGTGCCTAAAAGGTTCGGATTTAATTAGTTGGCTTCAGACTTCGCGGGACAAATTTAGGGTACAAAAAAGCCCGCAGGGCTTACGCCTTGCGGGCTTTCAGGACTTCATCGGATGGTTCTGGTGGCCATCGATCAAGAATTTGGTGGAGCTGGCGGGATTTGAACCCGCGTCCGAAATTACTACACCGTCGGCACTACATGCTTAGTCCAATCTTTACATTCGCCTGTCAGCTGCGGATGGACACGCCACTAACAAACTAGCCTGATTAGATTTAACGCTGCAACCCCAGGCAAGGTATTCACGCGATCTCTTTTGGTTTTGACCTCTCTTGATCCCCGTCCTAAGAGCGGAGGCTAGGGAGAGAGGGCTCTTAGCAGGTTATTAAGCTGCTAGGGCGTAGTTTTCGTCGTTTGCGACTATTTTTTTGCGGCTTTTTACGAGGCAAACCGCCCCTCGGCATGCTCCTAGGGCTTCGCAAATCCCGTCGAATCCAGAATCAGCCCCAAGTACTGTTACGCAGTATAGCAGAAAAACATCTACCGTTACCAGTGGGTTAGCGCTGTGCTTTTTTCATAATACGTGCTTTATCGAGCTTCCATTCACGTTCTTTGATGTCGTCACGCTTATCGTGTTCTTTCTTACCGCG
>Ga0308160_10003639_pt1 | contig 17205 bp, 20 predicted proteins | sample PhyFR1_FD_201036 | JGI IMG/M metagenome (GOLD analysis project Ga0308160, IMG submission 201036) | Phyllosphere microbial communities from UC Gill Tract Community Farm, Albany, California, United States - DLSLF.R1 | ecosystem: Host-associated > Plants > Phyllosphere > Unclassified | place: USA...
GCAAAGAATCATACTTCCCAATCATCGGTGGTCACAAGGAAAAGGGCGATCACAATGAAAAGGCTGTTGCGCTCGCTGAAAAGTCGCACAAGACCCCTTCCAAGATTATCGGTTGGCCCGAAGACACCAACAAGCGTCGAAAGGTCCTTATCGCTACCTTGGAATACGAGATTATCGATTGGAAGATCAAGGTCAAGATCGGTGGTCTTGGTGTCATGTCGACGCTGATGGGTAAAGCCATGACGGATGTCGATTTGATTTGGGTTATCCCCAAGGTCCAGGATCTCGAGTACCCTCAAGGAGAATATGCCGAGCCTATCGAAGTCATCATCTTTGGCGAACCCTACTTGATCGAGGTCGAGACCCATCAGCTCGACAACATCACCTACATCATCCTTGATTCACCCGTCTTCCGAGCACAGACCAAATCTGACCCGTACCCTCAGCGAATGGACGATCTTTCTTCTGCCATCTTCTACTCGACCTGGAATCAGGCTATCGCCGAGGCAGTCCGACGAAACCCTATTGTCGATATTTACCACATCAACGATTACCACGGTGCTCTCGTCCCACTCTACTTGTTCCCCAAGGTCCTGCCCGTTTGTTTGTCGCTCCACAATGCCGAATTCCAAGGTCTATGGCCTCTTCGAACCAAGGACGAGATGAAGGAAGTCTGTGCCGCATTCAACATCCCCAAAGAGGTCTGCAGTAAATACGTCCAATTCGGAAACACGTTCAATCTGCTTCATGCCGCTGCCTCGTTCATTTCGCATCATCAGAAATCGGTCGGTGTCGCCGGTGTCTCGGACAAGTACGGAAAACGATCTTGGGCTCGATATCCTGCTCTCTGGACCCTGCGAAACATTGATTCTCTGCCCAATCCCGACCCTACCGATATCGCCGCTTTGGAAGCTCAACCCTTGGCTATCGACAAGGTCGTGATTGACGAAGACGCTGAATCGAAACGACCCGAACAGAAGCGACTCGCTCAGGAATGGGCCGGTATCAAGCAAGACCCCAATGCCGATCTCTTTGTCTTTGTCGGTCGATGGTCCAAACAAAAGGGTGTCGATCTTATCGCCGATGTCATGCCTTCTCTGCTCGACAAGAAGCCAAAGATGCAGCTCATCTGTGTTGGTCCCGTTATTGATTTGTATGGTCGATTTGCCGCCGAGAAACTCGCTCGATTGATGGAAATGTTCCCCGACCGAGTCTTTTCCAAACCCGAATTCACTGCTCTTCCACCCTACCTGTTCTCTGGAGCCGATTTCGCCTTGATTCCATCTCGAGATGAACCTTTCGGTCTGGTCGCTGTCGAGTTCGGTCGAAAAGGTGCTCTCGGTGTCGGTGCTCGACTTGGTGGTCTTGGTCTTATGCCCGGTTGGTGGTTCCCTGTCGAATCGTCTGCTACTGTACACATGCTTTCGCAACTGACTAAAACGATCAAATTGGCACTCAAGTCTACCAACGAGGAACGAGCTATTCTACGTGCCCGATCTGCCGTTCAGCGATTCCCTGTGGTCGAATGGCGACAGCGACTTGAAGATTTCCAGCGACGATCTATCAATGCTTCCCGACATGGTGCTGGAGAGAACGCCTGGGGTTTCGACCAGGTCGACTCTGGACGTCCTGGATTTTACGCTCACGACATGGGAAGCAACGTTTCGCTTGCTCAATTTGCCCGACCTGGTACACCCGACTCGATCGCTTCTGCTCCGCCATCGCCCATGCCCGACTCGCGACGTCTGTCCAATGCCAATGATCCCAACCAGGGTTACTTTGACAACCAGCTCACGACCGGTGCCGCCTATCATGACCGATTCAACAAGCAACGAGACCCCAAACGAGGTTCTGCCGAGTCTTTCTATGATGAAGAGCCCAACGCTTCCGAACTGTACTATGACGACAACAATAACAAGCGACGATCTGCCAAGCCCAAATTCTTCCAGGGCGGTTACGACGACGAGGATGTACCTTCGTCTCAAGGTTCCTCTGATCAAGGTGATGCTCTCACCATGCGATCTCAACAACCTGGAGAGACTGCTCAGTCCTACGACAATTTCTTGGCCGCTGCCAACCGTCAATTCTCCAAGCAGTCTGGCGGTCGACATCAGCCCGATCCATACTTCCAAGCTGCCGACTCGAACCGCAACTCTGTCAGCGAAGGCTTTGCACCATCACGTCCATTCACTATGCACTCGCGAACTTCATCTTTCGACTCCATCTCGTCTATTGTCGATGAAAAGGGTACTTCGTCACCGCTCAACAAGGCCATGGACTCGTTTACCGATTCTGATGGAGAAGTCGCTCAGAGTTTCGTTCAGAAACTACGTGACTTGTCTTCCGACAACTCCAAGGGCGATTTGTGTATTGAAAAGTTCTTGATCAAGAGTGAAAAGGCCTTCTTTGACGAGATCAAAAAGGAAAAGATGTCTTCTTGTAAGTCTCATCGGTGTGGATTACCGCTAACCTTTAGCTGCCATGTCTATCAAATCGTCTCGAGATTCGTTCATGGCCGCTTCGCGACCTGCTTCGGTCGTTGATGGATTCAGACCCGAGTGTAAGTCATCACGCTCATTTTGATATACACTTGACCTGACTGACAGATGGTGCAGCTCCTTACTCTCATTCGCTCTCTGGACACGGTCATGATGATGCCCAATACGGCGGTCACGGTGATTACGAGGAACCTAACATTCACGACAAGCCCATGACCAAGCTCCAGATCCTGTTGCAACGATCCGCATGGGGCTGGCCAATGTACACTGTCATTATCGCTCTTGGTCAATTGCTCTCTGCTGTAAGTTACCTGTTGTTGTTCTTGGCCCGTCTCTGACATTCAGACATCCTTCCAATTGAGTTTGCTCTCTGGATCCAACACGCTCAAGGAGACCGATCTCTACATCATTTGTTCCGTCTTCATCGCCGGTACACTTGCTTGGTACACCTTGTTCCGAATGAGGCCTTCGGTCTGGGTTCTATCTGCACCATGGGTCGTGTTTGGTTGTGCCTTCTTCATGATCGGTCTTCCATCGCTCTATGGACCATTCACCCCACCTCGAGTCATCATCCAGCGAGTCTCGGTCTGGCTATACGCAGGTGCCTCGTCTGCCGGTTTCCTGTTCTTTGGTCTTAACTTTGGTGACGAAGCTGGAGCCGCTACTGAAATCTGGGTCGTTCGAGCTTGTATCGTACAAGGTCTTCAACAAATCTGGGGTAAGTCACTTCTTCTTTGCTTCTGTTCTAGTCTAACAACCAGTTTCCGCACTATGGTACTGGGGCTACACTCTCAATGGTCAAGATCCCGACTCGTTCGTCGTCCCACGAGCGGTCATCTTTGTCACTTGGCCATTGGCTGCCATCTCATTCGCCTTTGCCGCCTTGATGTTCTGGGGTCTACCCGATTTCTACCACCAGATCCCGCCATACGTACCCAACTTCTTCAAGACATTGTTCCGAAGGAAATTGGTTATCTGGTTCTTGATCTCTGGTGTCTTGAGGGATTACTGGCTCTCGGGTCCTTAGTACGTTTCAAGCCCTGTTAGCAAAGTGGTATGCTGACTATTCAGCGGTCGAAACTGGCAGTTCTTGTGGCAGGCGGCTGACATCCCCAAATGGGCTGTCGTCGTCATGATCGTCATCTTCTTTATCGGTATCTGGGGTGCCCTTCTTGGTGTTCTCATCAGTGCGTCCCCTGCTCCTCTTATCCCTGCTCTTGCTGATTGTCAGAATACTCCAAGGTTCACTCGTGGCTCATGCCAGTCTTTGCTATTGGTCTCGGTGCTCCTAGATGGTGTCAGATCTGGTGGGGTACTTCTGGAATGGGTGTTTACGTCCCATGGGCAGGTGCTGCCGGACCTTACGTGTAAGTAATAGCAATCGCATGATGTGGATTGTGCTGACTTTTCTCAGTGGTGTTGGATTATGGTTATGGCTCGGTGTCCTAGACGCTATTCAGGGTGCAGGTTTGGGTATGATTCTCCTTCAAACCCTATCCCGATTGCACGTCTGTGCCACCCTCGCTCTTGCCCAATTCATCGGTTCCGTCACCGTCATGGTCGCCCGAGCGACATCACCAACAAAGGTCGGACCTGGAAACGCATTCCCCAACCCCGGTATCTGGGATGTCGGACAGAGTGGAAACAATAACCCATTCGGTTATTGGGAATTCTGGGTCTGCTTGTTTTGTCAAGTGATTATCGTCGTTGGATTCGCCTTCTTGTTCCGAAAGGAACAGTTGTCCAAGCCATAGACGGTGTGATCTTGTTGAGCATTATAGAGTAGAGTAGTGGGTCTGGGTTCCTATTTGAGGATCAGACCGGCGGAGATGATTGACGAAAATGATGGACTATATATATGTTATGCATCTCTGACTTGCTTTTGACAATCTGTTTTGACTTCTTTGAGATGGTGGGTGTCCAGGAAGGTGACGGAGACACATACATACACCTTTCGCCATTGGTACTCGCCTGCACCCACTTTTACCTTTTTGTGGATCAAGAGTAAGAGTGCTCGCGAGTTCTTGCTTGGCCAATGGGGTCTCCAAGATCTAATCAACTCGCCCTCAATCCACCCGCTCAGTTGATTCATTCTGGTTCACCATACTATACACCATATAATGATCATACATAGCTAGCATATACCATATACACCAGCACACATACATGGGACAGCATGTCGGGTGATATACTAAACCACAGACCAGCCCGTCCGACAACCATCCTTCCTGGACATTGGCTTGTCGACCTACCTCCAGATACTCCCATTCAGATTCAACGATATCGCGCTCGTGACCAGACTACCGATACTCGCGAGCAGACATTACTCGAAAACCCACTGGATGCATGTTGGCGAGATATCAACTCAAGGGGTAATGATGCAGTCAAAGATATCCTTTCAGGTGGATGTGCGACTATTATGGTCTCTGGAGACAATGAGCGCGAGCTCTGGGTCTTTAGCACCACACAAAACAACCTCGACGAGACACATACACTCGAACGTAAGCTTTGTCTTCCATGTTCGGCCACTGAGCTCATTCATAGACGTCCGACCCGATCCCGACACTATCACTCCCGCTGATCTACTTCATTGTACCAGACACGGATCTACCCTCTCATGCCTCTCTCGACCATCTACCAGTCAAAGACCACTCAAGAGCTGTGATGTCCGCTTTCAACCCCAGGGATCTGCCAAGGAGGTATGGGAGAAGTTGGGGATGGCTATTCTTGAAAAGGCTGAATGGAAGAGGGGAAAGAGGGTCATGGCGAAATCGTGAGCTTGAGCTCTCCTCATCCATTCACCTGCTGATGGACAGAATTGACATTCAACTCCTACCCGACCTCAACGGCTTGATACTGAAAGTCCGGCCCAAGAAGATGCGTCCGCCCAACATATTATCCACATCCCTGCCCAAAATCCAGATCATACAACCGCTTGGTATACCCGCTTTACCTATTGGACCTTATCACCCTTCCGCTCGAGAAGCCTTGACCTTGGGACCATCTTATGAACAAGTCCTCGGACCGAACTGGAAAGACGGACAATCCGCTGCTCGCCTGGACGCGCAGCTTGCCGGCCGTCCTCACTATGAATACACGATCCTCTGGATCCCCGAATCCGCATCAGCGATACACACCAGACCGTCCTTTGATAAAGTCGCCGAGTGGAAGAAGGGGCAGGGGATCCTGACGATATGGCCTACGCATCTACTAGATAATGTGTCAAGCTCCGATATGCGGCCAGGCTTGCACAGTCGACCACGAGATACGCCCGTCTTCGAATCTTCAGTGAACCTATTGGGAATAGCTTCATGCCTGTTTAACGCAGTCTCGACGTATAGGGAGCCAGTCGAGCAGTTGACCCCACCGGGCGATACATCCCTCGGGGAGGAGCTAGAGACCACCCAGCCCGCAGCCGAGCTCTCGCCTATACTCGATACATGGCCAAACCCCGCTGTGAACGACCACGACGATCTAGAAGATCTGTTTGCATCGCCCGCATCATCCCATCCATCCCATGCCGACTTGCATTTCGAAATGTTTGGACAAGAGGATCGCAAAAACTCGTATACGAATAATGCAGATTTGATCGATTATGACGATATCGTCATGTCATCCCCTCCGCCCGAGTACGGGGGAAATGTGGAGCGTAGAGCATCTGTGCGAGAGGTAATGGGAGATGAAGGGGCTGTGGATGAGGCAGGACCTGGCCTGGTGACCGATGATGACTTCAACTTTTTCGATTCACCACCCGATCCAGACGCGCCTGTGGATGTCGTGGAGACCGACCAACCTGCTGCGGTGCTGATGCCGACTCCGGACTCGCTTTCGGTCCCTACAGTAGAACCTGTACTCGAGTCACCAATCAAGGCCACCACTGTTCCCCAGCCTTCTAGCCCTATCATCGAGACCCCATTGGTAGAGACTATCGCTTCTCCGGCACCAGTACCTCCAATCTCGCCACTGGCGGAAGTCGTCCAGCCCGTCGCTGTTCGAAAGCAGCCTCAGTCGCACGCTCAAGACCTTGTACCGTACGATTTTGCTCCTCTTGAGCTCGCCCACTCTCGAAAAGACCGCCCATACAGCCTACCCAGTCCGGTATACTCGCCTCCCAACCTCAACCGCGACCTCATCGAGCGACTCAAACCCCCTACAAAGAAAGAGAAGGTATACGACTATACCGTCGCTTGGCATCTTGATGCTCTTGACTCGGATTCGGAGATTGATGAATATACACGTCCTCCTACACCGATATCGGACTACAATGATTCTGCGAGTCCGATTGACCGCCCGCCTACTCCCCCGCTAGATCAAGAAGATGAACATGGCCAGTCCAAGTACTTGTACCAAGGGCATTGGTGTATGGCAGCTGGACTTCTTGCTATGCTCAGTCAGCCGACAAGGCCGCCAGCAGTCTATGTACCATGGGGAGTCAACTGGAGCGACGATCCTCCCAGTGCTGTTCTCGACTCACCAATCGCTACCTTGTCTAGGAAACGCAAACAGCCCAGATCCAGATCACCGACCGGCGACTTCAGTACGCTCGCCAAGCGTATAATCCAGAATCGGCACGCACGTCCGACCTCGCGCCGTACGCCCAATGTCAAAGATGACACTTTATGCATGGCCGAACAAGGTATCACCTTGGCTGAACTCGCTTCGGTCGACCCTGGTGGAAACGGCTTGGAGGCCTCGCAACATGCCTTGTCGCCTTGCAGTGTCCACACAGGCTTTCAGGGTCATGTTATCCAGCTTTCAATGGCTTCGCTACGGTACTGGTCCGAACTCGGTCTGCAGCCTCTAAGCGGTCCGAAGAATATCAAAGCCGTCATCGTCACAAGACATCAGGAGGATGAAGGTCGAGCTAGGAGGCTTGCCGATTCGTTGCGCAATGTTTATACTGTGAGTATTGGGTCCTTAGGTCTCTTTGTTTGCTGATGGGACAGTCGCTCAATCTGGGAACGGTCGAGATAGACAAGTCTTTCGGCCGGGACGGTTTCAGATATTTGGACACTGACGGTAAGTGCATGCCACATTGAGCTGTTTTTGACCCGTAGTGTCTTTTGCCGATTGGGTCCGCTCCAACGATGATAATACGGTCATGTTTGTCTTCTTGCGAGACAGCGCACAGTCTGCAGTACCGTTGCTCCGGGACTTGCCAGAAACCAGGCAGAACGAAGCCATACATGTCCTTCCGCTATCGCTCGAAGCTCGAGACCTTTCCGACGCCGCTTACGAAGTCTACAATTCGATCTCTCGCCAAGCTCATCTTGTCCACCAGACCGACGAGCCCGCACCATGGTACAATTACCCCTCTTTCACAATGGCCCGGACTGATCGACCCAAACCGCAACTCAGCATGGACTGTTCGCTCCCCCTCTCGTACGATGTACTTGGCTCGTATCGCTGGATACATGCTGCGTATGATGTCGACGAAAAGACTGGTCTTACAACGATATTCGTTGCCGATCAAGAGGGAGACGACTGGGTGATCAAGGTCGACACCGACGCTGCGGCCGCGTCTGGTCAGTCCTGGATGGCTCGTGCGCACTCCATATGGGATACAGTATCGGCATTTGCAGATACTGCCGCGACCAGTTGGAGATTAACGGTTTGCTCTTTGGGATTCATGGTACCTGATGAGCTGCAAGGTGAGTTCACCTTACGCTTCATGGCCTGGCGTGCTGATGTGTGTAGCTTGGCGGTCTATCTTCACAGGCACCACCCACCCAGCCACTATCATTATGTGCGATTCTGCTTCGTCCCACGGGCGCATTAACAAATCCAGACCAGGCCCATCGAACGTCCCGCTCGGTATGCTGAATGATCCATCTACGCTGCTCGTAGACGAATCCCTCGCTGGAACGTATTCTACATTCTCACAACGACAACCTATACCTTCAGGCGACGGATTAGTCTACTCTGCCTCTTCCATCCTGCTCTCGCTGGCATCTCCGAATCTCGAATTCAACACATCAACCTATCATGTTATGTATCACCGTCCGGCACCGATAAATCTGGACGGCGATCAGGAGAAGGAACTCGCGAATGAAATGTACAAAATGGCTTGTTGGGGTCGGATGCGTTTCGGGCTGGATGGGTTGCCGGCTCACTTGGCTGCGCTGGTCGTGGTGGATGAGGCGTTTGTTGCTGGGGAAGTGGGGTTGGAGAATGATGACGAGTAAAGTTGTATTTCTTGTAGTGGAGTTGTAACCCGCCACGAATTGCATGCAAGTTGTATCTGGTTCTTTGGGCAGGAGTTACACTATATCTGGGGTACCGCACATCCATCCGCCCGCATATCACTTCCACAGGCCCAGACTCGCCTACCAGATGGATCATTGACAGCTTGTATAATCTGTCCTCTGCCAGCTACCGCCCTCGCCCATCCCTCAGCCACAGTGATATCATGGCCCATACCTACGCGTCAGACTTCACCTACTTCAGTCTTTGTGAGGACTCACCCCTGAGCTCTGAAATGACTTTTGGATCTACACCCTCCTCGATAAAGATCTGACTATCGAGATCTCCCGCATCGTTTTTCTGCCCCGCAACCGGTAGACCTGCGGAGATACAGAATCGAGGAGCGTCAAGGCATGCTTGTGCTGAGAAACCCCTTAATTTGTTGAGCAAGACCTGGACGTGTCCTTGAGGTTGCATGAATCCTGTTCTGTTTAGGTTTGGGGGATTGGAGGAAGAAGGAAGACATACCCCCCATGACTCCGAACGACATTAACAAATCGTCGCCAATGGTTACCATTGCTGGTATGATTGTATGATATGGTCTTTTACCACCTTCGATACAGTTTGGATGTCCCTCTTTTAGTGTGAATCCACTACCCCGATTCTGGAGTGTGAATCCACATCCCTTGGGAATAGCACCTGTTCCGAATCCTTCTTCGTCAGCTTATGCGCAAATGTGTGAGCCGGTCTAGGTGACATACCAGCGTAGTTGGATGCGATGAATGAACAGGCGTTACCCTCCTCGTCAGACGTGGAGATATAGATTGTATCAGACGAGTTGATAGGGTTACCATGTCTGACAGGGATGACTTTCTTCAGGTCGATGAGGGCGGCTCTGTTTCGCAGATACGACTTTGATGTCATTCATGGGTCAAGCGTTGTGGTCAAACAAAGCTCACCTTGCTTAGCAGCTCATCTACTGGTATATTCTCGAAAGCGGGGTCAGTCACGTAGTACCGGGCTGATGATCAGCTGGCGCGTCAAACAGATCACTCAGCTCACTATCGGCGAAAGCCAATCGCATGGCTTCAATCAGGATATGCAGGTATTCGGTCGAATTGTGTTCTAGCTCGAGTACATCGATACCTTTTTCCGATTCAAGGGCTTCAATGATCCCAAGAGCGACTAAGGCTGTCAAACCCTGACCATTGGGTGGGCACTGATCGTCAGTAACGACTTGAAGAAGGTGCCATGAGGACCCACCTCCCAAAGGCTCACACCGTCCTTTCCGTCGCTTGCTTTGTACTCGTACTTGATTGGCTGTATAACTTCTGCTTGACATTCGGCGAGATCTTCCATGGTCATCACGCCGCCCTGGGACTGGATGAGGTCGACAATTGCTGTAGACGTCAGACTCTGAGCGTCGACCCGAGACGAAGAGTGGGGACTTACCTTGAGCAATTCGACCTTTGTAATACCCGTCGTGCCCTTGCTGTGCTATCGCCTCGAATGTCCTTGCGAGTTCTGGATGCTTCATGATAGTCGAGGCAAGTGGGGCGCTCTTGAAGTCAGCCCAGGATGTGGTCAGGCGTGGACTAGAGCAGTCGACTCACTTCATCAGGCATCATCATCCTCCTATATCAGCTTGACTCAGAGGTACATTTCACCTGAACTCACTCTCTCCAGTTGTCAGACATCTTCTTGATTAGCCCCTCGCTCTTTTGCCACTACACATCAGCCTCATCCCGCAGTCACTCTCAACGAGACATACCGAGCGGGCATTGACCTCATGCTGCGGTACCCCCTCTTTCGCAATCCGGATTGCCGGTTCCAAAATCTCTTGCATACTCAATTTCCCAGATCCGTAAGTCTCTACCGTCTTGAGCCAGCCAGAAGCTGCACAGGGCACAGTCACTGAATTGAGGTTGTCCAGGGGTATCTGCATTCTCATCAGCTTTCCTACTCCGTACAACAGCAAGCTTGACTTACCGAGTCTCCCGAGATACCTTGTTTACGTAGATACTCCAGATTCAGCGCTTTAGGGGCTCTACCGGATCCATTGATCCCTCCGACCTTTTTTGTCTTTGCATCGTAGAACAAGCAAAAGTTATCTGTCCGGTCAATACGGTGTTGGTTGTAATAAACCCACCTCCTCCGATACCGGTACACGATGGCTCGGTCACATTCATAGCCGCAGCGGTAGCCACCGCTGCATCGGCTGATTATCAGCTCGATGTTCGACAGGATCAATGCAAGCTTACCAGCATTTCCACCTTTGTTGAGGATTTCTAATCCGGCCTGACAAGCTATTGACAGTCAATACAGTCCAACGTCCCTCCGGTCGACTCACCTAGTGGTTGTGAAGTGACTACAGCTCCTTTCGCTGAAAAGACTGTAGAACGCCGAGACGGGAAATGGGCAAAGTTTGTATCGTGGGCCGGATGTAGCTTGGTCTGATCTATGGGGGCCATTGTGTGTTTGTGAATGGGTTGGTAAAGAGTAGCCTACTGCTCCCAGTTGGATAGACCTGGTCAGTCACTCTACCGGTTGAGTTGATCCGATTCAGGATTCAGGGTGGAATACACGGACATCTCCGAAGAATGAGGAGCGTTACCATCGGTGATAAAAACAGGACTGTCGGTGTTTGCATGGTGCCACACCCGAATCTCCCCTCTTAAGTGTCCACATAACGCCGCTTCAGCTCTGTGTGGCGGAATCAAATCGCCCTTCCCTCGCTGCATCTGCTACCTCGCCCCTTCTGTCCAAGCACAAGCTAGGAGATCCTTTCATCCATCAACACTATACAAAATGGGTTGTACGTATACTCCGACCATCCACACAGCGACCAAAGTAGCTGACACCACCCTTAGCCAACAAGCCTCGCGGTCTGCAAGCCGCTCGATCCCTACGAACTTCTCGACGTGAGAACCGATGGGCCGACAAGAACTACAAGAAGAGGGCTTTGGGTAAATTCTACAAGACCTCGCCTACTGGTGGAACTTCGCACGCCAAGGGTATCGTCCTAGAGAAGGTCAGTGGATTTTTGTTGTTGCGGAGGAGAGATGAGACGAAGAGAAGCGGGAAATTCTAGGAGAGATGAGGGCAAATGGGGATAAATTCGACACATGGTCACGATAAGGAGAAAGGGGAGAAAGGGCGAATTGGAGGGCTACGCCGATACATGGACAGCAACTGACTATTCAGGTCGGTGTTGAGGCCAAGCAGCCCAACTCTGCTATCCGAAAGTGTGTCCGTGTCCAGCTCATCAAGAACGGAAAGAAGGTCACTGCTTTCGTTCCCAATGATGGTTGTCTTAACTTCGTGAGTCACCGCTCTACTCCGCATCGTTTCATGCTAATGGTAGACCGACGAGAACGATGAAGTCCTAATCTCTGGTTTCGGTCGACGAGGAAAGGCAAAGGGAGATATTCCCGGTGTCCGATTCAAGGTCGTCAAGGTCTCTGGTGTCGGTCTCCTTGCCCTCTGGAAGGAGAAGAAGTGAGTCATATTTCAGTCTGTCCTTTGGGTCATGCTGACAAGTGCAGGGAGAAGCCTCGATCGTAGACTTCTGGGTTGACATGCATGTATGATTGGCATATCCGGAAACACTTCACGTCTTTTGGTTTCTACGTCACATGGAATGCCAGATATATGCATGCTAATCTACTGACATCTAGTAATCGTAAAATCCCTTGCCCGACTTCTTCCCAACCCATCCAGCATCGACCATTCGAACCAACAGTCCAGCCGGTCGATACTTGCTATCGCCCGTCTCGTGATGAAGAACACGCTGGATGCTCAAACACGTATCCAGACCGATCAAGTCGGCAAGCGCAAGAGGACCCATTGGATGACCCATACCAAGTCGGAAGGTGGTATCGATATCTTCGGCTGTCGCGATACCCTACCTATTAGCTGGGTCGGACAGGAACGGCGCACCTTCTCCAGGACGAGAATGGCTTCATTGAGCATAGGCATCAGGATAGCATTGGCGATGAATCCTGGAGAATCGCTCGATTGAGTCACCTCTACGGCTGGTCAGCAATTGGTTGAGCTGTTTGGTCTGTGACGACCTACCCTTCTTGCATGCTTTGCCAAATGCTCGTGCACTCTCCAGTGTATCTTTGGAAGTTTGTAAAGCGGGAATGATCTCGACTAGCTTCCTGTATCGTCAGTACTCTGCGTACTCGCTGAAGTGACGCGACGCGCATTTGAGGAACTGGGTTGAAGAAGTGAATACTGTAATATTAGCTCATCTAAGTTCGTCGCACGCCATAGAGCTCACCCAACGACCCGCGCAGCAGACTCTACATCCTGCCCCTTGTTTGATGCAGCAGCTGCCAACCTCGTCAAAGAGATTGAGCTAGTATTACTCCCCAGAACCGTCGGGGCAGGTAATAACTGTCCCAAACGCTGAAACAAGCCAGTCTTGAGATCTGGGATCTCTGGAATAGCCTAGCCATTCAGCATCTTCCTGGCGATAGCAGGTAAACGAACCTCAATGACAAGGTCAACCCCTTCAATAACCTCTCCACTGGTTCCATCTCCATTAACTCCCTTCACCCTTTCTCTAGCCGCATCAGAATCCGCTTGTGAGATTCGGTTCTTGGCGACGTCTTTCCCGAGGAGGGAGTCGAGCTTGGTCAAAGCGGATGAAAGGACTTTGGGGGATGGGTCGTATATCGTCAATGGTACTTTGGCGTGTAGAGCCGCGACGTAGCTATTCTCAGCAGCTGCTGGCCGAGAGGGGTCATGACTCACGCAATACCTAGACCCATTTGGCCTGCTCCGATCACTGCTGCTCTTTTTATGGGTGCGATCGCTGCCATCTTGTAGGCTGTTGTCGGAAAGGGATGGTAGTGGTTGGAGATGATGGATCAAGTATCAAGTCGACATGTCAAACCCGAGTTCCGGCCGGTTAAGTTGAACCCGGAAAGTCGGTTCTCTCCCTTGATTCGACATTATTATTATGTGCATGCATTTCTAGCAGAGATAGATAACTATAAAACCCAAACATACCATGTAGTGCACAACACAAGGCCAGAGATCCGATATACAATCACGCAAATCGCCTCACTCCCGATCCAGACCCACTGACTTGCCTCGTCCCCGCACTAGTACTCGCGGTCAAATGACTCCCCTCCGGCTGCCGCCTCACCACTCTAGTCCTACTCTGACCCAAACCCAGATCCGGCGATATAGTCCTATAAGCCGATATCTCGCTTTCAAGAGTGCGTATACGATCATTTGCATTGTTCAGCAAGTGTCGTGTTGAAGCCAGTTCCTACTCATCAGCTTCATCCGGCTAAGGCGAGGTGAGATCTACATGTTTACAGAGTACCATTTCCCGCCTGACATTGTCGACGTATCCGATCCTCTGACTTCCGTTTGTGTGACCTAGTAGTTCCGCATTTTGCATTGCCAAACGTTCCGCTTCTTCAATAGCGACTCCCTCGCGCGCTTCAAGGAGAGCTTGTCGTTCGAGCAATTCTTCGTATTTCTCCTCGTACCCAGCAAACTCGTGATACTTTTGCTGAAGACTGTCGTCAGTAAACCCTCAGAGGTGTTTGACTCACTGCACAATCTCTTCTTCCAACGATTCTTGGGCAAACTTTGATCTCGCCTCATTCTCTTCTGCGCGAACTAGCAGCTCTGCTTGCTTTTCCCTCTTCTCATCCGCCTTGTGCAGTTCCGTCCGCACTTCACCCAGCTCTTCTTCCCGAACGGCTGTGATCTGGTTGGCTTGATCGGCATCATAACGCAGTTGCGAGATTGTCACTGCGCAAGAGGCGTGCTCAAGCCTCGTCTCGCCGTATTCTGTCTCCATACGACTGTGTGCGGCTTGTAAGGTGGTCAAGGCGGATGTGGTCTCGCGTAATGATTGCTCAAGATGCAGGATCGAGGCAGTGAGACCAAGGATATGGGGTTCGAGTTCCGATGCTTGTTCTCGTACCAGCTCGCTGTGGCCTGTAGCGAGGCCGAGTACGGCGGCGACGTCGAATAATTCGACCATTGGGGAAAGCGGGGCTACCTCGTTCGTGGAAGGGGCGTGGTGGTGCTGGGTTGTTGCATCCATGATTGTTGCTCGTAAGTCATCGACGATTCCCAAGAGACAGTCCCTTTCTGAGCTCAGATCGTCCAGGCGATACAGGTGATGTCTACACTCTTCCTCCTTCTCGCCGAGTACGCACGCCAAATGGCGTGTTGTCGAGCGTAGCTCCACCACTTCCGATTCCAATGACTTCCTCTCCATCTCCCAGTCCTTCTTGACAGTCTCAAACGTGTCGTATAGATCCGCATATCGATCCGTCATCACTCCCCACCCAAACTTCAGCCTTTCATTCTCCCCTCTCACCCCCTTGAGCATAGCCACCTCCTTCAGCGCCTCTTCCTCCTTGTTACTCCTAGTCTCCACCTCTTTCTTCAGCGCCCTGATTTCCACTTCCATCGCGGCTCTCTCCTTACGCCAGGACAAGCGATCATCTACCGATGGACCCGCATGTGGGACTGGTCGAGAAGCTAGTTCTTTCTTGAGCCTGATGTTTTCCGCTTCGGCCAGAGCGAGCTTTGAGCGGATATCCGACACTTTTGCCAATACCTTTCCCTCCTTCGCTTTCGTCTCCTCATTGGCCTTTTGAAGGTTCTCGTTGGTGGCTTTGAGCTTGGATAGATCGGATTGGTACTATTGTCAACGCCTGTCAAGGTGGGTGCAGTACCTTTGCTTTAGAAGCTTCGTGCCTCTTTACAATCTCCCCCACTTGCGTCTCTAGCTCCTGTCGGGAAGCATGTGACTTGACCTGACTCTGCAGCTTGACAATAGCTTCATCACGTCTTGCGACCCTAGCTTTGAGGGATTGGATCTGACGCTGATGAGCGGTGTGGAGGGACGAGAGGAAATGAAACATACTTCTCGTTCCATACTTATTTCACTTGGATGAGCCTTTCCCTTGGACTTGGTATGGGTCGGATCTTCCTTTCCGATCGGATTGTGTACATGTACATTTTCCACCCCTGATGGACCTAGTGGTAACCTGGTAGACATGACTATGGTATGAAATGATGTATTATTCACAGTTGTTTACAACCATCAGCACTTGAGAAATCACTCGCGTCCGATTGACTGGAATGACCGTGGGAAACTGATGGCTCAATTAACTTTAACTGGAAAAGTTGCTGATCACCGCACACTATACCCTATACATCCTGCACTACACATACAATGAAGGCCAATTACAAGTTCCAGAACTTGTGCGGGACGGTATACAGGCAGGGTAATGTCGTATTCACACCGGATGGTAATTCAGTACTTTCACCAGTTGGAAACCGAGTTTCCGTCTTTGACCTCGTCAAGTGGGTCACCTCTACAAGTGGACCAAGGATGGTACTGATGTGGTAGCAACAAGTCGAGGACGCTGGCATTTGAAAACAGGAAGAACGTAGCTTGTATCGCCCTTTCTCCCGATGGGAACCTCCTCCTGTCCTTCGATGAAGGTGAGCCATCCACACCCACAAGGATATAGCTGACGATCCAGATGGAAGAGCACTACTGGTCCATTTCCGAAAAGGAACAGTTCTCTACCACATGTCATTCAATTCTCCAGTTCACACATGCGCCTTTTCACCAGACGGAAAGTACTTTGCCATCTCGCACAACAATGGTGTTCAAGTATGGGAAACACCTAGTTTGCTAGTCAGGGAATTTGCCCCTTTTGTCCTGCATGGGACATATACCGGTCATCAAGACGAGGTTGTCGGAATCACTTGGTCAAAGACTGGACGGTGAGTAGTCCAAATTGAGAAGAGGACGGGGCTGATGAAAGATATTTCCTGAGTACGTCGAGGGATATGACAGCTAGGATGTATACACTTGATCCACTCGAGGGATTCAAGCCGAAATCATTTGGTGGACATAGAGATGCAGTACTTGGCGCTTGGTTCTCTGCGGACGAAAAGACGGTATGTTTCCGTCGAGGATGTAGCTGATGACAGATATACACGGTCGCAAGGGACGGAGCTGTATTCACCTGGAACGCCAAGAAAGGGATCTCGGACGATGACCCCGACCAAGAAGTCGACGTGATTGACGCACCTCGAGCATCGACATCGACAGAGGTCGACCATACTGTCGCATACACCCGGTGGGGTGTTTCGAATCGAAACTATTTCAATCAACCTGGAACCAAGGTCGTTTGTGCTACTTTCCACTCCTTGTCCAACTTGTTGATTGTCGGGTTCTCCACAGGAGTATTTGGTCTATGGGAGATGCCGACATTCACTCCAATCCATACATTATCGATATCAAACGAAAAGATCTCGTCAGTAGCCATCAACCCAAGTGGTGAATGGCTAGCATTTGGTGCTTCGAAAATCGGCCAACTCCTCGTTTGGGAATGGCAGTCAGAATCATACGTCTTGAAACAACAAGGTCATTACTACGACATGAACACATTAGCATTCAGTGGGGACGGACAGAATATCGCAACAGGTGGAGAAGATGGGAAAGTGAAATTATGGAATGCCAATT
>Ga0308160_10003642_pt1 | contig 17196 bp, 20 predicted proteins | sample PhyFR1_FD_201036 | JGI IMG/M metagenome (GOLD analysis project Ga0308160, IMG submission 201036) | Phyllosphere microbial communities from UC Gill Tract Community Farm, Albany, California, United States - DLSLF.R1 | ecosystem: Host-associated > Plants > Phyllosphere > Unclassified | place: USA...
CAGCGTGGACACACCGAACGGCACGTAGTACGCGAGCGCGAAGCTCGTGCTCAGGTGGTTCGGCAGGGACCAGTCACGCCCGCGCCCCTGAGCTCCGGCTGGTCCCCACGGGACGCCGGCATCGGCCGCGAAGTCCGGTCCTTCGTTAGTGTCTAGTTCGGCCGCGTCGCCGAGGCCGGCCCAGCTCGTTTCCCGAACGGTGAGGCCGGTGAGGTCGAGTTCGCCGAACGGGACGAAGCCGTCGAGCGACACCTCGATGACCGTCACGAAACTCCCGGCCGGAAAGCGATCTGTGCCACCGGGCTGGCGGAGGAGGCCCGAGTCCCGGGTCGTCACGTAGCTGCCGAGCTCGTAAACGGCGATGCCGAGATCTGAGGTGGCCGCGCGAGCGACTGGCTCTCGATCCGGAGCGGCCGGGGAGCGGTCTGTTTGGTCTGTGGATGAGGCTGTGAACTGGGGTGCAGTGTCGGCATCGACACACCCGGTCAGAGTGATAGCCCCGACGGCGAGCAGTCCTACAAGCAGCGGTCGCCGCATCGATCCTCCCGAGAGTTCGCGAGGACGTGTGCGTCCTCGATCGCTCTTGAAGTGACGCGAGCAGACCTGCGGACTTAGTTCCGGCGGCGGTAGGGAGTGAGGTCGAAGGATGTACTCGATGTCGCCTGGACGGTGCGTTGCCGCCGAGCGACGTATCTGATGTAGAGCGTTGCGTTCGCGGCAGCAGCAGTCCACATGATGGCGAGAACGAACGCACGCGTCGCGGGATCCTGATGTGCGTCGTGCAGCAGAACCGCGGTTCCGAACAACGAGACGACGACCTGGCTGATGACCCAGCCACCCCAGCGGCTGAGGATCACCACCACGAGCACGATCGCCAGGAACGGCAGCGGGAGCAGGAACATCCAGCCGCGCAGCTTCATCGGTTCGCCCAGGTCATGCAGTCGACGTTAGGCGGGGGAGCGGCCCCGCTTCGGGCGAGGCCGGGCGTCTGTGGATAACTTCTCGACTACTTGGACGCTGGTCGATTCCGACCCAGGCCCAGTTCGACGCCGAGATCCCGGTAGCGCTCGGAGACGACCTGCTCGAGGACGACGTACTCGTATCGGTGTCGTTTTCCGTCAGGCTCCTGGATCGGGTGGGCCTCGATAACTCCCAGTTCACGCAGCGTTTCCAGGTGGTCCTGCACCGTGACGCGGTTTACCTCAACGAGCTCAGCTATACGTCCGCGCGTGAGGGGGCCCTGCTCCAGCAGTCTCGAGAGGATCGCGAAGTTCACCGGTTCACCGAGGGTCGCGAGCGCACTCCTCGCATCGTCGGAGAGCTTGGGGCGAGCGACGCGGGGCATGGGGTCATTGTGCACGGTCTCGGACTGGTCCATGATTTGCAGATGGTTAAACCAGCTTTAAATGAATCGAGGGTGTGTGACTGCAAGAGCTGAAGTGATCGGCGTCGTTGATGGAGAGGCTCTCCTGACGGGGCCTGCGGGGCATCCAATCGTTTCCTTCGTACTCAGCGACGACCAGCACGCCTTGACCGATGGCGGTCTCGTAGTTCGAGCCCAGCTCGGATGGTGTCAGGTCATCTGCCGCTCTGCGGGAACCGCGGAAGTGGCGGGTTCGCTGCGGCCAGGAAGCGAGGTTCGTGTTCGAGGGGAGTTGAGTATCCTCCGCGCCGCGCCCGTGTCGCGAGAGTCTGATGCCGTCCTCGTTTCACTGATCGCTGAGTGTCTTCAGGTCCTCGCGCCGCCGGGAACGAGCGGTGGAGCGCGCCCTTCATTCAGCGGCTGATTGACTCAGCCGGCGCCGCGCCGGGGATCAGTTCCTAAGTTGGTTGACCGGACCAGAACCGCGGGTTACGCTCTTCCGTACCAATAACAGGTGAGGGGGTGTGACATGGCAAAGCAGGAAAACGCGCAGGATCTCGCGACTTTCGAATCCGACTTCACGTGGGAGGACGTCCGGGTCGTTGACGACACAGAGTCGACGTTCTTCGGAGGAATCTCCTTCGGGAAGCTGTGATCGAAGATCAATTGCGGGGATGGGCGGCTGCTTGCCGTCCATCCCCGCTTGACGGAAGGTAATTGCGCGTGCTGGTTCTCGGTTTGAACGGCTACTTCGGAGCTGATCATGATGCAGGAAGTGCCCTCCTCCGAGAGGGCGCACTCGTCGCGGCGGTAGAAGAAGAACGCTTGACCAGGTCGAAACGTGCGGTTAACTCAAAACCCGGGCTTTCCGCGAGGGAAGTGCTTGATGTCGCGGGGCATCATGCCGCTGAGGTAGACGTCATTGCGTATCCATGGCTTCCCAGACCGTTCCGGCTCGATCCCGCCGACGAGAAAGCTGCGATTATCTCGCATCTGCGGTCGTCTGGATTGCTTCTCAGGTCAAACGTCGAAGTTGAGTTCGTTCCGCATCACGAGGCGCATGCATGGTCGGGGCTGGTCTTCACGCCGGAGGAGCATCGCAAGCAGTGTGACATCGTCGTGATCGACGGTTCGGGTGAAAGTACATCAGGCGGTCGTTTCAAGTTTGAGAACGAGATCCTCGAGCATCGAGCATCATTCTCGTTCGAGTCATCCATCGGTTTTTTCTACGAAGCAGCGACGCTGATTGCAGGGTTCGGGTGGGGAGAAGAGGGGAAGCTCATGGGCCTCGCCTCGTATGCAGATCCGAAAGCCGTTCCACTCGAGACCGCCTCGCGGCTGGCCTCGCTGCTCGCCGTCGAAAATGCAGCGGTCGGTCTGCCCGAACTCGCGCCTGACTTCGTGTCGGTGATCAGCGAATGGGGCCGGCGGCTCTTGGGCGACCGTGCCCAGCCTCGAACCTTCATCGAACGAGCGCGGCTCGCAGCGCTGGCACAGAGCGCCCTCGAGATGCGGGTTGATGAGATCGTGCGCGAATCCACGGCGCCGACCGTGATCCTTACTGGAGGAACAGCGTTGAACTGCACCAACAATGGGCGGCTGGCGAAGGCGCTGGCCGAGCGGGGGCAGCTACTGGTGGTACCACCCTGTGCTAGCGACACCGGCATTGCGATCGGGGCTGCCGCTCGTGTCGCCTCACGGTACGGAGAGATTCACTCGACGAGCTCGGCGTTGCAGGGCAGAGCATGCTCGGCCGCTGACTTCAAGCGCTCCGCGGGAGAGTCGCTGAGTTTGAAGGAAGCCGATGCGGCCGACCTCGCGATCCGCCTGGCGGAGGGCCAGATTGTCGGTTGGGTCCACGGCCGCGCCGAGATCGGCCCTCGTGCGCTGGGCGCGAGAGCCATCCTCGCACGGCCGTCGTCGACTCGGACGAGAGACAGGCTGAACCTGGTGAAGGGGCGCGAAACATGGCGCCCGCTCGCACCGTCCGTGACCGCTGCAGAGTTTGGGCGTTCGTTCGTTGGTATTTCAAATGCCCACATGCTCATGGCCGCTGACGTCGCGCCGCAGGTCGAGGGACTCGCGGGTGTCACGCACGTAGACGGGTCCGCCCGCCCTCAGGTCGTCGGCTCTGACCAACGTGCGTACCAAGACGTAATCCGTCGTTTTTCCGCTGCCGTGAGTGGACCGGAGGCCGTGATCTGTACGTCGTTCAATGCGGCGGGCGAGCCCATGGTTTATTCCGCCGCAGACGCTATTCGCAGCGCGCGCAGAATGGGGTTGGATGCAATCGCCGGTGAGGGGTGGATCGCGGAACTGCGGACCGACTCCGGATCGGAGTGTTCGTGAACGCAGGGATGCCGATCGCAGGCAGGACGGTTCACGTCGAGTTTGAAAGGTGCGCTCCTCCTGCGCTCTCTTCGAAGGAGAGCGCAAGGGCCATCGTCAACGACGTTTCCGCGGAACTAGGGGCCCAACCCCTGCTTGTGGCTGAATATGACTTCGGCTCTCGCGGACGTTCGGTTGTTTCGATTCTCGCCGACTCCCACTGTTCCTTGCACACCTGGCCCTTGGAGGGGCGGGCAAGCCTGGAAGTGTTCACGTCAGGGACGGCCGACCTGAACGGACCTCTCCTCTCGGCGGCAAGCTCGTTGGGCGCTGTCAGGTCAGAGGTCAGCCGAGACACCCGCGAGTTCACGTCGGCCGCGGCCGGGATCACCTATCCTCATTTCCCTGAGTACGTGCTGGAGAGGGTGCCGCTCGGTACGTTCGCGCCCGCTGGGTACCGGCGGGGAGTAGGTCGCGCGTACATCCTCGAGCCGGAGGCCATCAGCTGGCAGAGCTACTTCGCCTCTGAGGCGTACTGTCCACCCGCTGGGAAGGACATCCTCCTCCTGCACCCGTGCTCCTGGGCGAAGCCCTACGACTTCTCGCACTACGTCGCCAAACTGCGCTCCGCTACAGACCAATATCCGCGAGTGCATCGAGCGATCATTTCCAATGTCGGTGTGGTGCCTTTCGAGTACCAACTGAATGAGTTCTTCTGCAGCTACGACTATGTCGACCTATCCACGGATCGGCCCGATGAAGAACGGCGAGCGATGACCGAGGACTTCCGCGCTGTCACCGCCGAACGTATCGAAGCGTATCTTCGCGCGCAGACAGAGCACTATTCCGCAGTAGTGCTGCTCGGGCACCCGCTCACCGGCGGGTACTGGGAGACCGTCAGTCGCGTGGCTCGAAGTCTCAACAAGCCGGGTTTCCAGTCACCATCTCCGGAGACATACCGTGAGGCGAACCTCGCGGTCGCTGAGGATCGCGACATCGATGCGCCTTTGTTCGCCCCCGCCTCTCTCGGCGAGTTGGAGAGGCGCCTGGCGGCACTGTTGACGGCGGCCGATCGATCGGCAGGTGAGACCCATCGCTGACATCACCGTCGTCGTGCCAGTACGGGACGATCTTCAGGTCGAGCGCTGCCTCCGGTCGTTCGACTGTGATAGCGCCCGTCCGCTCGTTGTGCTGAACGACGCTACAGCGCAGGTGAGGCGCGCGGTTGAGCAGTCTGGCGCTGACACTGTCGACCTCCCCGATGCGGGTGGGCCGGCGGCGTGCGAGCGCGGAATCGAGGCTGCGGGCACCGAGTGCGTCCTGATGATGGACAGCGACTGCGTCTTCCTTCCGGGAACACTGGCCGCGTTCGTGGGTGCGGCCGGATCCGCGGACCTGGTGCGCGGAGTGACGCTCTTCCGTCACCGGACACCGGCGGAACGACTGGTATCGAAGGTGCGTGCGCGTCACACCAACTCACCGCACATGGTGTTCAAGGTCCCGCTGCTCATCGATCGTCGGATCCGCGAACGGATCGGCGGCTATGTATTCGACGACCGTCTCGCCTGGACAGAGGATTTCGATCTCACGGTGAGGGCCAAGAGAGCTGGGCTGAGCGTGAGACGCCTGACCGATGCTGTCGTAATCCACGACGCGCTGAGCATGCGACGTGACCTCGTCTCGTCGTTCAGATACGGACAAGGCCACCGTCAAGGAGTGTCTCTTCGGCTAGACGGATATCGACCCGTCTCCCGGAGAAGAGTTCTTCGCGGACTGGTGCCAGCGGCGAGGCGGTACGGGATTTGGGAAGCCGCGTATGGGCTCGCCTCCAACGTCTCGTTTGCCGCTGGATATGCCAGCGTCGCGGAAGAGCCGGACCACTATTTTCAGCCGCTACAGAAGGATGTGAGCAGATGAGGCCCCGCCTGGTGATCGCCGCGCATGCCGACGACGAGACCCTGGGCTGTGGAGGCACGATTGCAAAATACTCGCGGCAGGGAGCTGAGGTCTTTATCGGCGTGCTTACGCGTGACTCCAACGACGATGCTCACCAGCGTCGGCGCGAGGAGGCACTCAAGGCTTGGCGAATCTTGGGTGCCCGTGAGGCAGGCTGGGCAGAGAAGAGAGCCCACCCTCTGGTACGTGACGCAGCCGTCGTGGACATCGTTGGGGAATGGCTCACGATGATGCGTCCTGAGGTCGTTCTCATCCCGCATCCGGAGGAACAGGATCCCGATCACGCTGCAGTGGCACAGATCGTAGGCAGCGCAAAGCTAGCGACCGGGTCTACCTGCACCGTCCTGGGATACGAGGTGTGGACCCCGCTGCAACGGCCTCTCTTGTTCGAAGACGTGTCGATGCAGATCGGGATGAAGCGGGAGGCAATCGACTCCTTTGCCTCCCAGACGGCGGAGCGTGACTATGCGGAGGGAGCATTGGGGCTGAACCGTTACCGAGGTTCGACGTCCGGTCGGGGGGCTTACGTTGAGGCATTCTGCGCGGTTCCCGCATGACGGCGCTCGCGTTTCCCAGCGGCACGGTGGTGATGGACCCACTTCCGCATCTGGAGTCAGTCACCGTTTCGCTCTGGGTTGCATCGGGCAGCCGACACGAAGCGGAGCAGGCGCGCGGAGCCGCTCACCTTGTCGAACATCTGGTGTCCAGCACCCACACGCTCAGCGGCGCAAGCCTGCTTTCTGAGGTCGATGAGCGGGGCGGCCGCGCCGAGGCGGTGACCACTCCCGAATACACGCTCTACGCGGCGACAATGCCAGTGCGGCATTGGAAGGAAATCTTCAGCCTTCTCCGAGAACAGTTCGCTGCCCCCGACTTCTCCTCCGAAGCTGTGGAGCGTCAGAAGACGCTGATCGTTGACGAGATCAAACAGGCTCAGGGAGATCCAGGCACTCACATACATGATCTGGCGTTGGCAGGGCTCCTCGGAGATCATGCCCTCGCATATCCGGCCCGCGGAAGAGCAGAAGATATCCTCGAGCTGACCGCCGAGGATGCTATGCGAGAGCATCGGCGTCAGTCGAACCGGGGGAGCTTCTTCGTCGTTTCCGGTGGGGTCGACTCTGCGGAAGCGCACGATGTTATCGGTCTCCGGGAAGTAGCGGAACCGACCCCCCACCGTCCGATGGTGCGACATGATGCTCCCCGCGTGCGAGCGTCACTAACGCGCCATCGGTCCCGATCTACGAGAAGTCACGTGCTCGTCACATGGCTGCTTCCCGATCGGACGCCAGAAGACGACATACCTCTTGCCGTGCTTAACCGCATAGTTGGCGGGAGTATCAATGGAGTTCTCCAGAAGGCGTTCCAAGGATCCGAAGGCGCCTATTCCTGTCACACGTATCGATCGGTCTTCTCGGATTGCGCGATCTGGTCGGCATACGCGTCCTGCGCACCTTCCTTGGTCGACACCACGATCCGACGGATCGAGTCGTCGGTGGAGCAGGCATGGCACGAAGACCTGAGCGATTCTGTCGCGATCGAGAAGGCCTCGCTCTCTCTGGATGGTTCGCTCGCGATTGGCTTCGAGTCGACAAGAATGCGGGCCAACTGGCTCGCCCGACGCTTACTCGACGGCGCAGACCTTTCTCTGGTCCCCCGTGTCGAGCCGAGGTATGTCGACGCGGCGGAGCTCGACCGCCTGCGGTCACGGTTTGTCCACCCCCATGTCACCGTTCTAGATGCGAGCTGATTGATATATGCCAAAGAGACGCGCCGAGGTACACCCATGACGACGCCAAACACCCCGCCCGCCGCAATCGTGTGGAGGAATCGCTCCCTCGCGCCGATTGCCCTCGCCACAGCGATCGCAGGCCTGGGCTTCTACGTGCCTGTGAGCGCGCTCTTCCTTCAGGGACGCGGACTGTCTCTGGGCGACATATTCATTCTCGAGAGCATTCTCGTCGCGAGCATCCTCGTCGCGGAGGTGCCGGCAGGGCTGATATCCGACCGCCTTGATCGCCGCTGGGTGATCATCGGGGGTTTCGTCTTCCACGCGATCGCGGAGACCCTCTTCGCTGGGGGGACGACGTTCCTCATGTTCGCGGTTTCCTTCATGATCAGCGGCTTCGGAATCGCGATGCTCACCGGAGTTCAAGATGCGTATATCTATGACTCGATGGGTGAGGAGGCGGACGCCCGCTCGGTGGGGGTGTGGGGCCACCTCAGCGCGCTCCAGTTGATCTCAGGCGTCATCGCTTCGGTCGTCGGGGGTTACCTCGCCTCGATCGACATTTCCTGGCCGGCGATCGCCGCGGCGATAGCAGCTGGGATCGCCGCGGTCGTAGCGCTCTTCATTCCCTCGCAACGCCCCGACCCCAACCCCGATGGAACGGCCGAATCTCCTCTGGCCGCCCTCTCCATCGGCATCCGACTGCTATTCACCTCACCGATTCTGCTCTACGTAGCCGTCGCGTCCAGCGCGTCCTTTGTAATCTTCAACTCCGCGTTCACACTTAACCAGCCGCTATTCGAAAATGCTCAAATTCCCGTCGCGATCTGGGGGCTGATCGGGGCGGCTGCCCAACTGTGCGCTGCCGGCTACAACCATTTCGCCGGTTCTATCGAGAAGAGGATAGGGCGCAAGTATGCGCTCCTCTTCGCGATGGGCTATGGGGCGGGCGGGTTCTTCTTGATGGCTACGCCCCACCCGGTGGCGGTCGTTTTCGGCTTTGTACTGGTGGTCTTGGGGATGAACGCACGAGGCCCCATCACCATGGCGGTGGCTAACAGAGTGATCCCCCGCGCGCGGCGCGCCACCGTTCTCAACGTCGCGAGTTCGATTGGGAGCATTGTCGGGATCATCGTCAACCCGTTGATCGGGTGGGGCGCCGACGTCAGTCCTGCGATGACGGTCATCGCGATCGGGGCTGTGCTGCTGGCCTTGATGCTGACCTGGATACCGGTCGCCAACCGCTTCCTGCCTGGACCCCGCGAGGGAGAGACGACACAAGGGCAGCCAGCGCCGGAGGACGTCGATGGGGCGCCCTGAGCGCCCGAGACACCAACCGCTCACGATCATGGAAAGAGGAAGAAGATGACCCGCATTGCCGTACTTCTATCAGGAGGACTCGACTCAACGACCGCGCTGGCGGTGGCCGCCCAAGATCATGAACCGGCCATGACAATCTCTGTCGACTACGGACAGAAGCACGTCAGAGAGCTAGCAGCCGCACGCGCGGTTTCCGACAGGTACGGTGTCGAGAACGTCGTGATCGATCTCCGATCTTGGGGACGCTCGCTCAGGGGTTCGGCGCTCACCGACGACGGCGTGGCCGTTCCGCGCGGTAGCTACGACGCTGAAAACATGGCGGTCACTGTTGTGCCGAACAGGAACGCAACCTTCCTGATGGCGGCTGTTGGCCTGGCACAGACGCACGAGGTCGGCGAAGTTTGGACAGCGGTACATGCAGGCGACCACACGCTCTACGCGGATTGCAGGCCGGAGTTCATCGCCTCTGCAGCGGAGACAGCGAAGTTGGGGACAGACGGTGCCGTGACGATACGCGCCCCATTCGTGAACATGAGCAAGGCGGACATTGTGCGCCAGGGCTCCATGCTCGGCGCCCCCTTCGATCTGACCTGGTCCTGCTACGAAGGCGGAGCCGAGCATTGCGGGGAATGCGGGACTTGCGCCGAGCGTCGCGAGTCATTCGCCATTGCAGGTTTGGAAGACCCGACCACGTACGACGGGTCTGTGCAGCGATGATCGCATCGATCAGTAAGGACTTCGAGTTCTCCGCTTCCCACCGTCTTGGTGGTCTGCCGGAGGGACACCAGTGCGCTCGCACGCACGGGCACAATTATGTGGTCCGGGTCACAATTCGTGGCACGGTCGTCGAGCCAGGTTTCGTGATGGACTATGGCGATCTCGCCCCGGTGAAGGCGTGGATTGACTTGACCCTCGACCATCAGCACCTGAACGAGGTGATTGACGTCAACCCGACGGCAGAGCACTTGGCGATGTTCATCGCTGTCCGGGTGGGTGAGATTGTCCTCGTCCCCGGACGCGAGAACATCAACGAGCTGAGCGTCTCCGTTTCGGAGACCCCGAAGACGTGGGCGACGGTGGTGCTGCCGTGAATCAGTTGCCCATCGTCGAGATCTTCGGACCGACCATCCAGGGAGAGGGACCGGCCTCCGGCCAGCTCAGCTCTTTCATCCGACTGGGCGGATGTAACTTAGCGTGCACCTGGTGTGACTCCGCCTACACGTGGGATGCGTCGCGATTTGACCTCCGGGAGCAGATCGCCAATATGGAGGTGTCGACGATCATGGGCAGGCTTCCTGCCGCACCGGTGTGCGTCGTCACCGGAGGAGAGCCACTGCTCTACCAGGACCGTGACGCTTTCCGAGCGCTGCTGGGCCATATCCGAGCTCGCGGCGCTCAAGTGCACATCGAGACCAACGGCACGATTGTGCCGAGCCGTGAGGTTCAAGATCTAGTTGACACGTTCGTCGTGTCGCCGAAACTTGGTCACGCCGAGGCGCAGAAGGGCCGGGTTTCACCAGCTCTCGCAGACGGCTGGGGCAACATAGCTTCTTCGCATTCGGACGCCCACTTAAAGGTCGTCGTCAAGACCCGGGGGGATGTCTTTCGGGCAGCGGAGATGGCCGTCTCGTCAGGATGGGACCGGCGGCGTGTATGGGTCATGCCCGAAGGAGTCGACACGGAGACGCTGGACCAGCGCTGGCCGGATGTGTGCGCGTGGGCAATCGAAGCCGGCGTCAACGTAACGCACCGGCTCCATGTGCTGGCTTGGGGAGAAGAACGTGGCCATTAATCGAATGATCGATACGACTGACCCGCTCGAGATGCGGAGGGCGCGAAAGGTCGACTTGAACGCCGCTACCGAGGCCATCCGGCTGTTCATGTCCGCGATGGATCTCGACGAGGGCGCCCACACCGCCGACACTCCCGAACGCGTAGTGCGCGCGTGGGCCCGTCGAACGGCGGGCTATCAGGAGGACCCAGCTCAAGTGCTCGCGACCCGATTCCCCCTTGAAGGCGATCCAGGCCTCGTGATCGTGTCGGGCGTCCGTTTCGCTTCGACCTGCGCGCATCATCTGCTGCCTATCGAGGGGGTTGCGACCGTGGCATACCGGCCGGATGCCGAGCGGCGGGAGGTCGTCGGTCTCTCAAAGCTCGTTCGGCTGCTTCGAATCTTCGCTTCCCGCCTACAAGTGCAAGAGGCGCTGGGCCAAGATACGGTCACTGCGATCGACCGAGAGCTGCACCCCGACGGCGCGGCCGTTGCGCTCACCGCGAGCCATGGTTGCATGACCTTGCGTGGGATTGATGAACCCAGTTCCGTCACCTCCACCCTTGCGCTCAGTGGCAGCTGGAACAGCGGGCACCCCGACGTCACACAAGTCATGGAGGAACATCGCCGCCACCTCTGAACGGGCTCTGTCAAGGTTCAGGGCGCTCACGACAGGGGCTGTTTCGCTTCAGGACACGCTCTGGAGTCAGCTCTATAACCCTGCCCACGGGCCGTCGCACCGGAAGCTTCTATCGACGAACCTCAAAGACCGGGTTTCTGACACCTCGCGCGTCAAGAAGAACAGCCGCGTTAGCACTCGTCACTTGACGATGATGAGTGTTATGCCTGAGTGCAACTGAGGAACACCTCGCGGTCCCGACGCAAGTCAGCCGCGTTCTCCCGTCGTTGAGTCCGGAGCCACTTCTCCGAGCAGTAGTGATAGACGCTTAGACCATTCGAGCGAGCTCCTAATGCCCTCAGTGATGCTTAACTCGGCTTTCCAGTCGAGGAGTCTTGCGGCCTTCGCTGTAACGGTTGCACATCCGACCACATCCCCTCGTCGAGCAGCCGCAATCTGTATTGGGAGCGGTGTTCCCACTGCGTCGCTGAAAGCTCCAACCAGCTCGAAGACGGTGGTACCTGTTCCAGTTCCAAGATTGATGACATCAAATCCAGGCTCGTCCGAGCGCGCAATCACGTCGTCGAATTTTCGGAGTGCCGAAACATGAGCTCGAGCGAGGTCCCAGACATGTACATAGTCACGAATCCCCGAACCGTCGCGTGTTGGCCAGTCGGTTCCTGTGACTCTAAAAGCGCTGCCAGTTTGATATGCCTCGATCATCTTTCCGATCGCATGACTTGGACGTGGGTCCTGGAGCCCGCTGCGCATGAGAGGGTCGGCTCCGATGGGGTTGAAGTAGCGCAAAGCGATCGCATTCATTGAGCCGGTTGCAGCTAGGTCGCGCAGAACGCGCTCGAGCATCCACTTCGAGGCTGAGTAGGGGCTCGTCGGGGACACCGCGCTCGACTCATCGACCATGTAACTATTGCTAGCCTGGTACATCGCAGCCGTCGAACTCACGATGAAGCGGCGAATTCCGGCGCGAGAGAGCTCGTTCAGCAGTGCGAGTGGCTTAGCGACGTTGTTGTCGTAGTAGTCGAGGGGAGCCGAGACCGACTCCGGCACAACAATCCTCGCGGCACAATGAACGACGGCATCTATGTCGGGATGGTCGCTCAGTATTTGTCTGAGTGTCTCCACGTCGGCGAGGTCTGCCTCGTAGCTCGCATATGGACGAGTGAACTCCCTGAGGCCCCTACTGTAGTCATCCAGAATCACAGGGGTGATGCCGCTGCTCTCGCAGCAGGCGGCAATCGTCGATCCGATATATCCGGCGCCACCGGTGATGAGAACCTTCATGCCCCGTTTCCCCATTGACTGTGGTTCAGGTGTTGACTCGAAGCCCTAGTCTAAGCGAACCCTCGCCGAGTATCGATATATTCTTGTAACGAGGATCCGGCGGGGATCGCCTATTCCACAATTCATGTATAAGGCGCTCACATGGGACACCACGCGATTGGCGCAAGCTCTTGACCTTGGTCCGGCGGGTTGATCCGTGACCTCGAGCTAGTGTCTCGCAAGCTAACGATGTCGCGGTCTTCTCTCTATGAGATAGCTGTAGCAGACCGCCTGGTTCAGCGGCTGCACGCAGGACTGGCCTCGACTATTGAGTGGTCAATGAGATGTACGTGCTTCACGTCGCCGGGCGTCGACGAGGATGAGTAACGTTTGCTCGCCCTGCGGAGCGGTGTGTTCCAGGTATCCGAGGCGGTGCGGCTCCACAATGCTGCGCAAGCGGGCTCGTGGCGCTCTGCAATGTCGCCGTGCCGTCACTGGGCCGCGTTGTCGACCTTTGCCTCAACCGACTTCGCGCTACCCGCTCGTCGGCCGTCCCGAACGAGCGGGTGTATTCAGATTGGCCGCCTCAGTCGGCTGGACCTCGCTCAGCTTCGTCTGCCAGGGCTCCGCCACCGTGGAAGATAGTCGATGCTCGCCGGTCTTGTGCCGGGCATCACTTCCGCCGGTCACGCTGCCACCCGTCACTGGAACCCATCTACTTCGCGGCTGCTCGGAATCTCTCGAGGAGCGCGGTCGGGATGCGCCCGCGGTCGGAGACATCGTGACCATTCGCGCGAAGCCAACTGCGGGCAGCTGAGAGTTCTTCTCTACTGCTGCGAACCGAGTTTGTCGACCTAGCCGCCTTCGAACGTGACGTGATGCGCGCGGCATTCAGGTAAGGCTCGAGCGCAGCGCGAAGCGACTGCTCGTTCTTCTCGGAGAGGTCGATTTCATAGCTCGAACCTTCCAGCGCGAACGTGACCGTCTTGCCTGCTCCCGGTTTCAGCTCGGAGCCGTCGAGGTCATCAACCAGCGTCGTAATGATCTTCTTCGCCATTTGCAGCTACCTTCATTGTCCGGTTGGTGCCTGTAGCTTGAGCCACCACTCGTCGTTGGAACGGATATCCCTCTCACGATAGCGCGCACGGCGTTCCACGAGACCGTGTGAATTGGACCGCGGGAGTACGCCGGTGCGTTCCAGGCGAATTCGCAGTATCTGTAGGTCGAGTGCGAGTTCTAAGCTGAACGCATGAGTTACATGCTGCCTACCCGGCTGGAGTCTTTTGATCAGGTACTTGGTCCGCGCGAGGCTCGATATCTTGCAGACGGATATCGAAGGGTGCAGCGGACGATCGTGGGAGCAACCATCGAAAGCGATGGTGGCCGGACGACCGTCACAGCAATGGGGCGCGCGAGCTATCCGAAGGATTGGTCGACCAAAGGAGCCCACGGGCCTCTTGTTCCTCATCTCAGCTCGATTGACGTCTTAGCGTTTGGCGAGGCCTTGCTGCAGAAAGCAACATCAAGGTTGGCCGCCCCCGCGGGTCCGGCACGTGCGGTTCGAATTACTACGGCGACGCTCCGCGCCGGAGCGCGCGCTCACCTCCGCCTGGACGAGATCCCTCTTCAGTGCGTTGTTAGCGAGGGTGCGCGCCCTGGCGCGGTGTCAGCTCGGTGCCTCGTCGGTTCCCTTGTCGTTGATCTCACTGCGGATGTCGGTCCCGCAGACGATGGTCCGTCCTGGACGCCGAGAGAAGGGTTGCCGAGTGAGGACGGAGAGATCCTCGACCCTCCGGGAATCGGGTGGTCGAGCTTCTTCGAGCCGATCGCGCCCGAATCAGTCGCCTTAGAGGCCGTGCACATCCCCGATCCCGAGCTGTTCGCAGGAGACAGCGGCTGCGTCACTGCTGTAGACCTGCTGTCATTGTCGGCGCAGCAGGCGCAATTGCTGATCTACAACTCAGGAGGTGTGACACGCGCTGATACAGACACCATGTGGATGCGGACCGCGCGTTTCGTCGTCCCTGCTCGGCGAGTGCTCGGATCAATGCTGGAGATGCGTCTCGAGATCTCTCGATCCAGAGTGCTCCAGCGAGGGGGGCAGGTCTGGCATCTGCACGACGTTCGGGCGGAGACGTCCAATGGCGCCTCGGCATCGGCTTCGCTCGCCTACCGGTCGCAGCCTGTTACTGGTTGAAGGCGTGCTCGCGGATGCGGTTAGCGACAGTCCGTCCCACTTCCGGAACGATGGCGTCGATCGTGAACTTCCACATCCGATTCACAGACGCCGCGACATCGCCGCGACCGCGTGTTGCTTGCGCGGTGAGCTGGACGCCGGTGAAGAAGCCGATGAGCGTGCGAGCTAGATCGGGCGCGCTCATTGAGCTCTCCAGTTCTCCGGCGGAGAGAGCAGTTTCCAGCTCGCCGGCAGTTCCCGCGATCCAGTCCTCGTAGAAGCTGCCGGTGGGTGCGCTCAGCGAGCCTTCATCGAGGGCAAGTCGGATTCCGGCGCGAACGACCGGGTCGTTCTCCAACTGGTCCACGATGGCCCGAGATGCGCGGATGAGTCGTTCTAAAACTCCGACATATTGGGCGCTGATCTGGGCCATGACCGGGAACGAGCGGGCATGTTGTTCATGGATCACCGCCAGAGCTATCTGTTCCTTCGACTTGAAGTGGAAGTACATCGACCCCTGCGAAACTCCTGAGGCCTCGGCGATCATCGAGAGGCTCGCATTGCCGAATCCGATTCGGTCAAACACCTGAGCGGCGCCTTCGACGACGGCTTTCTGGGTGGCCTGACCGCGCTCCTGTGTCGGAGTTCGACGTGTTGCCGGCATCCGGTTCTCCTCGATCTTGCGCGTAGGTCGGACTTTCACGAGTCTGTGCTCGCCTCAAGGTTTCGAAGGTACCAGTTTAGGTCTCTGCTCCCCATGTAGTCAGGGGTGGACGACAGCGATGGAACCTCTCGCCACAACTTGCTCGAATCGAACCAGTGATCCCCGGCGACCATGTCCAGTGAGCTTTGGCGGACGCCAAGAGGTCGCAGTCTTTCGGCGGCAACATCTACCGGAAGGCTTCGAGACGGTGGCGACATGCCCCTCGCGGCGTAAACCGGCATGATGAGGTCTCGGACGCGCGCGGGGTCACGGTAGGCCGCATGGTAGATCGCACCCGGCGATGCGATCCGGGCGAGCTCCAACGCAACGTGCCCCAGTTTGGCGCTGTCTATCCAGGATACGAGCCCACTCCCCGTTCCAATCCAGCCGCCGAGGTACGTCATTGCGGAAATCAATGGCAGGAGGAACCAGCGGTCGCCTTCGCCGGTCACCAGTCCCGGCCGCAAGACGATCCCTCCGTGCTCCAGCGTCAGTAGCTCCGCCTGTCGGCGAGAGGCGCTCAGCGGGGACCGGGGATCGGTAGTCAGCTCAGTCTCGGTGCCGCCGTTTTCGAACCTTCCACCGTAAACCCCCACTGTGCTGACGTAGACAATTCGCTGCACCCCTGCGCGGTGAGCGGCTCGGTAGAGCATCTCGGTTCCGATGACGTTCGTCTCCTGCTGTTGGGTCTCGTCGTCTCCCACGTAGCTCGCAGCATGGATAAGCACGTCCCGGCCTTCGAGGAGGCGATCGAGCGCGTCTATGTCGCGGAGATCCCCGCGCACGAGCGATTTCGCTGTCGGGTTCGAGCTGACGTCACGCACGAGCCCTACCGATTCACAGCGTTGCTCCGCGAGGGCGTCAGCAATTCGTCTCCCGATCATTCCTGTCGCGCCTGTCAGGGCGTAACGAATGGAGTTCATGCTGCAGCCGACCGTTCCTCATGCTGCTGGGCATTGCTTGCGCCCCGTGGGGAGATCGAATACCCCCGCGGAGGAGACATAAATAGGTCAATCCACTTAGCGGCCACAACGCCAAGTTTGGCTGATAACAACAGGTGCGAACCGCTTAGTTACGCCAATGTGATGACAGCGCTTCCGCGGCGCATCTGTGGACTACAGCCCCGGATTCGCATATGCGACGTCGATGTGTACGTGATTGCATGTGTCCTCGAACTCGTCGAAGTGAGTGAATCCGGGGCTGTTCCGACAGTTGGACTGCCCGGTTCGTGATCCAGGCGGCACGACGGAGTCCAGGTGTGCCAACAGCTGCAGAGACAGGTCATCACCGCCGGTCACGGAGCTGCCGTTGAGCGCGTAGATATCGACGGCCATGCCGCCGCCATCGCGGTAGTGCGAGGAGTTCTCGCCGGCGCCTTCAAGCGAGCCGGTGCAGCGTCGGTTGAGGTCGGACACGGCCACCTGCTCGAATGTGTTCAGCGCGACGAGCAGGATCTGCATGATGCGGGAGTCGATGCCGCAGTCGGCGAGCGCGGTTCCATTCGCGACGTTGCGGAGCTGCTGGAGGTAGTCGCTCCCGACCAGGCGTCCTTCATCCATCGCACTGACCAGTCGGAGGGCAAGTTCGCTGTTGCCGCCGTCGATCGGCAGGTAGTTGCAGGTTGCGCCCACCATGAGCTGTTCGTCCGGGAGGTCTGGTTCGACGACGGCGAGCGCATTCCGGGCTGACGCTTCGGCGGCGGCGATGATCGGCGCTTCCACGTGAATGCCGATGGTCGAAAGCCACCACCCGGCGGGTTCGTCGATCCAGGCGGGGTCGCTCATGATCCCTGGTCGGTTCGTGCTGGACCCGGTCAGGATGAGCGCGGTGGCAGTGGCGGTGTCCTGCAGCTGCTCGGCTGTTCCCCACCCACCGCGGACGGTGCGCCGGTACACGCCGAGTGGTGTGTCATCGGTGATCGTGTCGGTCGTCGAGGCAGTCATGTTCGAC
>Ga0308160_10003643_pt1 | contig 17195 bp, 14 predicted proteins | sample PhyFR1_FD_201036 | JGI IMG/M metagenome (GOLD analysis project Ga0308160, IMG submission 201036) | Phyllosphere microbial communities from UC Gill Tract Community Farm, Albany, California, United States - DLSLF.R1 | ecosystem: Host-associated > Plants > Phyllosphere > Unclassified | place: USA...
TAGAATCACACGCACAAGGGATGGCGGCTCGTAAGCGTTCAGTAAGCGAGCACGCCTATGGTGTCTGGCAAAACGACTACTACATGGAGACTAGCATGGCCGAGAACGAGACCAATCAGGAAAACCAGGGCTTGCAGGAACACCGCGTGTTCGCGCCGCCAGCCGGGTTCGTTGCCAATGCCACGATTTCGGGCATGGACGCCTACAACAAGCTGTGCGCCGAAGCGGAAAGCGACTACGAGGGCTTCTGGGCGCGCCTGGCGCGCGAGCACCTCGACTGGCACCAGGACTTCACCGGCACGCTCGACGAATCGGATGCGCCTTTCTACAAGTGGTTCAAGGATGGCCAGCTGAATGCATCGTACAACTGCCTCGACCGCAACCTCACGAACGGCAATGCCGACAAGGCCGCCATCATCTTCGAGGCCGACGACGGCAGCGTTACCCGCGCCACTTACCGCGAGCTGCACGAGCGCGTCTGCAAGTTCGCCAACGGCCTGAAGAGCCGCGGCATCAAGAAGGGCGATCGCGTCATCATCTACATGTCGATGTCGATCGAAGGCGTGGCCGCGATGCAGGCCTGCGCGCGCATCGGCGCCACCCACTCGGTGGTGTTCGGCGGCTTCTCGGCCAAATCGCTGCAGGAACGTATTATCGATGCCGGCGCCGTCGCCGTCATCACCGCAGATGAACAACAGCGCGGCGGCAAGGCCCTGCCATTGAAGTCCATCGTCGACGAGGCGCTGGCGCTGGGCGGCTGCGATTCGGTGAAGGACGTGATCGTTTATAAACGCACTGGCGGCAACATCGCCTTCCAGGAAGGGCGCGATATCTGGCTGAGCGACCTGGTCGACGGCCAGGCTGCCGAGTGCGAGCCGGAATGGGTGGATGCCGAGCACCCGCTGTTCATCCTCTACACCTCGGGCTCGACTGGTACGCCGAAGGGCGTGCAGCACTCGACCGGCGGCTACCTGCTGTGGGCCGCGCTGACCATGAAATGGTCGTTCGACATCAAGCCGCAAGACGTGTTCTGGTGTACCGCCGACATCGGCTGGGTGACCGGCCACAGCTACATCGCCTATGGGCCGCTGGCCGTCGGCGGCACGCAAGTCGTGTTCGAAGGCGTGCCGACTTACCCGAACGCCGGGCGCTTCTGGGACACCATCGCCAAGCACAAGGTGTCGATCTTCTACACCGCGCCAACGGCCATCCGCTCGCTGATCAAGGCCTCGGATGTGGACGAAAAAGTCCACCCGAAGAACTACGACCTGTCCTCGCTGCGCCTGCTGGGTTCGGTGGGCGAGCCGATCAATCCGGAAGCCTGGATGTGGTACTACAAGAACGTGGGCGGGGAACGCTGTCCGATCGTCGACACCTTCTGGCAGACCGAAACCGGCGGCCACATGATTACCCCGCTGCCGGGCGCGACGCCGATGGTGCCGGGCTCGTGCACGCTGCCGCTGCCGGGCATCATGGCGGCGATTGTCGACGAATCCGGTGCGGACGTGGCGAACGGGCAGGGGGGTATTTTGGTCGTGAAGCGTCCGTGGCCGTCGATGATTCGCACCATCTGGAATAATCCGGAGCGCTTCCGTACGAGCTATTTCCCTGAGGAGCTGGGCGGGAAGTATTACCTGGCCGGCGATGGCGCGATCCGCAACAAGGACACGGCCTACTTCACGATTACCGGGCGCATCGACGACGTGCTGAACGTGTCGGGGCACCGGATGGGCACGATGGAGATCGAATCGGCGCTGGTGGCCAATCCGATCGTGGCCGAGGCGGCCGTCGTCGGCAAGCCGGACGATACGACCGGCGAGTCGATTTGTGCGTTTGTCGTGCTGAAGCAGGCGCGGCCGACGGGCGAGGAAGCGAAGAAGCTGGCGGCCGAGCTGCGCACCTGGGTCGGCAAGGAGATCGGGCCGATCGCCAAGCCGAAGGAGATCCGCTTTGGCGACAATTTGCCGAAGACGCGTTCGGGCAAGATCATGCGCCGCCTGCTGCGCGTGCTGGCCAAGGGCGAGACGATTACCCAGGACGTGTCGACGCTGGAGAATCCGGCGATCCTGGAGCAGCTCAAGGAAGCGTCCTGATGTGACGGGCGCCCGGCTGGGCGCCTGAATCGATGGCGTGCCGGCGCCGTCCTGTTTTGGCAGGGCGGCGTTGTCTTATTGACTGTCTACGCGCCGTCCGGATCGCCGCCGAAGGCTTTCATCAGGGCCTCGCGGTCGAGGGTGTGCTTGTCGGTCGAGACGGCGGCACGGCCACGGCGGCCGGTGAATTCTTCTTCGATGTTGTCGCGGTAATAGCTCCAGGGCGAAGCCGAAGTGGAGAGCTTGCGCCACACTTCGGTGCCGACTGCGGCATAGTCGATGGCGTTGCCGTCGTCGAATTCCACGCGGAGTAGGCGCTCGCGTGCGTCGTAGCCAATGGCGCGCAGCTTGCCGGCATTAATCTTCTTCATTTCCATCGCGTTCTCCGGTTAGGTCACTCGACTGTCCTCGCCAGGCTCATAGGCGGCTTCATGGAGAGAAGCTTGTCAGGATGCTCTTGTACAGTCGAGAATCCTTGCTATAATAGGCGGCTTCGCGTGAACGCATGCGCGGAACCCATCAGGAGAGATGGATGAGTGGTTTAAGTCGCACGCCTGGAAAGCGTGTGTAGGTTCATAGCCTACCGGGGGTTCGAATCCCCCTCTCTCCGCCAAGAACATACCCATATCCCAACCCCTTGATTCTATGCGACTTTTGGGGGTCGGAATGTTGCTTCTTGGAGTAGCGAGTTGGAGTAGGCAGATCTGCCGCTACGACTTCTAGCGCAATTCAAGCCCACTCAAGGCGCAATGCCTTCAGTACTGCGTTCGCCCCTTCTTCGCACTACCCTCTCCAGTAAACTAAGCCAGCAGACCCATGGATAAGCCGACATTGCTTCGGCTTACGAGTGTCGACGCCAGAGCGTTCTGTAGGGGCAACCTCATTTTCCTTCACTTCGTTGCTATAATCGAACACATGATCGATTCCGTATGTGGACGCCTTGGCTCATCTTAATTGCCATTAATCACAGATGTTTAGTTGCTGTAATTTTACGTGTTTGTTTATTGGATTTTAAATGCCAACAGTAGTAAGTTTATTCTCGGGATGCGGCGGGCTCGATCTCGGCTTTCATGAGTTAGGTTATGACATATTGTACGCCGCCGACAATGATCCGTCAGCTGTCGCCGCTTATCGAAAAAACATTGGTAATGAAGCTCATCAGCGTAACGTCTTGGACGAAGACTTTCATTCCGAGGTGGCTGCAATAGGAAACGCAGACGTCATCTTAGGGGGGTTCCCTTGCCAAGGGTTTTCCAAAGCAGGACCTAAGAATAAGTCTGACGCGCGCAATTCGCTGTATCTAGAGATGCGGAAAGCTGTAGAAACTTTAAAGCCGAAAATCTTCGTTGCCGAGAATGTTGACGGACTGAGTCAAAATTTTGGCGGAAGTGTCCTAAAAGATATTGTCAACGATTTTGAAAACATCGGCTATCGTGTTGAGTATAGAATTATTGATGCAGTTGCCTTTGGTGTACCACAGCACAGACGCAGGATTATCTTCATTGGCATTCACGCGGGCACTTTAGATTTCGATTGGCCCGTTCCAACTCATCATGCTCCTAAACGTAATGGGGAGTTTTCGATAGAGGGGTACAGCAAACAACTTTGGGAAGATTTTGACCTGGCTCGGCCGCTACCCGAAAGAACAATGCGCGATGCAATTGGAGATTTACCGGAACTGGGCTCCTTGCCTGATCACGTGGTTACCAACAACTGGCCGGAAAAATATTTACATATTTTCGAAGCGATCAAGCCCACTCAAAAGCTTTGTAATGTTAGGTTTTCAACCTCATCAGTTTACACTTGGCAAATTCCCGAAGTGTTCGGCGAAACGACTCTAAAACAACGGAAGATTCTCGAAACAATCGGGAAGAATAGGCGCAAAAAGGAATATGGAAACATTCCCAACGGCAACCCGCTTCCTCTCGATGAGGTTGCTAGATTGATGGGCGAGGAAGTTGATTTACACGACATCGACTATTTGCTTGAAGCTGGGTATTTGAAAAAAGTTGACGGCAAGGTTGAATTAAAAGGTGCGATGTTTTGCTCTGGAATATTCAAGAGACCGGCTTGGGATAAACCTTCTCCAACCATTTTAACTAGCTTCCATAATCCAAGGTACTTTCTCCATCCAGAAAAAAATCGACCTCTCTCGCTTCGTGAATGCGCTCGACTGCAAGGTTTTCCAGACTCGTTTACGTTCCTAGGCGCGGGTGTAACTATAGAAGATGGTTACCGCTTGGTGGGTAACGCAGTGCCACCGCCGGTTAGCAGAGCTTTCGCTAAATCCGTGCTTGAATCCTTAACGCAAAAAAAACCGATCTAAAAATATGCGGCTTAAACCTCATCAGCAGAATATCGACGAAAAAATTTGGGAATTTGACGTTTGGGTTACTCCGTCTATTGTAGATATTCGCGCCACTCCAAGATTTCAAAGTGAAATGCAGTGCGTACTCGAAGTATTAGGCGCACTTACGCTTGGGGGCCATCAGCTACTTGATCCATTGAGGTTTGCTGCAGACCTTGTCGATCGAGTTTTTCTGCATTTAGACAACAACTTTTGCGGTGGTGGCGATTTCGATTCCATTTCGGCACAAGCTAGTAGTTTCCTAAAATCCACGTCTGCTCTTCTATTTTTAGTTACCGGTAAATCAGACAATAACAACAAATGTCAGTTTCCAATTTATCTTAGGAACATAGTTCAGTGGAATAGTCTTCCCAGAATTAGCGGAGGCAAGCTTAAGAAGCAAGTGACCTTGGACGATATACCAAGGGTCCTCGACTCCGAAGGATACATGGGGAGAATTGCATGCCTGTACGCAGCTGGCAAAGCGTACCAATGGCCCTCGTTCGCTGAGCATCCAAAAGAACTAGCAGCAAGTCTTTTATATCAATTTACAAATTCTCTCCTTGCTGACCCGCCTAGCCGTGCGCAACTCTCCGCATTTCTTGATCATTATGATCAAACGCAACAGCGGAATGAAGATCCCTCCTTGTTACTTGCGCCGCTGGTCGCTTTTCAAGTTCGAGGTTCGGTTGCAGCGTCGGGTGGCCATGAGCCTGAGGAGCTACTGCGTACCCGTATGAGCGAATGGGGACTAGTTAGAGGCCGCGACTTCAACGAAACCGATGTAATTCTTGACGCGGGTATATATCGGGCCGCATGGATGCTCGAGCCGCTGGCAGTTGAGCCGATAGCGCAAAAGGATAAAACGCGAGCATACGACTTCGTATTGCCGTTTCAAACACCGAACTGGACTCCCAGGATTTTTATCCAAGCGCAGTTCTACGCTGGTGATGCTGGCTCGGTCTCTCATAAGAATGTTGACCAGACGCGAGATTCTCGTGCCAAGGCGACCACATGGCTTAAATCGAACTTTCCGAATAGCCCGCCTCCGCGCTTTGTCGAGTTTGTAGACGGGGCTGGTTATTGCGCTTCACTAAATAGAGATCTTAGATCAATTCTATTCTACACGGATACTTTCAGCTTTTTTCAACTTCGAAGCGCACCTATCCGCCTACGTCGTGAGCTGCAGGATATTGGCTTCCTTGCGCCGCTGGAAATTGCACATGCGTCCCTGATGTGTAGAGGCGATCTCATGCAGATCGACTCCTACTTGAGAAGTGAAGGGTATAGCCCATCCGAAGTCGAGAGAGCAACAAGGGACGGCGTATCCAGCGGTCTCTTAGTAAGTCAGGCGCAAAATTCCCTGACAGTTAGCAGCGCAAACCAGCCCATGGTTCAGCAATATTTACTTCTTGATTTAATAGCACGACTAGGGAAAAGCTTTAACTCAATGATCGGCTTGGCTGGAGTAGTACTAGTGCCTGGATACGGGCCGTATTATGGAGTTTCAATATCCGATCTAGCTCAATATATTTCCGCGTATCTCCCATACATATGGGGTGGAGCTGGGTTTATGTTCGACTTGCAGCAACTTTGCCAAAATGGGTTCGTCATCTTGAGGTAAAGCTACTCCGCTGCATTGCTGGTCGCCTGGGTATCGAGATGCGCTCCGGGAAACTTGTAGGTGCATTGAATTTAGCGAATTCCTAGGCCAACCCGTAGATTGCTGTCGATTCAACGAGATCAGCTACAACGGAGACTTCGACGCAATCTGGGCTTGTGCACTCCTTCTCCATGTGCCTCAGGATGACTTGAAGTCTACCCTAGAAACGCTAGTGTCCTATTTGAAGTATGGGGGCATTCTTTACGCATCGCCAAGCGCGGTCTCAGTGAGCGTTCAGATGAAAGCAGACGTCATTTCACGGACATGGCCTTAAGTGGGCTTCAACAGCTCGGTTACGACGCACGGACTCCAAATCCTCGACGTTTCGGAAACTTCAGACCAACGAGCTGACCGAAAAGACAAGTCTTGATGGAACGTTCTTGCAATTAACCGGATAGGTTCACCAAAGAACGTCTGATATTGCCACTAGTTGATGTAAGGCAGCAACCACTCAGCGAGCACGGAGCATAGTTCCTTCTAACCCGGGTATCGAAACGATCGGTCTCCCAAGATGGGTCGACGCAAGGATTTAGGTAGCTGTGCAATCGTAAGGCGAAGTAGCATTTGCTCCACCAGCTTTTTCACGTTTTTGTTTTGCATATAGATTTTTGAATACGGCGACCTAGGACAAGCTAATACGATTTCGATACGCGCACCAGCCGGAAATGCCGCCAAAACTCGCTTACCCCGCTGTATACTGATGGCGTTATTGGGATTAAGGGGGATGTCGATATTTATTCCAGGAGCGGCAGCTTTGATTTGCAGCATTCCAGAAAGAAGCGCAGAGGTAGTTTTGTCAATTTCGATCTCGTAAGAATTCATGATGTTTAAATTAGTTTCATTAGGTGACAGCGCAAATAAATTGCACAATCATAGTTGTTAGGTTGTAATATTTGTTGAATTATCGTTTGCGATGCAGCCACTTGGCTTAACGTCGAGTAGTCCATTTGGACATTCGGATAACATCCCCTAGCGCGCCAATCAGCCGACTTACGGTTACCGGTCCCCATCGCTTACCAGCAGGGGTAACTACCCCACGCTCGTTTAAGCTCTTCGCTAATGTGGACCACTTGAGCTCTCCGTCCTTTTCAAGCATTTCAAGAACTGGCAGTAAGCGCAAGGCGAAATCCGAATCACGCACGTCGGGACGCCTTCCTGTTGAAGTCTGAATACGGGTGAGTGCCGCCTTGACGTTCGCGCAGTTGACTACTATGGCGCTATCGCTAATTGTTGGGGCTGCGACATCAGTTCTTGATTTAACAGCAGGTTCTGCAATGGAAGTCATACGGTTGTGTTGACGAGTTTGTTTCGAGTGATTCAGTCTGTTCATAATTTGTTAAGTTTAAAGTGTTTGGAAATGCACTGACGTGCCACCCTCCAAGGTTTCGCCGGATATGCGTATGCCAGGGTGCGTGCTTCAGCCCCACATGGACAAAGACCGTGGTCTACTCAGTTGAGCCGTGCCGCCTTATGCCTAGGTGTGGGTTTTAGCTGTGCAGTCGTGATGAATGTGGACCGTTCAGCTACGTCAGACCCGCGTTAGATGGAAGGCAGTCTTGGCTACAATGTCTGCACGTTGGCCGTCTACTGATTGGGGAGCCTTAGCTTGGCGCATGAAAAACTGCTACCGAAATGCTTTTGGCGTAATAGCAGCGATGGGTACGAAATTCGGCGTTCGATATGACTGTGCTTGACGAGCCGAAGACTGAAAGGGTTACCCTGAAACACTAAGGCTCTCTTAACGTCGGCTTCCACCACGGGGGCGTTCGTTTTCAGAAAACGAGGAGTGCGGTGTAGAAATGGGTTCAAGAATTCCTAGTAGTGTCTATAGGATTTATTGAACCTATTCACGCTTTAAAAAATAAGAACTTGCGCTACGGCCTTGACCTATCGACACATAGGTCGTTTGCCATTCTTCCAATCTGGTCGCCACCTCTGAAGACTCCTTTTTAGCCTCAGCTATGAATCGCTTCAAAGAAGATTCGCTAGCTTGAGTCTCGCTCAGAAGTTCTGCTTTGGTTATTGTCCCTGAATTCATGTTTTTCAAATACTGCAAGACTGAGGCGAAAGCATTTCCGTTCCCAGATGGTCTACCCCTTGCCGTTTTCCTCGGTGCACATCCGGAGATCACCCAAGGTTTCACTGCTACGCCTTCCATCAGCCGTGTAATTCCGTTCAGTACAGTGTCTCCCCACGGGCCGTCAGGCAAGAGAATATACACATCCGCTGACGGACAGTTGCCTTCTGAGTCAACCACCTTTCGGCACCTAATACGATTGATTGCCTGTACAACTTCGGCAATCGTTTGTCCGGTCTTCAGGGCTGAGCGAATGTCTAAATGGTTTCCAAAGGCGCGTGCTTTTGACCGCAGCCAGGCAGTGTCCTGTACCCCTTGCAAGCCGAAGAACATGTTTGCAGCCCAATGGTCGGGTTTGCTGGGCAATCCGAAAATGACCGCAGCATCGCAGTCCTGCCATACGTTAGAACCGTCAATTGCTCCCCAGTGAGCGATGCTCCGCTTGAAGGTGGTTTTTTCTGCAAGTATTGTCTGTTTGATTGTCTTGTGGGTCGCAACGAAAACATTTCGTCCGACGAGTTTGCTGTTGAGGTCATCAATGACAGGCCGAAGAATCTCGGCAGTGCGTTTGGAAAGGTAGTCCTTGCCGACATTCTGCCCTCTGTTCACCCAGACGGTCACTGCCCGATAGGACCGTACACCAGACGGCATCTGCTCGAGTTTTGCCTTGTTGAAGATTTCATACATGACATTGACTGGCGCAGTAGCGTCCAAGACAACCGCTCCCTTTACATCGGGAAGAACGATTAGGCGTGATGAGTTCAAGGTATGGCCTTTACGCATCACTTTCGCGTAGTACATCGGTTGATTTAGAACTTCCTGGGCAGATAGAAGAACTCGTCGGTGCTGCTCCAGTAATACGGAATTTTCGATCAGACGTTCTTCGCCTATTTGTTCATCAAATCGGATTAGCTTCATTGCGGCTGTCATCCGCTTAAGGTCAATGCGTCCTCCGTCATCTGCTCGGTGCCGTGCAAGAACCTCTTCTTTGCTTTCCGTGGCAGCAGCCTTGGTTTCCATAATCGTGACGAGATCCGATACGCCTTTGGTTTCGGCGGGATAGTCATCACGGAAAACCTGAGGTAACGCGCCAAGGGTCAGTCTCAAACTGTCCAAGCTGACCTGGGATTGCCTAACGAAAGCGGGGGCTTCATCAATTACGACGAGCTTCCTTCCGGTTCCTTGCCACGACGAATAAAAAGGCCACGTCTGCGTGAACGACTCCTCTCCGTGCTGGTTGCACAGTGCCGTCTCGTAGGCACTATGGGTGACGACCAAAACAGGGTTGGACGCGAGGGCTTCCCGCAGAGTTTCCGACTTTTTTCCAGAGTGGTAGCTGGCGGCGTAATTGAGCCGGCTGGAAAGTCGGTTGATTTCGCTGGCAATCTTGTCCGCGTCTTCGATGAGCCTCGTTACAATCAGTACGCCAGGATGCTCTGTGTCCCCCCAAGTAGCCATCATCGCGCAATACAACATCGTGCCTTGGGTCTTGCCCGAGCCGGTAGGCGGCGCAAGGACATGCCAATGCGTTCGTTTTTCTGGGTCGTCGTGGTTAAGGATGTGTAGCCCAAAGATTCGAGCCTGTGTCATCCACACACTCTTAAGAGCAGGACTTGGGGAATTTTTGAGAGTCAAGGTCCAGTGTGTTTCCATGGTCTCGGCAAAGTGAAGTGGGGAAATTGGTAGGTAAGTCATGTGTTAAAAATGGGCAGCCAATGCAGCGGCCGTTCCTGAAGGAACAGATGCTGTTTTGGTATGGATGGGTGAACAGAAGACCGGGTGGGTTCTGTGTGAGGGCGCGGTTATACCTAGGTGTGGGTTTTAGACTGAGGGCTGACGGCCAACAGGCGCAGGAGGGGGGCGTTCCCAGCTCAGGCTCGTTTCAGCAACAGGCTCAGCCTCCTGCACCTATAAAAAAAATTGCGAAAAACGCATGTATCCTGCGGTTCGAAATGACTTAGTGCCATCATGCGCCGCGGATTTTTGATCCTGCGTGGCGGCCTACTCGTCAATATCGAGTGCAACGTGATTGCTAGCTTAGGACCGCAGGGTTAGTTCTTACAATTGTCGAAGTGATACCTGGTCATATTCCCGCCTTTGCCGTGAAAGCCACACCTAGGACACTCGACGACCTTCAAGTTCCGTTTTCGCCCCTTCATGCAGGGGGAATCGGCTTCACCTCTAACAAGGCGTATCTAGCCTTATGGGTCTCACTCATCTTCTGCCGCGTCTCGACGCTGAAAGTCCTCCCCCGTTGCGACTTTGACATTTCGAGTTTTTGCTGAGGGCTCTTCGGTTTGCCGGTCGTATGATGGGGAACGGTCTGGTAGTGCGTAGTCAGCGTTTCCGAACGCTTCCGCCGCTCGTCATCGGACTGAATCCGGCGATTCCTCTCTGCACATTTCTCCGGAGTCATCCCCTTCCAGCCTCCCATGCCACCCGATATTTTGTTCATCATCAGGGGGGCATTCCAGATTGCTTCCCAAGTCACTAAGGTCGCCTCTTTGGAATACGCTTCCTCGGCGCTCGGGAAAAACTCTAGGATTCCGGTTATGAGGTGGTCGCCGTTATCAAGACACGCTTTCACCCAGTCGCCGCTACCTTGGTAGCCGTCACCGTAAGGCTTTGTCGTTGAATGAACGCCGATGTAATAGCACCCCGTAGCTGGAGCTACCGTTCTGTAAATGAAATGCGCTTTTTTGACCATCTATCTCACCCGTTGACTAAATAACACGATTGAAGCAATAAACCGTGCCTGGGTGGTAGTGGTTTCTTTCGTGGTTCGGGTAGCGTATACCCCAAGAGAACCGACAAGGACTGGTCCGGCACTGGTTCGATATGTACCATTGCGAAACCCTAATCGAACTGTCATAATGCGAACCATCCAAACCGAACTGAGGGATTCCAAAGATGTTTGTCCGTGCCTACCTGCGCGCATCTACGGCAGAACAAGATGCCAGCCGCGCCAAAGCCGACCTTGACGCTTTCGCATCCGAGCGCGGTCTGCGCATTGCAGCGTATTACGTCGAGAACGAATCAGGGGCAAGCCTGCGCCGTCCTGAACTATTCCGCTTGCTGTCGGACTGTCACCCAGGCGATGTTCTACTGATTGAACAGGTAGACCGCTTGTCGCGTTTGGATGCTGAGGATTGGGAGAATCTGAAACGGGAACTTCAGGCACGCAAGGTCCGTGTTGTTGCATTGGACCTGCCTACGTCATGGATGATGACCAGTGCCACAGATGAAATGACCGCCCGTATGATGGATGCCCTTAACGGGATGATGTTGGATATGCTGGCCGCTATTGCCCGTAAAGACTATACCGACCGTCGCAGGCGTCAACAGCAGGGTATCGAGAAGCTTAAGGCCGAACGTGGCTACAAGGGCCGCAAGGAAGACGTAGAACGCAACGAAGCGATTATGACGATGTTGCGTAGGGGCGATAGCTGGAACCACGTAATCGCTGCTACAGGCTGTTCACGGTCCACTCTTTCCCGTTTGGCTCAACGCGTCCGTGAGGCGATGGTCGCCGGTTAGGAGGTCAGTCGCCCTCAGGCTCAACGGTATTGAACGCGATGACTATTTGATGCGCTTTTGATTTGCGTTTACTAAAGCAAAATTCTGCGCTAGACTTGTTGCCATTGAACAAAATTTCGTTAAAAATGAATAATAAATTGCTTGGACTTTTGTTCATCTTATGTGGTGGCGGTCTCGTTATTGCAGCCGTTGCTGCCGAAATTGCTTGGCTTGGGCTTTGCTTTGGCACCGTTATTATAGGAATTGCAATGTTGTTCTTGGCACCTGCATTGTTAATCGCTCCTATGGTATTTATCGGGGGAACAGGTGTAGCAATTTGGTCAAAAGGCTTCGAGCTAATCGATTAGTAGGGATCGAGCTTCACAAAAGGGAGTGGAAATGGGTGAATTTGTGGTTGCTGTAATCGGCATAGTGATCGCTTGGAAACTGTTCCAAGGATTGCTCAACGCAGCGAACCCGGAACGGGCACGCAAAATAGCCGAACGCCGGTACATGGAAAACCCAACCGACAGAAACTACGCGGCAATGGTAAGGGCGTCCAAACGCGCTCCCTAATGGTAGATAACTGGACCGCTACTGGTGTGCAACGTGCCAGAGGTTTCCTTTGTAACCCAGACTGAGGAACAGGAACACAGGCCAGTGGGGCGACTCATTGCCAATACCGTAGGGCGCGCTTAATTCGGCTCGAAGGAAAAACTCGGCCGTGCAGGAAAAGACCCCTCCCATTCAAGCTACGGAACGAATTCAAAAAAGACCTTTTAGGGCTGATCTGTGGTGGTTGTTGTTGGGAATTCGACGAGGGGTCGATTTTTCCTGTGTTAAGGGATTCCGGGGTGCCTACGGCTCGTCCAGGTACACTCTGGCACTGATGGCCTATCCCACGCACTACGGCTTTACAGCAATCCCGTTCTTACTTGCAAAAAACAGGCCAGTATCCCCTTCAGCGTAGCCAAAGGATTCATACGTGGGAAGCTTCTTCCTTCCACCATGATTACCCTTTTTCCTCTCGAATTAGCCACGATTACATCAACATGCTTCCTTACCAATAGGACTTAGATGTACTGACAAAACCCTGCCAAAACAAGAAGACAATCCTATTGATAGACTTTATTGATGTGTTCTCAAACTATCGCTGGGGCAGGGTCTAGTGATTGGCTGAGTGAAGAGTTAAGTAGGAGCTATTCGGTTCCTGAAGTTGAACGTTATTTAGTTCGCGGAATGCCTTGGAGACGGTGGCTAACGTCTGGGGCTTTGGCAGACTTACCGGATTCGATTCGCGCTTGAAACAAGAACAACTCAACGCAACAACTTGCCATTGTGTCCGCTAGTCGTTGCTTTCCTTTGGCATCCGTAGTTCCAACGAATGTGTGGCCCGATAGTTGCCCAACCAATGCAGCAATATCATTTTGTTCAAGTGAAACGCCCTCCCAGTTGTGGGCGAACTTGTTTCTCACCTTGCGAAGGATTTCCATGTCACTGTACTGTTCTTCAGTTACAAGACCGAAAGCAAAAGTAGCCTTTATCCGTGTACCTAGTGTACCAAGAGGCGCGCTGAAACCCTGAACAAGTTCTTTGGTTGCTTTGCAGTCACGAAAGTATGCAACCAGAAGCCGTCCAAGAGTATCCTCAATGAACGTGGCGAAAGCCAGCACCATTGCACGTTCATCTTGCTCCCGAATGATCTTGATGAAACGATTAAGTGCATCTAGTTCCTTCCGTTCCTCGTTAGGCGAATCTGAAACAATTTCCATGGCGTCATCTCGGCAATAGTCGGGATGCAATTATGACACTGTTGTGCAATGCACTGTCATTGACATGCCGCCCTTACTAGACGGAAGGCGTAAATGGTACGTCGGGGTTCTATGGTTTCCTCAGTAGGACAGACTGAGGACGAGAAACGATGAATAGTTGGCCTGGCCGCTACCGGCCAGCACGGAGATGGCAAGCACGGTTCGATGTGAAAAACCGTACGCACAGGAGAAGACCCCTCCCCTTCGACGTTTTAAGCGAATTCAAAAAAGGGGATAAAGGTCAATCCTGTGGTGTTGTTTTTGGGCTTTGTACGAGGGGGAGTGTTTTCTCCTGTGACAAAAGGTAGGGTTTGCCCAAGTATCGTGCTGGCGTTCTCCAGGACTGATGCTGGCGCAGGTAGCCGACTCCCACGCTGTACGAAACCGGACGGTTACGGAGGACATTGCTACCTGTCGACTCCTACAAGTTTTGACTGCCCTGATGCCTTGGCATTGATTCCTGCAACTTTCGCTTCCTGTTCACCGGCTTCGATGATGTCATCTAACACTGCTGCGAAATCCTGAGGGGGGCTGAATAGTTTCATACCAAAGTAAGTCCCCGAAAATGATGACTTTACTTGGAACCGATCCTGTTTGTAACCTACAAGCTGTGCCGTGCCACTTCCCAAAGCAAACCATCCAAAACTAGCTGCAAGCTGCGTGAGAACAAATAAGCCGAACCCGGAGTTGTCATAGATGTTTTGGTCTGCATGAAGCTGGGATGTCCTTGAGACCCCTGCCTGAGTTGCCATTAGTAACGTCTCGGCATCACTTCTGCTCCACTCGGAATCTCTCAGTGTGTTGCAAATTCCAATCCCCTCATCCACCAACGCGATCTCAACGTGTCCGTTGCTCCAACGCTGCCCCACGATGTAACACTCTTCAGCTTCAGAATGTTCAAACACATTACGAATAATTTCCCTGATGCAATATGTGTACGTTCTTAGTTCTTCAGTGTCATCATGCGAGCCTACTAACACAGCGGCGACTTGCCGAGCCTCAGCTTCGATCACGTTGTACCATCGCCTGACCCCTGTCTGGTGGACATCAATGTTCGGTCGAGTTATGCGTTTAATAGGCAGATAGTTTTCAGACCCACGCGCTTCCCCGACGTTCTTCCCCTCGTCGGAATGGATGAAATCGAAAAAGCCGAGATGCATCAGATAGGAATGGGCTTTAACGCTAACGCTTATTCCCGTGTACCAAGACCCAAACCCACGTACCCTACGGTATTCGATCCATCTACGCAGTTTTGAACCTACAACCAACATTGCAGTTGGGGTTGAAAATCGGAGTCGGCTGAAGTCGACCGTTACGCCCACTACGTCCAAACTATTATCGAGGTTGTCCAGAATTTCTTGGGTCGTGTTGTATTCCAGCTTGTACGGAAAGGTTACGTTCATGAGATTTCTTATCGTAAAAATCTCAAGCATACGCTTACCAATGAGTAAAACATAGTCATCTGCAAATTACTCCCCGGAAGGTTCGCTTTGCGACGAATTAAAAAAGAGTCTAAAGGTTGATTGTCATTGTTGTTGTTGGGCTTCTTGCAAATGAGGAAATTTCTTGCTCCACGGTCTCTCGGTTTAATCGGGGTATCGCAGCCGACTTATGGCATCTTTTTTCTGGTTCAGACTCGTACCGCCAGAGTACAGCCCATAAGTAATTGTTCTCTTTTCATGCCCAAGAATGTCCGATGCAATACCCTCGACCACCTCAGCTTGTTCAAACATAGTGCCGACAGTCTTGCGGATACTGTGGAACACCTTGTCCCGCCCCTTGAAGCCCATATCGGTCTTCATACGGCCGAAACGCTTGCCCAAGGCTTTACCTCGTTCGCCTCTAGCATCAATGTTCAGGCCAGGAATCACGTATTCGTCTTCATGGCTCGCCGTCGCATTGCGAAGAATGGGAAGCAGTAGCGGGTGCATCGGAACCTGGCGGTTAGCGGCCTTCGTTTTCGTACCCTTAAAGTGAATGACCTCGTTGTCGAAATCAAGGAAAGACTTCTTCAACATTGCAAGTTCCTCGATCCGTGCGCCGGTGTACATGCCCAACGTAATGAGAAGCGAGAGTTGCCTGTCCCCCTGCGCCACAGGCGAACGAAGGAAGGCGACGACTTCCTCAGGGGTGAACGGGAGTACCTCGACCTTCTTCGTAGCGGACTTAGGGACGGCCAGGTTCGCCTGAACAAAGGGATTAGGGTCACGCTGCACAATTTCGTATTCGATCAGGTACGACCAGAACGACTCCGCCTGATTAATCATCCGAGTAATGGTCTTGGCTGCAAGTTCGTCATCGTCGGACATAGCAGTGACCCACTGCTTCAAACTCTTCGGAGTCACCTGCTGGTCGTCCGAAAACTGCCTCAGGAACCGTTCGACCGCTGCCTTGTACGCCGCCTGAGTCTTGATGTTATGCGTACGGTACTGCTTGAGGTAATCGTCCTTGTGGTCAGCGAGAACAACCCTGCGCCCGGTCGCAACCTCAAACGCTGCCTTGGCCTCCGGCAGAGTCATTTGGCCGTCCTGCACCAAATCCTCCAACTGGCTCACCATGATCCCTTCGACAACCTCTCTGTCACTTGGCATGTCCTCGTCAGCCGGCTGAATACTGGCGCCACGGAGTTCCTTGGCCCATTCCTTTCGCCATTCCGTAGCGTTCACCCCGTTACGCGCTGCATAGACTTCCCGCTTCCAGGCAGCGATCATTTCCGCCCCACGAACATCCGCAAGCCTTTTGTTCCCTGTGCCGGTAGTACGCCAGAGTTCGGTCTTGTTGCCGAACTTGGTACGAACATCTTTGGGAATTGTTAGACGGGCGTGATACGTCGCACCTTGAAGCTTCAGATTTGCCATGCGGAGAACTAATTTGGAGTAGAAAGTTGGAGTAGTGTAACCTATTGAAAACCAGCAACCAAGCGGCTCATAGGAGAAGTGTTGTTGTCGTCCGACAATCCCCCTCTCTCCGCCAAGATACCCAAAAGCCCCGATCAGGGGCTTTTTTTATACCCTCCCTGAGAGGATGCAGGGCATACCTGGGGCTGAATGGCTGCAGCTCTTCGAAGACCTCTGGATCATGTCAGGCACTGTGCTGACGTTCATGCAGTCGAAAGAATAAGGGCCCCTCAATGTTAGAGGAGCCCTTGACGGTCAGTAGTGATGGCGGCAGCTGATGACGGTTATTTCGTCATCGTCGGCTTGGTAGACGAGGCGGTTTGCTTCGTCAATTCGCCTTGACCAAAAGCCGCTCAGGCTGTGCTTGAGAGGCTCTGGTTTACCGATCCCGACGAAAGGATCGCGCTGGACGTCTTTGATCAGCTCATTGATACGTTTCAGCGTCTTTCTATCTTGCGTTTGCCAGTAGATATAGTCGGTCCAAGACTCATCCGTGAACTTCAGATTGCGCATCTTGCTCTTCCTTGGCTTCGGGTACGTCGATCAGCTCCCGATGCCTCGCTTGACCTGCACGAGCTTGCGCGATGGATTTTGCCAAATGAGCTGCATTTGCAGGCGAGCTCAACAGGTAGACAGTCTCCATGAGGCTGCTGTAGTAATCGAAGGACATGACGACGGCATCAGCCGCATCACGACGTGAGATTACTGTCACGTCGGCATCCTCGACTACTTGGTCGATAACGGTCCGAAGACTGTTGCGAGCATCAGAAAAATTGATGATTCTCATGGGG
>Ga0308160_10003644_pt1 | contig 17193 bp, 18 predicted proteins | sample PhyFR1_FD_201036 | JGI IMG/M metagenome (GOLD analysis project Ga0308160, IMG submission 201036) | Phyllosphere microbial communities from UC Gill Tract Community Farm, Albany, California, United States - DLSLF.R1 | ecosystem: Host-associated > Plants > Phyllosphere > Unclassified | place: USA...
ATGTTGCAAAAAGTCGGATTGCTCGAATCCGAACGTCACGGCAAATGGACGTATTACCGGCGAAATGAAGAAAAAATCCAGGAGCTCGCAGCGTACCTCAAAGGAGAACTTTGATCCGTTCTCCTCGCCTTACATATCGACATTTCTCGATATTTAGATTCGTGAAAGGATGAATTCTGTTGAAAATCGTGTATTACGTACTCGCGTTACTTGCGGGTATCGCTTTAAGTGTCGAAGGAGCCATCTATGGTGAACTCGGGAACTTCGTCGGAAAACTCGAAAGTAGCTTTTATAATTTCTTCGCCGGTACGATCATCATCGGACTGATCGTCCTCTTCTTCGGAAAAGGTTCACTCGGCTATACATTCCGTGCACCGAAATGGACCTTGCTCGGTGGTCTGCTCGGTAGCATCTACTTGACGATCCTGATCATCAGCATCCCGCTCGTCGGTGTCGGTCTCGCCATGATCAGTGTCATCATCGGACAGATGATCGCCAGCATGGTCATCGAACATTACGGCTGGCTCGGTAGTCCGAAACGTCCGATCAATCGTGACAAGCTGACGGCTTCTGCTTTGATGCTCGTCGCTCTATTTCTGATCTTTTAAGGAGGTTCGCTCGTGAATATTCTATTACTCGGTTTTACATTACTCGGCGGCGTGATGCTGAGCGCCCAGTCCTCGATCAACGGTGCCTTCAGTCAAAAGGCAGGGGCTCTCGAAAGTACGTTCCTGACTTTTTTCACCGGAATGCTGATTCTCGCACTCGCCATCCTATTCTTTGGTCAAGGAAACGTCTTGCTCTTGCTTGAAGCACCACGTTGGCAACTCAGTGCCGTCTTGTTCGGCGTCAGTTATCTCTTCCTGACGATTCTTGCTGTCCCGCAAATCGGTGTCACGGCAGCTAGTATCGCGACCGTCATCGGCCAACTCGCAGCAGGTATGGTCATTGATCACATCGGTGCGTTCGGTGGCGTCGTCGTTCCGCTCGACGGAAAACGTCTGCTCGGTCTGCTTGCGATGCTTGCTGCGCTTTACTTCGTCTATCGCGGGAACACACGCAAAGACGTGTCGACTTCATCTGATTCGATGGCATCCTGACAATTGCCTTCACGATTCGTTCACGGGCTTTCCTCAGGCGAGACACAAGTCAGTCTAGGCTGTCACTGACAGCGCAAGACCTTGCGCTTTTTTCTGTAGGAGTCGCGTGAACAACGTGAGTGCGAGTACTTCTCGGAATCCAGCAATGAAACAGAAAAACCGAAATGCTGAAGTGAATCCACTTCAGCATTTCGGTTTTTTCATATCGTACGATTCGTTGATGAAGGGATAGGACGAAGACTCCTGCGGGAAAGCGGAATAGGTCAGATCCCGTAGACGCAACACTTAAACTAGAAAATTTGCATGTTTTCAGTCCATTGGTTTATCTACAACGACCTTACCTTCTTTGTCTAGTAACGGTGTCATTCCGTTCAACCCGAGCCCACTTGTCATTAAATAATTTACACCTGTTTCAGTGTCTACGACAATCTTGATAATACCACCACTTAGATGCTGTTTTGATTTAAGGACGAATCGTTTGTTCATTATTTTATGCACCCTCTCGTTCCTTCCGATTTTTACATAAAATCATAAATCACTGTGCAAAAATATGAAGGGATAGGTTTAACACTTTTGTTTTTACAAAGATATTGTCTATCTAAAAGAGTCCTCACATTTCCACACGACTCCTACAGGAAAAGCACGATTCATCGTGCTGTCAGAGACGGACAAGACCCGAGTCAGCTGGCTGTGACAGTCGAGACTGACTTATGTCTCACCAGAGGAAAGCAGGTGGAACATCGTGAGAACACTCAAAAATCTACATTACTGCTCCAGCTGTTGTCTCTTCAGTAAACGCAACGCTTCCGTCGCGAGACGATGATCGGCTTCCTGCGATAGACCGGAAACGGTGATCGTACCAACGACACCGACTCCTTCAATCCGGATTGGAAACGACCCGCCGGCATCGGCATAATCAGCCGGAGAAACGGCATACATCGTATGGTACGAGCGATGTTTACTCTCATTATACCGACGCATGTAGAGCGAGCTGTAGCCGTGCCGCAAGACGACGTTCGATTTCCGACGGATCCATTCTTCCTGATCCGGTGCCGTACCGTCGAGCGCTGCGTAATATAAACGTTGTCCGTTCCGTTTGATCTCGACGGCAATCGATAAGTTCTCCTTCATCGCCCGTCCGATCAACTCATGCCCCATTCCGATTGCTTCCGTGTTCGTCAGTGACGTCAGGACGAGTTCTTCCTCTTCCGCAAGCAGTACTTTTAATTCTTCCATGCATCCCATTCCTTTCGTAAGAGGCGTCGTCCTTCGTCACTACTGATGCGAACCGCTTCAATCAAACGCATCGTTTTTTCAGCGTCTCGTAAATTGACAGGCACTTGTCCTCCGCGAAGTCCTTCCGCCAACTGTTCATAAAACGTCGCATAACTGCCTGGAAGTGTCGCAAGGCGCTCGACGGGCTGATCAGCGATTTGGAGGTAGCCGTAGGATCCCACTTCATCTGCACCAAGCCGTTCGTCAACCAGATGACCTTTCGCAAGCCGACCTTCTTGTGGATCCATTCCGTATTTGATGTAACTGCCACGTGTTGCATGGAACTCGAAGCGTGGGGTCGGCCCTTGAATGAAGGACGTCGAACGGAGAATGACGCGACGCGTACCGTAATGTAGCGTGATATGGAAGCCGTCATCGACGACCGCTCCGTCACGTTGCAGATAGACATCACCCGTCAGTGCATCCGGCTCTCCGAACAAGGCAAGTGCTTGATCGAGTAGGTGTGAGCCGAGATCAAACAGGATGCCGGCACCATCGCCCGCTTGTTCCCGCCAGCGATCCCGAACGACCGGGCGGTAGCGATCAAAACGTGATTCAATGACTTGCCAGTCGCCGATTTCGTTCATCTCCATCAATTGTTCGAGTGTCAGGAAGTCCCCGTCAAAGCGACGGTTCTGATAGACAGAGACCTGAACGCCATGTTGGTTCGCCAACGTTTGCAATGCTAGGGCTTCTTCGATTGTCACGACGGCTGGCTTTTCGAGTAGGACGTGCTTCTTTGCTTCAATCGCTTGTTTTGCCATCTCAAAATGCAATGCCGTTGGTGTCGTGATGATGACGAGTTCCGTGTTATCGTCCTGCAATGCCTCAGGCAGTGTTGCGACGACCTTCGCTTCACTGAAATGTTGCACTACTTGGTCCGGTCGACTGGAGACGACTTGCGTCACTTCAAAAGCCGGTAACGCTTGTAAGAACGGGACGTGGAACGTCACCGCTGAAAAGCCGAATCCGACGAGTGTCGTTTGAATTGGGTTCATGTTGTTTCCTCCTCTGTCACGTCGAGTTCGACGTTGTAATGGTGTAGTCGTTCCTGCCACGATGCGTCTGGTACTTGGTCGGTGACGAGGACATCGATGTGTTCCCAGTCACAGACCTTATGCAAAAAGCGCTTATTGAATTTTGTATGATCTGCGAGAACAATGACACGGGTCGCGCTTCGAACCATCGCCTTCTTTACGACCGCTTCTTCGAGTTGTTCCGCAAAAAGTCCTTCTTCCGTCAGTCCACACGCCCCGAGAAAGACACGATCGACTTGATAATTTAAGATGTCGTCCGCCGTCTTGATCCCGCTCAGACTCCGTGCGTGCCGATCAAACCGTCCACCTGTAACGTACAGTTCAATATCACTTCGCGCTCCAACGTGATCGGCGATATCGAGTGAGTTCGTGATAACTTGAAGTGGATACGGTGGAAGTGCCCGTGCCATCTCAGATATGGTTGTGGCAGCATCAAGCAACAAGCGATCGTTTGCTTGGACGTGACGCGCTGCACGTTGTCCAATCCGTCGTTTTTCCGGTTTCTCTGTCCGTTGCTCATAGGCAAGCGTTCCACCCGCGCGGACTAATCCATTCTTGACGCGGATGATTTCCCCCTCTTGTTCGAGCAGAATGACATCACGACGTGCAGTATCCCGTGAAATTTGATACTCCTGCATCAGTTGATCCAGCGAAATTTCAGGACTCGTCTTAATCCATTCCCGCATTTGTTGCAATCGTTCGATTTGCCCCATCGCTTCGTTCCTCCTTTTTTCTTCATTTTAAGTTTTTTCATTAGATTATGCAATTTTAATGCAAATAGTTCTTTCACAATTCGGGTAAATAACAGAGGACAACTACTTTCAGAACGGAGGAACCTGTATGCAAACGATCTTGATCACGGGCGCTTCTTCCGGCATTGGTCTTGCGACAGCGAGACGATTTGCAGAAGCGGGCTGGTCCGTTTACGCCGGTGTCCGGAGTCCAGATGAAATGACTTTATCGTTGCCAATGCTCACCTTCTTACCGCTCGACGTGACCAATGAAACAAGCGTCAAATCAGCCGTCCGGCAAATTGAACAAGAGGTCGACCATCTGGACGTTGTCTTCTGTAATGCCGGTCATGGTTTGTTGCGCGCACTCGGACAAGCGACGAGTTATGAAATCAATCACCTGTTCGAAACGAATGTCTTTGGTGTCATCCGAACGATCGAATCCTGTCTGCCTTTACTCAAACAAGCACCGAACGGTAGTCATCTGCTTGCGACTTCAAGCGTCAGCGGTCTCGTCGGTCAACCGATGAATGAGCTGTATTGTGCCAGTAAGTTTGCAATCGAAGGATTGTTCGAAAGTCTTGCAACCTACTATAAACCGTACTTCAACATCGACGTCACTTTGATCGAACCGGCGGCTGTCGAAACGAACTTCACGGCAACTGTCCTCGATCAATTGGAACGGACCGGCGGTTTACACGAAGACGACTTTAAACCGATCATCACTGCTTATCTTCAAACATACCGGATGCGGCATGCTGATCGCCAATCGGCAGAAGCGCTGGCTGAGTTGATCTTCGGGGTCGTCCACGGCGACGAACGCCCGTTACGAATCCGGACGACAGAAGCCGACGAACAATTTGTTGCCCATAAGACACGGCATGATCCTTCAGGACTTAAAGGTGTCGTTAAAATACGACGTCTGACATTAAATCTCGACTGATTCCCCTTCTTTTAAAAATTCATTCCGCCTTATGAATGCGTGCCTACTATACTAAAACTATCTACCTCAAATTATTTAGAAGGGCGAAACGCCATGCCATCCTTGTTTCTTTTTACGATTGTTTACCTGATTCCGACCTTTATCATGTTCTATATGGCGGTCGATATTTTCTTACGCAATCCATCACGTCCGCAACATCGACTACTCAGCTTATTCACGTTCGCTTACGGGATGTTGTTCCTCGGTGAATTTTTCCGAAACGCCTCCCCGATTGAATTCAGTCCGGCTTTCGTGACCTACTGGTTCGGGAACGCCGGACTGATCGTTTTTAGTACATCGCTCCACTTCATCTTCCGTGTCTCTAATTTATGGAAACGGATGCCACGCCTGCTCTATCCGTGGGTCTTCTATCTGCCGATGGGCATCGTGCTGACGACATACGTATTTCAGACGAACGTCATTAACAGTCAGCAATTCACGCAAGTTGGTCGCTTCATCTATCCGGAATTTAATACGCAATATTTAGTGACGATGACAGTTGGAAACATCTTTCATCTCCTCGTTATCGGTCTACTTGTATATGCACGGACGCAGTTAAAGGATGCGCGGCGCGGCATCATCAACGTGTTACTAAGTGTCGCGATCCTCGTTCTCGCATGGGATGTCGCCTTCGGTTACTGGTCGTTTTACGGCATCATGCCACCATATGCTTATATGTATGGCGGTTTATTCTGGGCAGGAGCTCTTGTAATCGCCATGCGCCGATTTGATTATCTCGCGTCTTATCAAAAGCGCTTCGCAACGCTCTACAATTTGAATCCTTCGGCAATCCTGCTGCTCGACCGAGACGGACGAATTGAGAGTGCCAACCCCGCTGCCCATCGTCTATTTGAGACAAATGAACTGACAGCCTGTACGTTTTCGACCTATTTACCGGATAAAAAACAAGCCGATTGGATGCTGCACTATATGACACACTTTTTATCGCAACGGAAGTTCAACGAATTCGAGACAAAGATTTTGACAGCGCAACAACAAGAACGCTACGTCGTCATGGACGCCGACTTTGTCTTTATCGAACAGGAATTGCACGGCATGCTATTGATCCGCGATATCCAGTCCTTCAAGGAAGCGGAGCAGACGATTCGTTTCTTCGCCTATCATGATCCGTTGACGAAAATCGCGAATCGCCGAAGCTTTTACGAACGTGCGGCGCAAGAGTTACTTGAACTTGATTCTGTCGCGATCCTCGTCGTCGATCTCGATGGTTTCAAAGCCATCAACGATACGTATGGTCATCAGATCGGGGATGCTTTCTTGATTCACATTGCTCGCCTTCTTGAAAACCATGCGGGACCACATGGATTTGCTGCCCGTGTCGGAGGAGATGAGTTCTTCTTACTCTATCGTCATCCGACCGTTGCTACGCTCCATGCCTATGCCACAGATCTATTGACGTATTTACAAGACAATCCTTATCGGTTCGCTGAAGAAACCATTGAAATCCGAACGAGCATCGGACTTAGCCACTCACTAAATCACAGCGTGGATCTCGATACGCTGATCCAACAGGCCGATCAAGCGATGTACCGTGTCAAACATGATGGAAAGAACGATTATTTTATTCATGATACGATGGACTCGACGCAACGATCCTAAAGGAGAAATTCGATGATATCTGTACTGACGATTTTTTCACGATTATTCAAAGGATTGCGCCGCGCTTTTCATCTGTCTTACTTCCGTGGACTATTGATTCTTTGTCTATTAACACTTGTCTCCGGGACGATTTTCTATAGCACCGAAGAAAATCTTTCCATTGTTGATGCACTTTACTTTTGTATCACGACACTCAGTACGGTTGGGCATCCGACGTTCGTTCCGACGACGACACTCGGCAAAATCTTCACGATGGCGTACATCACAATTGGATGTGGATTGTTCTTAACGTTAATTGCTACGTTGTCTTACGTTCTGATTAAACAACCGGAGGATGAATAAGGGGGAATGATCCATGCGAAAAGCTGCCATCCAAAATAATTTCGATTGGTGTCGCCTCGTCTGTGAGTTAGTCGGTTGCCAGGTGACAGAAACCGATTCGACCTGGCACGCTCAAGGAAACGTACCGAGCTATTATCCGGAACTGATGGTCCGACTTCCCCATCAGCGAATTAGTGTCACGAATGCCTACAGCATCAAGGACTGTACGGCGAGCTATGATTTTTCGAGTGCTGGTCTTAGTCACTTGTTCACAGCGGAATGGATGACGCGTCCCGCTATACTCGATCGCCGTGCCCTCCCTGTCGATTGGTCCGTCGTGACGGATCTCGATCAGTTCGCTCGCTTCCAAGCGATTCAAGCGACACCGGAGCTACCGGAATCGTTATGGCAACATCCGGACGTCCGCTTCTTCTATTCAGAAGCACAACAAGCGAGTTGTATTGCCTATTCGAATCAAGTGACGACCGGACTGATGTACGTCACCTCCGATTATCTCGATGAACGCTTATGGGATGATATCGCACGGTTGTGCTCCGCACACTTCCCCGGTCAACCACTCGTCGGATACGAATACGGCGATCACCTGATCACAGCGCTCGAAGCTGGCTTTGACGATGTTGGTCCACTCGCTGTCTGGATTCGCACGACGTCTGAAGACGCATAAAAAACCGAACCAATTCCCGTTCTCCTGAGGAGAAGGCGAATCGGTTCGGTTTTTTTACATCAAACGGCTGATGAATGCAGTCGCAATCCCGAAGTAGACGAGGAGCGACAAGATATCGTTTAACGTCGTGATCAATGGTCCGGATGCAATCGCCGGATCAATCTTTAAGCGATGCAAAATCAGTGGAATGATCGTTCCAGCTAGTGTTCCGAAAATCAACGTGATGACGAGCGAGCTTCCGACGACCAGACCTAAGACGGCACTTCCTTGCCAGACGTAGGCGATGACGGCAATCAAGATGCCACAAATGACACCAATGATTAAACCAACCCAGAGTTCTCGCAAGATTAATCGAGTCGCGACCCGCTTATCGACTTCACGCGTGATCAATCCGCGGACAACGACCGCGAGCGATTGGGTACCAGTATTTCCGGTCATCCCAGCAATCATTGGCATGAAGAAGGCAAGCGCGACGACTTTTGAGAGCGTCTCTTCAAACTGGCTGATGATCGATCCGGAGACGAGCCCGATGAATAGCAGCAAGACGAGCCACGGCAAACGGCGGGTCGCAGCAATCCACGGCTTCGTCTCGAAATCAATCGATTTACCGGACGCTGAGAGTTTCTCGATGTCTTCGTTCGCTTCTTCCCGTAAGACATCAAGCGCATCATCGACCGTGATCAGTCCGACGAGAATGTCGCCCTCGACAACTGGTAACGAGACGAGATCATAGCGTTCGAACAATTGCGCGACTTCTTCCTGGTCGGTCTCTGCCGCTACCCGAATCACCTTCGTCTCCATGACGTCACTGATCCGTTCCGTATTTTCAGCTAAGATGACATCCCGGTATGAGATGACACCAACGAGTTCACTGAGTTGATTGACGACGTAGACATAGTTGATCGTCTCCGAGTATTCGATGTAGTCGCGCATCTTCTCGACCGTCTCACCGACCGTGAAATCCTCTCCGACCCAAATGAACCGGTTCGTCATCAAGCGCCCTGCCGTTTCCGGTGGATACGTCAAGAGATTGCGGACGATCAGTGCCTCGTCTGTCCGCATGCTGCCAAGCAAACGGTCGGTCTCTTCCGGTCCAAGTTCCTCAAGTAAATCCGCGACATCATCGTTCTCCATTAAATCGAGGACGTGCCCTGCACGCTCGACGTCTAAACGACGTAAGACAGCGAGACGTTGCTCTCCTTCGAGCTCCTCAAGCACATCCGCCAATCGCTCGTGATCGAGATAATCGAGGAGTCGTGCCTGATCATCTTCGCCCAACTCTTCATACACTTGCGCGATATCATACGGATAGACCTCTTCGATGACTTGCTGTGCTTGCTCCCGTTTTTCCTTCGCGAGCGCATCGAGCAATAGCCACTTCCACTCTTGTTCTGCTGTCTGACGCAATCTCCTCACCCCCTGCATTCTGCCTTTTCATCTTAGCACGAGTTGATTCGCAATCGATATCGAAAAACAGTTGACATCTGTTTCCTGTGGCTTTAAAGTTTGCCTTAAGGAAACATTATTTGTAGACCGAATCTTTTTCCAGTGACTGGAGTTAATTTTTTTACCCTGTTTTTTGCCCTAAGGAAACTTTCCTTCTGTATACCACAAAATCAAAGGAGTGATCATTCATGTACGCCCTTGACGTTGATCGTCTCACCGTCTCTTATTTTGATACCCATGCACTCGACGGAGTGTCCGTTCGCCTCCCGGTTGCTTCGTTGATTGGCATCATCGGACCGAACGGCGCTGGTAAATCCACATTCTTAAAAGCTGTCCTCGGTCTGATTCCGGCTCGGATCGAGCAGTTACGCGTGCTCGACCAATCGCTCGAAGACGTCCGGTCACGCGTCGCTTACGTACCGCAACGAAGTGCAATTGATTGGGACTTCCCGGTTCGTGTGCAGGATGTCGTGTTGATGGGATGTTATCCGAAGCTCGGCTTATTCAAACGACCATCGAAAGCACAAAAAGTGTTCGCCTTGGAATGTCTCGAGCGTGTCGGTATGTCCGATCATGCTGAACGACAAATCGGTGAACTGTCAGGTGGACAGCAACAACGGGTCTTTCTGGCGCGTGCCCTTGCCCAAGAAGCAGAGCTACTATTGCTGGACGAACCGTTCGTCGGCATCGATGTCGCGAGTGAGCAGATGATCATCGAGCTCTTACGGACACTCCGAGCCGAAGGGCGGACGATCGTCGTCGTCCACCATGATTTGCATAAAGCAGAAGACTACTTCGACACATTGATGCTGTTGAACAAACAACTGATCGCTGTCGGTCCGCCGTCTGATATCTTGACACCGGAATGGCTCGAACCAGCGTATGGCTTACCGCTATTCGAACGACGCAAGGAGGGACAAGGATGACGTTCATCGAGGCATTACTTCAGTATGAGTTCTTACAAAAAGCGATGATCACCGCCGTCATGGTCGGCATCATCTGTGGTGTGATCGGCTGTTTCATCATCCTTCGCGGAATGTCGTTGATGGGGGATGCAATCTCGCACGCCGTTTTACCCGGTGTTGCGATTTCCTATCTACTCGGAATCAACTTCCTGATCGGTGCTGTCGTGACGGGTCTCGTGACCGCACTCGGAATCGGCTTCGTTAGCCAGAACAGTCGCATCAAGAACGATACGGCAATCGGAATCATGTTCACGTCCGCCTTCGCCCTCGGGATCATCCTGATTTCGTTCTTGCGTAGCAGTAGCGATCTCTATCACATTCTGTTCGGTAACGTCCTCGCGGTCCGTCCGAGCGACATGTGGATGACCGTCATCATCGGACTGATCGTCCTTGGCGGGATTTTCTTGTTCTATAAAGAGTTGCTGATCAGCTCGTTTGATCCAACGATGGCGCAAGCCTATGGACTATCGACGCGCTGGATTCATTACGGACTGATGACGTTACTGACACTCGTCACCGTCGCTTCACTCCAGACCGTTGGCATCATCCTCGTCGTCGCGATGCTGATCACACCAGCAGCGACCGCGTATTTACTAACGAACCGTCTCTCACGGATGCTGTTCCTAGCAGCTGGATTCGGTACGTTGTCCGCCATCGTCGGACTGTATTTCAGCTTCACCTATAATCTATCTTCCGGTGCGTCGATCGTCCTCGTCGCGACGACGTTGTTCGCACTCGTCTTCGTCTTCTCACCACGTCACGGTCTGATGCGTCACCGGAAACGAAAGGAGTCTACTGTATGAAATTAAAACTTTTTCTGTTCGTCCTCCTCAGCACGGTGTTACTTGCTGCTTGTTCGACACCAGCAGAAGATAACGGAAAGCTGAAGGTCGTCGCGACGTATTCGATTCTCGCTGATCTCGCACGTGAGGTCGGTGGTGAACACGTCGATGTCCACAGCATGGTCAAAATCGGAGCAAACCCGCACGAGTATGATCCACTTCCAGCAGACGTACAAGCGATGGCGGATGCTGACGTCGTCTTCTACAACGGGTTGAACCTGGAAGCCGGCGGTGCGTGGTTCGATAAACTGCGGGCAACGACTGGCAAAAACGCGTCTGACTCGCCCGTCTATCGTTTAAGCAAAGGCGTCGAACCGAAATACCTGACGACGAAAGGCAAGGAATCGGAGACCGATCCGCACGCGTGGCTCGATCTAAGCAATGGGATCCGCTACGTCGAAAACGTCAAGCAGGCATTGATCAAGGAAGATCCGAAGCACAAAGCCGACTACGAAAAAAATGCCGATGCCTATATTAAAAAATTGCAGACGCTTGATCAGGAAGCGAAACAGCAGTTTGCCGCTATTCCGAAAGCAGAACGTCATCTCGTCACGAGCGAAGGAGCCTTCAAATACTTCGGAACCGCCTATGACGTCAAAGCGGATTATATTTGGGAGATCAACTCAGATGATCAAGGGACTCCGGCACAAGTCCGCCGGATCGTTGATACGATCAAGGAGCAAGATATCCCTGTCCTATTCGTCGAAACGAGCGTCGATCGACGGAGCATGGAAACCGTCTCAAGGGAGACTGGCGTTCCGATCGGTGGCACACTCTTCACTGATTCGCTTGGTGCACCTGGAAAAGACGGTGATACGTATTACAGCATGATGCAAGCAAACATCGAGACGATCACGGAAGCACTCGCCAAGTAAGCGTCAACAAATCGTCATGCTTTCATCGTTTTGCTTTCCTTATAATGAAGGCAAGACGATGAAAGAGAGGCACATTATGCAAACACGACTATATCGTTATGCCTTTCCCCTTAGTATCAGCCTGTTGCTTGCCGCATGCGGAACAGCTGATCAAACGGGTGCTCCAAAAACAGAACAGACGAATCACGGAGATCATGCGGATCATGCCAGCCACGGTGCTGGTGATCAACTCGAGAAGACCGCGGGACCAGACACGTTACCCGCTTTTCTGAACGAACAGGACGAGTCGATCCAGACGATTTATCGCTCCGTCGCTAAACATCCCGATCTCCTGAAAAAGATGCCGTGTTATTGCGGTTGTGGTGAATCTGCTGGTCATACAAGCAACTATGATTGCTTCATCGAAGAGCAGACTGCTAGTTTCACGACCTGGACAACGCATGGCATTACGTGCGGCACCTGTCTCGATATCGCAGCGCAGTCGATCGTCGCTTATCAAAAAGGTAGCTCCGTCAAAGAAATCCGGACTGCCATCGATCAAGCTTATAAGAAGACCGGTGTCACACCGACGCCAACTCCGGCACTTTAAAAAACAGTCCGCCCTCCTCGCGATGAACGTCAGGAAAGGCGGACTGCTTTTTCATGTTCTGTTTTTCTGTCTCATGTGGAGCGCTCTTGACTTCTAGCTCGCAAGACGAGCGGCCGACCCGACAACAGCTCATCCAGTTGATAGTACGTATGTGCCCGAATCGGTCGATCCGTTCGTGGTAGATGACGGAGTTCATACGCTACTTCCAGTAAGTAAAATTTGTATTCCTCCCCTTCATCAAAACCGAAGCTCGCGCGACGTTCTTCGATATACGCAAGGACACGCTCCTGTTGTGAGAACGAGAGCCGCTGGACTTGTGGGGCAAGTGCCTCGTGCGGAGAGAGCACGATTTCCCGCTCCGTGCGATACAGTCGATGCATGACGCCACCACTTTGACGCAAGGCAATCAAACGCGCGGGTCGATACGGACGTGGGTGCGGATGCGCATGGACGAGGTAACGTTCAATCGTGACTTGAGTCGGTCCTGCCGGTAGAGAGATGACGTCATACATACAAAATCGCTCCTTCTCAAAAGTTGATAGCTACTCTCATATGCTACCATATCTATCCAGCATTCTTACGTTGACGACAGAAGGGGAATCGGTTTTCAAAGTTTCGCAATTGGTTTTAAGACCGAGCGGGGGTGGAACAGATGGAGAGAAACGATTCCTATCTGGAAAGGATGATTGTCGATGTCGAATATGTCCGCTGTCGGTTTCCACCGACACTTACCACTAACGGAACACGAGAGTCTGATTGATTTAGAACTGCCACGCCCGGAAGCAACCGGACACGATTTATTGGTTGAGATCAAAGCCGTATCGGTTAACCCGGTCGATACGAAAGTCCGTGCTCACGGGAAAGACGAAGACGCCCCGAAGGTCATCGGTTACGATGCAGCCGGAGTCGTCATTGAAGTCGGCGATGATGCCTCCCTCTTCCAAGTCGGTGATGAAGTCTATTATGCCGGTGCGATTCAGCGCCCTGGGTCAAACAGTGACTTCCAACTCGTTGATGATCGGATCGTCGCCAAAAAGCCGGAACGGTTGACGTTCAGTGAAGCCGCTGCTCTCCCGTTGACGACGCTGACAGCTTATGAAGCATTGACCGATCGTCTCGGATTGACGTTTGACGCTAAGTCGAATCTCGAGAAGACGATTCTCATCATTGGAGCTGCTGGTGGTGTCGGTTCAATCGCGACACAACTCGCGAATCACGCTGGGCTGACCGTCATCGGAACGGCGTCGCGTGACGAGACGATTGATTGGGCGAAGGAACACGGTGCACATCATACGATCAATCACCACGAGGCATTCCGTCCTCAGCTGGAAGCCCTCGGCTACAAATTCGTCGACTATATCTTCTGTCTCAATGCGACGGACCAACATTTTGAGACGATGGTCGATGTAATTGCACCGCAAGGGAAAATCTGTAGCATCGTCGAGACAGATCAAAAACTCGATTTGAGTGCACTCCAACAAAAGAGTGCGACGTTTGTTTGGGAGTTCATGTTCACGCGTCCACTGTTTGAGACAGATGATATGATTCGTCAGCACGAGATCCTGACACAAGTCGCCGCATGGATCGAAGAGCACACACTCGAGACGACTGTGACCCAGACGCTAATCGGCATGAACGCCGACAATCTAAAAGAAGCACACCGGCTCGTCGAAAGCGGAAAAACGATCGGGAAGATTGTCGTTGAACATCATTAATGGGTATCGGAGCAGGTTGGGAGTAAAATCCCGTCCTGCTTTTTTGTCGTTCTAAGTTTTCTTTGTGAACCTGAATCTCTTACTTTGAAGATATTTTAAGCATTATGACTATATTTATTCGTCTAAAAAATGTACGATTACGGTAACAAATATTCCAATGTAATACATCTAATCGACGTTTGACACACATAGACAAAGGAGCATCCATAATCCATATGCGAAAATGGTTCAATCAAAAGATCAGCCGACAGATCATGTCGTCGTTTTATCTCATTCTTATCACACTATCGATCTCTTCCCTGGCTGCTTATTTTTACACGAACCACCAAGTCACGGATGCGAAACAGGAGCTCGATGCGATCAGCTTACGTGAAGATCGAGCGACGAAACTTTGGGACGATTGGCAGTCCCTTCAATACGAGATGCGGGGCTATATCGTCTTCGGTGACGATGCCGTGCTCGACGTGATTGATGAAAAAAAAGCCTCACTTGAACAACAGACCGCTTGGTTTGAGAAAAATCGTCTCTACAAAGCGGATCAAATCTATGCGTCTGATATCCGGTCGCTCTATAACTCGTATACGAACTTCGTCATGCCAAGCTTGATTAAATATGTTCAAGCGAAGCAGTCAGGCACGATCGACGAACGTTTCTTGCAGATGCCGAGTCTAAAAGCGATGATGCCAGAAGTACCGCGGGATCCGAACCGCAAGTTCAAGATGAATGCCTCGAACAGTGAGACGATGCGTAAAAGCGTCAACACGATGGAGAGTACGTTCACGAACTATCGGAGTAGTCTCCGTGCGAAAGAACTCGGTGCAAAAGAACAACTTGTCACCCAGACAAAGTACGCTGAGTGGATTTGGCTCGTCAATCTGCTCGTCCTATTCCTTGTTATCTTGCTGATTGTCCGCCCGTTCATCGAACGGACGACACGACAAATCCATCTCTTGAGTAAAGAAAGTAAGCTTCTTGCGAGCGGTGAGCATACGTTACCACTTATTCCACTCAATCGTGCTGACGAGATTGGTGAATTGAGTAAATCGTTCCATCAGATGGCGACAGCCTTGATTGAAAACAAACACCAATTGATGTCGACGAACGTCAATCTCGAAGATGCGTTGAAACTGACGCAACGAAACGAGTCCCATTTACGGCTACGTAATCAATTGACCGAAACATTGGCGTCGCGTGATAGCATCAGTGCCTATCCTGCCGTCATTCAAAAAATGGTTGAAATCACAAATGCGACGCAAGGTGCCTTGATTTTCAAGGATGGTACGAAAGTGATCGATATCGTCTTTTATCCGCAGACACCGCTCACAGTCGAGGATTGGATGCCAACAATCGAGCCATTATTGCGTGAGTCGCGACAAGACAAACGACCGCATACACAGTTCGAGGACGAAGTCGCACGCGCTGTCACACCGGTTCTTGATCCGAGTCAAAATGAGATCATCGCCTATATCTTCTTGTCCCGTGATGCGGCACCGTTTGATCGTTATGAGCAGGAAGAACTCGCTGCCTTTGCGCGCCAACTGGCATTGTCGCTCTTGCGGATGCGGACGTTTGATGAGATTGAACGCGAACGGGAAAAAACGGCACGCCTGTTGAACTCGATCCGGGAATCGATCGTTTACATTGAGCCAGAAGCTGACATTCAGTTGATCAACCGACCGTTGCTTGACCTGTTCGATCATCCGGTTGATGACAGCATCGATGAGAACGGACTGATGAACATCACTCCGTCTGTCGTTCAACTCAAACATCGCGTGGACCAACTGCCGGAATTCGAACGTTACTTGAAAAAGACGTTCGTTCAGCGTGAAATCGGTGAAGGAATCACCTTCTCGATCGATCACGAGCGACGCTTCATCAAGACGTATTCCGAGAGCATTCATTATGGTGGACAGTTCCGCGGGATTCTACTCGTCTTACGTGACGTGACGAACGAAGTCGAGATCGATCGAATCAAAAACGAACTCGTCTCGACGATCTCGCACGAACTGCGGACACCACTCTCGTCGATCTATGGCTTTACTGAGCTGATGATTCAGCGTGACCTGCCACCGAAGCGACAGAAGAAGTATCTCGAAGCGGTCCATTCGGAAACAGAACGTCTTTCGCTGTTGATCAATGACTTCCTCGACCTGCAACGGATGGAAGCAAACCGTCAGGAATACGAGATGGCACCGTTCGATATCGTCGCGATGATTCGTGATTTGAAACAGTTGCATAGCCTGTCGTCTTCTTCCCACACGATTCAGATTTCACGAAACGCTGAACCGCTGATCGTCGAAGGAGATGCGAAAAAGATTCGCCAATTGTTCAGTAACCTGATCAACAATGCGATCAAATACTCACCAGCGGGTGGAACGATCGATATCCAACTAACGCGACACGCGTCACGTGTCACCGTCGCGATTCAAGATGAGGGTATCGGGATTCCTACTTCTGCGATGAGTAACTTGTTCCAAAAATTCTATCGTGTCGACAATTCGGACACCCGTCAAATCGGCGGTACTGGTCTTGGGCTCTCAATCTGTCGCGAAATTGCGCGTGGGCATGATGGAGAAATCCATGTCGAGTCGATCGAAGGACAAGGTTCGACGTTCACAGTCGAACTTCCGTTGACACAAAACACATGATGCATATGAAAAAGCGCCAGAATGCGAATCAGCATTCCGGCGCTTTTTGAATTAGGTAATGTTATGAGTTGAGACGGCTTGCCACTTCAACCGTCCGTTTCGCTTGATGGCGCACGGCTGGTTCGACGGATTCGACCATGTTGCCGTCTTGGTCGACAGTGACCGATGTACCGTATGGATTTCCGCCCGCTGCAAACAAGACCGGATCTGAATAACCTGGCGCCGCAACGATTGCGCCCCAGTGGAACATCGTCGTATAAACTGCGAGAACAGTCGCTTCCTGACCGCCATGCGGATTCTGTGCCGACGACATCGCACTGACGACTTTATTGACGAGTTTGCCTTGTGCCCACAGTCCGCCT
>Ga0308160_10003646_pt1 | contig 17184 bp, 14 predicted proteins | sample PhyFR1_FD_201036 | JGI IMG/M metagenome (GOLD analysis project Ga0308160, IMG submission 201036) | Phyllosphere microbial communities from UC Gill Tract Community Farm, Albany, California, United States - DLSLF.R1 | ecosystem: Host-associated > Plants > Phyllosphere > Unclassified | place: USA...
CGGCGTCCACACCCGTGGCCTGGATGTGCCCGTTCTCGTAAGGGGCGATCCAGACGTCCGTCCAGGCCGGCGGGATGCCGACGCCTTCCAGCCGGTCCCGGAGCTCACCGGGCGGAATGGTGGAACCATCCAGGTCCTTGTAGCTGAACCCGGAACCGGAGGGCACGCGCCGGTAGCCGCGGCCGGAGGCGTCGCTGCGGCGGAGCCTCACCGGAGCGGCCCAAGCGTCGAATGTGCATTCATGACGGTAAGCCTACTGACTATCCGCCCGGAATGCCGCCACTGTGGACGCACGGTGTTCCCTGGACGCAGTGTTCCCTGGACGCCGCGCTACCTAGACCTGCGCCGTCACCCCGCCGCGGGAGATCTCCACCATCTCGTCCCGGGGGACCACCTTGATGCGTTCACGCCGGAGGCCCGCGTCCGCGGCTCGGCCACCCAGGTCCCGTTCGTGCGCATCCAGCGCCAGCCATCCCTCCCAGGTGGTGAAATCAATGCCGCGCCCCTCCAGCAGGGCGACGACGGCGTCCGGGGCAGGTGCCGGGGCGGCTGGCAGGGTTTTCCGGTCCTCCAGCAGGAGGGTGATGGTCTCTAGGGCGTCGCCCTTGGTGTGGCCGATCAGGCCGACCGGTCCGCGCTTGATCCAGCCGGTGGCGTAGATCCCGGGGATCGGGCTGCCGGCGGTGTCCAGCACCCGGCCGCCCTCGTTGGGGATCACGCCCTTGCTGTGATCGAAGCCCACCTCGGGGAGGGCGGAGCCGAAGTAGCCGATGGCGCGGTAGACGGCCTGGACCGGGTAGTCGACGAACTCGCCGGTGCCCTTGGCGTTGCCGGTGCCGTCGAGCTGCATGCGCTCGAAAGACATGCCGGTGACCTTGCCGGGGTGGGCCGGGTCGTCGTGGATCTCGACCGGGCTGTGCAGGAAGTGCAGGTGCAGCCGGCGGGAGGCCGTGAGCTCGGAGAGGTCCTCGGGCTGCTCGGCGATCCAGTTCGTCAGCGTGCCCACCATGGTCTTGATCTGGTTGTTGGACTGGATCGCCTCATCCGAGGCCTCATCGAACTCGAAGTCCTCCGCGTAGAGGACGATGTCCACATCCTTCGAGTGCGAGAGCTCGCGCAGCTCCAGCGGGGTGAACTTCACCTGAGCCGGGCCGCGCCGGCCGAACACGTGCACGTCCGTGACCGGGGAGGCCTTCAGCCCGGCGTAGACATTGTCGGGGATCTCGGTGACCAGGAGGTCGTCGGCGTGCTTGGACAGGATCCGGGCCACGTCCAGGGCCACGTTGCCGTTGCCGATCACCGCGATTTCCTTGGCCTCCAGCGGCCACTCCCGCGGCACGTCCGGGTGCCCGTCGTACCAGGAGACGAAGTCCGCGCCGCCGAAGGAGCCCTCGAGGTCGATGCCGGGGATGTTCAGGTCTGCGTCCTTGATCGCACCGGTGGCGAAGATGACGGCGTCGTAATGCGCGCGCAGGTCCGCCAGGGTGAGGTCCGTACCGAAGTCGACATTGCCGAAGAAGCGGATGTCGCCGCGGTCCAGGACCTTGTGCAGGGCGTTGACGATGCCCTTGATCCGGGGGTGGTCCGGGGCCACGCCGTAGCGGATCAGGCCGTAGGGCGCCGGGTACCGGTCGAAGAGGTCGATACTGACGGTGAGCGCGCCGCTGGTGACGGCCTCGCTCTTGGTCAGGATGTCCGCGGCGTAGACGCCGGCCGGTCCGGCGCCGATCACGGCGACGCGGAGGGGACGCGCTGGGGTTCCTGCGGGGAGGGTTGCTGACACGGCTGTGTTCCTTTGGTTCGGGCGGTGGCTGGTTCCGGGCGTGCCTAGGGGGCGGGGACGCGCGGGGTGTTCGGGGAGGTGGTGCTGTAATCCGCGGTCTTGAAGTGCGGCGGGGCGTAGGGGCTGACCCGGACGACGTCGCCGATGACCACGACGGCGGGGTTCGCCACCCCGGCGGCCTCCGCCTGGTCCGCGATGGTCCCGAGCGTCCCGATCGTGACCCGCTGGTTCGGCAGGTAGCCGTTCTCCACGATGCCAACCGGCGTTGCCGCGGGCAGACCCGCCGCCGCGAGGGTGGCCGCGGATTCGCGCAGCCGCCCGACGCCCATGAGCAGGACGACAGTGTGGTCGGCCCGGGCCGGCACCTCCGCGAGCTCCTCGTGGCCGGTGACCACGCTGAAGCCCCTGGCCAGGCCGCGGTGCGTGACGGGGATGCCGGCGGCGGCGGGGACGGACACTGCGGACGTCACGCCGGGGACCAGTTCGACGTCCACGCCGTGCTGCCGGCAGTACTCGGCCTCCTCGCCGCCCCGGCCCAGGACGTACGGGTCGCCGCCCTTGAGCCGGACCACGCGGTGGCCGGCCAAGGCCTCGGCCACGAGGATCCGGTTGATCTCGGCCTGCGGGACGGGGTGGTGGCCGGGGGTCTTGCCGACCTCCACCACGCGGACGTCGGGGGCGAGTTCATCGAGCAGTTGCCGGGGTCCCAGCCGGTCGGCGACGACGACGTCGGCCTGGCCCAGGAGGCGGCGGCCGCGGACGGTGATCAGGCCGGGGTCGCCGGGGCCGCCGCCCACCAGTGCGACGGAGCCGGTGCCGGCCCTGCCCCGGCGCAGCGGCAGGTCGCCGGTGTCCAGGGCGGTGGCGACGGCATCGCGCAGCGCCATGGCCCGGCGCGGGTCTCCCCCGGCGTTGATGGCGATCTTGACGTCGTCCACGACGGCGACGGCGGGCGTCCAGGCGGCGGACGCCTCGTGGTCGGAGGCGTTGACGCACCAGATCCGCTGCGCCTCGGCGTCGGCGGCGACCTGTGCGTCCACGGCCGGGTCACCGGTGGCGGTCTGGATGAACCAGGCGCCGTCGGCATCGCCGGGGCGGTAGGGGCGGGCCTTCCAGGCCAGGAGTCCGGCGTCGGCCAGCTCCCGCACCCCGGCCCCGGCCTCGGGGGCGACGAGCGTGACCCGTGCGCCGGCGTCCAGCAGGCCCTTGGCGCGGCGGGCGGCGACGGCTCCTCCGCCGACCACGAGTACGGGGCGGCCGAGCAGGCGCAGTGCCGCGGGATAGATGTCCTGGATGGTCATGCGTCGAGGGTAGGTCCGGGCCGGGCGGGCCGACCAGCGGCCGGGAAACACCGGTTCATGCGAGGTCACGGGGCGTCATCTGGGCTGTCATCTCTGGTCTGCCGGGTCAGCGGGTGCTGCCGGCCAGGAGCCCGCGGCGGCGGAGCAGGTGCTTCTCCACCGGGGCGAAGACCAGCAGTTCCACCAGGATGCCGATGGCGAGGATGAGCAGGATCGCGGCGAGGACCACCGTCATGTCCGCGAGATCGCGGCCCTGGTTGAGCAGGGAGCCCAGGCCGAAGCCCATGCTGCCGCCCACGGTGATGATTTCGGCGGCCATCAGCGAGCGCCAGGAGAAGGCCCAGCCCTGCTTGAGTCCGCCCAGGTAGCCGGGGAGGGCGGCGGGCAGGATGATCCGGAGTGTCAGGGCCAGCCGGGAGGCGCCGAGGACAGAACCGACGCGGCGGTACTGCGGGGGGATCTGGTCGACGCCGGAGATCAGGCCGTTGATGATTGACGGGATGGCCCCCATCAGGACCACGAAGTAGACGGTGGCGTCGCTGAGGCCGAACCAGATGATGGCCGCCGGCACCCACGCCACCGAGGGCAGCACCTGCAGTCCGGAGATCAGCGGCCCGAAGGCGCGCCGGAGCGGGGCCACCTGGGCCAGCAGCAGGCCCAGCGGCGTCGCGATGAGCACGCTGATGACGAATCCCGCGGCGCCGCGCTGCAGGGAGGTGGCCACGGCCTGTTGCAGGGTGGCCTCACCCCAGAGGGCGCCGAGCTGCCCGGCGACGTCGAGCGGACCGGGGACCAGGTCGCGGCGTTTGATGCCGAGCCAGACGTAGGCCTGCCAGGCCAGGAGGAGCACGGCGAGCGCGGCCACCGGCAGCAGCACCCGGGACCAGTCGATGCGGGCGGTCCGGGCAGCGGCGGACTGCAGGGAGTCGAGGCCGGCCTCCAGCTGGCGGAGGTCCTCGACGCCGGGACGAACTGTCTCCTCCCGGGCGGCGGAAGTGGGTGCTTCGGGGGCGGCGGCCGGGGCCGCGGCTTCGGGTGCGGCGGTGGGGCTAGTGGGCATGGCGGCGGATCTCCTCGCGTAGCCGGGCGGTGATGGCGCCGGTGAGCTGTCCGGCCAGTCCGGGGTTGGTGCGGTGCTCTTCGGTGACCTGCCACTCCTGGACCACCCGGCCCGGGCGGGAGGAGAGCAGCAGGACGCGCTGGCCCAGCCGCACCGCCTCGGAGACGTTGTGGGTGACGAAGATGATGGTCCGGCCGGTTTCCTGCCAGACGCGTTCCAGTTCGTCGTGCAGCAGGTCCCGGGTGATGGCGTCGAGCGCGGCGAAGGGTTCGTCCATCAGCAGCAATGGCCTGTCCTGGGCTAGAGCCCGGGCCAGGGCCACGCGTTGGCGCATGCCGCCGGAGAGCTCGTGCGGGCGTTTGCCGCCCGCCCCGGACAGGTGCACCAGGTCCAGCAGTTCCCCGGCCGTTCGGCGTCGTTCCGCCTTCCCCACTCCGCGGAGCGTGAGGGCCAGTTCGACATTTTCCCGGGCGGTGAGCCAGGGAAAGAGGGCCGCGTCCTGGAACATGAACGCCGCCCCGTCGCTGGGCACCTCAAGGGCTCCTGCGGTGGGTGCCTCCAGCCCGGCGATGATGTTCAGCAGGGTGGATTTCCCGCAGCCCGAGGCGCCCAGCAGCGCGACGAACTCACCGGCGCCGATGCTGGCGTTCACGTCCTCCAGGACGGGCGCGCCGTCGTCGAAAGTCTTTCCGAGGTTTTCCAGCAGTACCGGCATGAGGAGGTCCTCCCTTGGTTGCGGTTGGGGGCAGCGGGCCGGTCAGTCCTTGCCCAGGCCCCGGGCGGACACGTGGGTGGCGGAGACGGCGTTGAGGGCTGTCAGGTCGAAGATGCCGGTGATCTCCGCGGGTTTGGTGATGCCCGCGTCCGCCCCGTCCTGCAGCAGCTTCGGGTAGGTGCCCGCGAGGGGGTCGACGGTGAAGACGATGTTCTTCAAGGAGCGGTCCACGACGTCGCCCGGCAGCTCGGCACCGCCGGCGTCCTTGAGCGCGGCGTTCAGGGCGCTGGCCTTCTCCGCGGCGGGAGCGTGCTGCAGCCAGTCCACGGCCTGGACGTGTCCCTTGAGCAGGGCCTTGACCGTGTCCGGGTGCGCCGCGGCGTAGGCCTTGTTGACGATCAGCACGGTGGTGGGGAACTGTCCCGGGGCGCCGGACAGCGAGCCGTCCCAAAGGTCCTTTTCGTCCACCAGGACTTTGGCGCCGGCCTGCAGCACCAGCCGGGACGCCCAGGGTTCGGGCAGCCAGGCGCCGTCGAGCTTTCCGGCCTGGAAGAGTTTCAGGGTCTGGGCGTTCTCGGTGGGGTTGATGGTGACGTCGCCGCCGCCGTCGGGGCTGACGTGGAAGCCTTGGTTGCCGAGCCAGGCCCGGAGCGCCACGTCCTGGGTGCCGCCCAGTTGCGGGGTGGCGAGCGTCTTTCCGCGCAGCTGGTCAGGTGTGCTGATGTCCGGCCGGACCACCAGTTGGGCGCCTCCGGAGGCGGCACCGGCGACGATGCTGATGGATTCGCCCTTGCTCTTGACGAAGGAGTTGATCGCGGGGCTGGGGCCAATGTAGGTGGCGTCGATGGCGCCGGCGTTGAGGGCCTCGATGGCGGCGGGTCCGGCGTTGAACACCTGGGTGCTGAGCCTGGTCTGGCCGAGGTTTGCGGCGATGAAGCCCTTGCTGACGCCGATCAGGGCGGCACCGTGGGTGACGTTGCCGAAGTAGCCGAGTTTGAGTTCGGCCGCGGGGGTGCCGCCGGCCGTGCCGGCGTCCGCGCCCGGTTCCGTGCCGCGGTTGACGGTGGAGGCGACGGCAGCGCCCGCCCCGATGAGCAGGGCGAGTCCGACGGCGACGCCCACCTCGAGGCCGCGGCGGCGCCGGGACTTGTCGTGCCGGTTTTTGTGGTGCCGGGAAGTTCCCGGTTCACGGGCAACGATCCGGGTGGTCCGGGGCTGTGAGCTTGTCATGGCTTCACCCTAGGGAGCCGTCCGAACCGGGTTCAACGGTCCGGAAACCGGGGGTCACGGGGGTTCACGCGGCGTCACACTGGGCGCCGCACCGGCCCGGGGTCAGCCCTCCAGGGGTGCCGGGAAGCGCGGTGAATAACGGGTCCAGAGGCCGAAGTAGTGCCGGCGGCGAGCGCGCCGAGGCCCACGGTGACGGGCACCGGGCCAGCCAGGGATCCGACGACGGCCGCTGTCAGGAGGCCCGCGAGCGCAGTGTTGACCGCGGCGATGAAGACCATGCTGCCGCCCAGGAACCGGCTGACGTGCCTCCGGTTGCGGAAGAAGATATAGGTCTGCTCGGAGCCACCGCGGGCGCCGCCTCCGCCGAGGCTCAGACCGCGGCTCCGATCGCTGCTCAGATGCTGTAGCGCTCGTCCTCGTGGTCGCCCGGATGGTCCCGGACCAGGCCCGCGGCGAGGGTGTTGCCGTCCCGCGGGTCGATCACCAGGAACGCGCCCGTGCGCCGGTGGTGCTGGTAGTTCTCCAGCGGCAGCGCGGCGGCGAGCCGGAGCTGTGCATGGCCGATGTCGTTCAGTTCCAGCGTAGTGGCCGGTTCCACCCGGAAGCTGCCGAGGTCCAGCCTGCCGGTCAGGGTCCGGACCAGGGCCTGGACGGTGCGGGTGCCGTGTTTGACCAGCACCTTCGCCCCCTCGCGCAGCGGCGTCGGCGACAGCCAGCAGAGCGAGGCGTACAGGTCGGCGGTGGACTCGGAAACCGTCCCGGCGGCCGCGATCGTGTCGCCGCGGGCGACGTCGAACTCGTCCGCCAGCCGCAGCGCCACCGACTGCGGGGCCACGGCCTCCGTGAGCTGCCGGCCGGCGAAGTCGATCCCGGTGACCGTGGTGTTCCGCGGCGCCTGCCCGGGCGTCAGGACGGTAACCGGGTCGCCGAGCCTCACCGCGCCCTCGGTGATCTGGCCGGCATAGGCCCGGTAGTCGCGGTACGCGCCGGGGTTGAGGCCGCGGGCGATCGCGTCGGGGGCCAGCGCCCCCTGCGGGCGCACCACCAGCTGGACCGGGAAGCGGAAGCTCTCCAGGTGGGTTTCGATCTCGTCCGCCGCCGGGAGGGTTTCGAGGATCTCCAGCAGCGCCGGTCCGCGGTACCAGGGGGTGCGCGCGGACCGGTCGACGACGTTATCGCCGTCGAGTGCGGACACCGGGACCACCAGCAGCCCGGAACCGTCCCCGTCCCCCAGCCCGAGTTCGCGGCCCACGTGCTGCACCTCGGCCTCGATGGCGCGGAAGACGTCCTCGCTGAAGTCCACCAGGTCGATCTTGTTGACCGCGACGATCACGTGCGGCACCCGGAGCAGGTGCAGCACGGACAGGTGCCGGCGGGTCTGTTCCAGGACGCCCTTGCGGGCATCGATGAGGACCACGACGGCGTCCGCGGTGGAGGCTCCGGTCACCGTGTTCCGGGTGTACTGCACGTGCCCGGGGCAGTCGGCGAGGATGAAGCTGCGCCGGTCGGTGGCGAAGTAGCGGTAGGCGACGTCGATGGTGATGCCCTGTTCCCGCTCGGCGCGCAGCCCGTCGGTCAGCAGCGCGAGGTCGATCCGCTGCCCTCCGGCCTCCCCGTCCGCCGCGCCGAAGCCCCGGTCCGCGGAGGTGCGGGCGACGGCGTCGAGCTGGTCGGCGAGGATGGCTTTCGAATCGTGCAGAAGCCGGCCCACCAGGGTGGACTTGCCGTCGTCGACCGAGCCGGCGGTGGCGAAGCGGAACAGCGAGGCGGAGGAGAGTCCCAGGTCTGCGGCGGCGGCATCCTGGGTAGCGGGAATGGTGCTCATTAGAAATAGCCGTCTTTCTTGCGGTCTTCCATGGCGGCCTCGGAGATGCGGTCATCGGCCCGGGTGGCGCCACGTTCGGTGATGGTGGAGGCGGCAACTTCAATCACGACGTCGCGCACGGTGGCGGCGTCGGATTCGACGGCGCCGGTGCAGGACATGTCCCCGACGGTGCGGTAGCGGACCGTCTTGGTGATGACCTGCTCGTCGGGGCGGGGTTGCGAGACATCCCCGACGGCGCGCCACATGCCGTCGCGGGCGAAGACCTCTCGCTCGTGGGCGTAGTAGAGGCCGGGCAGGTCGATGTTCTCGCGTTCGATGTAGCGCCAGACGTCCAGTTCGGTCCAGTTGCTGATCGGGAAGGCCCGGACGTGCTGGCCCACGGTGTGCCGGCCGTTGTACAGGTTCCAGAGTTCCGGGCGCTGGTTGCGCGGGTCCCACTGGCCGAATTCGTCGCGCAGGCTGAGGATGCGTTCCTTGGCCCGGGCCTTGTCCTCGTCCCGTCGGCCGCCGCCGAAGACGGCGTCGAACCGGTTGCTGCTGATCGCGTCGAGCAACGGCACGGTCTGCAACGGGTTGCGGGTGCCATCCGCGCGTTCGGCCAGCTCGCCGGAATCGATGAACTCCTGCACGGAGCCCACCACTAGCCGGAGGCCCAGCCGCTCCACGGTCCGATCCCGGAACTCGATCACCTCGGGGAAGTTGTGCCCGGTGTCCACGTGCAGCACCGGAAACGGCACTTTCCCGGGCCAGAACGCCTTGGTGGCCAGGTGCAGCATCACCACGGAGTCCTTGCCCCCGGAGAACAGCAGCGCGGGCCGTTCAAACTCGGCCACTACCTCCCGAATGATGTGAATAGCCTCGGACTCGAGCGTGTCCAGGCTGGAAAGGCGGGCCGGGGCTGCGATGCCGATTGCCGCCCCCGCCCCTGCGCCGCGCGGCTGATCTTCGATCAGCCCAGCGCGCGGCTCCGACAGGCCCGATGCCACTCCCGGGGCGGCAATCGGCGTCCCAGCCGAGCCGTGGGCCAGCCCGGCCAGCTGCAGTTCCTCGTTGGTGGTTCTGATGCTCATACGTGTAGTCCGCATTCTGTCTTGTCGGTTCCGGCCCAGCGGCCGGCGCGGGGGTCCTCGCCGGGGGCGACCTGGCGGGTGCAGGGCTGGCAGCCGATGGAGGGGTAGCCCCGGGCGAGCAGCGGGTTGACCGGCAGGAGGTTCTCCTCCGAGTAGGCCACCAGCTGGTCGAAGGTCCAGGCCGCCACCGGGTTGACCTTGACCAGGCCGTTGGCCTCGTCCCAGGTCACCAGCGCTGTGTTGGTGCGGGTGGGGGCCTCGTCGCGGCGGACGCCGGTGAACCAGAGTTCGTAGCCGGCCAGGGTGCGGCGCAGCGGGGCGACCTTGCGCAACGCGCAGCACTGGGCGGCGTCGCGGGCGAAGAGGTCCTTGCCCAGCAGCCGGTCCTGCTGCTCCACGGTGGTCTCGGGCAGCACGTCCACGACGGTGACGCGCAAGTTCGCGGCCACCTCGTCGCGCGTGGCGTGGGTTTCCGGGAAGTGGTAGCCGGTGTCCAGGAAGAGCACGTCGACGCCGGGGATCCGTTCCGCGACGAGGGCGGGCAGGACGGCGTCGGCCATGGAGCATGCGACGGCGACGGCGGACCGTTCGAAGGTGCGCGCCACCCAGTCGATCACCTCGCTGGCCGGGGCGTCCCAGCCGAGTTCGGCGGCGCCGGCGGCGGCGAGGGCCTTGAGCTCCTCGCGGCTACGGACTGCGGCGGTCACTGCAGTTCCCCTTCATCGGCGGCGAAGGCCCACTCGGCGAAGCTCTGGCCCTCGGTGCGGGTGGCGGCGAACTTTCGCACCACCCGCTCCACGTAGTCGGGCAGTTCGTCGGCGGTGACCTTGAGGCCGCGGACGGTGCGCCCCAGGCCCGCCTCCTCCCGGTCGGTCGAGGCGAGTCCGCCGCCGAGGTGGACCTGGAAGCCGGGAGTCGGGTCGCCGTCGGGCGTGGGAAGCATCATGCCCTTGAGGCCGATGTCCGCCGTCTGGATGCGGGCGCAGGAATTGGGGCAGCCGTTGATGTGCAGGGACAGCGACTCCGGCAGTTTCCCGGTGTCGACGAGGTCAGCGAGGCGCCGCTCCAGTTCGGCCACCGCCGTCGCCGCCGTCGCCTTCGTTTCGACGATCGCGAGCTTGCAGAATTCGATGCCGGTGCAGGCGATGGTGCCGCGGCGGAACACGGAGGGCCGGGCGGAGAGGCCCAGGGCGTCGAGCTCGGCCACGAGCGGTTCCACCTGGTCGCCGGGGACGTCGAGGACCACGAGCTTCTGGTGCGGGGTGGTCCGCAAGCGCCCCGAACCGCGGGATTCGAGGGTGTCGGCGAGGGCCACGAGCTGGGTGCCGGAGAGGCGGCCGGCCACCGGGGTGGCGCCGATGAAGAACCTGCCGTCCTTTTGTTCGTGCACGCCGATGTGGTCGCCGGGGGTGGCGGGCTTGGGCGCGGCCGGCCCGTCGCTGAGCGCGTAGCCGAGGTATTCGTCCTCGAGAACCCGGCGGAACTTTTCCGGACCCCAGTCGGCCAGCAGGAACTTCAGCCGGGCCTTAGTGCGCATCCGCCGGTAGCCGTAGTCGCGGAAGATGCTGGTGACGCCGAGCCAGACGTCGGCGGCCTGGTCCGGGCGGACGAAGGCGCCGAGGCGCTTGCCGAGCATCGGGTTGGTGGAGAGCGCGCCGCCCACCCAGAGGTCGTAGCCGGGGCCGAGTTCGGGGTGGACCAGGCCCACCAGGGCGACGTCGTTGATCTCATGGACCACGTCCTGGCTGGGGTGACCGGTGATGGCCGTCTTGAACTTGCGCGGCAGGTTGGCCAGCTCGGGGTCGCCGATGAAGCGGTCGGCGAGTTCCCGGATCAGCGGGGTGGGGTCGATGATCTCGTCCTTGGCGATCCCTGCCACCGGGGAGCCTAGGATCACGCGGGGCACGTCGCCGCAGGCCTCCGTGGTGGACAGTCCCACCGCCTCGAGGCGGCGCCAGATCTCGGGGACGTCCTCGACCCGGATCCAGTGCAGCTGGATGTTCTGCCGGTCCGTGAGGTCGGCCGAGTCCCGGGCGAAGTCCACGGAGATCCCGCCGATGACGCGCAGCTGTTCGGTGGTGAGCGCGCCGCCGTCGATCCTGACCCGGAGCATGAAGTACTTGTCCTCGAGCTCGTGCGGCTCCAGGGTGGCGGTCTTGCCGCCGTCGATCCCGGGCTTGCGCTGCGTGTAGAGGCCCCACCAGCGGAACCGGCCGTGCAGGTCGGTGCCGTCGATCGAATCGAAGCCGTGCTTGGCGTAGACCGATTCGATGCGCTCGCGCACGTTCAGGCCGTTGTCTTCCTGTTTCCAGGTTTCGTTGGCGTTCAGCGGGGCGGTGCCGTCCACCTTCCACTGCCCGTGGGGCTTGGCGGCAGGCCGCCCGGGCCTGGCGGAGCGGGCCGCGCGGCCGCCGGCGGTCTGGTCCTGGGGCGCTCCGGCTAGAGCTGTATCAGTCATGGCTCGACTGTAGGGGCGGCCCGAATCGGCCGACAACGGGTCAGAAACGCGGGGTCACCGTGGGCAACAATTCGTCATCTGCGGGCCTTTAGGGCCCGGCCACCGCCGCGTCGTAGCGGTCCAGGGCGATCCGGGCGAGGTCCGGGGAGGGCAGCAGCGGCGCGGTGACCAGGTCCGCCCCGGCCTTGGCCAGCTGGTTGTGGAAGAACCCGGGCGCCAGCAGGTAGGACGCGATCACCACCCGGCCGCCGAGGTCGACGGCGCCGGCGGACGCCCCGGCCCCCGCTCCCCCGGCCGCCTCCTCGCGGAGCATAGCGACGGCCTCGGGAACCGAGGGTTTCGCGGAGGCGCCGTAGGCGGCGACGATGCGGTTCGAGCGGAGGGCCCTGAGCTGCCCCACGAGCTCTTCGACGTTGTCCGCGGCGGTGGGGTCGGAGGAGCCTGCCGCGGCGACAATCACGGCGTCGTTGTCCGTCACCCCGGCCTCCCGCAGCCGCAGGTCCAGCAGGGCGGCGAGGCGCGGGTCCGGCCCCAGCGGCGCCGCCGCGGCCGTTCCAGGGCGGCCGCCCACGGCCCGGGCGATGTCCACCTTGACGTGGTAGCCGATGCTCAGCAGCAGCGGCACGACGACGGCGCTCCGCCCGGCGGGGAGCCCCGCGACGACGTCGGGCAGGGCGGGCTCCTGGACGTCGACGTAGGCCTCAAGAACCTCCAGTCCGGGGCGGAGGGCGGCGATGGCGGTGCGCAGGGCGTTGACTTCGGCGGCGCCGTCGGGGTTGGCGGTTCCGTGGGCGCAGGCGATCAGGAGGGGGCTATCCATAGCCGTTAGCGTAACCTTGGAGCCGCCCCTCCGCCCCGCCGAAAAAACCAGGACCGCCATGACCTTTTCCTTCAGCCTCGTCCTGGTGTGGTTGGACCTGGCCGGTGTCTTCTTCTTCGCGGTGTCCGGGTCGCTGCTGGCGGCGCGGAAGGAATTCGACATTGTCGGCTCCCTGCTGCTGGCCTCGGTGGTGAGCCTGGGCGGCGGCGTCATCCGGGACATCATCATCAACAATGGCTCCCCGGCGGCGTTCACCAACCCCGCCTACCTCGCTCCCCCGCTGCTGGCGACCGTTCTGGTGTATTTCCTCTACTCGAGCGTCCAGCGCTTCACCTCGCTGCTGGTGCTCTTCGACGCCGGCGGCCTGGCCCTGTTCTGCATCACGGGCAGCCTGAAGGCCCTCGCCGCGGGGATGCACCCGGTGGCCGCGGTGCTGCTGGGCGTGACGACGGCAGTGGGCGGCGGCCTGCTGCGCGACATCACGGCCAACGAGGTGCCGCAGCTCTTCGACCCGGGCGACCTGTACGCCCTGCCCGCGTTCGCCGGCGCCGGGTTGACGGTGGCGCTGTCCGTGACGGGCTCATTCAACCCGGTCACCGGGCCGGTGGTGGCGGCCCTGGTTTTCGCGTTCCGGGTCACCGCGTGGCGGCGTCGCTGGCGGGTTCCGCTGGCCGTGCGCGGCTGGCACCGGCTGGGCCTGGGCCGGGCGGGGAGAGGGCCCTCGGATTAGCTAGGATATGAAGCATGACTGACATGTTCCTCGAGAAGTTCCGCGCGCTTGTTCCGAAATATCTCGAAGACGAATGGCAGGAAGCGGACGGCCTGTCCGAGCAGGAGCTGGACGAGGCCCTGGCCGAGCACCAGTTCACCATCCCGTTGGTCCTCCGCGAGTTTTACCTGGCCCTCGGTGGCTGCGAGGACCTGATGGAGGCGTACCACTACTTCTGGGATCCCGAGGAACTCGAAGTCGACGACGAGGGCTTCCTGATGTTCCTCGAGGACGAGGAAGAGCAGTTCACCTGGGGCTTCCGCGTGGGCGACCTCAGCGTCCCGGACCCCATCGTGTACCGCCGCAACAACGCCCGCGGACAGTGGAAGAGCGAAGAGGGGACTTTCTCCGAGTTCGTCTTCGACATGTTCGAGTGGGCCTTCAACGACGACGACGAGGACTAGCCTCCCGCCGTCGGGGGCTCCTCCGGGGGCACTTTGACACGAAAACGCCGTAATAGGTGACTGTGAACGTCTGATCCGGCCTCAAACTGGCCCCGCACCGCTGGGGATGCAGCCTCACGGATGGAACCCTCCCCTGCGCCAGAGATCAATGAGTGCCCTGACCTGGGCCACCATTCGCTCGGAGTGGTGCACGACGTCGTCGTAGCCGAACCGAAGCACAAGGTAGCCACCGACAACGGCGGTATTGTTACGCCGCCGGTCCTTCTTGACCTGGAGTGGTTCCAGATGGGTTGCCCCGTCGGTCTCGACGATCACCAGGTCCTCCACGAGGAAATCAACCTCCCCGACGCCGGGTATCTCCACGTGCCTGCGGATATGGAGGCCGGCACGTACGAAGGCGGCGTTGGCGAGGACCTCGAGCAGCGAATCCGCCCGGGGAATGATCAGATCCAGCACTGCCCGTGCCGGGGCGTTCCGGTTCCCGGCGAGTCGTCCGCGCAGGAAAGCCAGGCTGATGTCGCCGCGGCCGACGGCGCACTGAACCATCACCAGAGCCTCACGTTCCGGCAAGCAGCGGACGGCGTGCAGCAGGACGTCAGCCAGACCGACCATCGGCAGGGTCGGGTGCCTGGGATGAAGAATGCGGCCGTGCTGGACGACGCCGGGCGGGGCAGATCGGTGGCCCATGCTGAGGTGCAGACGTTCAGCCGGCACGAGCGTCCATAGGCCGTAGCCCGGCGCGGCCGAAAGGCAGGTCAAGAGACCCCTGACCTCACGGGCGGCCCCATATGCACCGCCGTTCCCCGTCAGGGCATAGTGTCCGCGGCGGACCCTCACAACGGCGCCCGACGCCAGGCCTGCCGCGAGGTGATGACGGGTGAACCCGGCCCGCTGCAGCGCCGCCGTCGTCGCCGTTCCACCCCGCCCTGCCAAGAATGTGGAAAGCTCCATCGGCTCAATTTCACAGACACCATGAGCACGCGCACCGATGCCGTTGCTGTATGTGGACAGCGTGGCCCTGTTCTGTTCAGCCGCCTGGGGGCACTTCGGCTCAGACACGCCGGCGCCTGAGCGGCAAGGTCAGGCAGAGGGGATTCAATGTGCCCCCGGACCGCCAGGAGAGCCGCCCCGAAAACCCGTGACAGCAAATTTACAGAAACCCTAGACAGCTTGACAGAGTTGTCATAAGCTCGTTCATGGGTTCACTAAACGCCTCCGGTGAATCTGATGCGAACGGAGAAATGGCCCCGGTTCCGCACAACGGACGACTCGAACGTTGTGAGGACCGGGGCCATTCCGCGTCCACAGGGGTGCGGGCCCGGATAAAGGACCGCCGAAAAGAAATCTAGCTGCTGCGCTCCACCACGGCGTGCGCGAAGCTGGTCAGCGAATCCTTGACCACTCCCTCGGGCAGAGGCTGGAGGGCGGCGATCGCCTCGGCCGCCCACTCCCGCGCCACGGTCCAGGACTGGGCGGTGACCGGGTGCTCGCGCAGCCCGGCGACCGCGGCGGCCAGCGCCTCATCGGAGCTCAGGTCCCCGTCGATCAGGGTCAGCAGGTCCACGGCGGACTGGTCGCCGTCGGCGGCGGCCTTGCGCAGCAGCAGCACGGGCAGCGTGGGCACGCCTTCGCGCAGGTCGGTGCCCGGGGACTTGCCGCTCTTGACCTTGACGCCGGTCACGTCGATCACGTCGTCGGCCAGCTGGAAGGCCACGCCCACCTTCTCGCCGTATTCGACCAGCAGGGCCTCGTAGGACTCGTCGGCCCCGGAGAAGATCGCGCCGAGCTGGCCCGAGGCCGCCACGAGGGACCCGGTCTTGTCCGCGATGACGGACAGGTAGTGCTCCACGGGATCCTCGTCCGGCCGCGGCCCAACGGTCTCGTGCAGCTGGCCGAGGCACAGCCGCTCGAAGGTGCGGGCCTGGATGCCCAGGGCGCGGGAGCCCAGTTCGGAGACCAGGATCGAGGCGCGGGCAAAGATCAGGTCGCCGGTGAGGACGGCCACGGAGTTGCCCCAGACCTCGTGCGCGGTGGGGGCCCCGCGGCGGAAGGGCGCGGAGTCCATGACGTCGTCGTGGTACAGCGTTGCCAGGTGCGTCAGCTCGACGACGACGGCGGCCTGCACCACAGCGGGCCGGGAGGCGTCGCCCAGGTGCGCGCACAGCAGGGTCAGCAGCGGCCGGATGCGTTTGCCGCCGGCCTCCACCAGGTGGCGGGAGGTGGCATCGGCCAGCGGGTCTGAGTTGGCGATCGCCTCGCGCAGCTTCTTCTCCACGCGGGCGAGGTTTGTGGTGATCGCGGGGCCGAGTTCGGCGTCGCCGGCGATCGCCGCAAACCCTGCCGGAAGCTGCAGCCCGGTGGCGATGGCGGTGGTGTTCAGGTCGGGCTCGGAGCCCTGCAGGCCGTGCCCGGCGTGCGTCCAGCTTTGGTCTGCGGAGTTGGTCACGGGTTAACCCTAACTTTTTGTTGCGGAAACCGCGGATTCGGGGCCGGAACGGTGCCGGTGTTGGACGTCGCCGGGACCAGGGCCTCCAGGACCCGGATCATCCGGTCCTCGATGCCCCTGGCGGAGGGGTCGGTCAGGTTGGCCATCAGCCGGACCACGAACTTCATCAGCAGCGGCAACGGCATGCCGGTCCGCAGCGCCAGCTTCATGACCGCCGGCTTGCCGATCACGGCGGCGAACGCGCGGCCCAGGGTGAAGTGCGATCCCCACTGGTCACGGACGTAGCCGGCATACCCGGACAGGTGCGCGTCGGCGTCGTTCCGGTCCCAGCCGGCCGCCGCGGACCGGGAGGCCGTGTCGATCAGGTATTCGGCGGCGAAGCGGGCGGACTCCATCGCGTAGGAAATGCCTTCGCCGTTGAAAGGGGAGACCATGCCGCCGGCGTCGCCGAGCAGCAGGAGGCCCGGAGCGTAGTGCGGGGTGCGGTTGAAGCCCATCGGCAGCGCGGCACCGCGGATCTCGCCCACCTGGTTCTCCGGGGTGAAGCCCCACTCCGGCGGCATCCCGGCGGTCCACTCGCGCAGGACCTGCTTGTAGTCGAGCTTGCCGAATTCCTTGGAGGAGTTCAGGATGCCCAGGCCCACGTTGGAGGTGCCGTCGCCGACTCCGAAGATCCAGCCGTAGCCGGGCAGCAGCTTGCCGTCCGCGCCGGGCAGTTCCAGCCAGCCCTCCATCCAGTCGTCCTCGTGGCGGGGGCTGGTGAAGTAGGTGCGCACGGCGACGCCGAGGGGGCGGTCGTCGCGTTTGGGCAGGCCTAGGGATACGGCGGTGCGGGTGGAGTTGCCGTCGGCGGCGAGGACGACGTCGGCGGTGAAGTCCCAGGTCTCCCCTGTCTTGCGTCCGGCGTCATCGAGCAGTGCGGCCCGGACGCCGGTGACCCGGCCGTCGCCGCGGAGGGCTTCGGTGACGCTGTGGCGTTCGAGCACGACGGCGCCCGCGGACTGGGCGTGCCGGGCGAGTTCATCGTCGAAGCCCAGCCGGGTCCGGATCAGGCCGTACTGCGGGAAGTCGGAGACCTCGGGCCAGGGCAGTTCGATGGTGCGGCCCCCCGCGATCAGCCGGAGGCCCTTGTTCCGCCGCCAGCCGTCGGTTTCGGGGTGCGGCAGGCCGAGCTTTTGGATTTCCCGCACCGCGCGGGGCGTGAGGCCGTCGCCGCAGACCTTTTCGCGCGGGAAGCTGGTCTTCTCCAGCACCGTGACCTCGAGGCCGGCCTGCGCCAGGTAGTACGCGGCGGTGGATCCGG
>Ga0308160_10003647_pt1 | contig 17183 bp, 14 predicted proteins | sample PhyFR1_FD_201036 | JGI IMG/M metagenome (GOLD analysis project Ga0308160, IMG submission 201036) | Phyllosphere microbial communities from UC Gill Tract Community Farm, Albany, California, United States - DLSLF.R1 | ecosystem: Host-associated > Plants > Phyllosphere > Unclassified | place: USA...
TGTCCCAGGCTTAGCGCCAGCCCCAGCAGCAGCGCCGCCACGATGGGATTTTTCAACGTGTTCAGCACCGCGCCCAGGCGGCCGGCTGGCGCCTCGTCGTCGCCCAAGTGATACAGCGTGAAGCAGACGAGAGGATACCCTGGCTCGGCCGGGACTGGCGAAGCGTATGCGTGGTTTGACGGGGCGGAAATCAGCCCGCAGCTGCCATGACCGGCGCCGACGCCGGCGGCACCAGCTGCAGGCTGGCGCCTGTACCTGCGCCTGTACCCGCACCGCCGCTGCCGCCGCTGCCACGCAGCGGCACGACCGCCCCATCAAACTGATAGCCTTCGGCGTCGTGCATCTCCCATGCGCCGTCGCCCAGCAGGCGCAGCACGTGGGTATGGTGGCGCAGCACGGCGGCGCGGTGGGCGATGCTGATCAGGGTGGTGCCGTTCGCGCGCAGGCGCGCATACAGCGAGGCTTCGTTGCCACTATCGAGCGCACTGGTCGCTTCGTCGAGGATGACGATGGAAGGCCGGTGCACCAGCACGCGGGCAAAGGCCAGGCGCTGTTGTTCGCCGACCGACAGCAGTTTTTCCCAGTCTTCTACGGCGTCCAGGCCGCCGACGCGCGCGGCCAGGTGCGGCAGGTGCGCCTGGTCGAGGATCTCCAGCAGCGCGGCGTCGCCCAGGTTCGATTCGCCGCTGGGGTAGAGCAGCTGGCTGCGCAGGGTGCCGGCCTGCAGGTAGGGCTGTTGCGGCAGGAAGAAGCAGCTCTCCAGCGGCGGATGCTGGATGGTGCCGCTGCCCGTGTTCCACAGGCCCGCGATCGCGCGCAGCAGCGAACTCTTGCCGCAGCCGCTGTCGCCGGTGATCAGGAGGGCGTCGCCGGGTTTCAGGACCAGGTTCAGCTCGCGGATCAGCACCCGCTCGGATTGCGGCGGATGCAGCGTCAGCGCTTCCAGCGCCAGGTGCGCGCCGGGGCGCATCTGGATGCGCGGGTGCGGGTCGGCGGCGGGCGCTTCAGGCTGCGCATCGGCCAGGACCAGCGCCGACAAGCCCTGCAGGCGGCCGATGCCGGCCACGAAGCGGCTCAGGCTTTCGAAATTGTCGACGATGACGCCGACCGCGCTCAGGACCGCGGTGAACGCGCCGGCCGCCTGCACGGCGCGGCCCACTTCCAGCTCGCCCGATAGCACGCCCTGGGCCAGGATGATAAAGGGCAGCACCAGCGTGAGCTGGCTGAAGGTGCGCTGGAACAGGTTCAGCGAGCACTGCTTGCGGATCAGGTGCGCGAAATTCTGGATCACGCTGTCGAACTTGCCGTCGATGTGGGCGCGTTCCTGCGCTTCGCCGCGGTAGAAGGCGATCGACTCGGCGTTCTCGCGCAGGCGGATCAGGCTGAAACGGAAATCCGCCTCGCGCCGCAGCTGCCAGAAGTTCAGCTGGATCAGCGGATTGCCGAAGACGTAGAGGGCAATCACGGTGCCGGTCAGCGCATATACCGCCAGCACGCCGACCAATACCTGCGAGATCGACCACAGCACCGTGCTGAAGGCGACCAGCTGCATGATCGAGCCGAGGAAGATCAGCAGGAAGTGGATCGAGCGGCCGGTGAAGGTGTTGATGTCTTCGCTGATGCGCTGGTCGGGGTTGTCGATCTCGCTGTTGGCGCCCAGCGCGTAGTATTTGCGCTCCTTCAGGTAGCCGTCGAGGAAGCGGCCGGTGAGCCAGCGCCGCCACTGGTTGGCGAAGCGGTCGCGCATGTAGTAATAGAAGGCGTAGACGGGCACCGCAAAGGCAAGGACCAGCAGGCAGGCCCGCACCGCATTCCAGAAGCGGTCGCCGTTCCGGCCCGCCAGCGCGGAGGTCATTTCGCCAGCCTGGTTGTTCAGCATGACGGCCAGCTTGGTCTCGACCAGCATCAGCACGATCAGCAGCACCAGCAGGGTCCAGGCCGTTCGTTTCTGGTCGCCCAGCCAGTAGGGCCTGGCCACGTTCACGAACTGCTTCCAGGCGGCGAGGGACAAGGCAGCGGCCCGCCGCTTGTCGTTTGACGCCGCCGGATCCTCATCGGTCCGGGTGTCGGTGGTGGCGGAGCTGGGCGTGTTCATGATCATCACTTGCAAGGTGCAACCGGCGGCTGCGTTACGACTCCAGCATAGGACGGGGCAGGACTGCGTTCGGTGCGGAAACAAACACAGCATGTATTTGTCTTTACCGGACAACAAGGCTACATTGCTTGTCCGTCAACACGAAAGTCATGCATGCGCTCTATTTCCTTGCTGTGCGTGGCCACCGCGCTTGCTGTTGCAGCCTGTTCCGATGCATCCGATACCAGCGAGGCAATCGGGCGTTTGATCCGTACGGACAAGCCGGCCACCCTGCGCCTGGCCGACGCCACGCGTTTCGCGTGGGACCGGGTATTCATCTTCGAGCCCTACACGTCGCGCGCACGGGCATGCGGCGTACTCGGCGTGCAGGCCGAGGATTGCGAACGCATCGTGCCGTTCGAATCCATGGACGATGGCGAAATGTCGCTGGCCTTCATGGCCCAGGGGCAGGTCGTGCGCTATGTGCGCCACAGCCGCGCGAATGGCGACTTCGTGCCGGTGCCCGCAGTCCAGCCCTTGTCGCGCGACGAAGCGTTGTTTCGCATCGTCCCGTTCGAGACCATGGCGAATGGCAAGACCTTGATCAGGCTGGTTAAAAAATGATCAGCCTGTTCCGGAACGCGTCGTCACCAATAGCTTGTGTCTAAACGACAACGCCTGCTCCTTCCGGTTGTTTATTTCTACTTGGCAATACTGTAAAGTTGCCAAGTTGCAATAATAGTTAGACAATCGAAGGGGATAAAATGGATTTGGTGTACAAGAACGAGCGCTCGCTGTTCGTTGTGATGCTGGTGTTGTCGCTGATCGTCTGGGCTGGCCTGGTGGCCGGCATGGGCGGAGCGGTAGTCGGGTATGCGGTGATGTTCTTCCTGTTCTACTGCTTCGCGCAGTCGGCCCTGATTTCCTACATCAAGGGCAATGCCGTACGCATCACCGCCGACCAGTTCCCCGATCTCGACGCGCAGATCAACGCCTGCTGCGCCAAGCTGGGCCAGGAGCGCGTGCCCGACGCCTACCTGCTGCAGATGGGCGGCTCGCTGAACGCCTTTGCCACCCGCTTCCTGGGGCGCGACTTCCTGGTGCTGTACTCGGACGTGGTCGACGGCCTGCACGACAACCCGGATGCCCTGAACTTCTATATCGGCCACGAGATCGGCCACATCAAGCGCAAGCACCTGAGCTGGGGCACGGTGCTGCTGCCGGCCTCGGTCCTGCCGCTGATCGGCGCCGCTTATTCGCGCGCCCGCGAGTACACCTGCGACCGCCACGGCCTGGCGGCCTGCGAGCAGCCGGTGAACGCCGAATTCGGCATGGCCGCACTGGCCGCCGGCGGCAGGCGCTAGCGCACCATGAACAACAGCGCCTTCATCGCGCAGTCGCGCGAGACCGAAGGCTTCTGGATGTCCTTCCATGAACTGGTGGGCGACTACCCGTGGCTGGTCAAGCGCATGGCCGCGATCCGCGCCCTGGCCGCAGGCCAGGAACCTCGGCAGCCGCGCCGTCATTTCCTGGCCACCCTGCTGGCGCTGTTCGTGCCGCGCCTGGGTGGCGCCGCCGCCGGCAGCCTGGGCGGCCTGATTGCGCTGGTGGCCGTCGCCGGCATCCTGGCGGCGGTCGCCATCCCGGCCTACCAGGAATACACGCAAAAGGCGGTCGTGATGAGCGCCTACACGACCGGCCAGCAGGCCAGCGCCAAGGTCGAAAGCTACCTGGCCGAGCATGGCCGCATCCCGACGCTGGCCCAGGCCGGCATCGCGGCCAATCCGGGCGGCCAGGTGCGCGAGATCGCGATCGATCCAAAGAACGCCGTGCTGCGCGTGCTGACCAGCATCGAGACGAAAGAGGGCGCCGGCGTGCTGGTGTTCGAGCCGTCGGTCGACAAGGAGGGGAAGGTGTCGTGGAGCTGCAGCGGCGAAGGGATCGCGCCGAAGGCGCTGCCGGCGCAATGCCAATAAAGTCCCAGGCGCGCGGCCTGGACTTGGCAACTACTCGGCCTGGTCGCGCATCCACTCCTTCAGGCCATTCACCCAGTCCTTGGCCGGCAGGTTGTAGCGCCGCTTGATCTCGCCGGCGCGCTCGTAGAGCACGGCGAAATCGATCTGCGGCGCGTCCTTGAAGGCGATCACCACGATGTTCGCGTCGTGCACCTCGGGCAGCCAGACCACGGCGTCGAATACCTCGCGCATCGCGTCCAGGTTCCTGTCGTAGCTGGCGAAGTCGCCGAAGACATTCGTGGTCATGATACCGTTCGGCGCCAGGCAGTCGACGCAGGCCTGGTAGAACTCCGGCGTGTCGAGCACCGGGCCGCGCGCTTCCTCGTCGTAGAGATCCACCTGCAGTACGTCCACCTTGCCATGGTTTGCCGGGTCGAGCACGAAGTCCAGCGCGTTCATCTCGCGCACATCCAGGCGCGCGTCGTTCGGCGGCAGCTCGAACAGCGCGCGGCAGATGGCGATCACGTTCGGATTCAGTTCGGCCGCCGTCACCCGTGCCTCAGGCAAGCGGCGGTGGCAGAACTTGGTCAGCGCCGCGCTGCCCAGGCCCAGCTGCACGATGTGGCGCGGCGCGTCGAGGAACAGCAGCCAGGCCATCATCATCTGCACGTATTCCAGCTCGATCGCATCCGGACGCGCTATGCGCATCGCACCTTGCTCCCAGGAGGTGCCCAGGTGCAGCGAGCGCACGCCCTCGAACTCGGTGATGGTGGCGGGCGGGTGGCCCGGCTGGGCGAAACGGGGATCGAAAGGAGGCGGCTTGGACATGGTGCAGGGTTCGGCAGTGAAGGCCGATCTTACCAGAGCAGCGGGCCCGCCCGTTTCAGGGCGTGCCGTTGCGGCCGTACAGGCGGCAGGCTGCACGCGCTTCGAGTTTTTCGATCCAGGCCGCAATGTGCGGATAATCGGGGCGCGCCATCGGCGTCATCAGCCAGCGGTTAGTCGACAGTCCCAGCACGATGTCGGCCAGCGTGAAATCGGGGCCGGCTACGTAAGCCCCGGTCTTGGCCAGCCGGGCGTCGAGGATGCCCATGAGTCGGTTCCAGCTGGCGCTGCTGGCGTCGATCTGCGCGGCGTCGGCGTGGGCGGGACTCTGGCGCACCAGCGCCATGAAGGCGTAGCGCCAGGCGGTGTTCAGTTCCGTGGCCTGCCAGTCCATCCACTGTTCGACCTGCGCGCGCAGACCAGCCTCGCGTGGCAGCAGCGCTGCGCCATCGTACTGCGTGCACAGGTAGCGGCAGATCGTGTTCGATTCCCACAGCACCGCGTCGCCATCGACCAGCACCGGCACCATGCGGTTCGGGTTGAGAAAGGCATGCGCCGCGTCGTTCCATTCTTCGCGTTCAAACGGCAGGCCAAGTTCGGCGCAGGTCCAGAGCACCTTGCGCACGTTGATCGAGGTGGCTTTTCCGACGATCTTCAGCATGCAGCGGCTCCGTGTGCGTGGTTCAGGTGGGCAGGATCATGGTCACCGCCAGCCCGCCGCCTTCGCGGTTGGCCAGCAGCACGCGTCCGCCGTGGGCTTCGGCGATCTCGCGCACCAGCGCCAGGCCCAGGCCGGTGCCGCTGCGCTTGGTGGAATAGAAGGGCACCAGGGCGTTGGTCAGCACCGCCTCGTTCATGCCGCTGCCGCGGTCGGCGACGTCGATGCGCAGCAGGTCCTGGCCGCGCCGTACCTGCAGTTCCACGTCATCCGGCGGCGAGCCCGATTCGTGGGCATTCTTCAGCAAATTGAGCAGGGCCTGCTCCATCTGGGCGCGGTCGAAACGGGCGGGCTCCTCGGGCAGGTCGCCCATCACGCGGAAGGCCACCTGGGCCTGCAGGTGCGCCACCAGCTCGGGCCAGGCGCAGGCGTCGATGCGCGGCGCCGGCAGCTTGGCAAAGCGCGCGTAGCCGAGGATGAAGCTTTCCAGGTGGCGCGTGCGTTCGCCGATGGTGTCCAGGATCATCGGCAGGCGCTCGGTCTGGCCGCGCCGCACCAGTTCCGCGCCGGAGTGGGCCAGCGAGGCAAGGGGCGCCAGCGAGTTGTTGATTTCGTGGCTGATCACGCGGATCACCTTTTTCCAGGTCTGCACTTCCTGGCGCCGCAGTTCGGCCGTCAGGTGGCGCAGCAGCAGCAGTTCGTGCCTGCGCCCGTTCAGGCTGAAGTGGCTGCGCGCCAGGTGGTACACCTCTTCGTCCTCGCCTTCTCCGGCCGTGAACAGCCCGTCGCCGCCGCGCGCCAGCGCTTCGCGCAAGGCCGGGGCGGCGCTGTCGAGCAGGTCGCCGAGGCGATGGCCTTCGAGCTTGCGGCCATCGGCCAGCAGCTGGCGCGCCGCCAGGTTGGCATACACCACCGTACCCGGGCGCTGCGGCATGTCGGCCGCCAGCAGCATCGCCACCGGCGTGTTCTGCACCATGGTGTCGAGCAGCAGTTCGCGCTGCACCAGGTCGCGGCGCTGCTCGCGCAGCACGTCGCCGAGGGCATTGTGCGAGGCGACCAGGTCGGCCAGCTCGTCGTTCTGGGGCCAGTGCAGGCTGAAGGAAAAGTCGGCGTCGCGGTAGCTGCTGACCGTGCCTTCCAGTGCGCGGAACAGCGACAGGATGGGCTGCATCTGGGCGCGCACCGTGATGATGGAGAGCGGCACCACGCAGGCCAGGCAGAGCACGAACACCAGCAGCGGGCGGCCGGGCAGGAAATAATCCAGCGCCAGGGCCAGCACGATGCCAAGTGCGAGCAGGGTGCCGACCAGGGCGGAAAAGCGGGTGACGAGGGACAGGCGCATCGCGGTGGCCGGCGAATCAGGCGCCGCGCGCGATGCCGAGGCGTTCCATGCGCCGGTACAGGGCCTGGCGCGACAGGCCGAGTTCGGCGGCGGCCTGCGACACCACGCCGCCGGCGCGCCCCAGGGCGGCGGCGATGGCGTCGCGGTCGGGTTCCGCTTCCAGCGCCGGCGCCGGCGCCACCGCAGCCGGCGGCAGGCCGAGGTCGGCCACGCGTATCAATTCGCCCTGGGCCAGCAGGGTGGCGCGCGCCATCACGTTCTTCAGTTCGCGCACGTTGCCGGGCCAGGCGTGGGCCAGCAGCGCGCTTTCAGCGCCGCGCTCCAGCTGCTTGCCAGGCGCCAGGAAGCTGGCGGCCAGCGGCAGGATGTCGCCCGGGCGCGCGGCCAGCGGCGGCAGGCGCAGCTCGATCACGTTCAGGCGGTAGAACAGGTCTTCGCGAAAGGTGCCGGCACGGATCATCGCCGCCAGGTCGGCATTCGTGGCGCTGACCACGCGCACCTTCACTTGCCGCTCGCGGTTCGAGCCGAGGCGTTCGAAGCGGCCGGTCTCAAGCACGCGCAGCAGCTTCATCTGCCCAGCGGGCGGCAAATTGCCGATCTCGTCGAGGAACAGGGTGCCGCCGTCGGCCGCCTCGAACTTGCCTTCGCGCGCCTTGGATGCGCCGGTGTAGGCGCCGGCGTCGGCGCCGAACAGCTCGGCCTCGATCAGTTCCGAGGGCAGGGCGCCGCAATTGAGCACCACGAAGGGGCCGTCCCTGACCTGAGAATTGGCCTGGATGATCTCGGCGATGCGCTCCTTGCCGGTGCCGTTCGGGCCGGTGATCAGCACCGGCACGTCGGCGCGCGCCACCTGGCAGGCCAGCTGCAGCACGCGTTCAAGGGCCGGGTCGGCCCACACCAGGCCGCGCAAATCGTACTGCTGTTCCAGCTCGCGCCGCTCGCGCCGTTCGCGCCCCACGCGCTGCGCCAGCGCGCGGTTAGCCTGGCCGAGTTCGACCAGGTTGGTCACCGTGGCCAGCAGGCGCTCGTCGTTCCAGGGCTTGGGCAGGTAGTCGGCGGCGCCGGCTTTCACCAGGTCGACCGCCGCATCGAGGTGGGTCCAGGCGGTGAGCAGGATCACCGGCAGGTCCGGATGGCGCGCGCGGATCTGGCGGAACAAGGCCACGCCTTCTTCGCCCGAGGTGGTGTCGGCCGTGAAGTTCATGTCCTGGATCACCAGGTCGACGGGTTCGCCCCCTGCGCGCGCCAGCAGCGCCAATCCTTCCTCGGGCGAAGCCGCATGCAGCGCCGCGATGTCGTGCAGCGAGAACAGCACGTCGAGGGCGACGCCGACCGCGGCGTTGTCGTCAATGATGAGTACAGTGGGCATGGGCGCCAGCATAGCATTCTCGTCAAGTACGACGCTCATGTACTACGCGTCGCCAGCGCCGGCGAGATGCCGGCTGCGCGCCAGGCCGGGCCATAGGCCGACAGGATGCCGATCGCCCAGAACACGACGGCGCCGGCCACCAGGTAGGGCAGCGGCAGGCGCGACATCTCCAGCCGCGACACCAGCAGCGCATTCAGGCCCACGCCCAGCAGCACGCCGCCCAGCACGCCGGCGCTGGTGATCATCACGTTCTCGAGGATGAAGTAGCGCAGGATGTCGAGCTTGCGGGCGCCGAGCGCGCGCCGCACGCCGATCTGCTTGCGGCGCTGGTTGACCCACAGGCTGGCCATGCCGACGATGCCGCTGCAGGTGATCAGGAGCAGCAGGACGCTGACGGTGACCAGCATCCACGACAGCGCGGTGTCGGCGCGGTAGCGGTCCTTGCGGTCGTCCTCGACGGTCTTGATGCGCAGGATCATGGGCGTGGCCGAGGACTTGCGCAGCGCCTGTTCGGCTTCCTGCATCACGCGGTCGCGCTGCCCGGCTTCGCTGCGCAGCGCGTACATGGCGCCGCCTCCCCCGTACTGGCGCGCCGGCATGATCAGCGAAGAGATGCCGGTGTCGCTCAGTTCGGCGTGGGCGCTCATCAGGCGCTCGACCACGCCTACCACCTGGGCGCCGGTGGCGCCGTCGCCGGTGCCGAAGTACATGGTCTTGCCGACGGCCGGGGCGCCCGGCCACAGCTTGTCGGCCAGCGGCTTGGTGACGATGACCAGTTTCGGCACCTCGGCATTGGTCTGCTCGTTCACCTCGGGGATTTCCTGCGGCAGGAAGTCGCGTCCTTCGACGAGCTTGAGGCCCAGGGTCTTGACCAGCGAATCGCCAGTAAAGTAGGTCGAGGCGTAGCCGCTCTCGCGCTGCTGGCGATAGTCGGCGGCGACGCTGGTGGTGCCGCCGCTTTGCGACATCGGCATCTGCGACACCTGCGCCACCGACACCACGCCGGGCACCGCACGCAGCACTTCCAGCTCGCGCTTGATGGTGGACAGCATCTGCTCCGGCGTGTCCTGGTTCAGGTTACGCACCGAAAAATAAAAGGTCGAGGCTTCGTCCAGCAGGCCGGAGGGGCGGGCGGCCACGTCGCGCCGCTCGCTCACGATGTGCAGGGCGTTCGCCAGGATGGCCAGGCTGAGGGCGACCTGCATCGCCACCAGCAGCGGGCCGGTCTTGTTGCGCAACAGCGCGGACAGGATGGGTCGGATTTCCATGGTCGGTCTCTCGTTATGGGGTGGCGTTCATTGTGCGCATTGTGCGCATTCGGCTCATTGCGACTTGAGCTGCATGGCCGGCGTCACCTGGCAGGCGCGCCAGGTCGGCAGCAGGCCGGCCACCAGGGCGGCGCAGATCGAGATCACGAAAGTCATGCCCAGCATCTCCCAGTCCATGCGCGCCATGGCCGCCATGCTGCGGCTCTGCATGCCGATCAGCGCCAGCGCGCCAAAGGCGAGCAGCAGGCCGAGCAGGCCGCCGGCCAGGCCGATCACGCCGGTCTCGATCAGGAACTGCTGGAAGATCTCGCGGCGCGAGGCGCCCAGCGCACGGCGGATGCCGACCTCCGAGGCGCGCGCCGAGAACTTCGCCAGCAGCAGGCCGACGGTGTTCACCAGGCACAGGACCAGGAAGCCGAAGGCGAGCCAGGCCGACAGCCGGGTATCGTTGCCGACCACCTTGCGCTGTTCCATCCACTCCATCACGTCGTACAGGCGGTTCGGCGCATTGCGCTTCAGGCGGCCGAGCTTGCGCTGTTCATTGGCGTAGTTGTCGAGGAAGGATTGCAGCTCGGCGCGATCAGCACCCGAGCGGGTCTCGAACCAGGCCTGGACCCAGGTGCATTCCGAGGCCAGCAGGCTGGCGTAACCCGGATCGCGGGTCTGGCTGCAATTCACGCTGCCGTAGGGCGTGAGTTCCTTGCGCACGGCGGTGGCCAGCGGGATCATGAATTCCTCGCCGGTGGCCGGGCCGCTGCCGATCAGCTTGTAGTAGCGCGGCATCGGGTTCCAGTCGCCGAGCACGCCCACCACGGTAAAGGGCTCGCCCTTCATGACCAGGCGCTGGCCGACCGGGTTGACGTCGCCGTAGAGTTTTTCGGCCACCGTGCGATTGAGTACGACGACGTTCGCGCCGCGCGTTTCGTCGTCCGCGCTCCAGGGCTGGCCGTGCAGGAAGGGCACCTCGAACATGGCGAAGAAGTCGCGCGTCGGCGCCAGGCCATAGGCCTGGAAAGCCGGGATGTCCTTGCGCGGCGGCTCGACCGGCATGCCGGTGCCGAACATGGCGGTGGCGCGCTCGGCCGGATGCTTGCGCAGCAGGTTCATCGCGTCCTGGTAGGACAGCTGCATGTCTTCGGGTTCGTCGTAGGTAGCGCCTTCCTGCGGCTGGCCGTTGTCGACGAAGGGCACGAACAGGCGCTCGCTCTTGCCCGGGATCGGGTCGCCCGACATCACGTGCAGGATGGCGAGCGTGGAGACGCTGGCCGCCACGCCGACCGCCAGGATCAGCACCATCAGCGCGGTAAGGGCCGGATTGCGGCGCAGGTTGCGCAGGCCGAGCTTGAAGTAGTAGGCAAACATGGCTGGGTCCTTATGCGCTGGCGCTTGCGCTTGCAGCGCCGGCATCCACCAGCGAAGGCGCGTGCCGCACCAGGTCGGACACCTGGCCGTCGATGATGTGGACGTTGCGGTGGGTGCGCACCGCCAGCTCGGGGTCGTGGGTCACCATCAGGATGGTGGTGCCGGCGGCGTTGATCTCTTCCAGCAGCTCCATCACGCCGCGCGCCATCTGCGTATCGAGGTTACCGGTCGGTTCGTCGGCCAGCAGCAGCTTGGGCGAACCGGCTAGCGCGCGCGCGATCGCCACGCGCTGCTGCTGGCCGCCGGAGAGCTCGGCCGGGTAGTGCTTCATGCGCGAGGCCAGGCCAACCTTCGCCAGCGCGTCCTCGATGCGTTCCTTGCGTTCGCGCGCATTGAAGCCGCGGTAGCGCAGCGGCACGTCGACGTTGTCGAACAAATTCAGGTCGGGGATCAGGTTAAAGCCCTGGAAAATGAAGCCGAGCTTTTCGTTGCGCAGGCGCGAGCGCGCGGCGTCGTCGAGCCCCTTCACGTTCACGCCGTCGAGGATGTATTCGCCGGAAGTGAATTCCTCGAGCAGGCCGGCGATGTTCAGGAAGCTGGTCTTGCCCGAGCCGGAAGGGCCGGTGACGGTGACGAACTCGCCCTGCCTGACGTCGATCTCGAAGCCGCGCAGGGCGTGGGTCTCGATCATGTGGGTGCGGTACACCTTGGAGAGCTTGGTCATGCGCAGCATGGGATGTCCTTTCGGGGTTATTCGTTGTTGTCAGTTGATGGTGACGCGTGCGGCGTTCTTGAAGGCGTCGGTGCCCGAGACCACGACCTGGTCGCCCGGCTTCAGGCCGGACACGATCTCGACCGCGGACATGCTGGTGGCGCCGATCCGGATCGGGGTGCGCACCGCGGCGCCATCGCGCACCACGTAGGCGAAGCGCCCGCCCTCGTTTTCCACGAAGGGGCCGCGCTGCACCATCACCACGTTCGGCTTTTCCTCGATCAGCAGGCGCGCCGAGACGCGCTGGCTCTGGCGCAGGCCCTTCGGCTGCGCGCCGTCGAAGCGCACCCGCGCCAGCACCTGGTTCTTCACCACTTCCGGCGACAGCGCGGTCAGCTTGCCGGTGGCGCTGCCGGCGGGAAGGGTGATCTCGGCGTTCATGCCCAGGCCGAGGTCGGAGACATAGGTTTCCGGGACTTCCAGCTCAACTTCCAGGCGCGACAGGTCGACCAGGGTCATCAGGGGCGCGTTGGCGGCCACCACCATGCGGTTTTGGACGTTCAGGGTGCCGATGAAGCCGTCGACCGGGGCGCGCACGGTCAGTTCGTCGACGCGGCGCTGGGCGTTGGCCATCGACAGACGCGCGCGTTCCAGTTCGTTGGCCTTGGTGCGGATCGCCAGGGCGACGTCGTCGCCTTCCAGGTTCGCCGCCTGGCTGGCGTGGCGGGCGCGGATCTGGGCCGAGTTCAGCGCGTCTTTCGCCTTCTGGTAGTCGATCTTGGCGATGATGCCGACCTGGCCGACGCTGTCGTAGCGTTCCAGGGTGCGCTGGGCCGACAGGCGGTCGATCTCGGCGGTGTCGGCTTCGCGCTGGGCCAGCAGCTTTTGTTTGCGCGACAGGATCTGCTGGCGCGCGACTTCGGCTTTCAGCTGCTCATAGGTGGATTGCTCGTGCTTGAGGGCATCGGACAGATCGGGGGATTCGAGCACGGCGAGGACGTCGCCTTTCTTGACGGTGTCGCCGGCGGCGACCTGCAGGTTGACGATGGCGGGGGCGGTGGCGAACAGCGTCGGGCTGACGGCGGCGACCACGCGGCCATTGACCGAGGCATCGCGCACCAGGGTGCCGCGGCCGACTTCGGCAATGCGCAGGCGGCTGGCGCTGACGGAGTGGCCGGCGCTGCTCCAGTTGGAAAAGAGCAGGGCGGCGCTTGCTATCAGCACAACGGCTGCGCCGACGAGCATTGCGGGGCGCTTGAATTTGTGGGACGGCGGCGCGGTGACGGCGGCGTCCTGGTGGGAGGTATCGCGGATCATGGTGTGTGCGTTTTGACGACGTTGTATGCAGTCGTTATTGCACGATCCGTGCCAGGGGTTAAGTCATTGATTTTTTACGTTGTACGCGGGCGGACGGACGTGTCCGGGGTGTCCGCGGCGGGGCGGCGGTCGTTCGCGGACACGGGCGTGTCCGCGCGGTGTGCGGGCGGTAATGGGGCCGTTGCCTGTAACGTTAATGGTGTGTTTGATCCGCGTGGGCACGAGTGCCCACCCTACGGGACACGCTGCGTATCCGGGTTTTGTCTGATCTTGCCGATAACGATGACCGTAGGGTGGGCTCTCGAGCCCACGCGGATCAACAACACCGATAACGGCAACAGCCCCTATAACCGTTGCACACCGCCGTTCATCAACATCTCACTTCTGCGGCTTCTGCTTCTGCCCATACTTCCCGACGATCTCGCCCTTGCCCAGCACATGCCCCTGCATCGCCTTGAGCAGCGTATCCCGGTCCGACCCGAACGGCACCTCCAGCATCGCATCCAGCGCATATACCTGGAAATGATACGGATGCGCCGCCTCGCCCACCGGCGGCTTCGGCCCGTAATACCCCACCGACCCGCGCGTGTTCCGCCCCTGCAGCACGCCCTCCGGATCGGTCAGCCGCGGCTGCTCCTGCACCCCCTCGGGCAAGCTGGTGACATTCGCCGGGATATTCCACGCCAGCCAGTGCACGAACGGCGCCACCGGTTTCGAATCCGGGTCCTCCGCAATGATCGCGTACGACTTCGCCCCCGGCACCGCCTTCCACGACAGCGCCGGCGACACGCCATCGGCGTACTCGCTGTACTTCTGGTTCATCATCCCGCCATTGCGGAAGCTTGACGACGTCACCGTCACCGCACCCGACGCCTGCGTCTCCGCCCGCTTGTTCGCCAGCGGCACGCCATTCCCCTTGTTCGCCTGCTGCTCCATCGGCCCGGCAGGCGGCACCGCAGCCGCGCCGCTCGGCGCCGAAGCACCGGACCCGGTGTAGGCGACGCGATAGATCACCCCGTTCGCATCGTCCGCCATCAGCAGCGCCCCGTCCTTGGCAAACGCCAGCCCCACCGGCCGCGCAATGTGCGTTTTGCCGCCATCCGTCAGGAAGCCGGTGACGAAGGGTTCGATACCTTTCGGCTGCCCATTCTCGAAGCGCACGCGCACGATCTCGTAGCCGGAAGCCGGATTGCGGTTCCACGAGCCGCGCATGGTCGCGAAGGCGTCGCCGCGGTACTGCGCCGGGAAGGCGCTCTTGTCGGCAAAGACGAACTGCATCGGCGCTGCGTGCGCGGTGTAGCCCAGCACCATCGGCGTGCTGCGCTTCTTCCATTCTTCCTTGCTGATCTCGCCCTGCGGCGTACTTTGCGGGTAGACCTCGTTGTTGCCGAAGACGTGAGGCCAGCCGTACTGCTTGCCCATCTCGATCTTGTTCAGCTCTTCCTGCTGCTGGTTATCGCCCAGGAAGTCGATGCCGTGGTCGAAGCCCCACAGCTCGCCGGTCTGCGGATGCCAGGCATAGCTGATCAGGTTGCGCAGGCCGCTGGCGAAGATGCTGCGCTGCTTGCCGTCCGGGGACGCGCGCAGCAGGGTGGCGTTTTCCGGATTGCTCTCGTTGCAGGCATTGCAGGTGCTGCCGACGCTGATGTACAGCATGCCGTCCGGGCCGAAGGCAATCGTGCGGTTGGCGTGCTGGCCGGCGTCGGGCAAATCGCCGATCAGCATCTTCAGCTCGCCCAGGCGGCCGTCGGACTGGATGTCGGCGACGAACAGCTCCTTGGCGGTAATCAGGTACAGCTTGTTGTCGCGGATCGCCAGGCCGTGGGCGCCGGCGCGGTTGGCAACGGTAATGGGCGCGCCATCCGCACGCCCATCACCGTTGCTATCTTTTATCAGCAGCACGTCGCCCTGGTCGCGCCGGCTCACGTACACGTCGCCGTTCGGCGCCACCGCGATGATGCGCACGTTCTTCAGGCCGGTGGCAAAGGTACTCACCGTGAAACCGCTCGGGGCCTTGATGGCGCGGATGCGTTCCGGCGTCGGCTCGACCTTGTTCGGCTTCCAGATATTGATGTTGGTGGAGAACTGGGTGCCGTCGCCCTGCTGGGCATAGGCGGCTGAAATGGCCAGGCCCATCAGGGAAGCCGCGAGTGCGCGTTTCATCGTGCAGTCCTTTCGTGTCGATAGCGTCGTGTGCGTATTGGTCGGCTCATCGTGCCAGAGAGGCGCGCGGCAGTATGTGGGGGAACGAACATTGGATGAGTCCGCTCGCTGTTGATTTTTGTCAACTTGTCCACAGATGGGGCAGGGATACTGCCCACCTTTGCCTGGAACCGACCATGACCGCCTTTGCCGCCACGCTGTTCGACTCGTTCAGGAAAGGCGCGCGCAGCCTGCTTGCCTGGCCGGACGCGGCCCCGATCGACTATCCGTTTGCCGACAGCGACATCGCCCAGCTGCACCGGGTCGCACCCACGGGTGAGGCCGCGCTCGACGACCAGACCTGGAACGACCTGCTGCTGCCGCGCTACCACGAGCGCCTGGGCGGCGGCGTGAGCATCTTCGGCAAGCAGGCCCTGTACCGGAGACTGCGCGGCGGCGCGAACGATGCGGAATGCGCGGACCAGGCTGAGCGCCTGCGCGCGCTGATGGCCGATCCGGCACGGCGCACGCAACTCGAGGCGGCGCTGCGCCCTTTGCGCGATGCCGATACCGAAACGGCGGCTTTGCTGTTCGAAGGGACGGCGTCCACGCCGCCAGCCTGGCTGCGCTGGACCTGGCTGCTGCCGCTGGCGCTGCTGGCGTCGATTGCCGGCGTCATCCTCACGCCGCTGTCCTGGCTGGCCACGGCAGGTGTGCTGTATCTGCTGATCGCGGGGCAGATGCGCTACCACGAGCGCGTCGAGGCCTGGAAGCGGGCGCTGAACACGCTGCAGATGCTGTTGCTGGCCAGCAGCGTGGTGGGCACGCGCGATGCATCCGCGCCGGCGGTGCTGCGCGACGGCGCGCAGCATGCAGTAAAACTCAGCCACAGCCTGGCGCGCTCGATCCTGGCGCGCATGAGCCAGGACGGCGGGGCTTACGGGGACTGGTTCATGCTCTCCAACGTCAAGCACTATTACCGCACCCAGGCCATCGTGTTCGCGGAGCGCAACTTCCTGGTGAAGTGTTACCTGGCCTGCGCCGAGCTCGAGGCCGACCTGGCGCTGGCACGCACGCTGCTCGCGTCACCGGCATGGTGCTGGGCCGAGCGCAGCGGCGGGGCAATCGAGATCGAGGCGGGCGTGCATCCGCTGCTGGCGTCACCGGCCGCGCTGTCGCTGGCGCTGGAAGACAAGGGCGCCTTTATCTCGGGGCCGAACGGCTCGGGCAAGAGCACCTTCCTGCGCATGCTGGGCCTGAACCTGGTAGTGGCGCGGGCCTTTGGCTTTTGCCATGCGCGCCGCGCACGGCTGCCGGCGCTGCCGGTGTATGCCAGCATGCAGAACGAGGATTCGCTGCTCGACGGCCAGAGCCTGTACATGGCCGAGCTGCGCCGGGCGAAGGAGCTGATTGCCGCGGCCGAGGGGCCGCATCCGGGCATCTGCCTGATCGACGAGATCTTCCGGGGCACCAACCACGTGGAGTCGGTGGCGTCGAGCGCGGCGGTGCTCGATACGCTGGCGGCGCGGGCGAAGGTGGTGGTGTCGTCGCACAACCTGGTGCTGGCCTCCTTGTTGGAGCATCGGCTGGAGGCGCTGTGCCTGGGGCGGGATGCCGACGGTTGCCTCGTGCTGGCGCCGGGCGTGCTGGCCCAGACCAACGGCATCGCGCTGCTGGCGGCGCAGGGTTTCGGCGCGGAGATCGAAGGCAAGGCGCAGAAGGTGGCAGCCTGGCTGGAATCGTATTTAGGCCAGCCCGAGGCGGGTGCGCATGTGTTGAATTCACCGGCGTAGGGTGGGCGCCCCTGTGCCCACGCGTGAACGATGAGCAGTGTTGGCTGTGCCAGTGTCACGCGTGGGCACAAGTGCCCACCCTACGCGAATCCGCCGCGTGTCACCTCCTCGGCAGCGGCGTCCCCTTGTCGATCACCTCGCGGCAATCGCCACGCATGCGCGCATTGTCGTAATCGGTCCAGCCGTAGCTGTCGACATAACGCTTGTGGCGCTTCCACTGCGCGCTGGCGATGCTCCATTCCAGGCGCTCGCCCGGATAACGGATGTCGCCCAAATCGACCAGCGTATGGAACACGTTCTCGGTCGACAGCCGCGCCTTGCGGTGCCCCTTCAGCTGCGCCACCTTGGCCGGGAACAGCGCGCCGT
>Ga0308160_10003648_pt1 | contig 17181 bp, 22 predicted proteins | sample PhyFR1_FD_201036 | JGI IMG/M metagenome (GOLD analysis project Ga0308160, IMG submission 201036) | Phyllosphere microbial communities from UC Gill Tract Community Farm, Albany, California, United States - DLSLF.R1 | ecosystem: Host-associated > Plants > Phyllosphere > Unclassified | place: USA...
AGGGATGTTACGCGTGATACGTGGTAGATATCATGAGAGGGATCGTAGGGTGCGTGGTGGGATGTTGCGAGTCGTTGTGCCGAGAGAATGAGCGGGTGAGAGGAAAGTGAAGAAGCCATGAGATGGAATCGAGTTGAGCGGAATCAACTTGAGTTCGAGTGGGTTCTTGGTAGTTTCGAGTAGCTGTGGAGCCCAAGAATGGCTTTGATACAAGTGAGAAGTGCGGAAAAGAGAAGAGAAGTAAAGGTTTGGGATTTCTAGCGCGACGACAAGGACCAACTTGCTCTCTTACTGCATCTCTACCTCTTCGACCCTCCATTTCAGCCAGTGATAATACCCTAGACACGCGTCAACCGATCCTCGAGAATAACACCTAGGCTAGGGTCTCATCCTCTCTCATTGAATCTGCACCTTCCTCTTCCCTTTTCTCTTTCATCCCCTTAATCCGAGACTACGATAGAGTCGTATGGAGACACTACCGATCTACTACAACGCATCCGACTCGAGCAATTCTTCCTCGTCTCCTTCGACTTCAACTTCAACATCGCCTCGGACTGCATCGAGGCTCTCATTCCCAGTTTCAGTCCACTCCTTAGCTTACTCGGAACCATCTACATCAGAGAATGTACCTCCACCGCCTCTACCGACGAGACCCAGAGGAGGAGAGAGTTCATCTAGACAGAGTAAGAGGGGAAGTGTAATGTTGCTGAACAACGGAGGATGGGGTGGGAACCAACAGGATTGGATGAAAGGTCAATACAACCTTGATCAGCTGAGGGAGGAAGGTTCAGATGACGAGGGAGAAGGTTCGAAGCGAAAGAACGATAGCGCGACTCCATCAAGTTTATTCCCTGAATCGACTATCAACCTCTCTCAAATCCCACCACGTTCCTCTTCACGTTCTCCCGTACCCCGCCTAGCCCCCTCTTTGCCTCCGAGACCAACGAAACTATCCTCTCCCATCTTGACGTCGAACCTCCCTCCAACTTCACAAGAGCAACCTCTCGTTTCCCCTTCCTCATGTCCTCCCGCTCTCTCTCCATTCTCTACCATGTCATCCCAATCCCTCTCTCACCCTCAACCACGCTCCACAATGGCTCCACCTCCTCTTCCCGTCCGCTCGAAATCTCCTAGGTTCCGACCCTCAACCTCTTCTTCCTCGAATCCCTCTCAAACCTCGACTCTCCCTACCTCTTCCTCGTCTTCTTCACTCAATTTTGGAACCTCAGCACTGTCAGCACTCAATAGAGGGTTCCGTCAAACTGGATTAAAAGATCGATTTGCTGCTGGAGCTGGATTCGCTCGTGAATGGGGAGGAAAAGGTAAAGGACGATTACAAGAAGGGTTCAACACCAATAATGGAAGTACGAGACCAAGTACATCATCAGGAAGAGGAGGGGATTGGGACGGTTCATCAACTTCGACGAGTCGATCCTCCATGTCAACATCAGCTAGTTCACCACAACTCGACTCGTTCCCCTCACATCAACTCGCCCCTCCCTCCTCTACCTCCTCTACCTCTCCCTCCTCTCGACAACCAACCATAATCCTCGGGATCAGAGTACCCTCCCAAACCGGCCTCGCATTCGGAGTACCCCTCTCCCCTCTCGTCGCATCCACCAACATCTCCTCCTCTCGTCCCCACGTCCCTCACTCCTCAGACCCCATCACCGGAACTCAACCCCAACGGTACCTCCCAGCCATCGCTTATCGATGTTTGGAGTACTTGAGCGAGTGGGGTGTCCATGAAGAAGGGATTTATAGGATTCCTGGTAGAAGTGGCATGGTAGAGATGTTGAAGAGGTTGTTTGATGCGGGATTGGGGAGTGGGATGGAATGTGATTTGAGAGAGTTTCAACCGGACGAATTGGACCCGAATGCTGTGGCTAGTTGTTTCAAGAATTGGTTGAGATCTCGTTAAGTCTCGTTCTCTCTCTCTACTCTCACTTTGGGGGAAATTGTACTGATGAGTTATAGGGAAGGGTAGTACCGGAGAGCCTTTTGGGCAACGAGTTGGAACCAGTAGTGGATCAAATCACTCTGAATTATTTAGGTTACACTGCTTCGTCTACTCAATTCCTCTCTTCCTCTTCAAACACTCCTACGACATCTCCCAATCCCGATTCGACAAGCGGGAGTAGGAGTGATTATCTTTCTGAACTATCTCGGGTGTTTGAAAGAGAGATGAAGGCGGAGAATTATTATTTATTAAGAGCTATCTCGTACGCACACTCTCTCTCTTTCTCTCTGAAATCGGAATTGGGCTGATTCGAGGGAAGGAAGTAGATATCATTTATATATGCTCTCTTCGAATTCAGAGAAGAACAAGATGAACTTGACGAATTTGAGGTTGATTTTGAGTCCGACTTTGAGGTTGACTCCTGGGTTCTTGATGATCTTGGTCGAGGAGAGGGAGAGGATCTTTAGTGGTGATTGTTTAGGTACGTCGAATCATTCTCGTTAGTCGCTCTTGAAGTTGTATGGCTAATCAGGATCGATTACGGTGCAGATGCGAAGAGAAGAGAAGGAATAGAATCCGAATTAGTTTCCCCCAACCTCCCGTCCTCTCCTACCTTGAAATGCGTCCCCTCCTCGTCCCAATCACAATCAGTCTCCCCCGTCCGTCCAGTCCCACGCTCAATCCCCGCTCTTCCTCCTCGCCCATCTCATGACGACTCCCGTCCTTCCCTCGATTCAACCCTTTCCTCCCCTACTTCACACGAGGACTTATCGACTACTCAGATCTTACCCTTTACGAGAGTGCAAAGGGAGGAAGACGAGGTGGTGAGGGAGAGGGAGAGGATTAGGAGTGTCGATCTGAAATTGAGGTTGCCCGAGGGAGTCGGGGAGGGATTGGGTTTGGGTTTGGGAGGGATCGAGGGAGTACTCGAGGGAGCTGATCGGAGGGATGGAGACTTGAGTGGGACGAGAAGATGAGGGAATTTCATATATCGACCTTCGATCTCGCAAGTCAACCTGAATCACGTAGTCTCTCGACTCTGCACCTCTGATACAGTCTTGTCCCGCCACTGCTATCCTCCCGCCTCGCCCACCTTCCGACCCTTCCCCCCTTTCGACAATTTCGCCGTAACCAGTCTTCGACTTTTCTTCCTCGCCTCGCCATGCACTTTACGACTATACAGCCCGGATTCCCCTTGTTTATACCCTGTCGATATCACCAGCTTACCTTCCTCTTACCTTACCCTTACCTTAGCTTTAACAACCTTGTCATCATTTTTAGCTTAGTAGTAGGAATTTCTAGCAGTTTTCTCTTCATATTGATAGTATATTTCTCCTCGCAGATGATTCTTGTCTTCTCGCGTCCTTCTTTCGTTGCGCACTCCCGTCTAACAGCTGTCGGCCTTGAGTACGAGGGATTCTCGAAATCGGGTTGAAACAACATCTCTTTCTTTCCCCTCTCCTCTCTTCATCTTCTCACTTCATTTCACTTCACTTCTCATGTCTCCTTCACCTTCAACAACAGCACAACCAGATGCCATCACCGTGTTCTGCGGCTCTTCTCCCGGTAACGATGGGGTTTACCTTGAAGTTGCATCATCACTCGCTAAAGCAATCGCGAGAAGTGGAAAGACACTTATATAGTACGTCAGATCTCTCTCTCTTCTTCGAGTATCGCTGGAAGGTCTCTCGCGCTCTCTGGGAAGAGAGAGAGATTGATTCTCGTTTGATGATGAATTGACAGTGGAGGAGGAACGAAAGGCCTAATGGGACAAGTCTCTCGAGTAGCTCTAGAGAACGGTGGTAAAGTACATGGTATCATTCCTTCAGCCGTACGTCCTCTTCCTTCTCTCCCGCCCTCGAATTTTGCTGACTTTCGCTTCCTCTCGCTTTTGTGACTAGTTCCTTTCGATGGAAGCTCCCGATCGAGCGTCGAGACTGCATCCGAATGAGCAGGAGACGGTGTGTGAATCGATGCATGAGAGGAAGAAGATGTTTGCGGATTTATCGAACGCTTTCGTAGGATTGCCTGGGGGATATGGAACGTTGGAGGAATGCATGGAAATGGTTACTTGGACTCAATTACAGATTCAAGCAAAGCGTGAGTCTACAATTCTCGACGAATGGGTGAGGAGAATGAGGTTTTTGACGATTTTGACGATGGGTTCAGCTGTGGTGCTTTTGAATGTCAACAACTTCTATTCCCCTCTGCGGCAATTCATCGAAGGGTAAGACTTCACCCTCTCTTCCAATTCCCGTCACTCGAATTGCTGACTCATCCTTCGTTGCGCACAGAGCTATTTCATCCGGATTCATCGCACCCTCAAATCGACACTTCCTCCTCTTCGTCGAACCACCAAATGATACAGATGCTTCGACATTCGATTGGGGTGAAGCAGCACTAGAATCTATCAGAGAATGGTTTGAGAAAGGTACGGGAGGAGGAGATCAATTCAAGTTGGATTGGAAGAATGGGGTAAAGAGGAGCGATCTCACCTGAACAAAGGGAGCGACTAGAGCTGGAGAGTCCGGAGAGTGTATGTAGATAGATGAGCGTTGTGTAGATCGAGGGTCTCAGGCTTAATTTGGGTCGCGAAATAGGTGAGTTCAGTTTTTGCTTGTTCCTAATCCTTTCATCTCGCTTAGCTGACTCAAATGACCGTCTACAGAGATGTAACTTCGAGACGATTACTCAAGCTTGCCCACTTTGCTCAGTCTTCGGGTTTAGACTAGCGAATCTGCCTATTCCCGAGCGACGCCTTGACTCTCTTCTCGCACCTCTTGCTTCTGCTCTTCCTTCTCACTTCTTCAATTCGCTGGACATTCGATATGCCTGCTTTCATCAATACTAGCGGTCGTGGAGGATGGTCTGATCGAATGCGGGAGCGACGTTCAGCTCGAAACGTCAATCCTGATTATGTACCTAAACGAGACGCCCTCAGGTCAGTTCAGTCACCATTTCTCTCTCTTTTACTGAATGTTTGTGGAAGCTCAGCGATCAAAGGGAAGAACAGAGCGAAACATTGCTTGTTGTTGATCATCCCAATGGTTCTCATTCCAGGCATAGGCCCGACGTTCGCCGCCATTTCCGTAATATGTCTCAACTATCACTTCCGACTTCGTCGAGAGTCCGACATATCTTTCGTCGACGCTCTGTCGGTCTTTTTGTGAGTACTCTCCCATATTCCCAATTCGTGTCGATTTTTCTTCTCTCGCTCAATTGAAACCAAACTATGCTTTGTAACGCAGCGCAATAGGGTTCACAGCTTTCGGGATCTACGTTTCTGGATTGCAATTCGAAGGAGGGACCATCAAGTTTGTTGAAAGCGGTCACCAATCCTTAGCATTCGGAATCACGCTTTACGTATTCGCGTGCTGCAGTGAGTTTCTTCTCTCTTCCTTTTTGTCGTTCTGCTAGCTCACCAAAACTGCTCTCCTCCTCGTAGTACCCGTCCTGTGTATTGGACTTCTCTATCACGACGCAATGCGTCTCGCCAGAAACGACAATCAAACGACTCTTGCTCCCGATCGCAACGCACAGAACGATTCACACGATTATGCGACTCGACATCCTGATGATTTCCCTCGTCTTGCGCGCGCCGCAGATCATCGTCCAGGCTCGCAGCATCGAAATGGAGGAGGAGGTGCGAATCGGTATGAAAGCCATCAAGACAATCAGGTACGTCTGACATGGTCTTGCTATAACTCTACGAGGTCAGATCTAATTCATATGTGAGTCACAGGAGGGCATCATGCTGAACAATCTCGGACATTCAAGTGCAGAAGAATCCGATCCTGAAGCTCATTCTCCCGATGCTCGTCCATATCGTCAATCTTTGACTAGACAACCCCGCTAGCAAAGCCTTAACTTGAGGGTATTAGGCAAGACGGGTCAGGAGGACAGCGCACGGTGAAAGGCTCGGAGGACGAGTCTCTTTCTGGATTGTTATCGAAACTCTTAGTTTTCAGTTGACTTCACTCGATACCGTCTCCTACGTTCTGCTGGCTTCGCTCTGGGAGGCTTCTCTTGTGTGGCGTTAACGTTGGCGGGCTTCACGAGTGCTGCCCCATCTTTCTCGAGTTTGCGATGGGCGAGCTCATGCTTTAAGACGGGAATAAGGTTCGTGCACTTCGACTCTCGATACCACCTGGCTTTGCCGCTGACTCGGTCTCCCGCGATAGGCTCGAATGGAACCACACGTGGCAGTAAGTCTCCTATTCTTTTAGGCCGCGGAGAACAGCGGAGTCTTCCCAATTCCGCTCCCTGACAATCCAGCTCTTCCTTCTCCCTCTCACACTCACATTTGACAAGAATGCCGACTCGAGTGATCCCTGCTGCGACTAGGCAATGGTACGGACGAACTCGGGAGCGACGTTCGACTCGCCGCAACCGTGGGAATCAGATCACTCGCCGAGATGCGATCAGGTGAGCCTCCTTTGAGCCTATGCCCCGTCAAGGGCCTTACTTCCGAGTCACAACTGACATCATCAGAACCGAGTAGAGCAGAACATAGCATTTTCCTGACTTCCGCGATCATTCTTTTGCCATTCGCTGGACCGACTCTCGCGTGTTTTTGCACCATATTGATAGCCCATCACTTCAGACTTTGCATAGAGCTTCGTGACAAGTTCCGCTACGTCATCACCACTGTGCTGTGAGTCCTTTGTTCCTCGGTAACCTTGCGAAACTTCCCTCGCTCATGGTTCGGTTCTTTCCTATTCTTCAGCGCAATCGGTTTCACAGCTCTGGCTTTCATTGTATCGCAGCTCTATATCGGTGACGACGGCTTCAAGTTTCATACTTCGGATCAACCGTGGCTCAAATTTTGGTGTCTTTACTTTGGCGCAATGATGAGTGAGTCTATCCACCTCGCAAGCTTGAGCATTCGATCATTATCTGACTGACCCCCGAAACACTACAGTGTCGGCTTACAGTCTCTATCGCATGTACAAATCCGAAGCATACCGTCGGAATCATTGGCCTCGAATTCGGGATCAAACAGCAGCTCGTCCACCTCCCGATCCGGTGGCAGCAGAGGAGCAGGGAGGTCAGATAATGGCTACGCCTCCGCCCTCTACTCATCAGCCTCGTCACTCGTCAGATCGCCCCGCTTCTCAGCATTCCGAAGCAGGAGAAGGACCTTCGGATTGGCATCAGAGACCCGGCAATCGAACAATTCCTGCTCATTCAGTAAGTCGTCTCCTACGCATTGCTCTTCACTCGCGCGTATTGACAATCCTTGCGGAGCAGGGAAACAACGACTTTGAGATGACGGATTTGGGATCGTCGAGTGAAGTGGAAGCTCGTCCAGTCCATCGCTCGTGAATTGCTGTTACGGGGCGTATTGAAGGACGTGTGAACGAGGAGGTGTACCTCGCTTCGACTGGCGATATCCTGACAATGCTAGCCCGACACCCCTTACTTTTTCATCGATAACAAAATCATGGAAACATCTCGGCCCTCGAAGACTACAAACTTCGTCTGTCGATCTCTGTCCGTGATCCGTGGAACTCCGGAACTCTCTTTCCATCTATCTCGACTCGATTTCCGCTTCGTCTTTCTCTTTCTCCCTCTTCACTTTCTATTACCGACACACTCAAAGAATTACGTCTAACTATATGTCTGCTACTCGTCACTCCCGTGGCGACGCTCACACGGAGCTTCCGTCCCCAATCACCCCTACAACGCCTCTTCGCGCGGGAATCGAATACGCTCTCCTCACTGTAGCCCTCTTAATTTCGTGGATTCCGATTGTGGGACCCATAGCGATGCTAATTCTCCTTATCTTCGTCCGCCCATTCAGGCTTTGGTCCAGTCACAATTTTTATCTTTTCCTTGGTCTTCTCGCATCGTTCGTAAACTCCTCCTAGTCACAAACTTCGTGATGCATTACTGACGTAGAAGGTCCCGATCCACAGTGTTGCAGCTTTCACTCTCGCCACACCTCTCGGATCAAAGTTTCAAAAGCAAAGGCAAATTGACGGTTCTGAACATTGGATTTTTGGCAGAGAGGACGGAGTGGGATACTTCGTTTGCTTTCACATTGCAAATGTACTCTGTAAGCTTCTACTCATATGATGAGGGAGCTCACGATCGCTGACTCCTCCTGAAAAGCCGCATGGGCACTCTTCGCATTTGCGGTCAGAGCGGTCATATTAGCGCGTCGTCAGGTCGTCCATTCGCGTCAGGAGCACGATTCAATTCCTCTCCAGCCGATTCGTCCGTCGCATCAGCAGTCTCACGGCCTATCTCGTCGCGATCCGGTTCGCTTTCGAAGGAGTTCAAGTCTCGCTCACCGTACTCATGACTATTCGGACGACGAGATGAGCTCGGCGTCGCTCGATTCGGGCTCTGAAGTCTCGGATGATCGATGGTTGCGCTGGGCCCGTCAACCGCACGGATTTAGTCGAGTGAGCGAAAATGTTTTTCCCGCTAGTAGCTTTTGCATTCCCTTCGTTCTGACTGATCCCTTCCGGCTTACTGCAACACTCATCAGGATCTACCATCCGAGACCGTCAGTGACTTACCTCGTCAAACGGCTTGACGGGTATCGTTTCGAATCAGTTCGAAGGAAATAGTAGCTGGAAAAAGGATGTGGGATTGGCGGGATGAAGCGATTCATGCGTTGTGGTGAATGTCGCAGGAGTAGGAGCTCTGTAGTGGTTTGGCTGCAAAATATAGGGTCGTAGCAATGAAGATGTCGATTTCTGGGAGGTCGGCTAAAGACAATCTCCGATTCCGCCTCGATTCACGGCGGGACATCGCCTCTCACAGCCTCCACGTGGTTATGCGACCTCCTGTCTACTCATCCGCGGAAAGACCGATACCGATGAAAGTTTCGCCAAAGTCTGTAACCTCTTGCTTTCCATTTCTTCCCAATTTCGTGGAATCTGACGGCGAGATGCCGCGCCAGAATCACGAAGAGTGGTACGGTCAGAGACACTCAGACGTTCAGCATAGTCGAACGAACATACCCATTCGACGAAAGAAGGGAGCGTTGATCGCTGCTTTCGCGATCGCCCTCTTGATACCATTCTTTGGACCATTGATCTCAGCACTCATTCTTCGCCCCACGGAAGCTTGGAGTAAGACGCTACGTCGATTACACAGTTTTGCCTTCATTCTGTTCGTACTTTCGCCCTTTTTCCGAATGTTGACTCGCGAAACTGATGCGGCAGCTGACGGACAGGTTCGCATGTTGCACGACTGGTACCGTGATCCTCGCTGGGTACAAGCTGTACGAGACTGGTGTTCTCCTCTGGAGCTTCACGACCAGAACGGGTCTTACTGTTTTCCTTGTTCAACATGCGATCTGCGTTTGCTGTAAGCCTTGAGCAAAACACGCCTCTACTTCTCGAGACATTGAACCTAAGGAGTGAATGAGTAAACAAACAGGTGCATGGTTCTTCGTAGTCGCTGAGTGGAGAGCAAATCGGCAAACGGGACGACTTCGAGACTCTCGCTCTCAGCAAGGCAGAGACGCTATCCCCCTTGAAGAATTTTCATCGTCCGGACACGAGAGGTCGAACAACAGGTCCCGCCATAGCTCGATTCGTACTCCTTCTCGTAGAGATTTGGAGGACAACGAGGATCTAGAGGAGGCAGCGACTTCCTCTTCAGGGTCTGAGATCGAAGCGCTTCAGCAACGACGCTCGCTCTCGGATTATCGTCGAGCTGGGGATCGTCCAGCTTTACGTCCTTAAGCCGATTTCATCTGAATCGACAGAGAGAGGACTCATAGCCTCGAACGAAATCAACAGACTGGAGCTGGAAACGCTCGCTCGGAATTGCGCATGTCCCGTTCGCACAGCAGGAGCACCACATCGTCGAACCAAAACCCTTTCGAGGAGTACCCACAAGTCGACTCACCTCCAGGGTTGTCAATTCGATCCAGTCGAAGCGATCGAAATGGCTCTGGTCGACTCGTCAACCCGACGGAGTTTGTGTAGGCACGTTGTCTTCGCGGAGCATCGTAGGTCGACTGGGGAACGAGGTGGAAGAGCTTTGGTAGGATCAAGACGATATCGAGAGACGGAGTTGAGCGAGAAAAACGAGAACGAATAGTTTGTCGGAATTTATGAGAGATTCGCGTTATGTACTGAATCCCAAGCCTAGGCACGAGCTCCTGAGCGTGTCCGAGAGAAATCAGAAGCTAGCAGTGAAGAGAGAGAAGCCAAAAAAAGGAACGCGATTTTGTTTTGAACTCTCCACCTTCACCGACTCACGAAATAGCTTCAATGGGATCCTCATCCGACTTGGAGATAGTCTCACAACCTTCAGCAAAGTCGCCCTCACCAGTCAAGCCACGCAAGAGCGGGAGAGAACGGAGAAAGCCTTTAGGGAAAGATGAGATTGCTCGTCCAGCAGCACCGCTCCTCGTGAAAGATACGGCTATAAAGACAGCTAGAAAGAGTGCTAGACCCAAACCAGCTGTTCAGGATGAAGAGGAGGAAGATGCAGAGGCTCCTTCAACTATTGTTCGACCAACAACAACAACTACTCATCGAGCCTCTCTAGATTCAGCCCCAATCCCTTCGACATCCAAAGCTACTCTACCACCGATCCTCCCACGCTCAAACATTCCCGCTTCTTCATCAGCTCCTTCCCTCCTCTCTCAAAAAGCCAAATCCTCTGCCAGTCCCGCTCCCCTACCTCGTGCAGCTTCGACAGAATCCACTTCCACTCGTCCACCATCGAAAGGTCGTTCAGCCACTCCTAAACTCCCCGCGAAGAAACCTTATGTCCCTCCGAAGAACAACTCTTCATCGGATGAGGCAGACGACTTCTTCAACATGGGCAAGCCGAAAGTGACGAGACCGATTACCAAGACAACTGCGGCTCCGAAGGGAAGAGTACCTGGAGGAGGGGGAGGAGGAAGAGTACCGAAAGTCGCAGGAGGTGTTCCGAATAGTTTGAGAAGTTCTGCAACTCCTGGCGTTTCAAGTCCTCGTACGTCCTATACGTCTCTGCTATCACTTCTACACTGCAGATGCTGACACCAACTCTCGAGAACTTTTAGCGAAAACGAAGGCTCGCAAATTCGTTCCTTCCTCATCTTCAGACTCTGATGATTCTATGGCATCTCCTCAAAAGATGACGACCTATTCTTCGGACGGCGAACCAATGACGAAAGGGCTTACTCTACCTTCCTGGACTCGAGGGGCTGGAAGTAAAGGAGGAGCGAGACCAGGGATGTCAGGAGCGGATCTGGCGAAACTCAAGAATGGATTCAAAGCGAATCGAAAGAGGAGGAGATTGAGTGAGGAGACGGAAGATGAGAAGGACAAGGGGAAGGGGAAGATGAAGGATGTTAGTGAAGAGGAAGAAGAGGATACGGATGATAGTTTGGACATTCAGATCGGAACTCCCAAGGCGAAAGTACAGAAGGAGGTTCGACCGAAGAGACCGGGACTTGTCGTATCACTCAACGACGACGATGAGGACGATGAGGATGACGGTGAAGACACTCCTGATGCAACACCTCAACAGAAACCGAAACCACCGTCTCCAAAGAAACTCTCAGTCGCTCAAGAACTGCTGCAAATAGCTCGGTGCGTCTCGCACCTGATCCTGCTATCATCTCTGTTGCTTTGACTGACTCATGCTTGCGAATCGTAGTGGATTACAAGTCAAGTCGCCCGGACATTCGCCTCCGAAGACACAACCTTCCGCCTTGACTTCGATAACGATCGGTTCATCCTCCGACGGCGAAGACGCATCAGAACAACTCGATCCTGCTCTACGAAACATTCGATCGGGTCTCTCGAGGAAAGACTCGGATTTCGAAATTGTCAGCGATTCGAGACGGAATGGAGGTTTAAGGGAGAGAGGAATGGTAACTGTGGTGATCAGAATGGTATTCGATCCGACTCAGGAAGTGAGTCCGATGGTGAAGAAGATCTTCGAGAAAGAGGAAAGGTTCGAAATTGGCATCGTGAGTTTCCCAGTCCTCCGATTACTGGAAATAACCTAGATCACTGACTCGCCCATTGCTTTCCTCTGTAGAACGAGTCCTTCGCATCTCTGTTCCACGGACTCGCCATGAGACGGTTCTTCGATCGCAGCAAACTCGTCATCGTTCACGAAAAGTCGACACTTTACGAATTTGGAACCCCTAAAGCACTTCGACTGACGAACGGAAGTATCGCTCACATGCGAGGCTATACTCAAGAAGTCTGGAACAAGGTGAAAGAGCTAGAAGCGAGGGAACGGATGAAATTGGCAGAGGGAAGACGAGAGAATGAGGATGCCGCGAACGGTGAGGACGAAGACGACTTATCGACGACTCAGCAAGCTCGACAACCTTCGAGAGACGCTTCTTTACAACCTCCTCCTTCTGCGACTATCGAAAGATCGAAATCACCTCTCGCTCGAGCACCTTCTTCGAATCCGCCTTCACCCGACAAGAATCTGTTCCGTCTCACCGTTCGAGGTTCGAAGACACAGTCGATCGATCTCGCCGTCAAATTCACTACGACGATGCAGTCTTTGATCAAAGCTTATTCGAAGCAGTTTGGCATCACGGACAAGACGAGAATCGCGAAGATGTCTATCGAAATCGAGGGAGACAAAGTGGAATCGACTCAGACGATTCAGGACATCAAGGACGAGTTTGATCTCGAGGGAGAAGAGACTGTAGATTTGAGGGATCCAGGTGCTTAATACGAATGAAATGGTTTTGATCTTGTTGGCTTTTTACACTACTCTGTAATTCTCTACTCTCGCTATTTGTACTCGCTTGTTCCTATAGTACTGAGTAATCGAATTGATATGCAACAAGGGAGATAATAATGATCGAGAGAACTATACAAGAGCGAAGGAAGACAAAAGAGAAAGGAGAGATCTATCGCCAACCTTCGTCATCTGTACTCAAACTTCCATTTCTAGGTCTACCTCCTCCTCCTCCGACACTTCCCATACTGTATCTCCTCCTTCTTAGTCCTCGTCCACCGTGTTCACTCCCCAGGTTACCGATCGAACCCGCGCTTTCTCCTCCACTCTCGGCGGTGAAGTCACTGTCCCCATCCCTTCCTGCACTACCTTCTCCCCATCTTCTCCTTCCTCCTCTGTCTCCGCCGTTCTGTTCATTCTGTTCAGAAGAAGAAACACCTTTCAACCCTAGTCTCGCCAAAATCGCTTTCCTCCTCTGAGCAGCACCACCATTCTCACTATCTCCATCTCCCCTTTGTTCCGCCGCGGATGAAGAGGAAGAAGTTGAATAAATAGGAGTATGATCCCTCTCTTCCCTTCTCGCGTCCTCTGCCTCTTCCTCTTCCTGAGCCATTTCGATGTAATCTTCGTCCTGAGTCGGCAAATCTTGGTCTCGCGTACGAGTGTTGCGGAGGTGATGGGGAGAGTGAGATCGTGAGACCGGGACGGAGGAACCGGAATCGAGGAAATCGGAGGAACCTCGGTGATGCATCATTGGTGGGAGAGGGAGCGAATGATCTTTGCCTGAACGAGATGACAAAGCGACTCGGAGCTCTTCTCGTCCTAGATCTATTTGACGTTCAATTCTATGAGTGAGGAGAGAGAAAGATCAGTCTCCAATTCACGGATGGAAAGACGAAATGCTCGAGAAGCTCACTTTAATCGATTCTCAATCATTTTGATCTGTACCCTCGTCGATCCAAGAGTCGTCAGTCCAGGACAGAGGGAGAACGATAATGCGACATAGACGACGCACCTTTGGCCAAGTAACCTGTTGACCAACCCTAATCATTCTCGCCAATTCATCCCGATCAGGATCTGTCAGTAATCTGAACCAATCCTTGACTGTGGGTACAATCAGCTCCTCCCATCAGTACAAGAACGGGTCGATTGGGGAAGAAAGAATCGGCTCACGTCGAGATTTTGGCCAAATAGTGACGGATCCCTCAAACTTTTGTAAGAAAACAGCAGACCAATTCTGACCTCCAAACTCGGGTAACAATTCTAAATCTCGAATGACCTGTAAAGTGTCAAAAGTTCTCCAATCAGGAACTGCCTCGATTTCCGAACCGTTGGAGGAGAAATTTTCAGCGACTCACTCTGAAATTCTTCATTAGTTCAATCTTGAGGTATTGTTCCGCAGCACTCAACAAGAAGCCACCTCTCCATCCTTTCCCAGATCGATGAGCTACTGGTCGACCAGGAGCACCCCGGGGGGAGAACGCGAAGAGGTGAACGTGAGGGTTGACTTGCGAAACGAGAGAGAAATTGACGTTATAGAGCAGATTGAGCGAGTCTGCTTGGAAAGAGAGGGTGAGCAAGGTGGTTGTGAGGTGTGAGAGGAGGAAGGTGCTTACGGAGGGGAATGTCGACTCGTAGAGATCCATCTTTGTGTCGTCCTTGGAATTCCCATCTGTAGGTCTCGGAATCTTCAGCTCATCTCACGCTTACTCGGCTGACACGAGGAGCGAGACTCACGGATGAAGTTTCCCTTGTTTGTCTTTCGTCAATAATACAACAGGATTGATGATTCCAGGAACGGCAGCAGAAGCGATGACTGTGCGATCCTGACCGCTTCAGCATCCTGAAGCGAAGAGAGAGCTGAGTGAAGAGAAGGAGCGTACCAGCAGTGAAGATAACACAATCAGGGGAATTGAGGTAGTTGAGGAGTTTAGTCGGAGAGTGAGTATCGTAAGGAATAACTGCACGCCCAGAGGATCAGATTAGCTTGTCATCAATTGGAAAAGCTAACCGATAACTGAGCGTACCTGATACATTCAAGATCCTCCCGGTCCTTTCGAAAGCTTCTTTGAAAGTCATAGTTCCCAAAGTGAACCAACTCGCCTTCTTCGCCCACTCGACCGTATCGAACCTGGCCCCCGTCTTCCACACTCGCTTCATCCATACCGTCATAGGCTCCGAACAAGCCGTGATATTATCCGCGAGTTCCGGGGTCAAGAGTTGAGAAATCTCTGAATCGGTTCGACAACAAATGAATGCGGCGACTATGTTTCAACACACTCCTGAGATCAGTACAGAGGATACATTGAGAAGGGAGGGGCTTACCTAGAGCTCCAGCACTAGTACCAGTAACAACTCTCGGTAATAATCCTTGATCCAACAATGCCCTAATTACTCCGAAATGATAATACCCAAAACTCGCACCTCCACTCAAACACAATGCCGAAGATCCCAAGTTCTTCGAAGATGAACGAAAGAAATCTAGTTTGTCTGATAGAGGAAGGATCGAAGGTGGGAGGGATCGAATATAAATGAGGGATTCCGTTACTATCTCGACCCTCAAAGAATCACATCAGTATACGAGCTCATGAGAAATTGGCTAGAAGGAGAAAAAAGAGAAGTACCTTCATCTATAAACTCTTGTACCAATTCTTTCGTCCCGTAATAACTCTCACTATACAACCTGAAACTCTCAGTCCCAGCGAAATTACTCTTCAACACTGCATGCAACACTGCACAAACTCCTTCGGCGTCTTGTTTCTCTACTCGTAGTTCTCGGAGAGTTTTCAACACTCGTCGAACTAATGGTGCGTCGTAGTAGGCGTTTGGGGGAGATTTCTTCCAGTTTGAGAGACCGAGGTGATCGTCGAGTGCTAGAGCTCCTGCTTTCCACTAGAAGAGAGTAATGGTTATGAGCGAGGTTGGGAAGAGTGTGGGAGAAGTGAGAAGAGCGTACCTCTTCGAAGTTTTCTGCTTTTCGTAAAGCTTTTCGTAGTTTCCCTCTTTCGCCTCTCCCTGTTTTTTTCGAGTCGTTACTGTCAATGAGCTTCTGAGGGAGAGTGGATGGGAGGAGAGGATGTCGCTTACATGCAGAACAGAACTCTATAATGTTTACGATTTGCCTCACGAGCAAATAACCCAAGAATTCAAAGAAGATGATCATAAAGATCAAACCCTGTGCGGTGCAATCGTCTAGATCAGATCAACTTACGACATTCCAAATCTGATGGAACCGCGACTGTGGACTTACGAGTAAAGGCCACCTCGAAACATGATAAGCGAAGCCTTCCCTCGTTACATCTTTCCTCCTCTTACTAACTTTACCATTCGTTCCTGTCCCTTTGCCTTTCCCTTTCCTCCTCGTGACCCTCTCCTTGATCGGCGCAAAGTCTGACACACTGGATATCTTTTCAATCGGAGGTTCTCCATTCGAGTTTAAATCTTCATCCGAGAGTGCTTTGCGGAATACTTCCATGCCTTGTACATCTATCCAGGAGTGAGTCATTGAGGTTGCGAGTGAATTCCATTGGTCCCATTGAGTGGGAGATGAGCTAGAGGGGAGGGGAGATGAAGATGAATCGGCTGGTTGAGGAGAGTCTCGTTTGACGGTACTGGGTGGTGGTCGCTTCATCTCTATTATTTTGTGGAGTATTCGGGTATAGTGGGTAAAGTGGAGCGTGAATAGGAGAGAGAGAAGAGAGAAGAGAGAAGAGGAAAGGTTCCCGCCAACGATGTCATCAAGTCATCCCTTTCTCTCTCTCCAATCATTCAGACACTCGGAACACCAGCTAGGCAATTAAATCCATGCTATACCAATAGATCAGTATCCAACAATCCCTCTCAATTTAGACGACATCGTGTTTTCCACCTTGTACATCAACAAGACCTTTAGAAGACTCCGCTAGATACTCAATATACAGCAGTATATCATATCACTGCTTCAACGTCTCAACAGGATCGTATAACCTCACAAGCTGCAGAACTTGATCAAAATTCTTTCGAAAAAAGTTCAACCATCTCTCGGGGAGTCGGGAGAGTTACGCAAGGTCACTAGATAATCCGTAAGCTCGTCTGTCAATCTCAAGCGTACCTCAAGTCCCACCGAGCTGACCCCGCTCTTACCTCCTTCGTTTCCTCAATCAAAGTCTTTCGCAATTCCACCGTACACTTGCATCGCCTTCCCTCAAGACGCACGCAAAATGATCCCTCTCCGTCGTTCAATCAGTCCCAAACGTTCTCCCCTCCCTTCCTCACCTCGCACTCCCGTCCCCTTCCTCGCTCGAATCGCTCCCTTTTTCATCCTCTTGATCTTCTTCGTTCTCCTCTCAACCTCCCTCCACCCCTCTCCCTGGACCTCCACCTCCCTCCCCCTCTTCCTTCACCCTCCATCTCTCTACACTTCCTCCTCGCCCAATTCTCACTCAGTTCAAGGTTGTTCCTCCCTCTCCCTAACAACCCTCGAACCACGTGAATCCTCCGTAATTCTCATTCTCTTGCGTGAATCAGATCTCTCCGAACTCCTACCGACGTTGAAGAATTTCGAAGAGAAA
>Ga0308160_10003649_pt1 | contig 17180 bp, 11 predicted proteins | sample PhyFR1_FD_201036 | JGI IMG/M metagenome (GOLD analysis project Ga0308160, IMG submission 201036) | Phyllosphere microbial communities from UC Gill Tract Community Farm, Albany, California, United States - DLSLF.R1 | ecosystem: Host-associated > Plants > Phyllosphere > Unclassified | place: USA...
CTGTGCCCGGCGTTGCCGAGTCCGTTGTGCCGTCGTCTTCCGACGGCGCCGACGCGGCCGCTCCAGCCGGCAAATACGACGAAGAAATCGACCGCCTGTTCGGCGTCGGCGGCCCGCTCGCGCCCGCCGTCGGCACCTTCAAGCCGCGCCAGGCGCAAACCGAAATGGCGAAAGCCATCGCCGCCGCCATCGACGGCCAGCAAGTGCTCATGGCCGAGGCCGGCACTGGCACCGGCAAGACCTTCGCCTATCTCGTTCCCGCATTGCTGTGGGGCGGCAAGACCATCGTTTCGACCGGGACCAAGAACTTGCAGGATCAATTGTTCCTGCGCGATATCCCGACCATCCGCAAGGCCCTCAAGGCCCCGGTGTCGGTGGCGCTGCTCAAGGGCCGCTCGAACTACCTCTGCCATTTCCACCTGGAGCGTACGCTGCAGAACGGGCGCCTGACCTCGCGCGACGACGTCGGCCACCTGCGCGAAATCTCGCGCTTCATCAAGATGAGCAATTCCGGCGACAAGGCGGAACTGGCCAAGGTGCCGGAAAACGCCAGCGTCTGGAACCTGGTGACGTCCACGCGCGACACCTGCATGGGCGCCGAGTGCCAGTACTACCAGGACTGCTTCGTCATGAAGGCGCGCCGCGAAGCCCAGCAGGCCGACGTGGTCGTGGTCAACCACCACTTGTTCTTCGCCGATGTGGCGCTGAAGGACACCGGCGTGGCCGAGCTGCTGCCGTCGGCCAACACCATCATCTTCGACGAAGCGCACCAACTGCCGGATACCGCGACCCTGTTCTTCGGCCAGTCGGTCTCGACCTCGCAGGTGCTGGAACTGTGCCGCGACGTGCTGGCCGAAGGCCTGGCCCATGCGCGCGGCCCGGACTGGGCGAAGGTCGTCACCGTGGTCGAAAAGGCCGCGCGCGATTTGCGCCTGACCTTCCCGGAAGGCAGCACGCGTTTGTCGCTGCCGCAAGTGTTGCCGACGTCCGCCTTCTTCCCGGCGCTGGTCACCTTGAAAGAAGAGCTCGACGGCCTGATCGACGTACTGGAAGAGCAAGCCCAGCGCGCCGAGACCCTGGAAGCCTGCCGCGTGCGCGCGGTCGAGCTGAAGGCTGCCTATGATGCCTGGAAGGCGGACCCGAAAGCCAAGGGGCCGGAGGCCGAGCAGGCCGTGCTGTGGGTCGAGGCCTTCAATTCCTCGCTGCAGCTGCACAAGACCCCGTTGTCGATTGCGCCGATCTTCCAGAACCAGCGCGAAGGCAACCCGCGCAGCTGGATCTTCACCTCGGCAACCCTGGCGGTGAAGAACGACTTCAAGCACTTCTCCGACCAGATGGGCCTGACCGGCGAACCGGCGCGTACCTGGCCGAGCCCGTTCAACTACGGCGAGCAGGGCGTGCTGTATGTGCCGACCGGCTTGCCGGAACCGAATTCGATGGGCTATACCGACGCCGTGGTCGACCACGCGCTGCCGGTGATCGAGGCGGCCGGCGGACGCACCTTCTTCCTGTGCACCACGATCCGCGCCGTGAACCGCGTGGCCGAGCGCCTGCGTACCGAGTTTGCCGACCGCGGGCTCGATTTCCCGCTGTTCGTGCAGGGCGAGCGCGGGCGGACCGAATTGCTCGATTCGTTCCGGAATGCCGGCAATGCGGTGCTGGTCGGCAGCCAGAGTTTCTGGGAAGGCGTGGACGTGCGCGGCGAGGCTTTGTCGCTGGTAATCATCGACAAGCTGCCGTTTGCTCCGCCGGACGATCCTGTGCTGGCGGCGCGCATCGAGGTGATGGAAAAGCAGGGGCTGAACGGCTTCATGCACCACCAGCTGCCGGAAGCGATCATCACGCTGAAGCAGGGCGCCGGGCGCCTGATCCGCGACGTCGACGACCGCGGGGTCTTGATGATTTGCGATCCGCGCTTGATCAGCAAGCCGTATGGGCGGCGCATCTGGCAGAGCCTGCCGCCGTTCAAGCGTACGCGGGTGCGGGAAGACGTGATCAAGTTCTTCAAGCCGGATGTGGAATAATCGGCGTTGATGCGCAGGGTGGACCGGTCCACGAGAGGCGGCTTCGCCGTCCACGCGTTCAGCTAACGTATCCAACGGTAGGGTGGGCGCCCCGTGCCCACGCGTGAACGACGAAGATTGTTGGCCTCTTCCCCGGCTAACACCATTTATACTTCACGCGTGGGCACAGGAGCGCCCACCCTACATTTTCAAACGCTGGTTGAACGCGTGGACGGGCAACCCGTCCACCCTACGCTTACGGTACGATCACGACCTTGCCGGTCACCTTGCGGTCCGCCATGTCGTTCAGGGCCTTAGCCGTCTCCGCCAGCGCATAGCGCTGCGACACCAGCGGCTTGAGCTTGCCCTCGGCCATCCATCCCAGCATCTCGCGCATCGCGGCCACGTTCGCCTTCGGCTCGCGGCGCGCAAACTCGCCCCAGAACACGCCCACCACCGACGCGCCTTTCAGCAGCATCAGGTTCCACGGCAGCTTCGGAATCTCACCCGCCGCAAAGCCGACCACCAGGTGCCGCCCGCGCCAGGCGATCGAACGCAGGGCCGGCTCGGTGTACGGGCCGCCGACCGGATCGTAGATCACGTCCGGACCCTTGCCGCCGGTCGCCGCCTTCAGCGCCTCGCGCAGGTCCTCTTTCGAATAGTCGACCAGCACATCGGCGCCATGCGCGCGGCACACTTCCAGCTTTTCCGGGCTGGATGCCGCCGCAATCACGCGCGCACCCAGCGCCTTGCCGATCTCGATGGCCGCCAAGCCGACGCCGCCGGCCGCGCCGAGCACCAGCATGGTTTCGCCGGCCTTCAGTTGCGCGCGGTCGACCACCGCATGGTGCGAGGTGCCGTAGGTGAGGGTGATCGCCGCGGCGATGTCGAAGTCCATATCGGGCGGCATCGGCATCAGCACGTCGGCCGGCGCGCGCACCTGTTCGGCAAAGGCGCCGCTGCGGGCGAAGCCGATCACCTTGTCGCCGGCCTTGAAGTGGCTGACGCCTGCACCGACGGCGCGCACGGTGCCGGCAAACTCGTTGCCTGGTGTGAAGGGCAGTTCGGGGCGGTACTGGTACTTGCCCTGCACCGTGAGTACGTCGGGGAAGTTGACCCCGGCCGCGCGCACATCGACCACGACTTCGCCGGCTTCCGGCACGAGGTCGGGCAGGTCCTGCAGTTCCAGGCTGTCGGGCGGGCCCCAGTCCTTGCATACGATCGCTTTCATTGCATCTCCTGTTGTTGTGTTGGTGGTCGCGATTCCATTCGATTATGCCCTAGTGGATGAGCGGGTGCTGGCGCCAGGGCCGTTTGTCCGCACGCAAAGTGACGGAGGTATGCGGCGCTAGAGTGGTGGATGCGCGTGCGCGCCGCGGGCGTATTGAACAGGGGAATCGAATGGCAATCCGGTACGGCTGCTTCTTCAGTTACGCCCATGGGCGCCACGGCTTGATGCAACATTTCAAGGCCGCGCTGGTCGACGCGCTGCAATGCTATCTCGAACCGTATTTCGACAACGAAGAAGAACTCTTCGTCGATACCGAACAGCTCGGCGGCGGCGACGACCTCGACGGCCGGATCGCCCGCGCCATGTGCGAGAGCGTCTGCATGATCCTCATCTACACGCCGAAGTACGAAGCGCATGCCTATACGCGCCGCGAATACGCGGCCATGCGCCTCATCGAGGCCGAGCGCAGCACCTGGTACACGTTGCCGAGCCACCTGATCATCCCGGTCATCATGACCCAGCACCCCGACCGGCTGCCGCCGCAAATCGCGTCGTCCAGCTTCTACGTCGACTTCTCGCTTTTCACCATGGCGACCGCCGACCTGAAATCGAATCCCGATTTCCTCCCCGACATCAACAAGATGGTCAAGCGCATCGCCACCCATTACCAGTACCAGAAACGCCATACGCCGCCCGGTCATGATTGCAACCAATTCGTGCTCCCCGATGTCCCACCCGAGTGGCGCGCCATCCCGGATCTCACTTTCCCGAAAAAATGAGGAGCTACATGGAAATCAACCGCCTGACGCTGCCGCCGATTCCCAGGCCCGGCGAAGTCACCACCTTCTACTCCTTCGAACATGGCGCCGCGCGCAGCGTTGCGCTGGCCCACGCCGCGGTGCAATTGGCGGCGGGGCAGAACGCCACGGTGCCGGTGCTGATGATCGACTGGGATACCGAGGCGCCCGGCCTGCACCATTATTTCCCAACGCGCGACGAGCGCTTCGAGGATCCGCGGCCCGAGGTCCGGCCCGGCATGCGGCCCAACGCGCATCCCGGCGCGCGCAGCGACCTGTATCCCGGCATGGACCCCGGCTCCCGGCCCGGCGCGATCCGGCACTGCCCGGTTCGGCCCGGCCTGCTCGAATACTTCGAGGCCTGCCGCGAACAGCTGCAGTCGCTGGGCCGCGCCGGCGCCGAGCTCGACCACGAGGAAAGGGCGCGCCTGGTGCTGGAAGCAATCGATTGGGAAGCCTACGTCGAACGGGTCGACCAGAGCCGCTCGCTGTACCTGATGCGCGCCGGCCGCTTCGACGACAGCTACGGCGAGCGCGCCGACCGCATGGACTGGGACGGCCTGTTCGCCGCCTGCCCGGCCCTGTACCGCACGTTTGCCGCTCACCTCGCGCGCCACTTCCGCCACGTGCTGGTCGATGCGCGCGGCGGGCGCTCGGCCGCGGTCAGCGTCTGCACCACGCTGCTGCCGGGGCGCCTGGTCGGGCTGTTCACGCCGGGCGGGCGCAGCCTCGAAGGCCTGGCCGGCGTGGTCACGCGCGCCGTCGAATACCGCTGCAGCCACGAGGACGAGCAGCGCCCGCTGCTGGTCTACCCGCTGCCCTGCATCCCCGAAGGCGCGGACGCCGAACGGCGCGCCCTGTGGCGGCGCGGCGACCCGCAGCGCGGCGTCCAGGGCTACCAGCCGGCGCTCGAACAATTGCTGCGCAACTGCTACGGCCTGTCCCAGCTTTCGCTCGACAGCTACCTCGACGAGGTGCCGCTGCTGGCCTCGGTGGCCGCGGTAACATCCGGCGCGCCGGGCGAACCCTTCGCCGCCGGCGCCGGGCGCGCTGCCGATTGCCATGCGCCGGCGCGCAGCATGGCGGCCCTGCTGGGCTGGCTGGAGAGCGGGTATTTCCCCTGGCAGTCGCGCGCCGAGCTCGCGCTGATCGAGGCCATCGGCGCCAGCCGCAGGGCGCTGGCCGCCGGCGCGAGGGGCGCCGGCCTGCTCGGCCCGAGCGCCCCCGACCCGAACGCCGCGCCGCTGGCGCGCGACCTGCTGGGCCTGGGCGAGCTGCAGCGTGCCCAGGGACGGACGGCCCAGGCCCAGGAGTGCTTCGAAGAGAGTACCGCACTGCGCCAGCGCCTGTTCGGCGACACCCATCCCGACACCCGCGCCAGCCGCTCGGCGCTGGCCTCGCTGCTGCGCGAGACGGGCCGGCTGCGCGACGCCCGCGCCCAGTACGAATTGCTGCTCGAACACTGCGTGCTCGGCGCCGGCGAAGAGCATGCCGAAACCCTGGCCGCACGCTCCGGCCTCGCCGCCACCCTGTCCCAGGTAGAGGAATTCCCGCGCGCGCTGGCGCTGCACGAATCCGTGGTCGAGGCCTGCGAGCGGCTCTACGGTCCGGGCCACATCGCTACCCTCGACGCCCTGGCCGGGCAGGCGCGCACCCTGGCGCGCCAGGGAGAATATTCGCGTGCGCGCATGGTCTACGAGCGCGTGCTGGAAGGGCGCCAGCGCATCCTCGGCACCGAGCACGAAGACACGCTGCGCTGCACCCAGCAGCTGGCAACCCTGCTGCGCGACATGGGCGACCTCGGCAATGCACGCAAGCTGCAGGAAGGCGTGGTGCGGGTGCGCGAGCGCCAGGCCGGACCCGACGCCGCCGCCACCCTGCAGGCGCGCGAGGCGCTGGCCGAGATCTTCGCCGCCCAGGGCGACCTGGGCGCGGTGTGCGAGATGCAGCAGTCGCTGGCCACGGCGCGCGAGCGCCGGCTCGGCTCCGAGCACCCCGACACCCTGAGCATTTTGTTGCGCCTGGCCTCGACGCTGTCGGAGCAGGGCGAGCTCGAAGAAGCGCGGCGCCTGCAGCAGCATGTGGTGAACCTGCACGAGCGCCTGCGCGGCAGCGACGACCACGAAACCCTGCGCAGCAAGCAGATGCTGGCCAGGACCCTGTCGAGCCAGGGCGACAGCCAGGCGGCGCGCCGCCTCGAGGCCAGCGTGGAGGAGGGCAGCAGCCGCCTGCTGGATATCCGCGCCATGTCGGCCGGGCCGCACGATGCGTCCGGCTTCGGTCTTGGCTTCAGCGCCGGCCCTGACGCCGGCGCCGCGCGCAGCGTGCGCGACCATGGCGCCGCCGGTCCGGGCGGCTATGGGGCGCCGCGCGCGGGCGGGCTGGCCGCGCCCGGCACCGGCGCCGTGGGGCGCGCCGCCCTTGCGCACGCCACCCTTGCGCACGAAGGCGGGCGCGGCGGCGCGCGAGACCCGGCCGGCGCCGCCGGGCACGAGGCCACGCAGGCGCCGCACGACCTGCTCGACCATACATTGTCGCAATTGCAAAAGCTGGCCGATACGCGCCGCGGACGCGAAGCGCGCGCCCTGGCCGACAGCCTGCGCGAGACGATCCTGCGGCCCGGCGTGGCGCAGGCGCTGCGCCGGCGCGGGGTAGCGCTGATCAAGCAGGTCTACCTCGAGGATGGCGACAAGGATGCCCTGCTTGCGTTCACCGAAGACGAAGTGGCGTCGCTCGAAGGCGCCCTGATCGAAGCGGCCGGCGGGCGCTCGCTGGCCTTGCGCTAGCGCTCAGGTAGCGGCATTGCCGGATTTGCAAAGGGCGGCGGGGCGTCGTCCGGGTGCCAGAATTTATGTAACGACGGTGCGCGATACGGCAGTTGCTTCAGGTAAAATCGCGTGATGCGAATCCTAATCAGTAACGACGACGGCTACCTCGCCCCCGGCATCAACGCCCTCGCCGACGCACTTGCGGCGGTGGCGGAGATCATCGTTGTCGCGCCCGACAGCAACCGCTCCGGTGCGTCCAACTCGCTTTCGCTCGACCGTCCGCTGTCCGTCACCAAGGCCGCGAACGGTTTCTATTTTGTTAATGGCACACCGACCGACTGCGTGCATATCGCCCTGACCGGCATGCAGGAAGCGCCGCCCGACCTGGTCGTTTCCGGCATCAACAATGGCCAGAACATGGGCGACGACACCCTGTATTCGGGTACCGTCGCCGCCGCCACCGAGGCGTTTTTGTTCGGTATCCCGGCCATCGCGTTTTCCCAGGTGCATTCCGGCTGGGCCCACATCGATGCCGCCGCCCGCGCCGCGCGCGACGTGGTGCTGCGCCGCTTCGAGATGCTGCCCTCGCCGTTCCTGCTGAACGTGAATATCCCGAACCTGCCCTACGAGCAGCTCGGCCCGCTGACGCCGACCCGGCTCGGGCGCCGCCACCAGGCCGAGCCGGTGATCCGCTCGCAAGACCCGCGCGGGCGCGAAATCTTCTGGATCGGCGCGCCCGGCGCCTGCCGCGACGCCGGTGAGGGCACCGATTTCCACGCCACGGCGCAAGGCAAGATCTCGGTGACGCCGCTGCAGGTCGACCTCACCCACCGTCCGCAGCTGGAATTGCTGGCCAATGCCCTGGCGGACGAAGCGGGGAACGGGCCCGGCGAGAGGCGGCCATGACAGACCGCTCCGGCGCCCCGGAAGGCAAACGCTTTCCCCTGCCGCTGTCCTCGGTGACCGGGGGCGCGCGCAAGCCGGGCGCGCCGGCGCCGGTGGCCACGCCCCAGACCGCCACCCAGAACGCCGCGCGCGCACTCGGCGGCGCGGCCCAGCCGCCCAAGGCGCCGCCGCCCGGCCCCAAGTCGCCCGGCTATGCGCCGCAGGCTGCGCCAAGCGCGCCCACGGTCCAGCGCTCGGACTTGATGGCCACCGAAGCGATCCGGCGCGCCATGGTGGCGCGGGTCGCCGCCCAGGGCGTGAAGGACGGCGCCGTGCTGGCGGCGCTGGAGGCGGTGCCGCGCCACCTGTTCATCGAGCCGGCGCTGTCGAGCCAGGCGTACATCGACGCCTCACTGCCGATCGGGCACCATCAAACTATTTCCCAGCCTTATATTGTTGCGCGTATGATCGAGGCTATGCGCGCCGGCAAGCCCGGTTCCGACACTGCGCTTGGCCGCGTGCTCGAGATCGGCACCGGCTGCGGCTACCAGGCCGCGGTGCTGGCGCGGGTAGCAAAAGAAGTGTATTCGATCGAGCGCATCAAGCCGCTGCACGAGCTGGCCAAGGCCAACCTGCGGCCGCTGCGCATATCCAATCTCCGTTTGCACTACGGGGATGGTATGCTTGGGCTCGCGCAGGTCGCACCCTTCGACGGGATCATCCTGGCGGCGGCCGGCCTGGAAGTGCCGCGCGCGCTGCTCGAGCAGCTTGCCATCGGCGCACGCCTGGTGGCCCCGGTCGGGGGCCAGGTCCAGCGCCTCGAGCGGATCACCCGTACCGGCAAGTCCGAATGGACCAGCGAAACGCTAGAATCCTGCCATTTCGTCCCCTTGCGCCCCGGCACCGTTTGAGCGCTGCCAGTCTGTAATAGGTATTAGAAAAGAATGAAACAACGTTCCCGTACTCGTCACCCTGTATTCCTGCTGACTCTCATGCTCGGCCTGCTGGCCGGCTGCAATACCGCTACCCGCCGCGCCCCCGTCGTCGAGCGTCCCCTGTCCCAGAGCCAGCCGCACAGCCGGCCGGCGCCGGCCCCGCGCGCCGAAGAACCGCGCCAGGATGCGCGCGGCTTCTATACCGTGCGCCGCGGCGACACCCTGCTGCGCATCGCCCTCGACAATGGCCAGAGCTACCGCGACCTGGTCGCCTGGAACAACCTGGCCGATCCGGACGACATCAAGGTCGGCCAGGTGCTGCGCGTGAATCCGCCCGGCAGCGAACGCGCGGCCGGCAACGGCACCGTGACCCAGCCGGTGCCGATGCCGCCGGAAAGCCGTCCGCAGCCGCCGCGCAAGACCACGCCGCGCGCCGACAAGAAACCGTACAGCGAAGACAACGTGGCCGAAGCCCAGCGCGGCGACAAGGCGGAAAATGTCGTGAACGCCGGCGCCGGAGCGACCGCGGTAGCGGTGACCGGCTCGCGCGTCGGCGCCACCGTCACCGCCACCGACGACGAGAAGCTGAGCTGGATGTGGCCGTCGGACGGGCGCATCATCGCCACCTTCGACGAAGGCAAGAACAAGGGCATCGACATCGCCGGCCGCGCCGGACAGCACGTGATGGCTGCCGGCGCCGGCAAAGTAATGTACGCTGGCAGTGGCATCCGGGGTTATGGTAACCTCGTCATCGTCAAACACAGCAACAGCTTGCTATCGGCCTACGCCCACAACCGCGCCATCGTCGTCAAGGAAGGCGACAACGTGACCAAGGGCCAGGTGATCGCCGAAATGGGCGATTCCGATGCCGACACCGTCAAGCTGCACTTCGAGATTCGCCAGCAGGGCAAACCGGTCGACCCGTCGAGGTTCCTGCCCAGCCGCTAGAGAGGGCCAATGACGCAGCCGCCGCACTCCCGGGATCAAGACGCATCGGACGATCTACCTGACGAGCTGGAGGGCGACGGCGCGTCTTCCGCGAGCGGCTCCTGCAGGTATCCCGAGGACACGCCGGAAGAGGTGGCCGATGGGGCCGACGGCGCCCCGGCGCTGCCCGGCGCCAGCGCCGAGCCCGACAGCGTCGACGAACTCAAGACGGTGCTGGCCGCCGAGCTCTCCACCGATACCACCCAGCATTACCTGAACCAGATCGGCACGCGCCCGCTGCTGACGGCCGCGCAGGAAGTGCACTTTGCGACCCTGGCCAAGGCCGGCGACTTCCGCGCGCGCCAGACCATGATCGAGCATAACCTGCGGCTGGTGGTCTCGATCGCCAAGCACTACATCAACCGCGGCGTGGTGCTGCTCGACCTGATCGAGGAGGGCAACATCGGCCTGATGCGCGCCATCGACAAGTTCGAGCCCGAGCGCGGTTTCCGTTTCTCCACCTACGCCACCTGGTGGATCCGCCAGAGCATCGAGCGCGCCATCATGAACCAGGCGCGCACCGTGCGCCTGCCGGTGCACATGGTGCGCGAACTGAACGCCGTGCTGCGCGCCAAGTACCACCTGGAGGCCCAGCACCACGACGGCAAGGACGCCAGCATCGAGGACATCGCCAGCCTGCTCGGGCGCCAGCCGGAAGAAGTGCAGGACATCCTGGCCTTGTCCGAGCACGCGGCCTCGCTCGACGCGCCGCTCGACAACGATCCGGGGTCGAGCTTGATGGACATGCTGCCGGGCGAGAGCGACGACAGCCCGGATGCGCGCGCCGAGCAGCACGAGATGACCCTGCTGGTGCGCGACTGGCTGACGCGCCTGCCCGAGAAGCAGCGGGTGGTGGTGATGCGCCGGTTCGGGCTGGACAACGACGATCCGGCCACGCTGGAGACGCTGGCGGAAGAGATGGGCGTGACGCGGGAAAGGGTGCGGCAGATCCAGCAGGAGGCGCTGGTGAAGCTGAAGCGGGCGATGGCGGCACGTGGCGTCGTGCGCGATTCCTTGTTATGATGCGGCGGTTTTGCGCCCGGGCAGTTGAACGTTGATCGACGGCCGCGGGGCAAAATTGGGCCAACGGGTTGCCGTTTGATCCGCCAACAATGTTCATCGTTCCGCGTGGGCACGGAGTGCCCACCGTACGTCCCTCCGTTCGGGTTTTCGTCCATTCATATTCCATGCAAGAAATTTTTATCGATATCAAATCGCTGGACGCGGATGCGCGCGGCGTCGGTCACCTCGAGAACGAGGACGGAACCCAGGGCAAGGTGATCTTCGTCGAGGATGCGCTGCCGGGCGAGCGCGTCAGCTATGAAGTCAAGCGCAAGAAAAAGAACTGGGAAGCGGGCCGCATGGTCACGCTGAAGAAGGCGTCGTCGATGCGGGTCGAACCGCGCTGCGAGCATTTCGGCGTCTGCGGCGGCTGCTCGATGCAGCACCTGGAGCCGGGCGCCCAGGTCGCGATCAAGCAGCGCACCCTGGAAGACAACCTCTGGCACCTGTCCAAGGTGAAAGCCGAGAACATCATGCGCCCGATGTACGGCCCGACCTGGGGCTATCGCTTCCGCGCGCGCCTGTCGGTGCGCCACGTGGCGAAGAAGGGCACGGTGCTGGTCGGCTTCCACGAGCGCGGTTCCGCTTTCGTGGCTGACATCCGCTACTGCCACATCCTGCCGCCGCACCTGGGCGGCATGCTGATGCCGCTGCGCGAGCTGATTGGTTCGCTGTCGATCTACCACAGCGTGCCGCAGATCGAAGTGGCCGTCGGTGAGGAAAACACGGCGCTGGTGCTGCGCATCATGGCGCCGCTCAGCGCCAAGGACGAGGAACTGCTCAAGGCCTTTGCCGACGAATGGGGCATCCAGTGGTGGCTGCAGCCGAAGGGCCCGGATACCGTGTATCCGTTCTACCCGCTCGACCGCGAGCTGTACTACACGCTGCCGGAATTCGGCGTGCGCATGCCGTTCAAGCCGACCGACTTCACCCAGGTGAACCACCAGATCAACCGCGCCCTGGTGCACAAGGCCTTGACGCTGCTGGACGTGCAGCCGCAGGACCGCGTGGCCGATCTGTTCTGCGGCCTGGGCAACTTCACGCTGCCGCTGGCCACCCAGGCGCGTGAAGTGGTCGGCATCGAAGGCAGCACCCTGCTGACCACGCGCGCGCTGGAAAACGCGAAAGCGAATGGCCTGGATGCGAAGACCACCTTCTATACCCGCAACCTGTTCGATGTCACCACCCACGACCTGATGGAGCTCGGCAAATTCGACCGCATGCTGATCGACCCGCCGCGCGACGGCGCGATCGCCCTGGTGACGGCGCTGGCCGAGCTGCGCGAGAGCGGCCGCACCGATTATCTGCCGCAGCGCATCGTGTACGTGTCGTGCAGCCCGTCGACGCTGGCGCGCGACGCCGGCATCCTGGTGCACCGCGCCGGCTACGTGATGCAAAAGGCGGGCGTGGTCAACATGTTCCCGCATACCTCGCACGTCGAGTCGATTGGCGTGTTCGAGTTGGCGTAAGCCGAAGTCCGCGCTGCTGAACGGGTAGGGTGGGCGCTCCGTGCCCACGCGTGACGCTTGCATGACGCTAGCTTTACGCGTGGGCACAGGAGCGCCCACCCTACGTCTCATAGGCTACGGATTTCTTGCGCGCTGCCCGAGTAAGGCAAACAACTGCACCGGATCGGCCGGCTTGAGCAGGTAGGCGTCGAAGGCCGATGCGCCAGCCTGCTCCGCTGCGGGCTGCCCATAGCCGGTCACGGCCAGCAGGGAGGCGCCGGCAGTGCCGGGCAGCGCACGCAGGCGGCGCGCCAGTTCGTGCCCATCCATCCCCGGCAGGCCGATGTCGAGCAGGCAGGCGTCGAAGGCATTTGCCTGCACCCGGCGCAATGCCTCGTGCGGGTCGTGCGCCACGGTGGCGCGGTAGCCGGCCGCGTCCAGCAGCATCGCCATGGTGTTGGCGGCGTCGACGTTATCGTCGACCACCAGCACCTGCAATCCGGCGCCGGCAAGCCTGCCGGCCATGGCGGACGGCGCCAGCTCGGCGTCAACCGGCGCCTCGCTGCGCGGCAGGCGCACCGTGAATCGGCTGCCGCAATCGCGCCCGGCGCTGGCGGCCGTGACGCTGCCGCCATGCAGTTCGACCAGGCTTTTCACCAATGCCAGCCCCAGTCCGAGTCCGCCCTGGGCTCGGTCCGGGGTGCGCTCGGCCTGCGCAAACAGCTCGAACACGGTCGGCAGCAAATCGGGCGCGATGCCGATGCCATTGTCGCTCACGGCAAGCGTCACTCCGTCGGCATCCGCGGCCATCGACAGGCCCAGGCGTCCGCCTTCGGGCGTGTACTTGGCGGCGTTGTTCAGCAAATTGGCCAGCACCTGCACCAGGCGCTTGTGGTCGCCCGCGGCAAAGGCCGGTCCAGGCGCCAGTTGCAGCACCAGTTCGTGGCGGCGCGCCTCGGCCAGCGGGCGCACCTGTTCGACGGCATCGGCCACCACCCGTTTCAGGTCCACCGGCGCGCATTCCAGCACGGCCAGGCCGCGCGTCACCCGCGAGACGTCCAGCAGATCGTCGACCAGCCCGGTCATGTGCGCCACCTGGCGCTTGATGATGCCGCTGGTGCGGGCAACCCGGCCGCTGTCTTCCGGCCCGAGGGTGAGCAGCTGGGCCGCCGCCGCGATCGGCGCCAGCGGGTTGCGCAGCTCGTGCGCCAGCATGGCCAGGAACTCGTCCTTGCGGCGGTCCGCCGCGCGCAGCGCTTCCTCGGCGCGCACCCGTTCGATGGCGCTCCAGGCGCGCTCGGCGACGTCGGCGATCACGCGCAGCTCGTCCTCGCTCCAGGTCCGCGCGTGCACCTGGTTGACGAACAGGCAGGCGGTCAGGGCGCCGTTGCGGCTGAGCGGCACGGCCACGCCCGCATGCACGCTCAGCGCGCGGTAGGCCGGCCAGACATCGGGGCTGCCGGTGCGCGGGTCCTGTTCCAGGTCGTCGGAGACCCAGGTGCCGCCGCGTTCCAGGGTCTCGAAGTTTCCGCTGCCAAAGTGGATGGTGGCGTAGCTGCCTTCCAGCGCATCGACACCATCGACGTAGTTGGCCTGGAACGTGACCTGGCGGCGTTCGGCGTCGTATTCGCCGTAGACCACGCGGCTGGCCTTCAGGAAGCGGCCGAGCAGGGCGGCGGTGTCGCGCAGGATGGCGTCGGCGTTGTCAAGCCGGCGCAGGGCGTCGGCCAGGCCGAGCTGGAATTCGAAGATCGCCAGCAGCGAGGACTGGCGCGCTACCGCCGTGCGCAGCTCGCGTGCGCTGTCGGCGCGTTCGATGGCGCTCCAGACCCGCTCGGCGATGTCGGAGGCGAGCTCGCGTTCTTCCGGAGTCCAGCGGCGCGGGCGGTGGTCCAGCACGTTCAGGCCCCCGAGCAGGCGGCCGTGGCGCGCATGGGGCTGGACCAGCAGCGACACGATGCCGAGCCGCTCGTAGGCGCCGAGGAAGGGCGCAGTGCGCGGATCGGTGCGAACGTCTTCGACCGCCAGGGCGCGGCCGGCACGCAGTTCGGCCATGACCTCGGGGCCGAAGTCGGCGTGAAACGCTTCCCGGCCGACCAGTTCGCCGCTGCCCTGCGGCGTCCAGTGGGCGCGGATGCGGAAGCTTCCGCGCGCCTCGTCATTCACGCCCTGGAAAATGTTCGAGGCGCCCAGGTAGTGCCCGAGCATATCGTTGGCAACCTCGGCGATCTGGTCGGCATCGAGCATGCCGCCCAGGCAGTCGGCCAGCTGCAGCTGCAGGGCCTGGCGCCGCTCGAGGGCGACCCGCGCCGTGGTTTCGTTGATCACGCACAGGGCGCCGCCGATGTCGCCGCGCTCGTCGCGCAGCGGCGAATAGGCGAGGGTGAAGCAGGCCTCGAACGGCGCGCCGGCGCGCGTGATCATGCGCGGCACGTCTTCGCCGTAGGTCGGCAAGCCGGCAATGACCTGCTCGACCAGCGGCTGCACGCCGTTCCACAGCGCCGGCCAGACCGTGCGCAGCGGCGTGCCGAGGGCGGCCGGGTGCTTGTCTTCCAGCAGCTCGATGTAGGCTTCGTTGTACAGCATCACCAACTGCGGTCCCCAGGCGATGAACATCGGGAAGCGCGAATCGAGGATCATGCCGACCGCGCTGCGCAGCACCGGCCCCCAGGCGGCGGGATGCCCGGCCGGGCTGCTCGACCAGTCGCGTGCGGCATAGCCGGCGCGGATGGCGCCGGGACTGGCCAGCAGGTCATAGGGAAGGCGGGCGGCGTCCATGCTAGTTGGTGGAATGGAAAGCCCGATCATACGTGACAACATGGACTAAATGCCTCGGCGCAATTGTTTTTGTACCCTATGGACGAAAAAAAGCCGGCCACGCAGGCCGGCTGTTGTGTTTCGGCGTAAAGGCATCTCGATAAAACCGTCGCGAGCGGCAGCAATGGTGGCCGAGAAGCGGAGCTGTACGGTTGTACAGCGAGCATCGGAGGCCGCCAGTGCAACGCGCAGCAGGTTTTTCGAGATGCCTAAAGATCAGTCGTCACCGCCGACGATACCCAACAAGCGCAGCAGGCTGGCGAAGACGTTATACACGTCGAGGTAGATCGCCAGGGTCGCGCTGATGTAGTTGGTTTCGCCGCCGTTCACGATGCGCTGCACGTCATACAGGATGAAGGCCGAGAAGATCGCGATGGCCAGCACCGAGAACACGATGGTCAGCGCCGGGATCTGCAGGAAGATGTTGGCGAAGCCGGCCAGCAGCAGCACGATCACGCCGGCCATCAGCCAGCTGCCCATGCCCGAAAAGTCGCGCTTGGTGGTGGTGGCGATGCTGGCCATCACGGCCAGTACGCAGGCGGTGCCGCCGAAGGCGGTCATGATCAGGGTGCCGCCGTTGCTGTAGCCCAGGGTGTGGCGCAGCAGCGGGGTCAGCATCAGGCCCATGAAGAAGGTAAAGCCCAGCAGCACGAACACGCCGACCGCGGAATCCTTGGTCTTTTCGATGGCAAACATGAAGCCGAAGGCAACCGCCAGGAAGATGATGAAGCCCATCGCGCCGCCGAGCATCGGCAGCTGCATGGTGACGCCGATGAAGGCGCCGAGCACGGTCGGGATCATCGACAGGGCCAGCAGCCAGAAGGTGTTGCGCAGGACCTTGTTGCGCGTGACCTGGCCAACTGCCACGTCGTACGCGGGTTGCTTTTGCAGGATAGGGTTCATGAGTGTGCCTCCGTTGGTAGGATAATTCGGTGCCAGCATAGCATGCAGTTGTCACGCAGAGTATGGACAGGCCGGCGGTTTAAGTTATTCATAAGTTCCGTGCCGCAAGCTACCGGCCTCGCCGCACCGGGCGTTTTTCCAACGCGCGTCCGCCACTTTGCCCCTCCCCGCCGCATTCTGGGTTATATGGACGCATGTATGGTAAAATCGAAGGTTGATTGAGTTCTCAACTTCTCGATTTAAACCTTTCTTTTTATTGGAGTTTTTACATGGCAATCGAACGCACCCTGTCGATCATCAAACCAGACGCAGTTGCAAAAAACGTGATCGGCCAAATCTACAGCCGCTTCGAAGGCGCTGGCCTGAAGATCGTTGCAGCCCGTATGACCCAGCTGTCGCGCGAGCAGGCTGAAGGCTTCTACGCTGCCCACAAGGAGCGCGGCTTCTTCAACGACCTGGTCACCTTCATGGTCTCGGGTCCAGTCATGATCCAGGTCCTGGAAGGCGAGAACGCCGTCCTGGCGCACCGCGACCTGATGGGCGCGACCGATCCGAAGAAAGCAGAAAAAGGCACCATCCGCGCCGATTTCGCCGATTCGATCGACGCCAACGCCGTCCACGGTTCGGACGCTGTCGAAGCCGCACAAGTTGAAATCGCTTACTTCTTCCCAGAACTGAAGTAATCGGTCTCAGCATTACGCCCCGCTTGCCTGCTGCCTCGGGCCCGGCGAGCGGGGTTCGTTTCATCTTTATCACGTACCCAGAACACCATGACGACTCTCACCAACCTGCTGGACTTCGATCCCGCGCAACTCGTCGCTTATTGCGCTGATTTGGGTGAGAAGCCGTTCCGCGCAAAACAATTGCAACGCTGGATACACCAGTTCGGCGCCAGCAATTTCGACGACATGACGGACCTCGCCAAGTCGCTGCGCGAAAAACTGAAAACCCGCGCCGAGGTGCGTTCGCCGGGCATCATCAGCGACAACACCTCGACCGACGGCACCCGCAAGTGGCTGGTCGACGTCGGCAACGGCAACGCCGTGGAAACCGTGTTCATCCCGGAAGAAAACCGCGGCACGCTGTGCATCTCCACGCAGGCCGGCTGCGCCGTCAACTGCCGCTTCTGCTCGACCGGCAAGCAGGGCTTCAACCGCAACCTGACGGTGGCCGAGATCATCGGCCAGCTGTGGATGGCCGAGTTCGAGCTGCGCCGTACCAAGGGCATCGAGCCCGGCCCGAAAGGCGAACGCCAGATCACCAACGTGGTCATGATGGGCATGGGCGAGCCGCTGCTGAACTACGAGCCGACCGCCACCGCGCTGAAACTCATGCTCGACGATA
>Ga0308160_10003651_pt1 | contig 17173 bp, 12 predicted proteins | sample PhyFR1_FD_201036 | JGI IMG/M metagenome (GOLD analysis project Ga0308160, IMG submission 201036) | Phyllosphere microbial communities from UC Gill Tract Community Farm, Albany, California, United States - DLSLF.R1 | ecosystem: Host-associated > Plants > Phyllosphere > Unclassified | place: USA...
GGATCAGCCGGATAATCCGGAAGTCGTGCAGTTTCAGGCACTCATAAAAAACGGGAAGGCAACTGCAGCACAGGTAAACCAGTTTTTCCAGTCAACCACGGATTATAAAACAGTTACCTTTGTCACTTATATGCTGGCTGTGGTGGCATTGGCCCGAACCCCGCAGACTCAAAAATCACCACCTCAGGATCAGGTGTACAGCCTCAGTACATTAGTCAATTATTTTGGTTTCAGCTGGCCTTCTTCCATTCCGGATGTTACCATCTCTCACTTTAACTGCAACGAAACAGATACTGCAATATTTATCGGAGGCGAATTAAACATTACGGATGTTACCTTCGATTCCGGTGTATTGGGAATCATTCAGTCTTTTATCGGAAATCCGACTATTGATTTCGGAGTTGAATTTGTTTATAACGACGGATTGGCAACCGGTATGACTTGTTTGAAATTCAGTATGGATGAAGTGAAAATTCCGATTGGAGGAGGAAATACTTTTGATATTGACAAGCCTACCATGTTGCTGTCGCTAAATCCGCTTTTCAAGTTTGTAGTTTTTGAAATTAAGGCAACCATTCCGTTTAATCTGTTTGGAAGTCCGGAAATTGATGCAGATATTGCCATGACTATTGATAATATTGAGGCAGAAATCGGGGTAAATCTGAGAGGCAATACCACAAGTTTGCTTACTCCGCCGGGAATTAAAGGATTACATTTCGATTCATTCGGCGTAGGACTCGGTGTAATTTTTGAACCCCCAGGCTTTGCCATCGGACTGGAAGGTACATTCCATATCGGAGACCAGGGGCAGGTACCCTTAACGGATGATAATTTTGCAGTCGTTTGCGAAATGGAAGAAGAAATCCCTAATCCTTTGTATATCGCATTTTATGTACCTAAACTGGATTTTAATGAAATTATAACATTATTCACCAATACATCATACAATATCGATCTTCCGGTTTCCTTCACAGATCTTTCATTCAGATGGGCTGAAAACCCTATGGAACCTGTTGTCCTGCCCGATGGCTCACTTGCGCCGATGGGGTACGGATTCAATGCAGTGATGGATCTGTTCGGGTTACAGTTTTACGGATATCTTCAGATTGACCTTAACACAGGGGTTCATGGTACGATCACTATGGCACCGCTGAATTTCGGAACTATCCTGAGCATTACAGGAGACGGAAAGGGAGCATCAATTAAAGTAGATCAAAACGGCAATCCGATTCCGATTAATGCAGTACCAAAAACAAAACTAGACCAGCAGACTATTAAAAATGCAACAGATAAAACAGTTGTATCTGCGGGCGGACCGGAAATGAGTGTCAGCACATCTTCTTCTCCGTATTTTACACTGGACGCAGCAGCAAGCCTTTTCGGATTGGTGAATGATAAAATAGATGCTGTCATCGCTAATGACGGAATAAGTTTTGAGATGGATTACGGCGCGATACTTGAAACTAAAATGGCCTGCAAACTGGCTGATTATCATAATTTTTCAGGAGCCTTTTCTTACGGATTGGATTTTGATGTTTCATTACCGTCCATTGCAGGTTTCTCTTTAGGATCCATTCATTTGGATGCGGGCTGCGCAGTAAGTGTAGCTCTGAATACCTCGGCTTCTGAAATCTCATTTCAGGTATCAGGAGGATTTAATTTTGAAGGTTTAAATCTGAATTTCGGACCGTTTGAGGCAGACCTTAATATTTCCAGTATTTCGGGATTATTAAGCGCTATTGAAACCTATATTGTTCAAAATGCGTCATCAATCTTCCAGGATATCATCAATGATGCAGAAAAATGGGCCGGATATGTTAAAAATGCTATAGTAAATGGCGTTTCAGATGTTGCCCAGGGATTGAAACAGGCTTACAATAAAACAGCGGCAGAAACAGCGAATATCATGAATTCTGTAGGATACAGTGCCTCTACTATTGCAAGTGACATAGGCAATGCATTCTCCTATTCTGCGACAGAGGTCGCTCAGGCGATGGAAGAAGGATATGGTGCTACCAGCCAGGTAGTAGCGGAGGCATTCCAGGAAATTGGCATTGGAGCACAGGACACGGCACAGGCGCTGAATACGGTTTTTGGACTGGCCCCAGATGCGGTGCGTGATGTTATGCTGGGAGTAGGATATGCAGATGATGCCATAAAATCTGCGTTTGAATCCATTGGAGGAGCTTTTGCTTCTGCAGCATCCAGCATCTGGCATGCCGTTTCACATTGGGATCACTGGTCATAAGATAAACATGCAGAGACTGTCTATACCAGGCAGTCTCTTTTATTCCGTTGAATTATGAAAAACACGTATAAACTGCTCAGAACCTTACATCGCAAAGACATAAAACAACTGATGGAATGGTCAGTACAATTCAGCAGAGATGAGTTTATCCCACGTTATAAACCAACAATATACCTTTATCCGGACCGCCAAAAAGAAACTTTTCGAGAATTGAGTAATTTACTAAGATTTGTTGGTACATCAGAAAATTTAGTAAAAATTCAGGAAGAAAGCATTCTTAAATCAATGTACCAAGGAATTCGAATCCCTGAGTCAGATGATGATTATAAGTGCTTATATATCCATGAAGAAGGTTATTCTTATATTCACTCCTATCGCTGGAAAGACAAAGAAAATTTTGACAGATGTTATTATCGATTTGGCTTAAATGATACTACAAAACAAAATATGAACTTTATACATCCTGAATTGACAGAGTTCTGTGATGTATTGAAAAATGGAAAGGCATACAATCGCTTATTCGGAAACTGGATACAGGAAAATCAAGGGAATATCCGTGAGATTTATCTCTCGTTTCCATCAAAACCGAAATTAAAATGGATGTTGGATAGTTTACAATCAATACTTAAAGATGAAGTCTATAAACAATTACTTCAATTTAAAGATCTACCTATTAAAAATATTGGCTTTGATTCAGTAATGGAAAAAAATCCTAAAGTAACATTGTACTTTTCTATACTTTTATCGGATTATTTTCCTACAAACCACACTCAATTAGTCCAACTGACTCATGACTATAATCTAAACATGAGATAAAATCATTTGTTTTTGTATTGTAAAACTAATGATACTTATTTACAAGCGCTTTTATTTACAGAGCTTTTCCCATGTTTGGCTAGTTACCAATTAAATTGATCGGTTTTCCGGAAATCCGGTAACCTCTTTTATCATTTCGGAGAGGACATTCAAAAGTCATATAAATCGTGACCTATTTTGTTTTTTTGATACTGCGCTAAAACAAAAAAAACGCTGTAAACATTGATGTTTACAGCGTTTTAGCTTATTTTGGTTTCTAACCTGGCGGAGAGTGAGGGATTTTGTACCCATTTCTTATCGCTTTATTGATAAGCGTTTGCTGTAGCATCTTTGTGAATGGCCCTAAATAGGACATTGGCAAAAAAGTGGTAAAATCCTAATTTAAATTTTACGTAGTAAAGCTAAAAATTTCTGCTCAAATCTGCAAGTAAAAAGTCCAAAATTTGAACAAGTTTTTTAGAGTTTAAACCAAGAATTTAGTCCTTCTCTTTGCGCCTTAAATTTCTCAGTTGAAATATTTCTAAAAGAAAACGAAGAAAAAAAATCTAAAAAAAAGAAAAAAAGAAAGCCTTATGAAAATAAGCGTGGCATTCTGTCAAGGTTTTTCGGAAAAAGTTTTTGTGTAGATTTCTATACGGAAAAAGTTTTTCTGAAAATCCGGAGGACTTGACCTTGACAGAATTTAGCTGTTGGATTGGGGAGCGAATTATCTTTGGTTTCTGTTTTTTTTATTTTATCTTCTCTTAAATTATTAAAGATTGAAATTATTTAGCTAGTTGTTTAAGATTGATTATTCATCTTTTTTATTATACAAATTAATGTTTCCTCAAATACCTTACTTTTTAATTTACATTCCCATATTACAATGACATTCCATCCTTGATTTTCTAATTCTTCAATGTTAGTTTTATCTCTTTGAATATTTTTATTAATCTTATTTTCCCAAAATTCTTTTCTGGTTTCGGGTAATTTAGATTTTTTGCAATCTTTATGCCCATGCCAAAAACATCCATTAATAAAAATAATTGTTTTATATTTTGGTAAAACTATATCCGGCCTTCCTGGAAATCTTTTGTCATTCTTCCTAAATCTATAACCTTTTGAGAATAAATACTTACGAACTAAAACCTCGGGTCTAGTATCCTTTCCCGAAATTTTAGACATAATATCTGATCTTTTCTTAGAAGAATAGATGTCAGCCATTGTTAATTATGGAATTAATAGCATCAATTACAATCTGGTTTTTAGTATTTACCCACTTCCGAACAAATACTTTTTGAGTGTTCAAAATATCTTCAGAGGTATTATTTCCAATCATATATTTTGTATATACAGAAAATTTTTCTTTAAAACTAATAGCAGCAGTACATTCTTGTGAATACTGAATAAATTTTAAATTATCCAATACTGATTGAGCCATCATAGTTGAAAACTCATCATCCCAGATTATTTCTTCAGGAGTATTTTTTGGTAGATAGAATACGTTCCTCTTATAATATTCTAAATACTTTTTAAGTAAGTCTATTTGTTGCTGCTCATTACCTGCATTTCCTAAGCTATCTACAGAAAATTTTATCTCTTCATTTGTCTGTTCTCGTATTTTAGATTTTAAAAAAGCAACTGTTAAATCAGATACGGCAAAATTAGTCCAATCGTAATGACTATTATTGGGTTTCTGATCACCATCAAAAAAAATATAATTAGAACTATTATTTTCTCTACAGAACACAGATATAAACTCTTTTTTAATAACAAATATCCTCTACTATAATTTCTTTTTTCCTTGTTAAAGGAAACTCTATATGATAAAATGCTTCCTCAGGGGAGAGGTTTTCTTTTACTAAAAATCTTTTATTATTAGGATTTTGATAAAATACTTTAATAGCTTCTTTAGGTAATCCCTCTACTAATGATGGAGAATGACTTGTCAGAATTATTTGATGTTTCTTAAGTTTTATTTGCTCTAATAAGAAAATTTTTAATCTCTCTTGAGCTCCCGGATGCAATGAAACTTCCGGTTCATCAAGTAAAATAAGAGAATAGCTTTGAGCTTCTAAAATTTTGAGAACTAACTTTACTACGGCAATTTCTCCGCTTCCTGCGAAAGCTTCCGAATATTTTGCATGTCCCGTGTTAAAGATAACGGTATAACCAAAATTTCTAAAAAAAGAATGTTCAATATATTCTCCTGATATATATTCTTTCCCCAATATAAAGGATATCCATTTAAGCTCTTCCAAAGTTAACACCCTTAACGGTTTGTTAATAGCTCCTGCCTTGGTATATACAAATGATTTTCGTCCAGAAATTATATCTTGAAGCTGTTTAGATTTCTTCCGGATAAACTCTTGTTTATTTCTTGTTGAGGTCCTTGAAGTGTTTCCAAAATGAAAAAATTTATCAAAGGCACTCAACTCAGCTCTAAAATCAATATAAACAACATCTTTAGCAATTGGGGTATCTCTTTCTCCATCATCTCTGGATGTCATTCCTGCCCATACTAATGGGCGGCTAGTTTCCCAATAATTAGGGTCGTTATTTCTTCTTATCCTTGCTTTGACTACCTCTTTATAAGAATTATCATCTCCTTTAAACCTGTACCAAAAAGAATGTCTTTTTTTCTGATCATCATAATATTCTACTGGGTCTACACTTGTATCAAACCAAAATTCATAAGGAGTTTTTCTTCGTGGTGCTCCGTATAAAGCGTGTAAACAGGAAGATTTACCACAACCGTTTTGACCAATAAAAACAGTTAGCGGAAATCCAAAATTGATTTTTGTATTTAATTCAAGATTTCGATAAAATGGGAACTGAATAAAATCTATATATTTTTGAACACTTCCAGAATTTTTTATTCTACTTACTGTATTTATTAATTGGTCTAATTCGTACATTCCTTAAATTTTTAATTCCCAGACCATCTTCTAAGCCATTCAGATAAGTCTAATCCAACTCGCGAAAGTTCAAAAGCCAATGAATTACTTACATTCTGAGCAAAGTCATTCTTTAATTCACCTATCCATAACATATCTTTATTATCGCCTCTTTTAAACTTTATTTGGGAATCACTTTCAAATGAGCGAACATTACCATTTCCATGAGTAATAAAATCTACTAATTGGGAATCATAGATTTTATAATTAATTTTGAAAAATTTAAACTCATCAGCAACTTTAAGAACAAAATGAAATTTTTTCTGTGATTCAACAACATTTAATTTCAGTAAAAGGAATGATCTTTTCTTTTGAGTAATTCTGACAGAGTCACATTTAGGTTGAACACAAAGCCAATAACTTTCTTTTCTATCTTCCTTCAAAATCGTCCCTAATGTCATCGTAAAATCAGAAATTAAATACCTTGGTTTTATTGTAGTGAGGATTGAGAATTTTATATCACTCATTTTAGCTTCATCCGCGTTGTTAGCAAAAGTATTTGTAAGACTTTTATGGCAGATTTTTGAAAATAATACATTTTCTTCAAATGGAATTTCTTTTTTATAAAAAGTTTTTTCCACACCATTTAAAACTATTGATTGTAAAGTTTCAATATTAATATTTTCTGGTGGGTTGAGGTTTACAAGCTGTTCTCTATTGTCAACCACAAATGGATAAGTATCAGCCCTGTATTGATACTTTAAAAATAATGGAAGTGCTCGCGTTTTAATAATTGAATTAATCTCACTTTCCTTTATTAAACTTTTAATATCACTACCTATAATTTCTAATAGCTGATCTTCTGCATCATCCGGGTTTGGTAATAATGATCGATGTGTTAAGTATGCTGGATCAAGCTTTCTATTATATGATTCTAATAGGTTATAAGTATTATTCCTAACCTCAGAAATTGCCCTAATTGCCGCCTGTAGTACTAGGGCATTAGTTAATTGTGCAAATTCAGAATTTATTATTTCGGGTAACCTTTCTAAATTAACCTCTTTTCTTTTAACTTCTTCAGAAATATGTTTGCGATCTTCAGGTAACTTAAAATAAATTGATAATCTTATCTTATCGTTATGAAAATATAATTCATCTTCATTTTCTTCGTAATTGATACCTAACTCATCAAGTTTTCGCCTAATAGGAATGACAATTTTTTCTGTATCATATTCTGCTGTAAAAACTATGATTAATTTCGGCGTTTTATGATTCTCCCCTAAAATTTTCTCAATTAATTTTATTGCATAAATACCTCTTGACTCATCAATATCAACATCCTCTTCTAACTCTTCTTCAGATAAGACTTTATTAACCTCTTTTCCCTTTTGTTCTGTTGGTTCCATAATGATTTTCCAATCTAATACAGTAACATCACAATTTTTGGCTAATTTTAAAACCGTATCTTCATCTTCAATTTTATTATATTTAAAAAATGAACATGATTTTCCCTTTTTTGCAAATACTTTGGTGATAATATCTGCATTAATTCTATGGTCAATTCCCTCATTAACGGGATCTTCCGCATCGTTAAAAAAAGGCTGGTCGTCAACAAAACAAATAGTTTTTATGAAATTATCAGCTACGTCAATTGATTCTTCAAAATAATTTTCACTCATTTTCATCGTGGTTAATTGGTGAAATAACAAAGGTTACATTCATCTCTTTTCTCGGCTCTCCTACATAAATAGTGTATCCAGCGGAGCGTAAAACTTCTTTCGAGATATATAAACCCATTCCTCTACCATTATTTTTCTTGGATTGACCAAATTCAAAAATATTTTCATAATCAGCAACAATAATTTCTGGGCCGTTGTTTGAAACATAAAAAATATTTTTGTTCATGTCTGCATGTAATCTTACAATTCTTTCATGATCGTCTGTTGTTTGTTTAAGCCAATGGATTGCATTGTCAACAAGGTTTACAAATACAGGATAGAATTGGGAACGGTATCCCTTGAATTTAATATCGGAAAATGCTTTTGTTCTTCTCAAGTTAATTTTATGTCTATCAATTCTACCTCTAAAAACATCTAAAAGGAATAGGTATATCTCTTCTCCTTTAATATTTTCTTCCTTTCTATACAATCTACGATTAAGAGGTGTTAACAGAGATAAATAGGTGTCTAAATGCTCAAAATTGGTTCTAATGTTTCTATACGTTGAGTCTATTTTGTTGTCGACATCCGCCCATCGTTGTAAATCTCGAATACCATTTCTTAAAGAATTTACAGTACTATTAAATTCATGATGTACAATATTGACAGCTAAACCAAGTTGTGTTAACTCAATATCAGCAAACATTTTCTCTTTGGCTTCTTCTAATTCCTCTTCAATAGCTTCAGTGATTTGAGCGTTTGTGACAATACGTCCAGATTCATCCTTTTCCCAATAAATATTATCTAATTGATGGATAATATTTTCTAAAATAGAATTTGCATAATCTTTCTCCTCAATTATTGGTGTTTCGATTTGTTTTATTTCTTCATATATATCAACATCACTCGTATTGGATAATTTAATATCTGTTAAACCTATTTTTGTCTGTCTTATTTTTTGTTCAAGATCACCCATCAATTCTTGGGTCAATCTCCGTACTTTAAAAGATATTTCCTCGGCAATATTTCTTGCCTCATCGAACCTTTTCTTTGTAGTGTCTTTAGCCTCTTCCGAAATTAAATCAACATGCTTTTCAATTCTCTTTCTCCTGCTTATCTCAATATTGAGTTCGTACTGAAATCTGTTTAATAATTCTTCAATTTTCTTATCAGCATTATTAAAATACTCGTTACTGATCCGACTATATTCTTCTAAATATGATTCCCAATTTCTTCGTTGTTCTCTCGTAAGACTAAAAGCTCTTGGCGACATAACTTTATTTTTAACTCTTAATTCAGTTAATTTTTTTCTACCTTCAAACTCATAATCAATAAGTTTTTGACTTGCTTCATCAGGATCAGCTATATAAGCTACAGATCCCATATTCTTTTCTGTAGAATTTAAAATTTCATTGATATTATTTTGTAAATCGCCGGATTGCACACTTTCAAAAAAAGTATTTATTTCTTCTAAAAACTTATCTTTTCTTTCTTTTGCTCTTTTTTCTCTTTGCTCTTTGGCTTTGTACATTTTTTCTCTTTCTTTTCTTATTGTCAAGAAAGTTGATGTAAAGTCTCCACTGCCTTTTTCCCTGAAAAAGTCATTAGCAAGTTGTACAAAAAAATTTTTTAAGATATCTCTTAATTGTCGGTAAGCTTTGTTTTCTATAAATCCTTCACGCCCGGCTTTTTCTATAAGCTCTGGATTCTCTGCTTTAGAGATATCTACAATGCCTATCATTCTTCTGTAGGAAAAGAAATAATAACTTGCACTCTTCGATCTGTTTTTTTCAATATCTAAAAAGTCAAAATTATTATCTCCATAAGGTAATATTCTTATTCCATCTCTATAGATATATAAGCCTCCATAACGGTCTAATTTACTCCTGATTGGACTATATAATCCCTGTTCTAATAATGACTGCTTCATATCGCCCTGTAGATATGCCGTTTCAATCGAAAATTTTCCGCAAGAAGTTTTTCTAAAATTATTTCCCGACCATATTATTTTATGATTATCAAAATCATTATCATAAACCTTTACATCCCCAACAAATTGACCAAATTCATCAAATTCACCTTTAAAATGATGATCCATAATTTTAAATTCAGCGGGACTAATAAATGATTCCTCACCAATAAGGTCATAGTAAATTCCATCATCTCCTCTATAATCTCTGAAAGCTGTTTCGATATTAGGTTTTGGATGATCTGGTGTTATTGTATTTGTAAAACCAATAAGCATCTTCTCTAAACTTGAAGCTTCATCTCTTACATCTTTATCACCATCGATATTTGCATTTAAGTTCTCATCACATGGCGAAATATAAAAATGTGTTCCTGATTTTTCAGTTAATGAGAGATCATTCGGCAACCAGTCCATTAATTCAAAAGGATCGCAATTAAAAGAATCTATTTCATTTTTTAGTTTGATAAAATCTTTATGTTCAATATCATCATTGTCAGCGATTTTTTTTAAATGTTCAGTCATTGACAATTTCATACTTTCAAGTTCTTCAACTGTTAAAAAATCATTTTCAGGTTCAATAACAGGAATAAAAACTTGATCTAAGTTAATTCCAGGGCATTCAAATATACCCCAATTTATAAAGGCAGCCATTAAAGGCATAAGTTTTCCTTCTCTCTCTGCTCTTGATAGTATTAAAACTTGTTTTCCTATTGATGCAATCGCCAATCGACCTATACCTTTCTCACCCATTATGGGTCTCAGAGGTTTGTTTAAAGCAATGGGTGGTGGTGGTGTTTTATGATTAGCGAATTTACTTTCTGTGGCTAAAACCAACCACCTTTTTTCAAAATCATCTTTAGTCATACCAAGACCATCATCTCTCAATATAAAAAGTTGTTCTTTTCTGAAATAGTCAACTTCTACATGATCCGCATAAGCATCATGAGCATTTTTGAAAAGTTCGTTAATTGCTGTGGGGATTCCTGCAATTTGCTGCCTTCCAAGTAAATCTATTGCTCTCGCTCTTGTTTTGAATTGCGCCATAATTTCCAATGTTCAAAAATTGTTTCCCCTATAGCTTTAGCTAATTTGGGAGGAACTGCATTACCGATCATTGTCGCTACAGAACCTTTATTTGAAGAGTAAAAGTTGTAATCTAAAGGAAATGATTGCAATGTTGCACCTTCCCGTAAGGAAATAGCTCTATCTTGTTCCGGATGTGAATAACGCCCTGTACTCGTATATATGAATCTTGTTGTGATAGTTGGAGAAGGTCTATCCCAATACATTCTTCCATAAACATCATGATGTCCATCGTGATCTTTATAGCACTCTAATTGTAAATCTTTATCATTTTCCCAGTTTTTTCTGGAACCGCCATCTTTTGGTGTATGTTTTAATCTTCGCAGATTTAAGTCGCTAACCTTTGAAACTGTGTGCATGTATATCGAATTATCAATAAAGCCTGCTTCAACTTTTGGAAAAAGTTTTTCATTACCGATAGCTTTTTTTACTGTTAATATATTTTCCTTTTTTTTATCTTGTAAAGGTAGCTTAATCTCAGGGTTAAGTCTTGATGCTATTAACACAAAACGTCTTCTATTCTGAGGAACATTAAAATATTTTGCATTAATAACTTTTTGATCAAAAACATACCCTTCCTTTTTTAAACTTTTTTTAAAATTATGTATTGGACTTCCTACCTTTGTTTCCAAACCAGGAACATTTTCTATAAAAACGAAACCGGGTCGAAAATGAAGAACAAATTCTTTAAAATCCTCAAGTAACAATCTGCTCTTTTGAGATTTTGTTTTATCAGATTTTAAATTAGAATAATACTGACATGGACTACAGCCTACAAAGATTAGATTGTCATCATTTTTTTTTACTTCAACATATTTATTCAAATCCTCGGGAGCTAAATTTGAAACATCTTCATTAATGAAAATTGCATCATTATTTTTAACATAAGTGGCTTTAAATTTTGCATCAATATCCACTCCTGCCAAAACTTTTATTCCGACTTCTCTAAAACCACAAGTCACTCCTCCTGCACCGCAAAAAAAATCTATAGCCTTTAATTCATTTGTTTCTTCCATAAATAGAAAATTCGTAATATACAAAAATATATAAAATAATATTTTTTTATATTGTTTTGTAAAAAAATATCATGAAACTTTTTATTAGAACCGTTTTAGTTTATAAATTATGAGTAAAAATGGAACTCAGCATAGATTTAAATTAATATTTTCTAAATAAGAAATCCCAAACGCTGATTGGGATTTCTTATTTAGAAAAGCTAATAAATTTATTTTTTATTTCTCTTCCCACCAACCTTCAACTTCCCACCAAAATCCACCATCACCACCTGGCTTCCCTTAAACGGATTATAAGACGGCTGATAATCAATATAGCCCGAAGAATGCAGATTCTTCAGGCATTTATGATAGGTGGCTTTTGAACGGATTTTACTGATGCGCATCACTTCATCGCGGGAAATACTGACCGGATTTCGGAAACGGCTGAAATTCCAGAACTGGAATAAGGCTAAATAGAGACTGATGTGTGACGGGTTGAGCGTATGATCCTGAGCCACCTTTTCATAGAAAGCTGTTAGGTGTTTGATATAATTCATAATTTGGTTTCGCTGTTGTGAAATATCATTGTTTCTTCTTCAGCATTTCTTCGATGTCTTTGTAATTGTAATATAGTGTTCCGCCGACACGGGTATAAGATAAGCTTCCATTGGTGCGAAGGTTTTGCAACGTTCCGGAGGAGATTTTCAGAAGTGCTTTAACCTCTGACGAACGAAGCCATAATTTCTGCTGGGCAATCTTTATTTGAAATAGGTTTTGTAGGTCTTCCAGCAATTCGGTTTTAAATTCCTGTAGGTCTTCTTTGGTGATGAGGTTGACGATCATAGCTATTCATTTTTGTTTTTGACTAAATTTTCTTCTGCAAATTTGGAACATCAAAAGCTTGAAAACAATAGTGATAAAGGGACTTGGACTATAAAAGAATAATCTGGATTCCTTTGTAATCTTTGGAGATTAAAAAAGAATAATTTAGAATATTATACCTGACTTTAGAAAAAAGACGAGTTCCGAAGTCTTTTCCCCTTTTTGCAAAAAAAGCAAGAGAGTCTTTAGTAGTACAAAATGCAAATTTTGTATATACAAAGACACATCTTGCAAAGTAATACTGCTAATTTTTTCAGAGCTCTGAAAAAAAATTTTATTTTATTGATTATTAATTAGTTACAATAATTGCTATTGAAAAGAAAAGGAAGCGGAACGGTAATGAGTTCAAGGTTGCTCAATTTTTGAGCAGCATTGACAATACTCTGCTCAATTTTTACGCAGGTTGCGAAAGAAGCTGTTTAATTTTTGAGCCAGGTCGGCGTTTTCCTGTAACATTTTTGAACTGGTTTTCGAAAAAGTGGCGCAATTTTTAAGCAGGGGTATGCGCTACTATACTTTCTCGGATACAATTCAGAAATATGGTTGCTCAAATTTTGAGCACGCATTTAAAGATCCTGCTCAATTTTTACGCAGGATTGGTGTTAGGTTGATTAGTTTTTGAGCAGGTTTTAAAATAACCTGTACACTTTTTACGCAGGTTTCCAGTTGACCTGTATTTAAATTACGCAGGTTAATGATAGATGATCCATCAATCTCTTATACGAAGATTGATTATATTTGAATTACTTTGAAATTTTCAAGTAGAATAACTTTCAGCAAAAGAAGCCAATGAATTACCAGATATTTGAACCGGATCAGAACTTGACAGCATTTATCAAATGTTATTGGACATTGGAAAGCCCGAAAGAAGAAATGCCTGAAAAGCAAATCGTTGTTCCTGACGGATGTATGGAGATGATCTTTCATTATGGTGATCTATACAAACAATACTTGGATAATGGAAACAGCATTATCCAGCCCAGATGTTTTGTCATCGGACAACTAACACGACCACTTGAGATCGAACCGACGGGCGAGACCGGAATTTTCTCCGTTCGTTTTCATCCGGAAGGATTTTTACCTTTTAACTCCATTCCGATAAAAGCGATGGAAAATACCGCTGTTTCATTGGAAAAGCTGTTTGGAAAGGATGGACAGGAAATTGAGCAGCAGATCATAAATGCCAATTCCACTTCGGACAGAATAAAGCTTATTGAAATATTTTTACTTAATCGGCTGACCGATATCGAAACCATTGACCGCATTGTCAAATCAACGGTTGAAACGATTATAACAGCCAACGGAAAACTCCCGGTTGACGAATTATCTAAACATACCAAAGTCAATCGAAGACAATTATTACGCAAATTTTCTTCAGCCATTGGTCTAAGTCCGAAACAACTATCCAGGACGATTCGATTGCAGGCTGCCCTCAAAATGTTGCTAAACGATCAGTTTTCCAACCTCTCAGAACTGGCGTACGAAAACGAGTATTACGACCAGGCTCACTTTATCAAAGAGTTTAAAGAATTTACCGGATCTACGCCAAAAGAATTTTATGGCACTCACTTAAAGATGTCCTCGCTTTTTTACGGAACGGATTAGACTTGTCCCATTTTTACAATTTTAGTTTTCAAAAACATTGCAACTTTGCCAAATGACAATTCATTCAATGAACTAAAAACTATGAAAACAGGAGCAAAATTTTTTATTACAGTAGTAAGTTTGATTATTCTTAATGCCTGGACAATAAAAAGTACAAACGACATTCAAAAAGCTGAATGGCTCATCGGGACCTGGGAAAATAAAACCCAGAAAGGCAGCATCTATGAAACCTGGACCAAAACTGGCAATAATGAATTTTCGGGGAAAAGTTATAGTATAAAAGACAAAGACACGATCGTTTTTGAAAATATCCGGCTCGTGCAGGAAAATAGAAAGTTGTTTTACATTCCGACTGTTAAAAATCAAAATGATGGTCAGCCTGTTCGTTTTGCTGCCAAAACCATTTCTGAAAATCAATTGGTCTTTGAAAATCCACAGCACGACTTTCCGCAGATCATCACTTACACAAAAATCAATTCCGATTCATTGATCGCCGAAATTTCAGGAACAATGAAAGGACAGAAACGTAAACAGACCTTTCCAATGAAAAGAGTTAAAAAGTAAGAGCGTAAATAAGCTTCGGTTGATTCGATAACTTCAACTATATAACTGAAAAAATCTAGAGATTGCCTCCTCCTCGATCTGCAGGGATATCAAGATCTTCTAAAGAACTTTTACCGCCCGGAGTATCCGATTTTTTGATGACACTGATCTCTCCATTGAGCTCGATGACAATTGCCAAGACATCATCTAACTTTTCAATTCCGTCCTGACGCACTACAGCATTGATTTCATCAACCGTTATGGCCTCGGCTCTCATATTGTCTTTGAGGTATTTGCCTTTATAAAACAGTAAGCGTGGAGAGGAATTGATCAGGTGCTCCATCTTATCGGACGTACTAGCCAATTTTGCGAACAGGTATTGTAAAGCTATTATCAGAAATAAGACCATTACACCTTCTGCTAAAGGAACCATCGCAAGCATCATATAGGCCAATGTGGAACCCAGAGCGACCGTTACCACAAAATCAAAAGCGTTGAACTTGGCCAAGGTTCTTTTTCCTGAGATCCTGATGAAAAGGAATAGAATGACAAAAGAGGCAATGGTCATCAATGCGACCTGACCAAGTTTTTCCCAATTTTCAAACAACAAATCTTTCATTTACTATTTTTATCAGTAGTGTTGATAAAATGATGCCAGAAAATGACCTGTAATGAAAATGATCTTTACACAATGTTTTATGGTGCAATTTCTTCCGTCAAAGTTGTTTTTCCGACTATATGTGAATCTGTAAAAGCTATTCGTATTATAATATACCGCTTTTCTTAATTTAATGTTAGACACAATGTGTTAAACTTAATATAAACTCAATATATTTTTAATAAAGGCTATTTTTCATATATACATTTCAGTCAAAAGTTGCACAACCGAACTTATCTTATATTATTGTTTTCAAAATTATTTATTCTAATGATTTTTAAACAATCTTCACTTAGTTTTACACTGCCTCCACAGTCATTTAATGGCAAAGGAACATTGATATTCCAGATAGCTATTCTGTGAAAATTTAGAAGTTCAATTATTCTGGTTCTATTTTGAATTCTCATATTTAAAAACTTTTTCATAAAGTCACAATTAGTAATTAATAATATCCCTATTTGGTAATTTAAACAGTCTTCTCCAGGGCGAGTATATATTTCTAATTTCTCCAAATCATTAATCACCTCATAACCAGTCACTTTTGGATTTGATTTAATTTCAATAGCAATTATATTATTATCAGTTGTAGTATGATGATGGACGACTAAATCAGGAATCAAGGTATTATCAAGTTGATAGCTTGGTAAAAAGGTTAATCCTTTTCTCAATTCTCCATTTATATACCAATTGTGTCCGGCATAAACTAATCTAAGTTGATGATATAATTCAAATGCAAAAGCTCTTTCATTTAAATGAATCTGACCTTGGATTGCTGGAATCTTAAAATATTCAGGAGCTACATTAAGTAATGCTGTTTTAAACTTAGTCAAATGTTCATCTTTAAAACTTTTTGCCATCTTTTTGTAATATAAAATTCAAATTTATGCATTGCATCAAAATATATAGGTATTTCAGCAATTCAATCTTCCTCAATCTCCTTCAATCTCTTATTTATAAATTCTATGGGTCTCATCCCATTGATTTCGAGAAAATGGGATGAGAACAACTGTCGGCTGGACATTCCACATTCTTTGGCTAAATCTTCCACTTTGTATAGCAGAAACTTTTTGTTTTCCATAAGAAGATTGGTAATGTAACCGATTCTTAAAGTCTTCAGATACTGCGTGAAAGACATTTTCAAATGCTCATTCAGCACATAAGACAATTGGGAATGGTTTCTGCCAAACATTTTGGCAACCTTTGGTAAAGTCAGATTTTTTGCAAGAAACTGCTTCTGCTCTTCAAACTTTTTAAGTTTTGCTTTGATATCTTCGATAACTTCCGGACTGAAAGGCTCTTTTTTACTGGAAGGAATGGGAACTGTCTCAACTAAACCTTCCTGATTTCTCATTCTTTCCAGTAATTCATAATACTTAATATCAATTCTTTTCTTTTTCATCCGCCGGCGATAATCCAGCAGAGTAAGCAACATAATAATGATCGTTACAACCGCAGCAATAGTCAATAGGTTAATATTATGATTTTTCTTTTTCAACAATTGTTTATCCTGTAATAATGGAATCCTGTCATATTCGTGATAGATTTTTGATGCCATCACTGGAAAATCAGCAATGAGAACTGAATCCATTTTCAACAGCTGGTCGATGTAATATATTTGCCCATCAACGTTACCATTTTGCTTTGCATCATCAAGAAGATACTGATAATTCGAGCGGATCTCCGGACTTATGAAATGGAATTTATGAATCATAGAATCTACTTTATTCAGGTAACGCAAAGATTCCGTCCTGTTTCCTTGGAGCCAATATGTTTTTCCTAAATAATAGTAAACCATTGTCAACGAACCGTAATCCTGATTATTAAGCAAAATATCACGAGA
>Ga0308160_10003652_pt1 | contig 17161 bp, 14 predicted proteins | sample PhyFR1_FD_201036 | JGI IMG/M metagenome (GOLD analysis project Ga0308160, IMG submission 201036) | Phyllosphere microbial communities from UC Gill Tract Community Farm, Albany, California, United States - DLSLF.R1 | ecosystem: Host-associated > Plants > Phyllosphere > Unclassified | place: USA...
GTCCGTACTCCTGCCCGTCGAGCATGAAGCTGAGGTAATCCCGGGGTGCGCCAGACCGTGGCGCGCGCGATGTGGTGTGCATGGTGGATCCTTCGTCAGTCCGACCACCATCGTATGCCTGCCTCCCGGCCTGATGTTGACTACCATCAATTCAGACTGGCCGCTCCCCGGGCGTGGAGGATCACCCCATCGAGGTCGGGGATGCGGAATCCCAGGCCCAGGCGCCCTCGCGGCCGGCATGCAGCAACTCGGTGCCGATGGCGTCGCGCAGGCGCAGCCGGATGTCGCGCGGCCCCTGGTCCCAGACGCAGCCAAGATCCGGCTCGTACGGCAACGCGCGGACCTGGACCTCACCGGCGATGGTCTCCAGTGCGATCTGTGCCGCGCCGACGCGGTCATAGCGCTGCGCTTCCAGGCGGCCCAGCACCGCCATCCCCGAGTGCCGTTCGTCGTCGAGCTTTTTCGCTTCGTCCGACAGGCGGCCGAGCTCCTTGAGCGCCGGCCCCGCGGTTTCGGTCATGCGCTGGAATTGCGGTACCTGCTCGGGTTTGAGCACCAGGTCGCCACTGTGGATACGCGGCGCGATCTTCAGGTAGGTGCTCAGGTGCGGCTGGGCCGTGAGCGTCTCGATCGATGCGCGGTGGCGCGCCGCGAGCTGGCCGAACTGGCCGATGCGCTCGCGCACCTGGGCCATCGCATCGTCGATGCGCGCGCAATCGGGCCGCAGCAGATACACCAGCATCTCGCCCTGCTTCCAGGGCGCGGCGCGGCCGATCCTGACGCGCCGGCCGGCAATCGCGCTGCCCTCGGCGTGCGTGACCTCGACGTCGTCGCCCATGATCTCGCAGTTGATCGCGGTATCGACCCGGATGCGGGCACCGGAAATCACGCAGTTCTCGGCCCGCCCCAGCACCACATCGCCCCGGGCCGCCTGGATCGTAGCGCTGGAGGCCACGCCCAGCACGCGCACACCGCCGTTCATATTGCGCGCGCTGCCGCCAACCAGGTTGCGCTCCAGGCGGATGGCGCCGCCGCGCGAGAGCACGTGGCCGTACACGTTCGCATGCACGGTGATGCTGTCGCCTTCGATCGTGCGCTGTTCCTGGACTTCACCGAATTCTTCATAGTCGCCGCTCAGGTTCAGGTTACCCGTGGTCCTGGCGCTGACGCCGTCGCGACTGACGATCTTGTCGGAGATCGCGATGCGGCTGCTGTCCGGATCGACATTCAGAAAGCCGTCGCGGCGTGCGATCAAAAATTCACCGGCGGGCACGATGTCGATGCCGGTGCCTTCGCCGGCGTATGCGGCCAGGTCGAGGTCGTTGCCGATCTGGGCCAGGAGCAGGATGCCGGTCAGCTCGAAACCGGGACTGCCCGCCGTGCGTGGCACCTTGCGCAGCAGGCGCGTCCCCATGCGCACTTGCGGGAAGCGGTTCTGGAAGCTCATGAGGTCGAGCTTGCCGTTGGCCAGCTGGAGCGGCGCATTGCTGCGGTGCAGTTCGCTCGTGACTTCTTCGACGCGCGCGGCGTCGCCGTCGACGGGCGCGAGGCGGCGCGCCACCACGCAGCGCCCGGCTGCGCCCTTGCCGATGGCCTCGGCGATGGCGGCGACATCGGCGCCGAAGCGGATCCCCTTGATCCACAGGTCGGCGACGAATTCGTCGGCATCCAGCGCGGCTGGCCGCTCGCCGCCGTCGGGATCCGGTTCGAGCACCGGCTCGAAGTAGTATTCGGCCTGGCCGTCCGTGATTTTGGCTGACCGGTACAGCGCCTGACGGGCCGGCGTGAACGGCAGGATATGATTGGCGATGCACACCTGCACACTGCCAGTAGCATCGCGTGGCAACGCCGGGCCATGGTCATACAGGGCCTTGATGAGTACCGGGTAATCGAGCCCCGCCAGATAGTGGCCGGCGCGCAGCAGGTTGTCGAGCGCTGCCGCGAGTGTCGTGCCGGGCGCTTCCGGGTCGGCATACACGCCGTCTTCACGCTGGATAATGCAATGCTCGGGTCCGTCAAAAGCAAAGCGTGCTGCAGAAGACAAGGCGACGTTGGACACGTGTGCGCTCCAGGTGACGGATATTGTTAGCAAAAAACCTTACCAACAGTAAGGCGCCCGCCAACATAGCATGTTGCGCTAATTAAATAAACATATAGCAATAATATTTGCGAAAAAGAAAATGGACACGGCTGGACGCGGCAATGTCAACCGACGCCAGCCCTACGCGTTGAGACTGATCAAACGCCAGACGCAACAACGGCGCCAGAGGCGCCGTTGTTCTTGCTGACGTAACCGCGTATCAGCGGCGGCGCGAGCTGGGATACAGATCCGCGCCTTCCTTGATCTGGCGACGCAGATCGCGCCGCTCGTCCGGCGACAGGCGCCCGCGCGGCCGCTCTTCGCGCACCGCGTCCTGCTGGACCTCGGCGTTGCGGCGGCCCTGCTCGCGCACTTCAAATGCGCGCGCGTCACGCTGCGCCTGCATCTCGTAACGCTCGCGCGCCTGGGCGTCATCGCTGCGGCGATTGCGGTCCTGATCCTGGGCCAATGCACCGGCGCCGGTTGCCGCAAGGGCGCAGGCGAAAACACCAAGGCGCACAAGCCGTGCCAACCGGCCGCAAGCGGTACCGGGTGCTGCTGGATTGTCGTTGAGCGCGTGGTTCATGGTGTTCCTCTTCCGTGATGCCTGATAAACGGATAAGCTGTGTTGATCACTTGACGCCAGTGTAGGTTGATAGCGAAGGCGGGGTAAGACTAATTGGGTAAAGTTTGTAACACATTGTAATGGCTGAGCTGAGTCGTGCCTGCGGCGCAGCCATAAGAAGTTACCATAGCGACATTCATCTGACAATTCTGGACAGTTCCATGACTTCAACGACTCCGAACATTAACGTGGGTACCGGCACGCAGGGCGGCCACTCCGCCAAGATCATGGTCGTGGACGACGACGTGCGCCTGCGCGATCTGCTGCGCCGTTATCTGACCGAACAGGGTTTCCAGGTCGTGACCGCCGAGAGCGCGCCCGCCATGAACAAGCTGTGGCTGCGCGAGCGCTATGACCTGCTCGTGCTCGACCTGATGCTGCCCGGCGAAGACGGCCTGTCGATCTGCCGCCGCCTGCGCGGCGCCGGCGACCAGACCCCGATCATCATGCTGACCGCCAAGGGCGAAGACGTCGACCGCATCGTCGGCCTCGAGATGGGCGCCGACGACTACCTGCCCAAGCCGTTCAACCCGCGCGAACTGGTGGCCCGTATCGGCGCGGTTTTGCGCCGCAAAGGCCCCGATGAAATCCCGGGTGCGCCATCGGAAACCCCGCAAACCTTCGAATTCGGCGACTTCATCCTTGATCTCGGCACGCGCACGCTGAAGAAAAATGGCGAGACCGTCCCGTTGACCACCGGCGAATTCTCGGTGCTCAAGGTGTTTGCACGGCACGCGCGCCAGCCGCTGTCGCGCGAAAAGCTGATGGAGCTCGCCCGTGGCCGCGAATACGAAGTGTTCGACCGCTCGCTCGACGTCCAGATCTCGCGCCTGCGCAAGCTGATCGAACCCGATCCGTCCAGCCCGCTGTACATCCAGACCGTCTGGGGCCTGGGCTATGTGTTCATCCCTGAGGGTCAGCCGCGCTAGTGAAGCCTCCTGCATTTACGTCGCTCGCGGCGGCGCATCGCGTCGTGCGCTTTGCCTGGTTCAAGAGCGGCCTGTTCTGGCGCACGTTCTTCCTGATGTCGGTGCTCACCGCCGTCTCGATGGGTGCCTGGATCGGCATGATCAACGTCTACCAGCGCGGGCCGCAAGTGCAGCAGACGGCCGAAACGGTCGTGTCCGTCGTCACCATCACCAAGGCTGCGCTGACGCACTCGGCGCCCGACCTGCGGCTCGAACTGCTGCTCGAACTGGCCTCGAACGAAGGCATCCGCATCTTCACGCTCGAAGACACGGACATCATCGACCCGCCGCCGCACAATCCCCTGATGCCCGAGATCGCCGCCATCGTGCGCGAGCGGCTCGGCGCCGACACCCGCTTTTCCAGTGGCGTGAACGGTGTGCCCGGCTTTTATATCAGCTTCGATATCGAGGACGACAAATACTGGCTGATGCTCGAGCGCGAGCGCCTGGCAGGCCTGACGCGCGTCCAGTGGCTCGGCTGGGCGGTGGTGGTCGGCCTGCTGTCGGTACTGGGTGCAGCGCTGATCTCGAGCCTCGTCAATCGGCCGCTGGCGCGCCTGACGTCCGCTGCGCGCGCCATCGCCAAGGGTGAGCGCCCGGCGCGGCTGCCCGAGAAAGGCTCGCAAGAGATCATCGAAGCCAATCGCAGTTTCAACCAGATGGTCGAAGACCTGGCCCAGGTCGAGAAGGACCGCGCGGTGATCCTGGCCGGCATCTCGCACGACTTGCGCACGCCGCTCGCGCGCATGGGTCTCGAGGTCGAGATGGCCAACCTGTCGCAGGAAGCGCGCGACGGCATGCAGTCGGACATCGCGCAGATGGACGCCATCATCGGCCAGTTCCTCGACTACGCCAAGCCGACTGAAGCGGCCACGTTCGTGCCGGTGGATCTGTCCGAGCTGCTGGCGGACATCGGCCACCACGCGGGCCGCATCCCGAGCCTGCGCATCAGGACCGACTTGGTGCCGGACGTGCACGTGCAGGGCAACGCGACCGACCTGCGGCGCGTAATCAACAACATCATCGAGAACGCCCGCCGTTACGGCGTCACGCCGGGACAGGATTACACCGAGATCGATATCGTGCTGCGCGTGAAAGCAACGGGCCACGGCCGGCGCGCAGTGATCGAGATCGGCGACCATGGCGTCGGCGTGCCGCCGGACCAGATCGCGCAGCTGATGAAGCCCTTCACGCGGCTGGACAGCGCGCGGGGCCAGGCCAATGGCGCCGGGCTGGGCCTGGCCATCGTCGAGCGGGTGCTCACGCGCCACAATGCAGGGCTCGAAGTGAGCAACCGCGACGGTGGCGGGTTCCTGCTACAGGTCGCGTTACCGCTGGCGGCCTGAGCGTTTAGGACGTCAAGCCCCGATCAGGCTCGCGAAGCGGGCCAGATCGATATTCCCGCCGCTGACCAGCACGCCAATCCGCTTGCCCCGCAAGCTATCCTTCATCTTGCGCGCCGCCGCAAAACCCAGGCACCCCGTCGGCTCGACGACGATCTTCATGCGCTCGGCAAAGAACCGCATGCACGCCACCAGTTCGTCGTCACTGACGGTCAGGATGTCGTCGACGTCGCGCTGGATGATCGGGAACGTCAGCTGCCCCAGGTGCTGCGTCTGCGCGCCATCGGCGATCGTGCGCGGCGTATCGATGTGCACGATCTGCCCGGTGCGAAACGACTGCTGGCCATCGTTGCCCGCTTCGGGCTCGACGCCATACAGCAGGCACCCTGGCGACAGGGCGCGCGTGGCCAATGCGGAGCCCGACAGCAGACCGCCGCCGCCCAGGCACACGAAGAACGCGTCGAGCGGGCCAACCTCGTCGAACAGTTCCTTGGCTGCGGTGCCCTGCCCTGCAATCACGTCCGCATGGTCGTAGGGCGGGATCAGCGTCAGGCCGTCGCGCTCGGCCAGCGCGCGGCCGATCTGCTCGCGGTCCTCGGTATACCGATCATAGGTAACGACGGTGGCGCCGTAGCCGCGCGTGGCGGCGACTTTTGCGGCCGGCGCGTCCTCGGGCATGATGATCGTGGCCGGGATCTCCAGAAGCCGCGCCGACAGCGCGATCGCCTGTGCGTGATTGCCCGACGAGAACGCCACGACGCCGGCGCGCCGCTGCGCCGGGCTGAATTTGGCCAGCGCGTTGTAGCCGCCCCGGAACTTGAAGGCGCCCATGCGCTGCATGTTTTCGCACTTGAAGAACACCTCGGCGCCGAACTCCTCGTTGACGGTGCGCGACGTCAGCACCGGCGTGCGGTGCGCGGCGCCGGCAATGCGTTCGGCGGCCTGGACGACGTCGTCATACGTGGGAAGCTGGAGCATGGTCATGCGGGTGGTCCTTTCAGGGGCATGGGTAACGAAGACGATGGCGCAGTCTATCGGCCACCCGGACGAACGTCAAACGCGCCGGCAAGGTGGCTGAACAATCGTATGCAGACGTTGCCAATCAGATAGTTTTACGATGGGATTGTTGGTAAAGTAACCGATCGTCCCAGGAGACGCCACGTTGCACACACCGAGGAAGCATATGTATCCGTTGCATTTTGCCGTCACCAGTTTGTTCGCTTTGCTGCTGCTGGGGCAAGCTGCCCACGCCGCGCCCGTCATCACGAAACAAGCGCTGCAACAGGATATCGATCTCGTGCTCAGGACCGTGCGCGACCAGCATCCGGACCTGGGGTTGTCGACGAGCGATGCAGCCGTGACCGCTGCGCTGGAAGCGATCGGGCGCGACCTGCCGGCCTCGATGACGCGCGACGAAGCATGGCGCCAGTTGGCCCGCATCAATCCGTTGCTGGCCGACGGCCATCTTGCGATCGCGCTGGCCGACTGGCGCACCGATACCGCAGCGCACCATGCTGCCGGCGGGGTCCTGTTCCCGTTCGATATGGCGTTCGATCCGCAGGGCCGGCTCGTCATCGATGCCGCACTGGGAGGCGCAGCGTCACCCCTGGCGGGCGCGCGCATTGTCGCCATCGACGGCGTGCCGGTCGACACGCTCGTGGCCAGCCTGGCCTCCCGCGTCCACGGCGATACGCCCGCGATGCGCATGGCCCTGCTGGCGCAGCGCTGGTGGCTGTATCACTGGAAAACGCTCGGCGCTGCGCAGCAGTACCAGCTCGTCATCGAACGTGATGGCCAGCGCAGCGAGGTTGCTGTCCCCGGCAGCACGGACCAGCCGCGCATGCTGCAGGACGAGGTGGACATCGCGCGCCTGTACCGGCTCGACACCATGCCCGGCTGTTCGGCTGTCCTGACCATCAATTCGTTCAATAGTGCCCGCCTGGCGGATTTCGTCGCCTTTACACACGCCGCGTTTACGCGCATGGAGCAGGAACACATCAGGCACCTCGTCATCGACATCCGCGCCAACGCCGGTGGCGACGATGCGATGTGGCTCGACGGCTTGATGCCGTATCTGGCAACGGCGCGTTATCGCACCGGCTCGAGCGCCGTCAAGCGCGTACTGCGTGCCAACCCCGAGCGCGGCGAACAGGTCGGCCAGATCATCCACACGCAGATCGCCACCTGGCGCGAGCCGCAACCCGACCAGCCTGCCCGCTTCAATGGCAAGGTTGAGGTAGCAATCGGTCCGCTGACCTACTCGTCGAGCGTGCTGTTTGCCAATGTGATGCAGGACTTCGGCTTTGCCACGCTGGTCGGCACGGGCGGCGCGGCCCGGCGCAGCCAGTCGGGCGGCGTGTATGGCGTGCCGCTGCCGCAGTCAGGCCTGACCCTGTGGATACCGCGCTTCGTGCTCGATCCGCCGGGCGGCGCGCCGAAGGGCACCCTGCTCAGCGCGCAGGCGCCGTGGAATCCGGATGTCGCACCTGCATGTCAGGCATTGTGACCGTGCGCGTCTGCTCCGGCGAGACAGCCAGCAGCGCCTGCTCGATCTGGCGGTTGCGCAGGACGCTGAAGGCGATGCGGGCGACCGCACCCAATACCAGCGAAACGAACGCCGCCAGCGCTGCCCAGGGGCCACCGAACAACCAGGCGGCGACAAGGATTGCGAAACCGAGAAGGTACAGATCCAGCACCAGATCGACGGCCAGGAACCAGGGCCTGTAGGTGAATCCGACGGTGGGCCTGGACAAATCGCGCCAGCCCAGTATCTTCTGCCAGTTACCCGGCTCACTCAGCGCAACGGCAAAGGTCGATCCTGCCGTGGGTGCGCGTTCGTGATCCAACACGACGGCGAACTCGCATTTGCCGCCCGCCTCAAAACTGAATGTCCCCGACTGGACGTCGAATATCCGCTCGAAGCGGACTGTCTCAATGTACATGTGTGTTCTCCCATGTTTGGCCTGCTGTCTGCACCGTAACGCAGGCCAGGTGCGCTGTCCAGTAGCCAGGGCGGTTCACGCAGCTTTTCGTCAGCAGGGAATGCGGTTGAACAACGCTTCGCCGCGCTCGAATGCGCTGATGCTGTCGATGGTCGTGCGCATGATCTGGCCGATCGCTTCGACCGTGAAGAACGCCTGGTGGCCGGTGACGATCACGTTCGGGAACGACACCAGACGCTGGATCACGTCGTCGAGGATGATCGTCGACGACAGGTCCTGGAAGAACAGGCTCGCTTCCTGCTCGTAGACGTCGATTGCCAATCCGCCCAGTTGGCCGGTCTTGAGCGCCTGGACCACGGCATCGGTATCGACCAGCCCGCCGCGGCTGGTGTTGATCAGCACGCAGCCGCGCTTGACGCGCGCCAGGGCGGCCGCATCGACGATGTGATGCGTTGCCTCCAGCAGCGGGCAATGGAGCGAGACGACGTCGCTGCACGCCAGCAGCTCGTCCACGCCCAGGTAGCGCCCGCCCAGCGCTTCGAACGCCGGTGTCGGATACAGATCGTGGCCCACGAGCGTGCAGCCGAAGCCGGCCATGATGCGGGCGAAGATCAACCCGATCTTGCCGGTGCCGATCACGCCGACCGTCTTGCCGTACAAGTCGAACCCCATCAGCCCGTCGAGGTCGAAGTTCCCTTCGCGCGTGCGCACGCTGGCGCGCGCGATCTTGCGGTTCACGGCCAGCAACAGGCCGACCGCGAACTCGGCGACCGAATTGGGTGAATAGTCGGTGACGCGCACCACCTCGATGCCGAGCCGGCGTGCAGCCGCAGCGTCGATATGGTTGTAGCCGGTCGAGCGCGTCGCCACGAGGCGCGTGCCCTGCCGCGCGAGGATTTCCAGCACGGCCGCGTCGACCGTGTCATTGACGAAGACGCAGACTGCGACACACCCGCCCGCCTGGCTCGCCGTCTGCACGGTGAGCCGCTCTTCGATGAACAGCAACGCATGGCCGACGCCGTCGTTGGCCTGCGCCAGCATGGTCTTGTCATAACGACGTGCACTGAATACGGCTGTTTTCAAACGGTTCTCCTGCTGGATGATGGTCAAGTTCTTATACGCCCTCGGGCGCGATAAGGACAGTCATACCGTCGCCCACTGTCAAACGGACGGCGCGCAGGCCTACAAGCCTGTGTGAATTGGCGCACAGAATACGAATGATGCAAATAAGACAATTAAATTGTTGAAATTAAAACAAAGCCGAGGAGTCCGTCATGAAGCGTCATTTCTGCCAACTGTGCCTGCTGGCCGCCACCATGATGGCGGCGCCGGTCGCGTTTTCCGAGACCAGCATCGTCAAGTGCATTGATGACGAAGGACGCGTGACATTGACCGATCGGCCCTGTGAAGTCGGCGCGACCACCGTGCACATGGCAAGCGAGCCTGCCAATGACGGCGTGACCCGTGCCCACGCCCATCCCCTGGCTAGCCAGGTCGCCGTACTGCCGCCGCCGCGCGCGATGCAACGTGCTTATGTTCCGGCCCCGCGTGCAGCTGCCAAAGCGCTGGCCAGTGACGTCGCCACACTGAAGGCGGCGCGTGCCCAGTTCGTATTGAGCGACGTGCGCTCGACGCCGGCATTGGCTGGCCTCGACTGAACCTGCCTTGTCGTGAGACAAGAAAATGTCGATACAATTTACACCGAATAACTATTCTTGTTGCGCGTGGTCAAAATAGGTAGCTAAATCAATAACCTATTTAGAATTAGAAGACTGGCATGCTTATTGCATAACTGATAAGAACATACTTATCGGAGGCTATTATGTCAGTGCGCTCATTCAAACAATTACTGGTCGGCCTGTCGCTTCTTGCTTGCACCTCTGCCTTTGCCACACCCTTCACCTTCAATGTTGCAGGCGTACAGAGTACGGGTGAGATTGGTAGCGAAGGCAACGACGTGTACGAAATCAATGTTGGCGCCAATGCGACCATCACCAGCGTCAGTTACAACTTCAACGTGACTGCATTCACGCCCAGCTGGTTGTCCGAGATTGGTTTCGCGTTCACCAACTCCGGTAATACCAATGGCGTTGTTCTCAATCCCAGCGACGATCTCGACGAGCCAGGTACGCAGACATTCATCGACATGGTGGATCTGGTTGCCGACGGCTTGAGTTTCAGCGTGGATGCCGACGGCATTCTGCGCCTGGAGTTTTTTGAAGAATTCGATGATGGATCAATTTCGCCTGACGGCGTCTGGAATTTTGGCACCATCACGTTCAATACGGATGCCATCGATGTCCCACCGGGCGGTGAAGTGCCGGAGCCGGCAAGTGGCCTGCTGATGGGCGCTGGTCTGGCGCTGATGGGCTATACGGCCCGCCGTCGTCGTAACGCCGTCAAGACACCAGACTGATCGACGCTGCCTCGACCAGCCATTCGCCCAGCGTTGACCGATGCCGTTCAGCGCAAACTGAACGGCATTTTTATTGGCTGAACGGGCTTCAACAGACGTTGCCCGCTAGTGCAAGCGCGTAACGCTGGCCAGATGTGACGTCGGCGGCTTGTCCCACTCGCTCAGCAGCGCCAGCAAGGCTGGATCCTGGATGAAGCTGGCGCTGGAGCGCCCTTCCAGGATGCGCTCGGGCGGCATTGAGCGCGCCACGACGAACCCCTGCACATAATCGACGCCGATTTCCTGCAGCGTCTGGACCGTGGCCGCATCCTCGGCCCACTCCGCGATCGTCTTCATGCCCAGGTTGACGGCGAGACTCACGATGGCCTCGACAATCGCCACGTTGGCCGGATGCGCGTTGATATTCACGATGAAGTTGCCATCGATCTTGAGCACGTCCGCCGGCAGCTCTTTCAGGTACGAGAACGAGGTGTAGCCGGCGCCAAAATCATCCAGCGCGACCTTCACGCCGAAGCCGCGCACCTGGTCGATGAAGCGGCGCGTGTTGTCCAGGTCGTGCAGGGCCACGCTCTCGGTGATTTCAAGGCACAGGCGGCTGGCCACGTGCACGTAGCGGCCGAGAATGTCGAACGTGTCCTGCACGAAGCGCTCGTCGTTGAGCGATGCGCCCGACAGGTTCATGCAGACGAAGCGGGTATTGACCAGCTCGTCGTTATGCTCGGCGATCCAGGCCAGCGTGCTGGTGAGCACCCAGCGGTCGATCATGCTCGCGCGCCCGCTTTTTTCGGCGGCGACAATCACGGCGCCGGCCGGCACGATGCGGCCATCGGGCTCGCGCATGCGCAGCAGCACCTCGAAATTGAGCGATTCCAGCGGCGTGCGCAGCGACATGATCGGCTGCATTTCGAGCAGCAGGCCGTCGGTGGCGCCCGGGCCCGACAGGCGCTCGACCATGTCGAGTTCGGCGGCGCGCTGGCGGAATGCATCGGCATCGCGCTCGTACACGACCAGGCCGTCGCCCGTGCCGGTCTTGGCTTCGCGGCAGGCGCGATCGGCGGTGGAGACGGCATCCTTCATCGGCATGCCCGGCACCACCTCGATCAGCCCGACCGATGCGCGCACGTGAAACGCCTTGTCCCCCACGCGGTAGGGCGTGCTGCCGAGCCGGTCGACGATGCCGCGAATGATGATCGAGGCCAGCGGAATCGCGGTCTCGGGCATCACGATCACGAATTCGTCGCCGCCCACGCGGCCCAGTTGCTGGCCCCCGGCCAGCATCGCGCCCATGCGTTCACAGACCTGCTTGAGCACTTCGTCGCCGGCGCCGTGCCCGAACAGGTCGTTGATCAGCTTGAAGCGGTCGAGGTCGACATATGCCAGTGCCATCGGCCGGCCAGCGGCCAGACTTGCACTGGCATTGCTGAACTCGCGCTCGATGCCGCGCCGGTTGAAGACCTTGGTCAATGGATCGTTGTTGGCCATGAAGCGCAGCTGCTCGGTGGCCTTGTGCTTTTCGGTGGTGTCCTGCAGCACGCCCTCGATGCGCGACCTGGCCAGCGTGGCACTGACCTGGAAGCGCTGACCGCCGTCGCGGCTGGTCAGTTCCATCTCGGCTTCGACTTTTGCATGGACCTGCTCGTGCAGGGCGGCCCAACTCGCTTCAGTGAAGTACTGGCGCCACGCCGTACGGCCGGCCGTGAAGTCGGTCATGCCCAGCATTTTCTGCAGCGTCGGATTCACGCTCAAAAAGTGGCCGTAGATATCGAGCGTGAACAGGCCGACCGGCATCGCCTTGTACGCATGCTCGAGTTCTTCCTGCGCTTCCTGGCGCTTCTCGGTTTCCATGCGCATCTGTTCGGCCACGGCCAGTGCCGCCAGCAGGCTCGATGCGAGCGCCGCGGTGACGCTGTTGATCACCCCCAGCAGCTCGCGCATGCCGAACGCGGCCGACGCGACTTCAGCCAGCGACGCCATGAAGGTGACGGCGAACGAGGCGGCGAACCAGCCTGCGACCCGCGTGCGGGATTCGATGATGATCTTGAACAGGCCGATCGTCATCAACGAGAAGCAGCACGCGAGGATGCCCCACATCAGCGGCAGGTACATGCCATACGGGACCAGGATGGCAGCAGCCAGCATCGGCATGCACAGCCATTGCATGACGCGCATGGGCACCACGTAACGCATCTCGGCCAGGTGATCCTTGAGCAGCGCCTGGTACAGCGTCAGCGTCGCGATGCCATACATCGTGAACGTGACGGCGCGGCTGCGCAGCAGCCAGTCGGACGGCACCGCCTGGCCGAGCCACTGGATGTCCCAGCCGGCCGACAGCGCCCCCACGCGCAGGTTCAGGATCAGCCAGCCGGCGAACATCACGTACACCGGCTGCCGGTTGATCAGTGCCGTGATCAGGATGAACAGCGCCAGCACGATCATGCCGCCGTCGAGCAGCCCCGACTTGCGGTGGTACTGCTTGACCGACAACACGTACTGTTCGACGGGCCACTGCACGACCGTCAGGCGCGCCGGGCCCGCGAACGTGCCGCGGCACAGCAACTGGCGCGGCAGCGGCGCCACGCTCAGCGCGAAGCCGGCCTTGTCGGCGCTTAGCAGGCCCGTGCTGTCGCTGCGGCTGGCGGTACCCAGCGGGGCCAGCGACGCCGCGTTCCAGCAGGCGATATCGAGCGCATGGCGCGACGGGAATTCGAGCACCTGTGCGCCCGGGCGCGGCATCGGTTCGACGACGAACCAGACCGGTGCTTCGGACAGATGGGTGTCATGCGTGTTGGTCAACGCGCGCTCGCGCGCCGGCCCGAGTGCACTGGCAGGATCGAGCGTGCCGGCCGGGTCGACCAGCACGTGCATCGTCAGCGGCACGTCGCCGCTGGTGCGGTATTCGTCGTGCCAGAAAACGAGCGCAATCAGCGACACCACCGCGATCCCGATCGGGATGAGGTAGTAAGAAAATGTTTTCAGGATCAGTTCGACCGCCGCTTGCGACGCGGCTGGCAGCGAAGCACGAAACTGATGGGAAAGCTTGGGCATGAGCGGCCTTGGTAATACGCATGACCATCGCGCAGACAACGACGGCCACTAAAGCGCAAGGATACAGCTTTAGCGTAGTGCCGTCATGCCCTTCGTAGTTGAACAACCGTCGGTTTCGCGCCGTGTAATGCGGCCTCAGGCGACTGCCAGTTCTTTCCGCGCCGGCCATTCCGGTACCGACGGGGCGACGACAGGGCCGATGTCGATATCCGGGTGCACCGTGTTGAAGAAGAAGTCGAGCATCGGATGCCGCGCCTCGGTCCACCTCTGCTGGAAGGTAGCGATCTCGAAAGCCATCACGCGGTGCGGGATATTGCCGACATGGCGCAGCGGCACCAGACCATCTTCCGGGAACACATCGACGAACAGCATCTGTTCGTATTGCCGGTCAACCGGCGGGCGGCCCGTCGCCACCGAGAAGTCGATGGCGTTGTCTTCGCAATACATGAAACACGCCTTGACCAGTGCAATTTTTACCATGCGCCCCACCCGCCCTTCATCGACGGCCAGCCGGGTTGCCTCGACCAATCGCTTGCCCTGCAGCCAGTCAGGCAGCACCACCGATTCCTCCACGCCCAGCGGCCGGTGCAGGTTGGTGCGGATGCGGGTGCTGCCGATCGCCGTGCCGTCGAGCTTGGACTCGGCCAGCAGCACGATCGTGTCGGCATCGAAGTCAGCCGCTTCAGGCTGCGCCAGGGTGCGGGCGAAATCCGGCACATGGCGCGCATAGGCGGCGTGGCGGATCTTCACGGCTTTGAGCAAGTCGGCCTGGGTCTGCACCCGGCGGATCGTGAACGGCAATCGTTCGGTCACGCTGCCGACGACCGGGGGACGCACCGAACGAGGGCGCGACAGCGTGGCTGGGTGGATGACGTCGGCGGTGAACTGCTCCATGGCGGAACTCCTTGATTGATTTAGGGAAACAGAAATTAACTGGATTCAATTATCAATCCGCTTACGGAGAATCTATTTACAGAGCAGGCGTACTTTTCACCTTCAGTTTGAATGAGCGGGAAACCGGGAAAAATGGCTGCGTCACGAGGACCATGTGCGTTGCATAATGACGGCCTTTATCACAGCATCCGCGCACTGCCCGAGACCCGGATCGGGCCGCCGATGTCGTCGCCGAATTCGGCAACAATGAGCGAGCGCATGCCCATGTCTTCGCCCTGCACGACGTCGATCCGGCCACCATGCGGCCAGCCGAGATCGCGCAGATAGCCGGCCAGCGCGGCGGTCGCCGCACCCGTCGCCGGATCTTCCAGCACGCCACCGGCGGCAAAAGCGTTGCGCGTATGAAACAGATTATGGTGTTCTGGCCACGCCAGCACGATCGTCACCAGGCCGTGGGCGTCCATCAGCGCCCGGCCCGCGTCGAGCGCGTACGCCATTGCCGCCAGCGCTGCGCGGCTCGACAGCGCCAGGAACAGGTGATCGGCGCCGGCGTGGATGCAGGCAGGCGGCAGGCGCGGATCGAGGTCGGCTTGCCCGTAGCCGAACAGCGCGAGCGCCGCATCGACCAGAGCGGCCGGTGCCGGATGGCTGCGAGTAGGCGGCGACTGCAGCGCCGCCTGCATGCGCGCGCCGTCCTGGCGGCCCTCGACGGTGATGGCGGCGGCGTTGAGCGTCAGCGCAAAGCGGCCAGCGCCATGGCGGCGCGCCAGAGCAGCGCCCAGAGCAATGGTCGCATGGCCACAGAACGGCACTTCGGAAGCGGGCGAAAAATAACGCACGCGCCACCCCTCGCCTTCGGGCGCGGCAAACGCGGTTTCGGAAAAACCCACGTCGCGCGCCATCGCAGCCATCTCGGCAACGGGCGGCAAGACCGCGCCGATCCAGACGCCGGCCGGATTGCCACCCCGCCCGTGGTCGTCAAAGGCGGCGAGAAGTTCGATATCCTGGCGCATGGATGCTTCCTCAGTGATGGGAAACATCCATCATAGCGCCGGGCCGCTAGCGCCGGGCGTCGATGCGCGGCAGCAGTATGGCCAGGATACCCAGCAGCGGCAGGAACGAGGCGATCTGGTACACCTGCGCGATGCCATGCACGTCGGCAATGCTGCCCATCGCGGCCGCGCCCACGCCGCTGATGCCGAACATCAGGCCGAAGAAAATGCCCGAGATCAGGCCAACCTTGCCCGGCACCAGCTCCTGCGCAAACACGACGATGGCCGAGAACGCCGACGACATCACCAGGCCGATGATCACTGACAGCACGCCGGTCCAGAACAGGTCGGCGTACGGCAGCGCGATGGTGAATGGCGCCGCGCCCAGGATCGAGAACCAGATCACGCGCTTGCGCCCGATCTTGTCGCCGATCGGCCCGCCCGCGAACGTGCCCAGCGCCACCGATGCCAGGAACATGAACAGGTACATCTGGGCCGTTCCCACCGGCAGCTTGAACTTCTCGATCAGGAAGAAGGTGTAGTAGGTCTGCAGGCTCGCCATATAGATGTACTTGGAGAACACCAGCAGCGCCAGCACCACCAGCGCCTGGATCACCTTCTTGCGCGGCAGCGCAGGGCCGGCATGCAGTGCCGCCTTCTTGACCATGTTCATCAGGTGATGGCTGTACCAGCGGCTCACGCCCACCAGCACCGCCACCGCAACGAGAACCAGCAGCATGAACCAGGCAATCTCGGCCTGCCCGCGCCCGACGACGATTGCCGCCGCCAGCAGCGGCCCCAGGGCCGAGCCGGCATTGCCGCCGACCTGGAATACCGATTGGGCAAACCCGAACCGGCCACCCGACGCGAGGCGCGCCACGCGTGAGGCTTCCGGGTGGAAGGTCGACGAGCCCACACCGATCATGCCGGCAGCAACCAGCAGCATCGGATAGCTACCCGCCCACGCGAGCAGACCGACGCCGAGCAGCGTCACGCACATCCCGGCCGGCAGCAGGAACGGGATCGGCCGCTTGTCGGTGTACAGGCCAATCCACGGCTGCAGCAGCGAGGCGGTGCACTGGAACGTCAGCGTGATCAGGCCGACCTGGGTGAAGGTCAGGTTGAATTCGTGCTTGAGCAGCGGGTAGATCGACGGCAGCACCGCCTGCACGCAATCGTTGAGCAGGTGGACGAAGGCAACCGAGAGAAGGATCTGCATCACGGCGCCGGAGGCGGCCGGCGTGACTGCGGAGGTGGTGCTGGACGGCGAGGAAGATGTGGACATGGACGACGCGTGTGGACAGAACAGTCCGACAGGATATGCGAAAACCGGCGCCCGCGGGCGCCGGTTCTTTGACTAACGGTCGGTCAGCCGGCCGGCACCAGCCGGATCGCCTGCCCGCCGCCCGGCGCCAGCACCATCCTGATGGTGTCGGTGCTCTTCACGGTGCGCTTCTCGATCACCAGGTCGAAGCGGCGCTCGCTGCGGTAGTCGGCCTTGTCGCCATCGCGGTAGATCTCGGCCACATACGACTTGCCGGCATCGAGGAACGACAACGGCAGATCGAGCGTGCGCGCATTGCCATCGGTGACCGAGCCGACGTACCAGGCGCTCGAGTTGCGGTCCTTGCGCGCGATGGTGGCGTATTCACCAACAGCGCCATGCAGTACGCGCGTATCGTCCCAGTCGGTCGGCACGTCGCGGATGAACTTGAACGCACCCGGATAGCGGTCGTAATGCTCGATCAGATCGGCCGCCATCACCACCGGCGAATAGATCACCACGAAGTTGGCCAGCTGCTTGGCCTGGGTCGAGTTGAACGGCTTCTTGTCCTTGCCCTCCAGGCTCAGGATGC
>Ga0308160_10003653_pt1 | contig 17160 bp, 23 predicted proteins | sample PhyFR1_FD_201036 | JGI IMG/M metagenome (GOLD analysis project Ga0308160, IMG submission 201036) | Phyllosphere microbial communities from UC Gill Tract Community Farm, Albany, California, United States - DLSLF.R1 | ecosystem: Host-associated > Plants > Phyllosphere > Unclassified | place: USA...
GGAGCTGCTCATCACTGACATCGACGGCTGGCCCACCAGCGTCAAATTTGAGATGGAACTCTTTGAGCGTCAGTCGCTTACTGACGACCCTCGGACCGAAGGCTGCGATGGCTGACCTGGCGCTTCCCTCGACAGACCCTTACCCAGCCGAAGACTGGCAGGCCTACGACCGGACGTCCGAGGCGGCCGACCTCGAGTCAGTGCTCCTCGCCGCGCATCCACCGTCCTGTCGCCGCTGACAAAGCCTCTGCCTCCTCGTACATCAGCATGCAGCTTGAGCGCGAGTCGATCGTCCTGCTCAAGAACGACGGCGTCCTGCCGATCAAGACCGGCGCTCGGATCGCCCTCATCGGCCCGCAGGCTGACAAGAGCAACTACGGCGACTACGTTTTCCCCGGCCAGGTCGCCTTTGCGACGACGCCCCTAGACGGCTTTGATCGGCTTGCCAACGCGTCCAACGTCACCGTCACCTATGCTCAAGGCTGCGAGCGCTGGAGCAACGACCAAAGCGGTTTCGAGGAGGCGCTCGCGGCCGTCAACGGCTCCAACGTCGCCGTCGTCATGGTCGGCACCTGGTCGCGGGACCAGAACGAGCTCTGGGCCGGCCTGAACGCGACGACGGGCGAGCACGTCGACGTCGCCGATCTCGGGCTCGTCGGCGCCCAGCACGACCTTGTGCGCGCCGTCCAGGCGACAGGCGTCCCGACCGTCGTTGTCTTTATCAGCGGCAAGCCGGTCGCCGAGCCCTCGATCGACGAGGACGCCAACGCCGTTGTGCAGCAGTTTTACCCTGGCGACGGAGGCGGCATCGCGATCGCCGAGGTCCTCCTCGGCTTGTACAACCCGGACGGCAAGCTTTCGATCTCCGTGCCGCGAAGCGTCGGCACTCTGCCAGGTGTGTTTCGCCCGTTTCCGATAGCCGTGCACTTTGTCTCCTGACGCAAACGCCTCTCATCTCGGTCTGCCAGCCTACTACAACTACCTCCAGGGCGGACGACCGGTCGACGCAGGCCGCGCCTTCGACAATGCTACGCTGGTCTTTGGCCATCAGTATGTCCTCGACGACGTTACGCCCCTATACGCCTTCGGAAGCGGCCTCTCGTACAGCAACTTTACGTACGACAACCTCTCGCTCGGCTCGCAGAACGTCAGCGGCGACGCGACCGTCGAGGTCTCTGTCGACGTTACAAACGAGGGCGACGTGGACGGCCAGGAGGTTGTTCAGATCTACTTCCGCGACGTTGTCTCGAGTGTCGTCACGCCGGTCAAGCAGCTCGTCGGCTTCGCCAAGGTCTTGATCGCCGCCGGCGAGACTCAGACAGTCTACGTCAACATCTCTGTTGCCGACATGGCCCTCTGGGACGAGGACGAGGTCCGGCGCGTTGAGCCGGGCGAGTTTACGATCTGGGCCGGCGGGGCGTCTGACAACCTTCCGCTCAACCAGACCCTCTACGTCGTCTGAGGCTGCCTGCCTGCCACCCTGCCCTTTGTCCTGCTCCTCGTTGTACAGCCTCAAGCAAGAGTACATATGCCATGACCGCAGACACAAGCAACAGGGCGAGAGGGAGAGCGAGAGAAAGAGAGCACGATTGGTGGGGTGGAGAGAGTAAGCAGGCTTCATGCTGAGAGGACGGGGTTTCAGGCCGGGCGATTGGCGGAAGGGGAGCGCGTCTCGTTCACTTCGACCTGAAGCCTGTCGGCCGTGTCGGCCTCCTCCGCAAAGAGCGTTTCAGATCGCCCATCGAGCGGCAGGCCGTCTTCGAGTGTGTCGGCGATTCGTTCGAGCTCGCCCTCGGATTCGGCCTCGCTGTCCGCCTTGTACTTGCGCCGCGCCTTTTTCAGCTGCCGGCGCTTCTTGAGCACTGCTTTGGCGTGAAGGATCTCGCTCCGCGACGGCTGGCTCGAGGTTGGGTCGAGGGTAGCAAGCTGACGGGAAGGTCGTCGGAGTACGTGTCAGCCCGGTGCGTCGTCGCTCGGACCCGTTACAGCGAGAGGGCGCACCTTCTCGGCGAGCAGCTTGCGCGCAATCTTGCGGTTCTGCTCCTGCGAGCGTGTCTCGTGGCACTGGACGCGGAGGCCCGTCGGCTTGTGGACGAGCGAGACGGAGATGGATGACTTGTTGATGACCTGGCCGCCGGGGCCCGAGCCTAGTGAGGTAGAGGCATGGGTCGTCAGCTCGGGGCCGCGCGCGGTGAGACTGCGCCGCCGACGCACCTCGGACAAAGGTCTCCTCGAGGTCGGCCTCCTTGAGCTCGAACGGCTTGCGGGATCCGAGCAAGAGATTGAGCTTCTTGGTGTTTGACGGGAGCGCCTTGCGGCGGGCCTCTTGGGCCTCGGTGATGTGCAGCGGGCTTGACGAGCTGGCCGTCGGCAGATGGACGGCTGGGTGCAGGTCAGCCGGCTCGGCGAGGTGTGCCGAGATGACGGCGTGCGCGGTCGGGTCGAGCAGGATCTCGTCCTCGGGTGGGATATCTGCGAAGAAAGAGGGTCTCGAGGGTCAGGCCGGCATGGATCGTCGAGTCAAGAGCGACGAGTGACGCACTCTGGAGGGGCGTCTTTGGCCTCGCCGAGCGGACAGGCGGGCTGACTGACAGGAGTCGGAGGGCGGCGGCGGCGACGGCAGGTACGACCGGCCTACCGACCCGCGTCGCGGCGCGGGCAATAGTAGCCGGGCCGAGTCGAGCGGAGGCGAAGGCCAGCATGAGAGGTCTTGATTTGTTGCGAATCGGTCGGGTACGGGCGTGGTTAAGGATGAGATGGACGTCGAGCGGGGAGGGCGGTCACGACGGGCTTCGAATGAGCAGCAGCCCACCGACGGGCGGCGCGAGGAAAGGGGTCGGCAAGCTAGGGTTAGAAGCTCGACCGAGGCAGCCGGCAGCTCCGAGAGCAACCCTCCGTTGCTCTTGCCCTCGACGACCGACGACGACGACAGCGACGTGGATGGCCCCTCTCCCGTACCCGCCGACGCTCGCGCCCCTCCCGGTCGGTCGCAAGCCCAAGACAATTCCGCCGCCGCCGGCCGAGGCCGACCATCAGGCGCCAGGCCCGGTCCGCCTCGAGCACGGCTCAGCCGGCGGCCTGACGTTCGACAACCCGCGCGACGTCGACCGGGACCTCGAGTATGGCGAGCGCCGACGGCTCGACCTCCGGGCGATGGGCCGCCGTGGGACAGACGGTGAGCCGCTTCCGTCGTGGCAACCCCGCTGGGCTGGTCGTCGAGAGGAACGCTAACGGCCAGAGCCGCCTCGCCGACGTCCTAGCCGTCAAGCTCGAGGAGGTCGTCGCGCCGGTGCTCCTGTTTCCCTCGACGAAGCGGCGACCGCTCGCCCCGAGCGGCGATACGTCCGAGCACGTCGCTGAAGCCAGCGTAAGTCGCTCTCATCTTGAGCTACGCAACGAGGGAGGGAGGCAAGCTGACGATCGCCGCCCTGCCTACAGAAACGCTTCCTGACGACCATGCCCGAGCTCGCGCACATCCCGTACGAGCTGCTGCACGAGCCGCTCATGACGGCGCACCAGGCCAACCTCTCGACTGCGGCCATTGCCCCAGCATGGGACCCGTACGAAGGGAACCGTATCGCGACAACCTCGGCGCAGAACATCTACTTTGCGAATCAGGCTGCCGTCGGCCTCGTTGCCTTCCCGACCGGCCAGCTCGGCGAGGAGCTTAGTGCGTCCTGGCGAGCGCCAGAGTCTGCATTCGCTCGAGACGCTGACCGCCCGAGACCATCGTTTCTGTCTCAGACGTTTCGACCCTGACCGTCAAGGTCTCGCGCCGGACACCGCCCAAGGAGCGCTTCACACCCTCGGTCCGGCCGGTCGCGACGTTCCTCACGCCGATCCAGCAGATTGTCTCGTCGCCTTACCAGACGATCAATCACGACCACTTTCGAAGTGAGTTGCAAAAGGCGGCAGCTCAAGCCTTCCGTATGTGCCCGTCGACTGACGAGGGGCCGCACCAACAGAATCGCACCTGGCTGTCCGCACGACGTCACACGTCCACCTGATCGACCTCGAACTGCGGACGACTGCGCACGAGAACGACGAGCCCGTCATCCCTTCTGAGCTGCTTGCCATCTCGCGCGAGATGACGGGCGGCGGCCGGCACATGGACATTGCCATGAGCCCGTGGGAGCGCACCCGCGGCGTCGGCGTCAGCGACGACGGCACGATCTGGGAATTTGGCATGCAGAACCGGGACGGCGTCGTCTACCCGCGCGGCCGGGGCCAGGTTGCCGTCTCGCTCGAGGCCCGCCTACCACGCTCATTCCACCGCATCGACTATGGCTCGACGACGTTCGAGGCGAACGTTCTGGCGGACCAGACGGCGCGCCTGCTCGACCTTCGCGTGCGTCATAGCACCCACCTTGCTGCCCTAGGAGCGCCGCAAGCTGATGCAGAAGCCTGGCCGCCGATAGTCTCCCGTTGATAGCTTACTGTTGTTCGACCTGCGCGGCTCGACCTCATACCTGACGTCGCTCGAGCGCAAATCCTCCGACGCACGCTTCTCGTCCAACCTCCTCTGCGTATCGACGACCGAATCGGTCAGCTGGCTGGACAAGCGGATGCCAGGCAAAGCCGTCGTCAGCTGGGACCACCACCGCGCGTTTGACCGCTCGCTCGAGCTCGTCTCGCTCGACGATGAGGATCGTGCGTGCCTCTCTTGCAGCTTTGACCCGAACAACCGGCTGACACCTTTCGCTCTTCTCGCCACAGTCTCGACGGTCCTGCTCACCTCACGTCGCGACAATGTCGTCACCGCCTACACGACCGCTCTCGAATCGGTCGAGTCGCTGCACGCACCCTACCTGATCACCCCGCCGACGCTCGCCGAGCTGCCGAAGGAGCCGAGCACACGATCCCGCTCAGCTAAGGCCGAGGAGGTGCCGCTCTCGCGGCCCATCTTCGATACCCGACACGGCAGCAGCTTCTTCCGCCATCCGAGCCTGCCGAGCGACTACAAGGACGTGCTCTTCTTTGAGCTCTCGAGCCGCGGCGGCGTCGTCGCACGCCGGCTAAGGCTGGGGACCGAGTCCGAGATCCAGGTCATCGACCCGTTCGTTGCGACGCCGAGCATCCTCAATGACTGGACGCCCGACGTCAAGCGGCTGGCCGACGTCGGCGAGGCCGCCGAGGAGGTGACGGACGCTGAAAAGTGGGACGGTCGGCTAGAGCGGATGCAGGGCGTCTTCAGAGGTGCGTCGCCCTCGTCACGCGTCCTACAGTAGTCAGTTCCGACTTGGCTCCGACTGACCATACTCTGTTGCTGCGACCTACAGAGGTGATCGCGTTTGAAGGCCTGTCAAGTACGAGCGAAAGACCTCTCTTCGACCGCTATCTGGCCGTCGTCGACTACCTCCAGGAGCCAGACAGCCGGCACGCCTCGATGCTGACCGGGTGAGCTCTTTCCGAGGCACCTGCTTCGTGATCGGCGCGCGTCGCTGACCTTCTCGACGCCGTTGGCAGGCACGACCTTGCGTACTACGCCAACGCCGAAGCGGGCCCGTCGACGTCGAGGAGGCGGTCGCTCTTCCTCTCGGACTCTGGCATCCACCCTCCGCCGACTCAGGGCAAGGCCATCTTCGAGCTGCTCGGCAAGGCCCCGATCGGTCAGGGCGCAGCATCCTCGCATTCAGTCGCGCCGCGCGTCGAAGCGCTCGTCGGTCCGCTGCCGTCCGACACCGCACGTCTGCCCAAGGAGCTGTGGACGACGTTCGGCATGCCCTCGCACTTCAAGGGCGCCAATGAGACGGCATCTGATCGGCGGACAGCCGCACGGCACGCGTGCCACCTCCTCGCCCTCGACATCGTCCTGGCCTCGAGCGTCTACTCATCGGAGCGAGCCGTCCCGCCGCCGGAGCTTGATCCAGAGGACGAGCTCGAGCGAGCGACCCAGGCGCTCAGTCTGTACGGCGATGACGGCGGCAAGAAGGCCGCCCTCCCGCCACTCCACTTCAGCTTCTTCAAGCCCGTCCCGCGCGGTCCTGACCGCAAGGGCAAAGGCCGGGCCAGCAGCGACGTCGCCGCTGCTGGCACCGTCACCGGCAACGCCACGGCGCGCAGCCTCATGTCGGCCTGGCTCGTCGGCGAGGACCCGCGCGAGCACCGCCACGTCGACCTCCACGGAGCCGACCATCAGCGGGCACCGCGACACGAGACCTCTTCGGCGGCAGCGGCAGCAGCGTACGCGTCTGGCCGACCGCCCGACATGTCGCAATCGCAATCGCAGGCCCCGGCCATCTCGATCACGCCCGCCCCGCCGCCCCTGCCAACGTTCAGCCAGACCGGTCGGCGCTTGCAGGCCCCGGCATTAATGACGACGCAGCCCTCCGCCATCCCTTCTTTCCGGCTCTTTGGCGCTGAGGCCGGCGACAGCGGCGGCGGTGGTGGTGGTGGTGGTGGTGGTGGTGGTGGTGGTGGAGGTGGAGGAGGCTCCCTACCGCCGCTCCGGACGCACGAGTCGCTGCCGTCCTTCGCGCGGGAGGTCGAGTCGTCTCAGGCTCGACCAACATTCTCCTCCCAGGACTACGACCTCGGCCCCCAGACGCAAGTCCTGCCCGGCGCGCACGGCGGCCGCCCGGGCACCGGTACTGGCGGCGCGAAGAAGGCCAAAAAGAAGCGCATCGGCGGTTTCTAAGGCCCGCCGTCCCCCAAGCCACCAGACGACCCTCCTTCTCATCTTCACGACCCCCCGATCTTACGACCGACAACGATGACGATCTCTCAGAGCCCTCCCACCGCCGCCCGTCCGCGCATCGGCTCAAAGGCAAAGCGCACATGTGTGTACAGGACAGGCGAGGGGCGAAAGAACAATGCGAGGCGATCAGGACGAGCAGGGGGGGAATGTGAGCGTGCAAAGCAGATGACAGCGAGGCGAAGAGGGCAGCGCGCAAGAGAGGGCGGCGTGTATTAGGCGGGAGAGGCGTGGCAGTATGCGGCGGCTGCAGGCGGAAGAGATGCGTGGGAGTAGCAGGTCCCGTGGGGCCCGACCGGGGATGCTAGTCCTCGGTCGAGGCGAGGCAGGTTTTGGGGTGTCGACGTCCGGTCCAGTCGATCGTACAGGATTCGCCAGCCGTAAGAGGGCCAGCTATGACCACGCCGGCTTCCCGCCGGCCGACCCGTCCCAAGCGGCGCCGAGATGGTGGGGCGTCGGCGGCAGCGAGGAGCCCTCGGCCGGCGTAAAGTAGCCGCCCAGCGCAGGGCTACCGTTGCTGCCGGTCAGCCCGCTGGTCGAGTCGGTCCCGCTGCCGAGCCGGGCGTTGTACCGTCCGGCGGCAAAGGCCTCTGGGTTGGGCGAGTTTGCGCCCGAGTGCCTGGGCGTGTTGGCGGCCGAGGCGTTGGGCGTGAGCGACGACGCGAGCAGGCTCATGAGGTTGGTCACCGACGACGTCTGGGCCGGTTTCCTTGTTGGCCGAGCGATGAGGAGAAAGGTCGGTCAGTATGGCTGCACGGGCGCGACTCGAGCCAAGGACCCGAGACGGACCTGAAGTCTCCGATGATGGGCGCGTTGGCCGGGACTGGGCTGCCGGGCGCACGGCTCTCACGGCCGTCGGGCCGGAGCCGACCCTTGACGCCGGTCGGTGCCTCGGGCTGGTTATACATCCACGTCGCGCCGAGGACGGTCGAGCTGCCGAGGACAAAGGCCGGCGTGATCGAGTAGCCAAAGAAGCCGACGCTGACGAGGAACGAGATGACGATCGAGAGCGAGGTCGCAAAGCCCTTGAGGATGTTGTCCGAGTACTTGATGACGAGCGCGGTGACGAGGCCGCCAAAGACCTGGATCGAGACGGTCGCCCAGGCCCAAAAGTTGAAGTGGGCGAACGGCGCCGTCAGGAAGGCGAGCGGGCCCGAGCCGTGGGTCGTCGACGCCGTCGGCGGCGCAAACAGGACGGGCAGGATGGCCGGAATGAGCGAGAAGAGCGAGAGCTGGACGTTGCGGATCCAGAGGTCGGCCTGGCTGCCCTTGAGCACCTTTTCGAAGTAGACGCCGGCGAGGCCCGAGGTGAAGCAGGCGGCCGTGACGGCGACAAAGCCCTTGAAGGCGCTCATCTCGCCCGAGCTGTGGCCGGCCTGGCCGCCCGAGGCGGCGGCCGTGCCCTGGATCTGGACGATGCCGACGCCGAGGGCGAGGCAGCCGAGCGCAAACCACTTGTACGGCGTCAGGCGCTTGCCGAGCATGACGACCGAGAAGCCGGCCGTCGTCAAAATCTTCATCTGGTACGTCACCTGGAACGTCGCGACGTCGAGGTTGGACGCCGCGACGTATTGGAGGTTGTTTTGAATGACGTAGAGGATGGCCGGGATCGAGAGCTTCCAGCAGTCGGGCGAGAAGAGTTCGGCCCGGAGCCGGCCGACGCGCGCGTTCCAGTCGCGGGCGAGCAGGCTCTTCACCCCGGCGCCGGGACCGGCCGAGCCGACGACCGCGCCCGCGCCGCCGTTCTTAATCGCGGCGAGCGAGGGGAAGAATGACTTGGGCTGGCGGCCGTCGGGCGAGCCGACGACGAGCTGCTCCTTCTCCGAGGCGTACATGCTCGCAGGCGAGAGGGCCGAGAATGAGCCCCGGCGGTCGCCGCCGCTGCCCGTCTCGGCGAGCGTCATCTCGCCATCAATCCGCTTGAGCGCAATCACGAGCGAGATGGAGCCCTTCATGAGCTCGTTCATCAGGACGGCCGTCGCGGCCGAGTACTGGGCCGTCGGCGCGGCCGAGATGCGCGAGTAGTGCATGATGATCGTGAGCGAGGCGTTTTCTGAAGCGCGAGGGGTGCGAGGGTCAGCATGATGAAGCGCGTTCGGCAGCTGCGAGAGACGGTCGAGACGCACGCAGGGCCAACGTCACGAGCCTGGTCGAGAACGAGGTCGCACGGCAAGGGTCAGCATGACGTCAGGTTGCGCAGCGCGTGAGACGTCGTTACGAACGAAACGTAGCGAAGCTGCATGCCCCAGAGCATCGGATGCTCCGGCTGACTGCTCGCGCCGCTCGAGCTCGGGCCGTCGGGGATCTTGACCGAGAGATTGTGGCCGCTGGCCGTCGTCTTGTGCATCATCGGCACCGACTGGGTGTGCGCCTGCGGCGGTCCGCTAGACGACGGACCGGCGCCGACTGCCGAGGAGGACGAGCCGGCCGGGGCGGCAGCCATGTTGCGGTGGTAGTGCGAGGGCGAGAAGTGCGAGTGGTGGATGTGTGCCGAAGCCTTGATGGGCGACGAAGGCGGTGAGCTGTTCGAGGCGGCTCTGTGAGAAGGTCGTGAGGGCAGGCAGGCGCCAAGGGTCAGCGTCGTCCAAGACAAGCGACGGTCCCCTGTGCGCATCAAGCGAGCCAACCACGTCTCACGTCGTGGATGGGAGGCCGACGCCGCAGACCTCCAGATACGGAGCCGCTTCGCAAGCTCTCGGAGGTCGAGGCAGCAAGTGTCGCGAGGACACGCCCTTCCCCTGCATCGACCCCGTCAAGCTAGCCCTGGGCCAACCAACACGCGCCGCCATCCAGCCGGCGTCGACGACGTCGCGGCGCGAGCTCGCCCGACAGGATACCCTGCTGCAAGCCGGCCTGTGCCCTTGCCTAGAGGGTACCGAGCTGCAGCGATGGTCAGGCCCCAACTGCGCCGGCTCCATTGGCCCCACCCCTCCTGCACGCCGCGCCGCGCGCGCGCGCGACGGAGAGGAGGAGAGGGCGAGGGGACCAAACACCCAGCGCTAGGATGCTCGGTCGCTCCGGCTGCTTGGGGAAAGGTCTGCCTCTTGACCTTGGTCGAGCGAGCGTGCGCGCGACCCAGATGCCTAGCAGGTCCCAGCCAGGAGCAGAGAGAGGGAGCGAGCGAGGCGGAGGGCGAGAGATGACGGACCTCGACAGGCGGCGTTGCTTGGGCCGGCGCTGGTGGTCCTGGCCAGACGAGTAGGTCGACTGGGCGTAGAGCTCGGACGGCCCTGGCGGCGGCGAGACGGACGTGATGGTGCTCGCTTCGGGGACGGCTCGCGCTCGGGCGGGCCGGGTACTGCAGGAGGGCGTCGGGTGTTGAAGGAAGAAGGGGGCAGGGAGAGGGGAGCAAAGAGGGCGAGCTGGGAGAGAGCGAGAGAGAGAGGCGTCGGACCGCGGGGGGGAGGCTGGCGGCACTGGCAGCACGCGCCAGCCAGCAGAGGCGCAAAAGGAAAAAAAAAGGAAGTCCCCTGGTCGTCGTCGTCGTCGTCGTCCTCAGCCCAGCTTGCACGTCTGCCCTCGCCTGGTCGCACACCCAGCTTCCTCTTTGCCAGCAACTACCCCGGAGCATGACCAGCCTGCGCGCGCTAGTCCCACCGCTACTGGGTCGGTCAGTCCGGTCGGCTGTCTGGCAGGCTCCGACCGTCAGCCTCCTCCGGTCGGCCAGCAGCAGCGGCAGCAGTAGCAGCGACAGGCGACCAACGAGCTCACCGCCTCGACTTGAAGGGCCGACCGCCGCCTTACTCGCCCGGTGGCCCAAGCCGCTCGTCGCTGCTGCTGCTGCACCGCTCGTCGCTCCCTCCTTGCCCGATCCGACCCCAACCGAGGACGCATCGGCCCTCGCGGCCGGCTGGGTCGACTCGACCGCCGCCGCCGACCTCGCCGACGCGACGACTTCCGCCGCTGCTGCCGCTGCCTCCGGCGACTCGATCGGCTCGTTCGCCGCCCACCTCCTGCTCGACCACCCGTGGCCGTTCTACTCGCCCTTGCCGCCCTACATGACGACGATCGTTCTCACGGCCGTCGTCCTCCGCCTGGCCATCACCCTGCCCGTCACGCTCTGGGCCCGCCGGCGCGAGATCCGTCTCAAGGAGGTCGCCGTGCCCGAGCTCACTCAGTTCCAAAACGAGGCTCGTGAGGGACTCGTCGACGGCTGCCGGCGTGAGGGCTACAGCCGAGAGCAGTACAAGAAGCTACTTGCGGAGCGCGTCAGTCCGACACACTCGTGACTCTCCTCTAGTTGGGCTTCCTTCGCTGACCCACGCGACTCGCATCCGCCCTCCGCCAGTGCAAGGAGGCGAACAAGGCCATCAACGACAAGCACGCCGTCGCGCCGCTGCCGACGATCCTCGTTCCTCTGGTCGTCCAGTTCCCACTCTTCATCAGCCTCGTCTACATCCTTCGAGCGGCCTCGTCCTCGTTCACCTCGCCGCTCGCAAACGAGCTCCTGCCTGTGCTCGGCACGCCCTTGCTCCAACCCGACGCGACGGGCGCGCTGCCGATCGCGGTCGGCCTCCTCCTGTGGCTCAACACGGATCTCGCTTCCCGGGCCCGGGCAAAGAAGGACGAGCTTTACCCGTACGAGACCGGGCTTGAGCGCAAGCCGCTTGTCGAAACGCTTGAGATCCCCGACGGCAAGGGTGGCTTTGTCGCGACCGAGGTCGAGACCAAGGCCGGCTGGCTCGACCGCTGGAAGAACAACATCTTCAAGAGCTTCGGCATCTCCTTTGCGGCCATCTCAATCTTTGCGCCCTCGGTCAGTCGGCGGCCTACGATCGGCGCCTCGTCTCCTGCGCCGCCCGCGACTGACATATGATCCTTGACCGGCTCCCCATCCTTGCTGCTCTTTAGTGCATGCAAGTCTACTTCATCACGACCTACGGCTTCACGCTCCTACAGACGTTCTTCATCAACCGGGCCGACACGGCCCGCCTGACCGCGCTCCGCGCCCACCTCGCCGAGCACCCGCCGGCGGCGTACGGCATCCGCACGGCCGACCTCCCCAAATCGATGACGGACGTCCCGCCCCTGCCCATCGGCTCGACCAAGCAGGAGTTTGACCAGGCACCGGTCGCTCGGCAGGCGCTCAAGATCGAGCCGATCAAGCTGACGTTTGACATCAAGACGGGCGAGAACTTCCCGCACGTCAGCGAGCGCGCGTCCGCCCTCGCCAAGGAGAAGGCCGACGCGATTGCAAAGGAGAAGGCCGACGCGATTGCAGAGAAGGCCGACGCAGATGCCAAGGTGAAGGCCGTCGCGAAGGCGGCCGAAGCTCAGCGGGTTAAGGAGCGCTCCGTCAAGCGCAAGCGGAGTGGTCACAGCAGCTGAGAGCAGGTCGACAGGGAGTCAACCTCGCTCGCCCAGGCCCGAGCACGCATCTTTGACCTCCGCCTGCCGCACGCAACGGCCTGACATCGGACGGTCAAGGTCTGAGGGCTCGGCCATCCATCATCCGGCCCGCGCTTACCGCATCGGTCGGGATCGATCTGCGACTGTAGTCCCTTCCCATTAGGAGGACGCAGTGCCGCAGAGTCCCCAGCCGCCGAGTGAGTCCGGCTCAACCCGTCATCTATTCTTTTCGCCTCTCCTCTTTTCATCATCGCCCGTCTCTGCGCGTACGCACGCGCATTCCGAATGACGAGAATCCAGAGAAGTCAGACACCCAGGACCCCCGACCCTTCCCGGCCCGCAGCCGCCGAGGCCCACTAAGCCTCACTTGGCGGCCGGACCGGGCGCCCTTCGCCGCGACCCTTCCGAGGGGAGCGCTGGAGGGTGACCATCACTGGTGAAGGGGACCGCACGATGACCCCATGATCTAATCCGACACCATCCCCCTGCTGCTCGCGCTGCTTTCCCCGCTCCACTCTTCCTCAACTACCCTCCTCTGCCTCGTATCCTTCCCGGCTTCGAGCAACCCATTGCTGACATCCTATCGGGTTTGCTTGACCTTCAGCCCCCCTGCCTGGGCGTCGCCTCACCAGCTCGGGAGCCCGTCTATAGACGCTGCTGGCGAGACCGGCGGCAAGCTTGACGACTGTGCCGAGCTGAAGACGCATGAGGACAGGGCGCGGACGGGGTCTAGGAGCGTGATGCTGATCTCGCATGCAACCTTCTCGAGACCCATAAGTGAGCGTGCGCTGAGCACCTCCTCCGGTAGCACTACGTAAGCTGAGACGAGTGCAGCTCTTCCGACTCGCTTCTCACAGCCGCCGTTTGATCAGTCGCTGGCTACCGCCTGGGACACGAGGTGCCCTCTCGCGGGATCGCTCAGCCACACCCTCAGCTCAAGAAAAGGGAGGTCTGAATGGCTACATGTGATTCGTCGGCTGCCAAAGAGATGCTACAGTCGTGGGGGTCGCGGCAGCAATCAAAAGACAGCTGCCGCAGGACGTATGTGCAAGAGGGGTCGAGGAGGATGCAAAAGCGGCGCCGGTTGTTGGCGCCGATTGTTGGGCCGTGCCGAGCGGGTGGAGCACTTCATGAGGCCTCTGCGAGACGAAGCAATGTGCACAGGTCAGCAGATGAGGATAATCGAAGTTACGGCAAAAGGGACGAACGGTAGATGGCCGGGCCGGCGACGACATTCGGCACAATGAGGGAAAGGTTGTAGGGCGTGACGAAGAGGTCCTTGTCGACAATGACGACGAAGCTGGTGCCGTTGACGATCGGGTCGTCGGGCGTCTCGGGGAAGACGGTGCCGTTGGGCTGGATCGTCGTGCCGGTGTTGTCCGAGGTGAGAGAAAGCGGGGTGTACGTGACGTTCAGCTGCGAGATCCAGGCAACGAAAAGCTCCTGCAGTGAGGAAAGAAAGGCGAGCGTCAGAACAGATACCCAGAGAGATCACAAGCCATCGCCGCTACTCACCGGCGTCTCGGTGCCGTTGACCATGACCTGGGCGCCGACGGCGGCCGTCTGGTTGTAAGGGCCCGAGAGCTGGCCGGGCGAGTCCCACTTGAGCTCGACCTCGCGGCCGGGGTACGAGAGCGCGGTCCGGTTGTGGCTGAGGGCCGAGCCGCCCTCGGGGTAGGGCAGGCGCTGGAAGGCCTCGTCGATGCCCGAGGGTCCGTTGACGACGGTCAGGGCCGGGAAGATCTGCCACTTGAGCGGCGAGTTCTCGGCCGGGCACGACTTGATGTACGGCTGGAGGAGGGTCCAAGCGAAAGCCTGCGGGATGCCGACCTCGAAATAGACGGGCATGGGGAAGAGGCCGGCGAGCTGGCGGAAGGCCATCTGCTGACGCGACTCGGTCGTGATCGACTGGACGAGGAGCTGGGCCGTCGGCCGGGCCGTCAGGTGCGAGAGGAAGCCGAGAACGCCCGACTCGCCCCAGCGGGTGAGCTTCTGGCAGAAGTCGATCTGTTGGGAGGGCAGGCAAACGTCAGCACGGGCACCTATGGTCGACCGCGTCAAATGGGCCAGGGCAAAACAGGGACGACGACGCACAAACTCCGGGACGGTGTCAAAGTCGTACTGGTACGTGCACCGCTCGGGCGCGCCAGTCATGTTCTCGGCCGAGTTAAGCATGTTCGAGATGAGGGTGGCGTGGCCGATCTGAATGAGAGAGACGACGGGCCGTCAGAGACGGAGGGACAATGCATATAGTGAACCAGCACGGAGGGCGCACCTCCTGCTGCGCCATGAACTTGATGAGCGAGCGCTGCTCGGCGTTGATGCCGTACTCGTCAAACTCCTCGTCCGAGAAGCGCTCGAGACCGTACTCGAAGAGATCAAGCCTAAGGGTGTAAGAGGGCGGAGAGTCAGTCGAGTGATCGGGCGAAGGCAGGCAGGAACGAGAGGGGACGCACTCGATCCACTCCTGGTGGAGGGCGAGGGCGAGCGACTGGAAGTCAAAGTCGTCGGCCGGAGCGTAGATCGGAGCGGGCGCCGTCGCGTCTGCAACAGGGGAGCGCGGCAGGATCAGCTGCTGCTAGGGTGACGACGGCAGGAGAGGGTCTAAGGGAGAGCGCACTCGTGTCGACGCCGCCAACGGGCGGGGGCGGGGCCATGGAGCCGTTGAGGACGGGCGCGGCCGCCGCGAGGAGCGGGAGCGCGAGGAGGAGCGAGGGTGCGAGCATCTTGACGATGGTCGAGCGAGGAGGGGGCGATGGTGGTGGAGGATGAGAAGAGATCGATCCGACGCCCTTCCTTTCGAGCTCTTATGGGCGACGGCAGCAGGGGCGAGGACTGCGGGGGGTTGACGACTGCCCCGTCTCCACACATTCTCGAGGCCGGATTGTCGCTCCGTCGGGCCGTGGCGTCACACTCCCTCGTTCGGTGCCGGTAGCGCCCTTACCTGCCAGATCGAGATCTAGCGACGGCAGGAGCCAGCAGGCGATCAGCAGCTGATTGCTGCGCGCCGCTGACTTGTCGTCCTCCGCTGCGAGCTCGCTGCAGACGATGCTGCGACAAGATCGCTCGAGTCAAGACACCACGTCCGATCAGCAGAGAGGTGCGAGCGAGGCTGGCAGAGGCTCTCCTTCTCCCCCTCCTCCGACCAGGTCGGCCGATTGACGCTTAGCGCCGCCTGGTCGTCGACGTCAGCCCATCGGAGCAGGAAGGGCCTGCCGCAGTTCGACGGGCGCTGTAGCCATCAGCTCGTGCCGGTCCCCTTTGGGAGCCGTCCCCCTTCGGCAAGCCGTCGGCTTTCCGCACAGCGACCGACGTTTCCCGTCCTCTCGCGTAAGATACTGAGCTCGACGGTAGCAGACGTACCGACCTGCTGCCGCGCCTGTGAAGCACCTGTCGAGCGACAGACAACTCTGTTCTTGCCTGAGTCGCTGCTGCTGCTGCTGCTGCCGGAACCCCCTTCCCCTTAGCCTTCGATCGCGAGCGCCGAGGAATCTCGGAGACAAAGCACTTGCTTCCGAAGACCCGACCGTCCGACGGCTGGTTGCTCGGCTGCCCTCGTCGACAGCGTCGACTCCATCTTCCTCTCCGACCCCCTCCCTCGGCTCCATATCATTCGGTAACTCCTTCATGAGCGGACTCGCCCGACTCTCGCTCCAGCAGCTCGCCCGTGCGGCGGCAGTGCGTCCGATGGCGGCACTTGCCTCGGCGCCAGTCGCCTCGACCTCGACTCTCGGCCTCGGCGGCCGCCCGCCGCGAGCGGCCGGCTCGGTCCGCCTGCTGTCGACGTCGACCGTCCTGGCGGCCAAGGGCCAGGGTGGGCGCGAGGTGAAAGCGAAGAAGGCGCCCAAGGCCCAGGCTGGCAAGGGCGGCAAGGGCAAGTCGAAGGCGGTCGAGGAGGAGGACGAGGACGAGGACGACTTTGACTGGGGCGGCGGAGGCAAGAAGGCGCCGAGACGGACAAACGAGCCCAACGAGGCCGACGTGATCGAGGCCGAGGTCGTCAAGGCCGAGGACAAGATGGTCAAGGCCGTCGCCTGGTTTGCCGACAAGTATGGCGAGAACGTCGCCCGCATCCGCGGCCAGGTCTCGACCAGTGCGTCCTCCTTCACTTTGAGAAGGGTGAGCCATGAGCGTCAGGCGTCTGACCCGCTTTCTCTCCCTCGTGCGCATCCCTGCAGCCTCGCTCGACAACGTCCGCGTCGTCGTCTCAAAGGATGACGGCGAGGTGCCGATCAACCAGCTCGCGACCGTCGCCGTCAAGGGCAACTCGCTCGTCGTCGACGTCTTCGACGCCGAGGTTCGTCCCCTCGCTTGCCGACGATGCGTCTGCTGGGCCCTTGCTGACAAGTGATGGCATACATTCACCCAGCACACCAAGGCGATCGAGAATGCGATTCACAAGGCCAACCTGCGCGGCCTAAGCCCGAACCGGGTCAACACCCGCCAGCTGCGGATCGTCGTTCCCAAGTGCGTCCGCCGCTGCTCCCTGTCAACCCAACGCCCAGAACTGACTCCTTGCTCTCGCTCGACCTCCTCATCGCACCGCGCGTCTCTTCCTGCCTTTGCCACCAAGGCCGTCCGAGAAGGACCGCCAGGAGCTCGTCAAGTCGATGTCGACCCTCTCGGAGCAGGCCAAGTCGACGATGCGAACGGCGCGGGGTGCGAGCCTCAAGGTGACGGGCAAGGACGGCACGGCCGAGCTCCAGAGGGTGACCGACAAGTACACGAAGGAGATCGACGACCTGCTCAAGAAGGCGAAGGCGGAGCTGGCCGAGTGAGGGTGCCTCTCCTCCCTCTGCTGGCAGCACCAGGGCAGATGTCATGGGGCCTCTTTCCGGCGAGCGGCACCTCCTCGTCATGTGCCAGAGGGAGAGCCACGAGGACCTCAGGCGTCCAGACCTCAAGAATCGACGAGCAGACGTGAGCATGGAGGCATGAGAGATCGTGAGGGTCGGGTCTAAAGGAGCCGAGGGCGTCGCGTGAAGAAGTTGAGCAGAGAGGCGCCGACGGCTCTAGTCGTCCTCGTCCTCGACGACGACGGCCGGAAGGAAGAAGGTCAAGACGCCCCCCGCCCGGTCGACGTCGCCGATATACAGGTAGAGGATGAGCGAGTGGCC
>Ga0308160_10003655_pt1 | contig 17151 bp, 34 predicted proteins | sample PhyFR1_FD_201036 | JGI IMG/M metagenome (GOLD analysis project Ga0308160, IMG submission 201036) | Phyllosphere microbial communities from UC Gill Tract Community Farm, Albany, California, United States - DLSLF.R1 | ecosystem: Host-associated > Plants > Phyllosphere > Unclassified | place: USA...
CGCATCAACGTAGACTTGCCTCTCGACCACACAGGTCGCAACAAACATGAGAACCACAAAGCCATACATGTTGAGCCCAGCGAGTAAGGCGACCTGAGCTGCCGAGTCTGTGATACCGACATTGTCTGAAATCGGCCTGCAAATCAGCATGATGGCGCTTTCTCAACTTACCCCAAATACGCCGATATCAAAACACTACCCGATAATTGAGTCCCCGCAGCTGCGACAATGACGACGAAAAGCCTTTTCTTTGCCCCAGTCGTAGCCCAAAAGGCTTTGAGTCCAATACGAGAAGCCTTGTCCGCCGCTGACTGCACTTCTTTCATCTCGTTGAGCTCATTTAGCACGAGCTCGTCGTCCATTTTGCCATTCGCGTGGAGTTTAGCGAGTACAGTGTGGGCCTCCCGAATACGCCCGACCTTGACGAGCCATCGGGGCGATTCGACCATCTTCCGCAATAAGATCAAAACGACCATCCAGACCGAGCCTGCTGCCTGCAGAAGGTTGAGGAGGCGCCAAGACCAGTCGGATTCCCAATGGAGAACTCCAAACCCAAACCATCCCGCACAGATCGTGCCAATGAAGTAGGATGACAACAGAGAGGATCCTATGGCTGATCGCATTCTCTAATCATCAGCAGGTCAGTGAACGTCAAATTACCGGATGAGCTAGTTCTTGAAGAACACAGGGAGCGATCGCTTCTTGCATTCCCGCACCCCATCCTAAAATGACTCGGCCTCCGATAAACATGTTTTGTGAGTTTGCAAAGCATGTCACCAATGATCCAGCAATGGCAAAACGCGCCCCAGCAAACAAGGATGGCCTCCGCCCAAAGCGGTCGCTGCAGTAAGACGCGACAGCGGGAGCTACGATCTTGGCTTTTGGTCAGCTTAGTGCGGTCCCCTGACGTACGAAAGTAGAAGGATGCGGCTATCAAGCCCATGGTGTTACCAGTAGGGTTGCCGAAATATGCAGACCACTATGGGAGTATAATAAGAGACGCGAGCAGCGTGCCGTCGTACTTGTTATCAGCATCCTTTGACGCAACCACTTCTTTGACCTACGCCAAACGTGAACGAAGCGGCATAGACGACAGAGAGACTGGTCATCATAGACCGAAGGCCGGCGTCCTTCCACCATTGTGGATGGGCATTGTCTTTCCGTTAGGACTCGACATGCAAATAATTGACTCACTCCGCCAGGAAGCGTATGCCGGTGCGGTTGACATCGTCGACGATCGTTCATGGTTCAGCCCATTGCCCATCTACTTATATATCACTCATCATCAACAACCGGACGGATGATCAGATGTGGAGCATCCTTTGCCAAGCGGCCCGTTTGCACTGACCAGCGAGCGGACAAACGCTTGGTATACTTGTTCACATGCAGTCAAGTGCTTGGTCTGGATTCACTTGAGTGGAACTAGCGTGAAAGAGAGCCTACTTGGACCCTGATCGAGTTCAAAACGGCGCCCCAAGATTGCCGTCCCCCGGCCGGGTACCCGTTCCTGTGCCGTCTGTGATCTATGACGCAACAAGTCACCGGCTTAGGTGAGCTTCGTGGTCCCGACTGTCACATTCTCTTGGGTCAATGAACGTGTCTTCTTGCAAACACTCACTCACCTGCGCAACTCTACGGCTCCATCACCATGCCCGAGCAAGATCATTGGACGCATCACACCAGCTTTGTCGCTCCCGACGTCAAGATCCACTACGTCCAAGTCAAATCGACTGAAGCCAATGGCCTCTCTATTGTCCTGATTCACGGATACCCTCAAACATGGTACTCTTTCCGGAACGTGATGCAGCCACTGGCAGATCTGGGCTATGATGTGATTGCGGTCGACTACCGTGGTGCGGGTGACTCGAATCATCCTGCTGGCGGGTACGACAAGATGACGATGGCCAAGGATATACATACCCTTTATCACGAGAAATTGCAGATCGATAAAGCGATCGTCTTGGGAACGGATATTGGGTCAATGGTTGCAGTCAGCCTCGCTCTACAGTTCGAGAACGACGTGCTTGCCCTGATCACTGGAGGTGAGTCACGGAAAGCTGTCCTGAACTAGTTCCGCAGCTGACAGACACAGAAGCCCCAATCCCCGGTACAGACACGTTCGAAGAAGTGTGCAACGACGCCAAGTGGTCGACACTCTTCCACTTCGGTTTCCACAATTGCCCAGACCTACCCGAGGCTTTGACCAAAGGTCGCGAACGGATATACATCAAGCACTTTTGGGATCGACTCGTAGGTTCATTGTATCGGGGAATACTACCTGATCGCAGTGCTATGATCCATCGTTCATTTCGAAAGAAGATGAAGATGTTTGTAAGTCAAATGTGTAATCCATACTGTAGGCTCACCACAAGATGTGTCGAAATTCGAGAAGCCAGGAGCAATGAGAGCCGGATTTGAAACTTATCGGGCTTTCACGCAGGACGCCAAAGACCTTTCCGCAGCGGTAAAAGCTCGAGGCAAACTCAATGTGCCAGTTTTGCTTCTGGCAGGGGAGGCGTCTACATTCATTCCAGTGCGTGACATTATTGGCTCGAGGATAAACACTGACATAGCAGTTTGTGGAAGTGATGACAAAGGAATTTGCAAATAACGTCGAGTTTGTCAAGATTCCTCAAAGCTGTCACTGGTATGCCGAGGAGAATCCTACCGGTCTTGTCAAAGTAATTCAGTCTTTCGTCGAAAAGAACGTTTCGTCAAAGTAGTCGGACATAGGCCAAGCACATCATATAGGCTGGTGCGGGTGCTTGCGGCATGTGTGAGCACGATGCGCCTTCAGTGACAATCCGTCCACGTTGGACATGGTCGTATCGGTATCATCGGGACCCACGTAGACATCCGTAAGAACAGCAAGGTGCATAATACAGGTAATAATCAGCTCTGCTGAACAACGCTGGGTTTGTCGGTGTGGGCTGTTCGAGTGTTCTTCTCCACGTTACCCAAAGCGGCCTCGGCGTCATGCGTCCCAGGTGCTGGCATCTCGTTGGTCAAGGAAAGCTTGACGGGGTTCTTGTGGTTGTAATGAGCATAAGCGAACATGACGTCGAGCTGTATCGTCAATGAAACGATCACTCGATACTGTTCCGACATACCTCCTCTAGCGATTTACCCTTGGTTTCGGGAAAGTAGAAGTAGACCACCGGCCAGATCAAGAAGATGTTGAGTGCGGCAAAGAAAACATATGTTCCCCATCTGATATTGGCAAACATGGGTCCGGTGACCATCACCTAGACATCAGTCATTTCGCTCTTTGCAACAAGACAGGTGAGGACGAACAACAAAAAAGTTGAAAAGCCAGTTTGACGCTGTGGATAGTCCATTGGCGGGCTAAGAGTCAGCGGAGCCTCGTTGTAAGATGGCCACTTACTGCACGGATCCTCAAAGGTGTGATTTCGGCGGGATATAGCCAGGTGAGTCCCAACCATCCAACACTGAACCAAGAATTGAAGAGGAACAGCATGAGGACCGAAAATACTTGGGCAACTTTGTTGCCGGCATAGACAAGGTCGTATAGCCCGGCAAGAATAGCCATGGTAGCTCCCATGAGGACAGCAGTCCATAGAAGCAGGTTCCTTCGTCCCAGACGTTCGATTACGAAAATGGCAATGGCACTGCAACGTCAGTCACCGCACTACATACTGATCCGATCTCCACGTACGCCGTCAGGAAGTAGCATGTCCCATTGACACCGGCAATAATCCTGGACATTTCACCGTCTAGACCCATGTTGTCTTGAATGTCAGCTATGATCACCTGAGTGAGATATGGTCCCACCTTCAAGAACAGAAGTCAGATAGTAGGTGATGAGATTGATTCCAGTCAGTTGCTGGAATGCTGTTTGCTTAGCTCGGTTGTCATTTACATGAGGAGGCCATACCTTGTGCAGCAATACCCAGCATTGTCCGTCTCAGATGCTGAGCAGGCCCATTCGTAAACAGCTCCTTGATGGCAAAGTCTCCCACAGACTGGGCATTCAACTCGACGATGCCGGTCCAGGTGCGGAGAACCTCGGGATCGTCGACAGGAGCGTTCTGGAGTGCCGCTAGCACAGCGATAGATTCTTCGTGTCGACCCTTTGAAGCTAGCCATCGTGGTGATTCGGGAGCTCGGCAGAACCACATCGCAAACAGCCTATGTAGGTGAGCTGTGCTTATTTAGTAGTACGAGAGACCTACATGGCGAAGGTAAACACACACTGGAAGGTAACGGGGAATCGCCAAGAGATCTGGCCTTCGGTGTAGTAGAATGCGAGTCCTACCCAATACGAGCACATGAGTCCGCTGTTCCGTTAGCAATCGTCCCCGGTACATCGATTACTCACAAGATGTTGACGGTCGCGGAAATCATGACGTCTGGTCCTCTTCGCTCTGGCCGAGAGCATTCCGACTGGTAGGTGGGTACGGTAGAGGTCAACATGCCGTTAAAGACACCGTTGAAGATTCGGGCAAAGATCATCATGCCGTAGGTGACGGATGCAGCTTGAAGGATAGTCCCGATAATGATCCCGATAGCGGCGCTGCAGATTAGCATGATACGTAGCAGAATGAGTGACGTACACGTATAGAGTCTTGATTCTTCCCAGTCTGTCTCCGACGTACAAGTTGAGCAAAGCTCCCAGCATACATCCTAGCTGGTCTGGGACATGAGCCATCGCTCACGTAAAAGACGAGATCACTCACAGACAGCAACTAGAAGTGATTGGGCGTAGCCAAACCCTGAGGCTGTAGATGGAAAGGTCTCTCGGAAAGCCGGCAGAGTCAACAAACTACTCAAGACACCTTGGTCATAACCAAACATGGTGAACTAAGGTCGTAAGTTGTGGAATCGAAAGATTCGTTTAGAACTTCACTCACTCCCATTCCAGCGACGAATGTCACGAGCCAGGCTACGTTTCTGCCAGACAGTTTCGAAGGCCTAAAGCTTGCTGCCTTTTCCATGTCGACTTTTGGGACGACAAAGTCGGCCGCGCCGTTTACATTCTCTTGGTGGAGGTGGTTCCCCGCTGCGGTCCTCTTGGGGTTGGTGCTAATGGCGTCCATGCTGAGTGATGGTAGATGTGAGAGATGATGGGGGATGTCATCGTGGTAAGCTGACGAAGGCCAAGGAATGGATCAACTTTGAGCTCGGTCCGACCTAAAAAGGTGCCAAGAGCCCGCATCGGTCCGACAATTGTGGTGTGGGGGGAATCCCACGGAAGTTTCACGTGACGTGAGTGGCTGCCATTTCTAGGGGATGGTAATCGTGATTGCTCAGGGAAAGTATGTAATGTAATCAACAACTTGCACAAACCGCCTAACAACCTATATGTAGCACCACAGCCAGAAGTCTCTCATCTCAATCCACTTCCAGCATCCTTTCGCTCATCTTCATCTTCGATATGCTTAACCTCCGGCTTGTCCTCCTCTCTGAACATCTCTCTGATCTGGGCATGAGCCTCGCTCCGCTTGAAGTCGTACACCATTGCCGCTTCTTCCAGTGAAAGACCTTTAGTCTCTCGGTAGTAAAACAGGGCTAAGCAGATGTAGAAGGCGAGAGTAATTAGGAAGACGGCGTAGTACCTCCACTGGATTTTCTGATTATCAGCTGATTTTCCTGGAAGCCATGAGGGGTGTTACTTACTTCGAGAGCGATAGGCGTGACGAACTGATTGAACGAGATGGCGACATTCTGGACGCATACGAACAAAGCAAGACCTTTGGCTCGCAGAGCGAACGGAAGGATTTCGGCGGTGTAGGGGTATGGAAGGGTGTTGAGGGCGACACAATAAAAGCCTGGATGTCAGCCTTTCCTCGAATGATCGACATGGACTTGCCATAGAATATAAAGAGGAATGGAACGGCAGCTAAACCAGCGGTGGTGTTCTTTTGGGTCGCAAAGGTGGCCGACAGACCCATGACGACGGCATAGGAGCAAAACATTCCGATGAATGAAGTCAAGAACAAGGGTCGTCAGCCGAATCTCTCGACTTGCGTTCCTGCGCTGACCGCAATGGTCAAATTCCAAATGGCGAGACCGGCATTGATACTCGCGATCTTGACCGGATCTGTCACGCCGACTGATCGCAGGATAGGTGCTAGGTAGAACGAGACCAGGGAATTGCCGACCCAATTGGTCCCCACCGAGATCGACACGATGACCATCAATCGGCGTCGATTGCCTGCGGTGCGCAAGAATTCCAGGTACGATGACTGGACGGATTCTTCCTGCTGGATAGCAGACTGGACCTCGTGATATTCCCACTGCACCAGCTCATCGTTGATGTCCCCGTTCGCGTGGTACCTGGCTAGGACGTTCAAAGCCTGTTCGTTCTTTCCCATCTTTATCAAAAACTACGATTCAGAGTTTGCGCCAGTGTTTGACTCACTCGAGGGGACTCTGGAGCGGTACATGTAAATGCAAACACCAGGAGCGGACCCATACATTGCAGGAAACAGGGCATTCTCCAACTCCATGTACCGGGAATGTATAGCCCGGCAACTTGACTCAGTTTGGCTACGCTCGCGATATGACTCCTCGACTCACTGCACATGACTGCAGACATGAAACTTCCAGAGTAGTAAAGACCAAAGTAGATACCTCCTAGAACAGGTCGTAGTCGGGGGTGTGCAATCTCGACCAATAATGCCGGTGCCGAAACTTTGGCGATCGCTCCTCCGGAACCGATGACGACTCGACTGCCAATAAACTGGCCGGGGTTTTGGGCAAAGGCGTTCCACAGCCCTCCGACGAGTAGCAAGGCGGTACCAGTCCAGATAGCCACTCGACGACCCCAACGATTTGATATCTGCTCTCCGACAAAAGCAAAAACGAGGGATGGTAGATAGACAGATGCAGCGTACAGACCAAGGAGTTGTCCCTTGGGAGAGTCGAAGTACCTGAGACTGTCAGCAGCCATCCTGTAGCGTGGGGATCGTCTTACGCGTTCCATTGCGGAAGAGCCTGGAGACCATTGAGCAGACTTGAGTCGTCTGATTGTTAGCTTACTCACATCCAGGCTAAGGCTAAGGTAGACTTACAGCCTAGATAGTAGACACAAAGACTACATCCCATAGCGTGTACGACGTTCATCCGCAGTCCTGGGTCTTTCCACCATTTTGCATTCGTGTTATCTGAGGTCAGCCGACATCAGACGTGACAGCTTACTTGGGATCTCGGAGAACGTAGTCTGATTCACCATATCGTGCGTTAGGAGTGATTGTGGGGCAGAACAATACTCTCCAGAGAACCCAATATATATCCACAGGGCCCCGAGAATCCACTCCATGTTTGCAAAGCCACACAAGTGGAGTTTGTTGTCCAGGGTGGATACAGCTAGTGGAGGTCGCTCTCGGAACGCATCCGGGCCGTTTCCCAAAACTCGCCGACAGGTGGATTTGTGTGACTTTCGAGAAAATCGTGATCGCCTCGAGTGCCTGTTGCTTATTAAGCTTAAGTATTGCCAATTGAAGAAGGTTGATCTCCATCCAGGGTGGATATAATCCTACCCGTTCCCTGGAATAGACCGGCGCGACAAGTGGCCGAGAACCGGTCAAGTTGGCACACGCTCGGTACCTATATTGACATCACAATCGATTACCATCATACTGAAATGAGTATCAGCTACGAGGACCTACCGCTGCAGAGACCTGGACCTCCCCTCAATGCTTGGGGTCAATTTGGAGCGGATGACGAGCTAGGCCGACTCAACCTCATCACTCCGGAAGTCGTCAAGAACGGGGTAGCCGAAGTGAAGCATGGCATCGTGGTCGGTCTCAAGTACGTGAATGCCACTGATCAGTGCTGACACCAGTCTATCGATGGATGCTCTCCCGGTATTTAGCAATCGAGATCCCCTTCATCATCACATGCAAGTCTCACACTTTTGTACCAGCTGACAGCCCAGAGTCCATCGAGGACATTGTAATGACGATATGATCACCATCAACACCCAGAGTACATCCCAATGGGACGGTCTGAGGCATTACCCTTACCAGAATTATCCGGTCAAGGGAGAATACAGGTAGGCCGCAACCTAAAGTCCTAGCTGAGGCTAGATTCTATGGTGGACAGACGATGGACGAGGCCAAAGACCCCAAGGTTCTACGGAATGGGATCCAAAGTGAGTGAACATGTCCCCTATTCTACCTCGCTGAGCTGACATCCCAGATTTCGCCAACCACCCCATCACTTCCCGGGCTCATTTGCTTGATATACCCACCTACCTGGCTAAACACAATCTACCACCTCTTGATCCGTTTAATACTTCAAAGATTCCTCTTGCAGTGCTTGAGGGATGTAGTCAAGACGCCGGCATCCAGTATCAGCGAGGCGACATTCTCATCGTACATACCGGCTTTGTTGAGGCGTATTTGCAGAAGACAAGGGAGGAACAAGAGGCCCTTGTTGCCAGGGAAGTGAGAGGATGGTGTGGTGTGGAAGCTAGCGAGGAGGTCATGAGGTGGCATTGGGACCATGGATTTGCAGCTGTTGCTACAGATACGTGAGCGGCTCGGACACCGTGAACGAGGAGATTGCTGACGGGATAGTGTTGCGTACGAGGTACATCCCTTCCAGCACTCGCCATCGATTCACGAGACCTTCTTGGGAGGCTGGGGATTACCTATCGGCGAACTCTTTGATACTCGCGAGCTTGCTAAGCGATGTCGGGAGCTGGACCAGTATACATTCTTCTTTACCAGTGTCGCTCTCAATATTCCTGCGGGTATAGCTAGTCCGCCTAATGCACAGGCGATTCTCTGAATAGCATATGATAAATTTTATGGATAGCATATGGTACATAACATGGATAGTATACTACGAGGGCTACAAACATACAGGTGATATTGACAACATCTAACGAATAGCCGTGTTTGTACCATCCCAAAAGATTAGGACGACAAGAAAGGTTGTACAGGACACCAAGATTGGAAATAAGAGAGAGTACCATATCAAGACTACTTTCGAATACTCAAGACTATCCAGGCGAGAGATCGGTAAGCAGCTGTGATGGCGAGGATGTACGCAGCGTAAGCTCCCAGTGTCCCCAAAGAGTAGCCGTAGAACTTGAGATTCGAGGTGCCGGGAATAGTGATACCGTCAGGACCTGGAGGAAAGGCACATTCGCCGAGCTGAGCGCACTTGAAGTCCTGGTGATGGAATTCGTTCCACATCATGGCCCTGAATACCCAGTTCTGGTAATCGATCTTGGTGACCCAGCTTCGCCAAAAGATGTTGAGGACTGTTTCGGGTACGAGGAATCCATTGACGCACATCCAAAGACCGTTTGCGAAAGCCACCAGGGCTAGGGAAAGGACAAAGTTGGGGATCATGGAGGATACGAGTACCACAAGGGATTCGGCAGCGAGTAAATCGAGGAAAAGGAAGGCGATAAGGGAAACCAAATATATAGTACGCAGTGAACTGAAACATCTAAGTAACTGTAGGAAAGGAAATCAACCGAGACTCCAGAAGTAGTGGCGAGCGAACCTGGATTAGCCTATTAGATTATAGCATAATAGAATACCTTGGAATAGGTACTCCGAAGAAGGTAATAGCCCTGTATATTATGTGTAATACTATTCAACAAGTACTATGGGAGATAACCTGTAGTAAAGGTGTTTCATTGACGTCTTACGACTCCCTTCTACTCTACACCTAACTCAACCCAGAACGATAACTGGCTATAGTAAAGCTGCATAGGGTCTTCCCGTGACAAAGATCCAGAACCCTTCGACGGTGGGCCAGAGATTGGCGAGCCAGTAAGCAATGGCTGAGAACAGGACAGCGATCAAGGCGAGGTAAGGTAGACCAATGATAAAGTTGGCGACCAGGAAGGATGTTGGGCCGTAGAGACCATTTGCTCGCTCCTTGAAGAATGTAGCTTGATCTTCGATGTATGCAGGGATATAGGCAACTGCCATGAAGCTGAGGAAGGCGCCGCCAAAGAAGATGGCGGTGATACGGGGTTGGATGTCGTTTTGGGATGTTCCAAGTCGAAGCCAGCATGTCCCCATGAGTAGAGCGAGACCTGCTGATAAGCTTTTGTTATAGGTATGAGGCGATTAGACCCACAGGTATACATGGCGACTCGTACCCAGTACGGAAGAACATCGCGATAACTCTTGATCCAATTTCGGTGCAAGAGGGGAATCGGTGCGGTGTAGGCAGAGTGACGACGGGCAGCACGTGTACGTAGCGGTTGGGCACTGTTGAAGAAGGATCGCGATGTTGGCTTGGTGCCATCAGACTCCCATCCGGCAATTATCTTGTCGAGCTGGGCCACACTCGAGTCCTTGTTGAATGCGAAATCGGTATCGACCAGTTCGAGGATACACTCGGCGGGATTGGTGGCTGGGGGTAGGGTGAATCCAAGCGTCTTGAAGTACGGCGCGACATCGGTTCGTAGTCCGCCATAACAAAGATGACCTTTTGCGAGTAGGTAAACTTTGTCGAATCGGTTAAAGGTCGAGGTGGAAGGTTGATGGATGGAAGCGATGATGATGAGCTATATGTCAGCACACAGCGACGCGAAGAGGTACTTACGTTGTTTCTCTTGGCAACCTTCTTCAAGTACGACATGACTTCATATGATGCGACACTATCCAAGCCACTCGTCGGCTCGTCGAGAAAGAGAATCTTGGGAGAGGTAATGAGTTGACTGGCGACCGATACCCGTCGCTGTTGTCCACCTGATAGACCTTCTCTGATGGGGGTACCGATGATGGTATCGGCATGCTCGGTGAGACCGAAAGATGCGAGTAGACCGTCGATTCTGACTCGCAGTGCGTTGGGAGAGAGGGATCTGTAGCGTCAGGGTCAATCAAACGATAGTGAGGATGACTTACGAGGAGAGCTTGCCAGCGAAATATAGGGTCTCGGCAGCGGTGATGGATCCGATGAGATGATCCTGTTGTTCCACATAGCTCGACATACTTCGGATGGTATCGGTATCAACGGGTGACTCGTTGACGTAAGCAAATCCGGACAGCTTGGCTTTGGCGGGCATGCCTCGAAGCGCAAGTCGATTGAGGAGCATCGTCTTCCCCGATCCGGAAGGACCCATGATCGCTACTAGTTCCCCTACTCGTCAGCTTAATCGATGAGAAGTAGGGATGACGTACCTGCTCGAGCTTCACCGGACATCGTGTGAAGAAGGTGTTTGAGAGGTTTCTTCCCCTGGGCTGGTAAAACTGCGTTGAGGTTCTCCCATCGGTACGACTGAACCGAGTCATTGTATAGCTCTCCAGGAGCTGAATGATGCTTGATGCCTCCCTCCTCGATCGAGTATTCGGGTGACGTCGGTGGAGGGTAGACGGTCATGTTCGATGGTATTCAGGTAGTGGATTTCTAGATTATTCGATTGATAGCGGTACAAAAGATGAAGGGGAATACAGGCAATTAGGAGCATTATGTAGCGGCGTGCTTCGAGATGATCCCTTTGTTCGGCCCCGATGTTAGAAAGGTTGGTAAATAGAAGAACGATCTTCGGTCATGGTATCCTTTATGGGGTTCTCACATCGCGAATCACACATTATGATACGCAAAACACACACATGTCTTTCCCTTTTCTTAGAGCTTCACCCCCTCGATCATCCCCTTAACACGTTCAGCTCTAGTTCTGGCGCTTTGGCTAGTCCATAAGCAAGCACGCCATATAGTACATCGGGCTTATCCTTGTGTATATCGTGTGTCGCGCCCAGCCTTTGAACAAACTTTATATGAGGGTAATCGTCCTTTAGCAAGGTGGCATTAGAGGGTGAATAGACCGAGCGTAGTCCGGGATCCGCGGAAAGGATGATGATCTCGGTCCCTTTCGATGAGTCTGCAGACGGAAGAAGCGTGTGGGAAAGGCTTCCGTTATTGACCTCCTGCCTTTGTCAGGGGGGATTATGTTTCAAGAAGCACCGGAATGGACATACCTCGAAAAGCTGACGAATCACCAGGGGATCGATCTGAGTCAAGGACAAACGCCTCAGGGTGGCTTCAGCTCTAATCCAAGTGGGGTTTGCCTTCATGATCTCATCCTCGGAGGGGATATCCTTTGTTCCGTCGACTGCGCCCTGAATCTTATCTTCGTCGAAAGGAGGGTGGTCAAGCAGTGGTTCAGCTAATACCAGTCGAGATGGTTTTGAAGCGAGAAGAGGGTATAGCGCAGCTGCGATCGTGGAGCCAAATGACACACCGCCAATCACGTCGTAAGTTTCGGCGAGGTTGTCGGCTAGGTGTTTCGCCAAGGCCGTGATGGTGTATGGTGGCCTATGAGGAGCCCAACCGTGGCCCAACAGGTCTGGACAGTCTACACGCTAATGTCTCAGCGTTCGCTTCATGCACTCGACCTGCACTAATCACTCACGTAACCATCCTTCACGAGCTTGTCGGCGACCTTGAAGAAGACCGCTCCGGTTCCCATCAACCCATGGAGAAGCAGAGCTTTCTTTTCGGCCTTTTGAGATCCGAAGGTGGTGATACTGAATTGTAGGTCGAGCATACCGATATGCTAGGGCTGATTTCTTGGACCATCCTACTAAGCTATAGTTGCATAGGGTCTATGGAAGATTGCCGGGCCGATACGGTCCGCGAAGAACAAAAGCGCGTCAAAGGACGACACGTCATTAGATGGTCGAGGTCAAAGTGAAAGACCGAGGCTCGGTCTTCGGGCGAATCCGATGACCGGCCCCGGTCATTGTCGTCATGATAGCTGATTATTGCTGATTCAGATATTTTATAATCCCTGGTGTATATAAGAGGCAGCAGTCTACATCGATACCCACAACACCACAGCAACTTATCCCGAAGCACACTTTCATATGCCAACATTCCTCATCGTCGGAGCAACCGGAAAGCAAGGTGGAAAGGCGATCTCGATCCTGCTCGACCACCAAGCCAAGAACAAAGATCTTTCTTTACGTTTCATTACTCGAAATCCAGACTCTGCTTCAGCAAAGAAGTTAGTCAGTCAAGGGGCTCAGGCTTTCAAGGCCGATCTTTTTGACAGAGAGTCGCTTCGTCATGCCTTGACTGGCGTTGATAGGGCATTCTTGGTGACGGATGCGATGGCGGGAGAGGAGAAGGAGACCCAGCAGGGAAAGACCTTTATCGACGTCGCTAAGGAGTCTGGAGTCAAGCATATCGTCTTTACCAGTGTTTCAGCTGCAGACACCGCCGATACTGTTCCTCACTTCCGATCAAAGTACCAGGTGAGTGACTCCGTCATTCAGGTCCAAGCTGACATGTAGGTCGAGAAACATCTCCACGCTTCCGGGCTCACATATACCATCCTGCGGCCTGTTGGTTTCATGGTAGGTGCTTCCGCTAGGCTCGCAATTACGCTAATGTCCAGGACAACTTCCCTGCTGGACCCGGTTTCGCACGATTCATGATCATCGGAATGTTCTTTGCCGCTGCAGGCGGCAAGCCAGTGGCCTTTATCTCGACCGAGGATATCGGGGTCTTTGCAAGTCAAGCGTTACTCAAGCCGGAGGATTCTCGATTCAAGAACAAAACTATCGACCTTACTGCTGGGACCTACGACATCAACGACGTTTCTCGAGCCATCGAGAAAGCGCAGGGCCATACACCATGGCTCGCAAGGTATGCACCAACAGCTATCCGAAATCTACTGCCTCATGACTTCAAAGCGATGATGATGTGTAAGCTTCTCGTATCCTTAGGAATCTAGCTAACGTATATTAGTCTTTGAGAAGACTGGCTATCCATCTACCGATATTGACGCACTTCGCCAAATACATCCTGATCTTCAATCATTCGAAGACTGGTTCAGAAAGAATGCCCCCAAATAGAACAGATGGTCAGGAGAGGTGATTGTATACATGCATTATAGAGCTGTACACTACCCGAAGGCCATTCAACTTTCAGCCATATCCATACTACTCTCGATAATCCTTCCTTAAAGCAGCCCAGCACCGATGAATAGACCGCTACATCCGACAAGGCCGACCCACAACCCGACATAGGAAGGTCTGCTGAGACTGGCAGTGTTTGGTGTGCTTGCAGCGGCATCAGCCGAGACGGTTGCGCTACACATCAGTCGCAATTAACTATCTAGGAGCTAAGATTACTCACCTGGCTGACGAAACGAGAGAAGAAGACACAGAGGACGCCGAGGCGGAAGCGGAAGACCCAAAAGGTGCCGAAGTGGAGGCGACCGAAGTGGCAGGTCCCTCGCAGTGGTAGTGGTCGCCATGAAGCTCGCAGCCGGTGGATTCGGCTGGAGGAGGAGGGATGGACATGGACGAGGCGGCTGCTCCTTCGGCGGTAGCGCTAGCTAATCCTTCGCAGTGGTAATGATCTCCATGTAGCTCACATCCGGTGGACTCGGCAGGCGGGGTGGGCACAGATATGGTTGACGAGGCGACAGCACTGGCAATGATACCAGTAGCGGGACCTTCGCAGTGGTAGTGGTCATCGTGGAGCTCACATCCGGTTGATTCGGCTGGAGGAGGAGGAATGGAACCGCTGTGTTCGTGATCATGGTCGTGATCTTCCTGTTCCTGTCGAGCGAGAAAGCCAGGAGCGGGGGTCATTCTGGGAGCAGCGAGGGCGTAAGCGGAGGAAGCGAGAACGAGTATTGCGAGGGAAAACTTCATTTTCGACAGCTTGGTGTAGGTAGTCCGTCAATTAGGACGGTGAACCAGGTGAGTTTATATACGATCGTTCATCGTATAAAGAGCCTGCGCAAATCTGCTGAATGCACAAAGAGGACCTTGTCGGTGTTACAAAATATGAAAGGAGGACGCGGATTTCGACTGCAAGGTCCTCTGCCAAGGGTTCACTGGCTTGGCATTGTTCAACATACGCGCCTACCTGAAACAGAGTAATCACTCCCCATGCTACCACATACGGGAAACGACGGGATGCATGGCAAATCTCGAAATCCAACGTACTGGAGCTTCAGTCATCCCCTGACTTTCGGCAAAGGTTTGCCCTTGATCTGCATCCATGCTTTCGTCTCGCCCAAAGGGTCTCCGCCTGTTCATCAGTCTCTGTAAAATTTGATAAGCAGAGACACATACCCACACTATCCTCAGGGAGATGGAGCCAATCTTCGATACCGGCATCCGAGAATGGCGCCCCCCATACCACGCCAGTCTCTTTCACATACTTTTCCCAATCTACTAACATCTCTGCCAGCTTTTCCGGATGCGTCTCCGCCAGATCATTGATCTCCCCCGGATCTATCGACAGATCAAACAACTCCCATTTGGCTTTCCCGTGGGCATCGACAGGCATCCAGAGGATCTTCCAATCTCCCTTCCGCAGTGCTGCGCGGCCGTACATCTCCCATCCAACTGCTGGGTCATCATCAGTATGAATAGCCCTTCGATCACTTGTAGGATTCTTGAAGTACGAAGACCACGACTTCCCCCTCATTGGGTAGACTTCTCGATCTCGGTAAGTACCCTTCTCGGGACCTGGCGCTGGGTGGGAAACGCCAGCAAGCTCGAGCATGGTGGGCATGATATCCATTACTGTTGAGAATGGCTTTAAGATCTGACCAGCTAGTTTGTCGGTATATTCGGGGTATCGGAGAATGAAGGGTACTCGGATACCCCCTGAAAGTCAATCTTTTCCTCATCATATAGCTCACCTTCTGTTGTGAACATCTTGTAGAGCCTGCTTGGAGCTGTTGACGCTTGAGCCCATTCTTGTCCGTACCACACGAAGGAGTTGTGATTACCGATATTATCGAGCGAATTGTCGTATAGTCTCGCAATCACTTCATGCATCTTTGGCCCAAGGACTGGATGTCCTTCGACCCACGCTCCCTCTGCTCCATTGTCCGACATAAAGATGATCATCGTGTCTACTCAATCAGCCTCGTTTTCACTTGTCCAGATATCACGCACTGTCGTATTCACCGGTGCTTTGGAGGTAATCGAATACCTTGCCGCAATTCCTATCAATGCCTTCAACCATCCCCGCATAACATTCCATAGCTCTAGCCGAAAGCTGCCTTTCTTCAGCATTCTGTTTCTCCCATTCGGGAGTAGCATCCACAACAACATCATGGGGCTTGACGTCTTTATCAAAGAATCCCAATTCCTTCAGTTTCGCCAATCTCTTTTCTCTCAAGACACCAGGACCTTCATCATATACCCCTTTGTAGTTGTCTCGATCGGCTTTGTCGCAGTGAAGTGGCCAATGTGGTGCGGAGAAGGGAAGGAATGCGAAGAATGGCTTATCATCTTCCGGGCTCTCGTTGCTCGTTCCTTTCGTCTGACCTGCCCTGGGTCGATCTCGTAAGTACCGTATGATATTGTCGGCATAGTACTCGGTGGAAAAGAATCCTTCTTCGTAGTCATTCGACTTGTTGCCCTTCCTAGGAATCAATGTTCCGAAATGCTTTTCACTTACATCTCCACTTTTTCACCATCTTCGGTGTATAAGGGTGGTATCTTGTCGAAGAAACTGCTCGGCTCGTAGAATTGCGGTTCCCAGGCCCAGTGATTATGACAGCCTGTGATTCAGCACATCATCTCATGTGAGTAATGTAAACGTGTTCAAGGGACTGATTGAGCTTACCTGGCAGTAGAGCGAAAGAACGATCGAATCCCCTGGCAGCTGGATTTGTTTCCTTTCTCAGACCTAGGTGCCACTTCCCCGATAGCAGCGTATGGTACCCATGGTCATTCAATAGCTCCGGGAGCGCAGCGACGTCAAAGTCTATCATCAGCTAAGCTTTGATCCAAACAGCTGCTAGACTGACTGAGATACCCTTCATGTCCTTTTTTGTTCCAGCGCTCAAGATCCCAGCCTCTCTGCTCACTCATCACCCCTACTCCTGCTATGTGGTTGTCGGTACCGGACATGAGCATCGACCGGGTCGGGCTGCATGCTGATGCCGTATGGACTACTGTCAATAACCTTGTCGCGGTGCGGAGAAGAGGCTCACAGTCTGATAATCTGACTCCCTCTTTTGCCAAGGCATCGAGGTTGGGCGTTTTAATTTCCCCGCCGAAACATCCTAAATCCGAGTATCCTAGATCTATGCCATCAGCTCATCCTGTTCCGTCACTCACCGTCCGCAACAATCAAAAGGAAGTTAGGACGCGGCATATCTGGTATGTGTGAGTATGCTTCCAAAAGAGCGCAAGTGGTTTACTTTGGTAAACCGAATAGCTAACTCCTCGAGAT
>Ga0308160_10003656_pt1 | contig 17143 bp, 12 predicted proteins | sample PhyFR1_FD_201036 | JGI IMG/M metagenome (GOLD analysis project Ga0308160, IMG submission 201036) | Phyllosphere microbial communities from UC Gill Tract Community Farm, Albany, California, United States - DLSLF.R1 | ecosystem: Host-associated > Plants > Phyllosphere > Unclassified | place: USA...
CCGCGCGATCTCGGTGACCGAACGCCAGCGCTACATCCTGCGCGTGCGCGCGCTGGCGCAGGCGGTGGCCAAGGCCTACCACGCGCAACGCGAGAAGCTGGGCTTCCCCGGCGTGAAGCGCTGAGGCCATAAAGCCCCTCTCCCATCGGCGACCGAAGGAAGTCCCCGTGGGAGAGAGGGGTTGGGGTGAGGGTCCGGGGCGAAGCCCTGCAGACCTGAACTTCCAAAGGCTCCGCCGTATCCTCATCCGCCCCTTCGGGGCACCTTCTCCCGCAGGGAGAAGGGAACCGCTAGCAAGGTCTGACACATGAGCGCACTACATCCCCTGCTGATCGAACTGGGTACCGAGGAACTGCCGGTCAAGGCGCTGCCGGGCCTGGCGCAGGCCTTGTTCGACGGCGTGATCGCCGGGCTGGAAAAGCGCGGCATCACGGTCGAACGCGGCGATGCCAAGCCGCTGTCCACCCCGCGGCGGCTGGCGGTGCTGCTGCCGGGCGTGGCCGCCGAGCAGCCGGAACAGCGTTCGGAAGTGCTGGGTCCATACGTAACTCAGGCCCTGACACCTGCACAGACTCCTACGCCTACTCCTGAATTAGACTCTCACCAGAACCATCTGGGGACCAATTCTTCTCAGCCGATTCAAACGCCCGTGCCGACGCCAACACCGGCTCTGTTGGGCTTCGCCGCCAAAGCTGGAGTGGATTGGAAGGATCTGGAGCGCACCAGTGACGCCAAGGGCGAGCGTTTCGTGCACCGTGCAGTGACTCCGGGCGCGCAGACCGCCACGCTGCTGCCGGAGATCCTGCGCGAAGCGATCGCGGCGATGCCGATCCCCAAGCCGATGCGCTGGGGCGACCACGACTACGGCTTCGCGCGGCCGGTGCACTGGCTGGTGCTGCTGTTCGGCAACGACGTGGTGCCGGTGCAGCTGTTCGGCGTACAGGCCGACCGGGTCAGCCGCGGCCACCGCTTCCTGCACGACGCGCCGGTCGCGCTGGCGCAGCCGGGCGACTACGTGGCCGCGCTGCAGGCGGCGCAGGTGTTGGTGGACCCGGATGCGCGCCGCGCGCGCATCGTCGCCGAAGTCGAGCAGGCCGCGCGCCAGGCCGGCGGCAGCGCGCGCATTTCCGACGACAACCTGGAGCAGGTGGTGAACCTGGTGGAATGGCCGTCGGCGGTGCTGTGCCATTTCGAACAGGCGTTCCTGGCGGTGCCGCAGGAAGCGCTGATCGAGACGATGGAGAGCAACCAGAAGTTCTTCCCGGTGCTCGACGCCGGCGGCAAGCTGACCGAGCACTTCATCGGCATCGCCAACATCGTCTCGCGCGACGTGGCCGAAGTGGCCAAGGGCTACGAGCGGGTGATCCGCCCGCGCTTCGCCGACGCCAAATTCTTCTTCGACGAGGACCTCAAGCAGGGTCTTGAGGCGATGGGCGCGGGCCTGGCCAACGTGACCTACCAGGCCAAGCTCGGCAGCATCGCCGACAAGGTGCAGCGCGTGGCCGCGCTGGCCGAGGCGATCGCGCCGCTGGTCGGCGTGGACGCCGCGCAGGCGCGGCGCGCCGCCGAGTTGAGCAAGAACGACCTGCAGTCGCGCATGGTCAACGAGTTCCCCGAACTGCAGGGCATCGCCGGGCGCCACTACGCCAAGGCCGCCGGCGAGCCGGGCGAGATCGCGCTGGCGATCGACGAGGCCTACCAGCCGCGCTTCGCCGGCGACGACATCGCGCTGTCGCCGCTGGGCAAGGTGCTGGCCATCGCCGAGCGCCTGGACACCCTGGCCGGCGGCTTTGCCGCGGGGCTGAAGCCGACCGGCAACAAGGACCCGTTCGCGCTGCGGCGCAATGCGCTGGGGTTGGCGCGGACGGTGATTGAGAGTGGGTTTGATGTGAATCTGAAAACCCTACTGGCCAACACGTTGGAATCCCTCCGTGTCGAGAGAGAAGCATGGGCAACAGAAGAAACCGTGCGTAAGATGAAAGAGCTTCAATTGAAGGGCATGGACGTAAAGTCTGCGGAAGTGAAACCTTTGCCGGTTGATGTCCAAGCGCTTTCTGCTGAACTCTTCGATTTCATCCTCGACCGCCTGCGCGGCTACTACGCCGACAAGGGCGTGCCGGCCACGCATTTCAACGCGGTAGCGGCCTTGTTCTCGGTCGGGGCTGAAGGAAGCGCAGCTTCTGTAGGAGCGGCTTCAGCCGCGACCGCCACCCACGGCTCTCTCTACGATTTCGACCGCCGCATCGACGCGATCGGCATCTTCGCCACGCTGCCGGAGGCCGAGGCGCTGGCTGCGGCCAACAAGCGCATCCGCAACATCCTGCGCAAGGCCGAGGGCGCGATTCCGGCGCAGATCGACCCGACGCTGCTGCGCGAGCCGGCCGAAAGCGCACTGGCCGAAGCGGTGGAAGCGGCGATCGTGGAAACCGACGGCGCCCTGCGCCAGCACGACTACGTCACCGTGCTGAACTTCCTGGCGCGGCTGCGGCCGCAGGTGGATGCGTTCTTCGACGGGGTGATGGTCAACGTCGACGACCCGGCGATCCGCGGTAACCGCCTGGCCCTGCTCAAGCGCCTGGGCGACCGCCTCGGCAGCGTCGCGGCGATCGAGCATCTGTCGTCGTAAGTAGGGCTGCGAACTGATGCATGTAGGGGCTGCGAAAGCAGCCTCTTCTTTTTGTGGGGAGCGATTCTTGGTCGCCTTGGGCCATCAGTCGCGACAAACGAAGCCAGCACTCCCACAACCAAGTGAAACCGCGTCGGGGCTGAAATCCCTCCCGCAGTGCACCCGGCCGGCTACCGGCGAGTGCCAGCCAAGCGGCTGCACTTGAAAGAGCCGCAGCCTCCGGCGACACCGCTTCTTGCGGGAGCAACTTCAGTCGCGACGCGCGAAGCTGCAATCCCCGTCGTGCTGAGAAAAAGCGTCGGTGCCTGAAGCCCCTCCTACAGTGCACTGGGCCAGCATGTACGAGCACCTGTTTTGAGCCCCTCTCCCCTCGGGAGAGGGGTTGGGGTGAGGGTACGGCGCGAAGCGACTCGCGGAGTTTGGGTGCGCGAGGCTGCGCCCGTACCCTCATCCGCCCCTACGGGGCACCTTCTCCCGGAGGGAGAAGGAACTGCCAGCATGCCCTGACACACACGTGCATTACACCTCAGGCCTGCCACGCACAGCGCTGCAAACAACCGCAGCTACGAATCCCCAATCCCCAATCCCCGCCGTCAATCAAACAACGCCTGGATCGCCGCCAGCCCCGCATTGGCGCGCTCCTTCTTGCGCTCGGCGTCGGCCACCGGGTCGGCGCCGTCGCGTTGCATTTCCTCGGCCGGGATCTCGTCGAAGAAGCGGCTGGGCTTGAGCCGGATGTGCTCGCCGAACTTGCGAGTCAGCTTGCTGTAGCTCATCCACAGCTGTTCCTTGGCGCGGGTGATGCCCACGTACAGCAGGCGCCGCTCTTCCTGCAAGTTGCCCTCCTCCAGGCTGACCTCGTGCGGCAGCACACCGTCCTCGCAGCCGACGATGAACACGTAGCGGAACTCCAGGCCCTTGGACGCGTGCATCGTCATCATCCGCACCTGGTTGCCGCCGTCGTCCTTGTCGTTGCGCGACAGCAGCGCCAGCTGCGCCGCCAGGTCGCCGACGGTGGCGCCACGCGGGCCGCCCTCGAACCACTTGGCCAGTTCTTCCAGGTTGCTGCGGCGGCGCTGGAAGGTCGTTTCGTCCTTGCACTGACTGCGCAGTTCGCGGATCAGCCCGGACTGCTCGGCGAGCTGGCGCACCACGTCGGCCGAGGACAGGGTCAGCGAGGCGGTACGCAACTCGTGCAGGACGTCGACGAAATCGCTCAGGCCGTTGGCCGCGCGCGGCGGCAACTGCTGAAGCGCGCCCATCGACTCGGCCGCGCGCGACATCGGTAAATTTTTCGCCGACGCCAGTTCGGCCAGCTTGGCCAGCGACGTCGCGCCGACCTCGCGCTTGGGCGCCTGCACCGCACGCAGGAACGCGGCATCGTCGTCGGGATTGACCAGCAGCCGCAGCCACGACAGCACGTCCTTCACTTCCTGCCGTTCCAGGAACGCGGTGCCGCCGGTGATGTGGTACGGCACGCCGGCGATCTGCAAGGCCTTTTCCAGCGGCCGCGACTGGAAGTTGCCGCGGAACAGGATGCAGAAATCGCTCCACGGCACCTGCTTGGCGGTGCCCAGGTAGGCGATCTCGGCGGCGACCTTCTCCGCCTCGTGCTCGCTGTCGCGGCATTCCCATACGCGGATGCGCTCGCCGTCGGCCTGGTCGCTCCACAGGGTCTTCAGGTGCTCGTGCGGGTTGTGCGCGATCAGCGCATTGGCCGCGCGCAGCACGCGGTTGGAGCAGCGGTAGTTCTGCTCTAGCTTGACGATCTGCAGCGCCGGATAGTCGCGCCCCATCTGCATCAGGTTTTCCGGATTGGCGCCGCGCCAGGCGTAGATGCTCTGGTCGTCGTCGCCCACGCAGGTGAAGTTGCCGCGCGGGCCGGCCAGCATCTTCAGCAGCCGGTACTGCGCGTCGTTGGTGTCCTGGCTCTCGTCCACCAGCAGGTAGCCGATGCGCTCGCGCCAGGCCATGACGATGTCCTCGTTCTCCTCCAACACCTGTACCGGCAGGCGGATCAGGTCGTCGAAGTCCACCGCGTTGAACGTGCTCAGCCGCGCCTGGTAGCGCTCGTACAGGCTGGCCGCTTCCTGCTCGCGGTTGCTGCGCGCCGCGGCCATCGCCTGCTCCGGCGACAGCCCGGCGTTCTTGGCGCGCGAGATCAGGTTCTTGGCGTCGTCGATCGCATCGGGCTTGGCGCCGTGCATCAGGTCCTTGATCTGCGCGGCAGCATCGTCGGCGTCGAAGATCGAGAAGCCGCGCTTCAGACCGACCGCGGCGTGCTCGATCTGCAGGAACTTCAGCCCCAGCGCGTGGAACGTGCAGATGGTCAGGCCATCGGCGGCATCGCCGCGGATGCGCTTGGCCACGCGCTCGCGCATTTCCTTGGCCGACTTGTTGGTGAAGGTGATCGCGGCGATGCGCTTGGCCGGGTAGCGGCCGGTGGCGATCAGGTGCGCGATCTTTTCCACGATCACGCGGGTCTTGCCGCTGCCGGCGCCGGCCAGCACCAGCAACGGGCCTTCGCAATGCAGCACCGCGGCGCGTTGGGGGGGATTGAGACCGTGCATGAAGACTTCCCTGGGCCGCGCATTGTAGCGGGCGCCGGCCGGTGGCGAGGACCGCGCCGCCGCGTTAGCGCTGAACGGGTTTTCCCGGGCGCATCCGGCCTGCGACGGGGCCGGCCGCCGCGCTAGAATCGGCCCATGGCGAAACTGTACTTCTACTATTCGGCGATGAACGCCGGCAAGACCACGACGCTGCTGCAGTCGGCGCACAACTATCGCGAGCGCGGCATGCGCACCGCGATCCTGACCCCGCGCCTGGACCACCGCGACGGCAGCGGCGTGGTCGCCTCGCGCATCGGCCTGCGCGCCGATGGCAACACGTTCGTGCCGGACACCGACCTGCTGGCGCTGCTGCAGGACGACATCGCCCGCGACGGCGCGCTGCATTGCGTGCTGGTGGACGAGGCGCAGTTCCTCAGCCGCGCGCAGGTCTGGCAGCTCAGCGAGGTGGTCGACCGGCTGCGCATCCCGGTGCTGTGCTACGGCCTGCGTACCGATTTCCGCGGCGAGCTGTTCGAGGGCAGCCAGTACCTGCTGGCCTGGGCCGACGAACTGCAGGAGATCAAGACCATCTGCCACACCGGCAGCAAGGCAACGATGACCGTGCGCGTGGACGCCGACGGCCACGCCGTGCAGGACGGCCCGCAGGTGGAGATCGGCGGCAACGAGCGCTACGTGTCGGTGAGCCGCGCCGAGTTCAAGAAGATCATGCGCGGCGAGGGCCGCATCGATCCGTTGCAGATTGCGCTGCAGCGATAGTCCACACGCGGCGTCGGGCTGACGGCTGCGGCGCAGGCGCAAGAAGGCTTCAGCCAGGAGGCGACGCGCCATAGGGCCGCGCTGCGCCTGGAGCGTATGCATGGGTGCCAGTTGCTGCGTGCGCTATGCCCTGCTTTGGTGCATGCGCCAGCCGGTTCGGCCCGGCTGCCGGCAGCGGACGCGCCGATCGTGAACGGCGATTGACGCTGCCTACACCACACCCGGCGCATAGGCCATCAGTCTATGGATCACGGCCGCGACGCCCATTTAGAATCGTCGGCGATCGCACTCATGGGAAGAGTTCTATGCATCAGTTCAAGGGATATGCCATCGGCGGCTGCGCCGCGCTGGTCGTTGCGGTTGCGCTGGCGCTGTCCGGTCCGGCCGCCGCCGCCGACAACGCCCGCACCTTCGACGACATTCCGGCGCAGGTGATGACCGACGGGTTCCTCGAGGCGCACCTGGATCTGTTCTATCGGCGCGCCGGTATCCGCGCCGACAAGAAGGGCGAGTTCGCCGAGGCCAAGAAGAACTACCAGCTCGCCGCGCGCTATGCCGACAAGCCGTCGCAGGCGCGGCTGGGCGAGATGTACTGGGAAGGCCAGGGCGGTGCGCAGGATCGCGCGATGGGCTTCCTGTGGATGGCGCTGGCCTCCGAGCGCGGCTACGACGCCTTCACCACGCGCAAGATGGAGTACTGGAACCAGCTGACGCCCGAAGAGCGGCAGCGCGCGGTCAAGCAGGACAAGAAAATGCTGGCCACGTATGGCGACCAGGTAGCCAAGCCGCGCCAGGAAGCGGTACTGCGCCGCGAAGCGTCGCGCAGCACCGGCAGCATGCTCGGCTACTCCGGCGCCTCTGGCCTGCAGATCAACGGTCCGCGCGGCGGCAGCGTCGATCCGGAAGTGTTCTACGCCAAGGAATTCTGGGAACCGGCGGCGTACTGGAAGCTGCAGGACCGGGTCTGGGACGGCCGCACGCCGGGCCGCGTGGATATCGGCGATGTCGAGGACATCACCCAGGAAACCGCGCCGAAGCCGCCGCAACCGGCCAAGCCCTGAGGCCGCCGCAACGCGCGACGCCGGACAGGTCGCGCGTCGGGACTGCAGTCCCTCCCACAGTGCAACCGGCACCTTGCTGCGAGCCTCTTGTGGGAGCGACTTCCGTCGCGATGCGCGAAGCCAGCCGATGCGTAGCGTTGCGAAAAGCGTCGGGACTGCAGTCCCTCCCACAGTGCACCCGGCCGCTATCCGCAAGCCACTGTAGGAGCGGCTTCAGCCGCGACGAGCGAGGCCGGCACCTTCATCGCGCTGCAAAAGCGTCGGGGTTGAAACCCCTCCTACAGTGCACCCAGCACGGTGGCCCCGCGAGCTTTTGTAGGAGCGGCTTCAGCCGCGACAAACGACGTCGGGCACCGCAAGCAGCCAGGCGCTGCCACGCATGACGCGGCAGCCACTGCCATGCCCCGGCCACGCTCAATACAGCTTGCGCTCGGCCGCCGGCGGCGGCGTCCACTGGTACAGCCAGGTCTCGGTCAGCGGCTTGTCGCCGGCGCGCAGGAACAGGCGGATGTCGATCTGCTGGGTGCCTTCGTCCGGCGGCACCACGTCGAACATCGCGCGGTAGCCGGAGAGTTCGTGCAGCGGCCGCGCCGAGACGATCTCGGTGCTGCCGCGGCTCAGCTGCAGCACCGCCTCGACCTTGGCGTCCTTGTCCTTGCCGAGCCTGGCCAGTTCGCCGCCGACGAAGTCCACCGCGAAGCGCCAGGAGAAATGGCTGCGCTTCTGCCCGACCACGCCGCCCAGGCCGGTGCGCGTGGCCACGCATTGCGCCAGCGGCGAGGACGCTGGCGGCTTCGCGCCCCAGTACAGGCGATAGCCGAACAGCAGTTCCTGCCCAGGCTGCGGCTTGTCCTGCGGATTCCAGAACGCGACGATGTTGTCGAAGGTCTCGTCGATGGTGGGAATCTCCACCAGCTGCACCGAACCCTTGCCCCAGCCCTGCTTCGGTTCCACCCACAGGCACGGGCGCTTTTCGTAGTACACGCCGTCGTCGTGGTAGTGGTCGAAGTTGCGGTCGCGCTGCAACAGGCCGAAGCCGCGCGGGTTCTCGTCGACGAACATGTTGAAGCGCAGCTGCGGCGGGTTGCACAGCGGCCGCCAGATCCATTCGCCGCCGCCGGTCCACATCGCCAGGCCGTCGGTGTCGTGGATCTCCGGACGCCAGTCCCAGTCCATGCGGCGGTCGTTCTCGCCGACCTGGTACATGCTGGTGCACGGTCCCAGGCCCAGCCGTTCGATGGTCTTGCGCGGATACAACGCGCTGTCGATGTCCATCAGCAGCACGTCGCCGTTGGTGATCGCGAAGCGGTAGGCGCCGGCCACGCTCGGCGAATCCAGCAGCGCGTACACCACCACGGTGTCCGAGCCGGCCTTGGGCTGCTCCAGCCAGTAGGCGATGAAGTCCGGGAATTCCTCCGGCCCGCCGGTGCCGGTATCGATCGCCAGCCCGCGCGCGGACTGGCCGTACTGGCCTTCCTTGCCCACCGCGCGGAAATAGCTGGCGCCGAGGAACGCGGCGAAGTCGCGGTCGGTGTCTTGCTTGGTGTTGAGGCGGAAGCCGGCGAAACCCAGTTCCTTGGGCAGGTGCTTGCCCTGCAGGCCGCTCTTGCCGTAGTCGAACGCGGCGCCGTCGTAGGCCAGTTCCTGCGCCTGCCCGTCGACCAGGTCGAACATGTGCACCGGCGACTTGAAGTACAGGCCCAGGTGGAAGAACTTGGCCTGGAACTTCGACTCGTTGTCCACCGCCCACAACGCGTGGTCCTGGCGGTAGCGGATCGACTGGTACTGGTCCCAGTTCAGCGATTCCAGCGGTCCCGGCAGCACCCGCTTGTGGCTCTGGTAGGGCGCCTGGGCCATGGCCCGAGCGTGGCCCTTGAGCCAGGCGTAATCGAAGGGCTGCGGCTTGCCCAGGCGGCGCAGGCCGACCGCGGGCGCGGCCTGGCCGAGCATCGGCATCGCGGGCAAGCCCATGGCGGCGAAGGCGGCGGCGGCGTTCTTGAGGAAATCGCGTCGTTGCATGGGCCGGATCGAAGCGGAAAGGGCCTCCATCATAGACAAGCGGCGTTAAACGCGAGAGCTAGGGCGTGACGCAGGCGCCCGCCAGCGCCAGCGCCGCGGCGTGCCGGCACAGGAAGCTGCGCTGCTGCGCCGGGTCGTCGCCGCCGGTGTAGTCCAGCAACGTCCATTGCTCCTCGGCCTGCATGGTCTGGCCTGGCGCCAGGGTCCGGTACGGCGCGTGCACTTCCATTTCCAGCAGACCGCTGCCCGGATCGGAGGCCGGCGCATCCAGGTAGAACTCGACCTGGCCCTGCTCGGGATGGATGCGCGCACGCGGCTGGTGCGCGAAGCGGATCACCCAGGCCTGGCCGCCGGCGAAGGCGGCGATCCAGCCCGCCGACGGCTGCAGCAGCAGCTTGCCGCGCTGTCCGGCGCTGCCCGGCGGCGCGGTCGCCAGCGCCATCAGTCCGTCCTGCAGCACGTACTGCGGCGGCGCGTAGCCGTCGCCATCGCTGGGCTGCACGCGGATATCGGCGGCGGCCGCGACCGGCACCAACACCCGCGTGGCCGCGCTCACCCGGGTGTTGAACCACAGGTCCCAGGCCACCGCGGTCTTGCGCACGTTCTGCGCCTGCACCTGCAGCAGCACGCTGTCGGCGCGCTGCGGCGACACCGCGAAGATCTTGCGCAGGCGCACGCCGCTGACCGGGCTGTCCACGCCGCGCAGCTGCAGGCGCTGCGGCGCGCGCGCGGTGACGGTGGTGGTGGCGAAGCTCAGGTACGGATCCGGCGGCCAGTTGGCATGCGCCGCGCGCCGCGCCGGATTGGCGTCCTGGTGCTGCCACCACGCGCTCTGCGGCCCGACCCAGACGTCGTGGCCGAAATAGGGAATATCGTTGGCCGCCGCGTTGACCGTGGGCAGCGGCTGGCGCTGCACCGCGTCGCCGACCTTGATCAGGTTCGGCCCGCCGCTGCGCTGGAAGCCCAGCACGCGCCCGCCCAGGGTCGGTGTGACCGTGAGCCGGACCACGCCGTTGTCCATGATCCATGGCGCAGGCGCATCGGTGCCAGGCGCGGTTGCCGGGGCGGCGGCGGCGAGCAACGGCCAGGCGCCGAGTAGCGCGAGCAGCGCCGCGCGCGCGCGCCGCCGTCCATTCTGCGTATCGGTGCACATGGCGAACCTGCGATCGAGGAAGGAAGCCCGATTGTGGCGACTCTGCGGCCGCGGCGACAGCCGGCCGGTTGCGCATGCGCGCCGCGGCCGTTGCCGCTCGGCGCAATCCGGCGGACGTGGCTGTCGCAGGAGGGCGCACAGCTTCGGCAGCGGGCTGATTCGGACACCTGCAGTTGTCGCAGCAGCGAAGACGCCGGTCGTGGTGATTTCGGTTGCGGCTGGCGAAGTCCTTGAGCAGACGCGATAGTTCCGCCGCTTCTCGACGACGAGGTGGCGGAGGCACTGCAGGAGTCGCTGGCACAGTCGTAGCAAACGGTGCGGTGGGGCTGCGCGGCAATGAGACGTTCGCTGCCGCGCTTGTCGCGTCAGGCCACAGGTTGCGGCGCGCGTCCACGCCGCTTGCCGCTCAAAGCGTCGAATGACGCCGCGGCAGATGCGGCGTCACCGCTTGCTGCAGCCGCCGGACCAACGCCGAATCCATGAACGCGTAGTCGTCGGGAATGTCCAGGCAAACGACGCGCTTGCCGCTCAGGTGCCGCTGGAACGCGGCCGACAGTTTGCTGCGGTGGCGCCGTTCCATCACGAAGATCAGGTCGGCCCAGGCCAGCAGCTCCGGCGTCACCGGGGTATCGGCATCGGCATTGACTCCGGCCGACGCGGTCTCGATGCCGGGCCAGTCGGCGAAAAGCTGTTCGGCGGTCGGGCTACGCAGCCGGTTGCGGGCGCACAGGAACAGGACATGGCGGACGGGCACGGCGCGGCGGGTCGGAGGGCGGTGGCCCATGGTAGCGGCGATCGCCGGCGGTTCGGGGCGGCGATGCCAGGCCGCCGTCGGCTGGACCCGCCACTGCGCCGGGAGCGGCCGGCGTCGCGCCGCCGCCGCAAAGGACTCAGCGCGCCGCGGTCAACGCCGCCGGCGCGGCGCACGCCGCACGCAGCTCCTCCACCTCGTGCACCAGCGTGCCGCCCTGCGGCTGCGCCAGCGCCAGTTCGCGCTGCAGCGCCTGCAGTTCGCCACGCCCGTCGCCCGCACCTCCGCGGCGTTGGCAATGCAGCTCGGCGGCATAGGCGCGGGCGCGCCAGCGCAGCTTGCGGCTTTCGATGCCGTCGCCGCCCTGCCGCGCCTGCGCCTCCAGTTCGTGCAACGCCTGCGCGTCGCGGCCGAGCCGGCCCAGGTTGCGCGCCCAGGCCACGCGCACCGCGCGCGTGCGCGGATGAGTCGCGCCGTAGCCGGCCTCGGTGCGGCGCAGCGCCTGCGCCAGCAGCGCATCGGCCTGCCGCGGTTCGCCGAGCGCGGCGCGCGCCTCGGCGATCAACCGCTCGCTGTCGCCGACCGCCGGGTTGTTCTGGCCAAGCTGCGCGATCCAGCGCGCGCGCGCTTCGTACAGCGGCGCCAGCGCGTCGCGGTGGCGGCCCGCCGCCGACAGCGCCAGGCCCTGGTTGAGCAGCATGTACGGCAGCAGCGCCTGACTGTCGGGCGCGCGCATGATCGCCACCGAGCGGTCCATGTCGGCGATCGCCTGCGCGTCCTGGCCGCGCTCCAGTTCCAGCATCGCCAGCGAACTCCAGCTCATGCCGGTGTCGCGGTGGGTGGGGCCCAGCCGCTCCACGGTCAGCGCATGCGCGGCGCGCAGTTCGCGCTCGGCGATGTCCAGCCGACCCTGGTCGATCATCACCGCCGCCCGCAAACGCCGCAGCCCGAGACTGACCGGGTGGCGATCGCCGTTCAAGCTGCGCGACAACGCCAGCGCCGCGCTCACCGCCTGCTCGGCCTGGTCGACATCGCCGCGATCGCGGTAGGCCACGCCCAGGCTGCGCAGCAGGTTGACGCTGAGCGGATGCCGCGGGCCGGCCTGGCGATCGAGCAAGGCCAGGGCCTGCAGGTAGCCGGCGATCGCCGCATCGGTGTTGCCGATGTCGCTGTCCATCGAGGCGATGTCGGTCATGCTCTCGACGATGCCGGCCGGGTCCTTCAGCACGTCGCGGTGCAGCGCCAGCGCGCGCTCGAACCAGGCCCGCGCCGGCGCGCGTTCGCCGAGCACGCGCCGGCAACGTCCCAGTTGCGAGAAGAACCCCGCGGCCTGCAGCGGCAACTGCGCCTGCGCTTGCTGCGCCTGCGCCGCCAGCGGCTGCAGCAGCGCCACGCACTCCTGCGAACGGCTCAGCAGGCGCAGCGCGCGCCCATGCTGCGCCGCCGCTTCCAGGCGCAGCGCCAGCGGCACATCGTCCTGCGTGGCCAGCAACGCGCGCTGCCGTTGCAGCAGCAGCAAGGCTTCGCGATAGTCGCCCAGGCCGATGCGCAGGCGCGCGATCACCCCCTGCAGTTCCGCACGCGCCAGCGGCTGCCGCAGCAGTTCGCGTTCGCCGCGCTGTTCGCCGCTGGCAAGCAGCCCGCGCAGGTCGAAGCCGTCGCCACGCTGCGCGTTGCCGGCGCGATCGAACAGGCCGATCACGAAGTCCTGCATCGCCTGCGCGCGCACGGTTTCGCGATGCGCCTCGCGCACCTGCCACAGCGCCACGCCCGCCGCGCCAAGCAGCGCGGCGGCGGTCAGGCTGCCGAGCACCACGCTCCAGCGATGGCGCTGCAGGTATTTCTGCAGGCGATAGGCCACGCCCTGCGGGCGCGCCTGCACCGTCCGCCCCTGCAGGTAGCGGCGCAGATCCTGGGCCAGCGCCTCGGCCGAGGAATAGCGCTGCGGCAGCGGCTTCTGCAGCGCCTTGAGCAGGATGTTGTCCAGGTCGCCGCTCAACCGTCGGGCCAGGCGCCGCGCCTCGGCCGGGTCGCGTTGTCCTTGCTGCGCGGCGCGCGCCACCGCCGCCGACGGCCGCGGCGCCTCCACCGCCAGGATCGCGCGCTCCCATTCGGCATCGCTGCTGCGGCGCAGGTGGTAGGGCTTCTGGTCGGTGAGCAGTTCGTACAGCACCACCCCCAGCGAATACACGTCGGTCAGCGTGGTGATCGGCTCGCCGCGCACCTGCTCCGGCGCGGCGTAGTGCAGGGTGAACGCGCGCGCTTCGGTGCGTGGATGCGCGTCGGCCGCAGGGTCGGCCTCGGTGTCGAGCAGCTTGGCGATGCCGAAGTCGAGCAGCCGCACGTCGCCTGCGGCGTTGACCAGGATGTTGGACGGCTTCAGGTCGCGATGCACGATCAGGTTGGCGTGCGCGTGGCTGACCACCTCGCATACCTGCAGGAACAGCCGCAGCCGCGCGCTGACGGGCAGGTGCAGGCGCTGGCAATAGTCGGTGAGCGGCTCGCCTTCGACATAGGCCAAGGCCAGGTACGGACGCCCGTCGCTGGCGATGCCGGCGTCGAGCAAGCGCGCCAGGTGCGGATGCTCCAGCCGCGCCAGGATCTCGCGTTCGCGGGTGAAGCGCTGGCGCAGCGCGGCATCGGCATAGCCCGGGCGCAACAGTTTCAGCGCGACCTGGCGCTGGTACAGGCCATCGGCGCGCTGCGCCAGCCAGACCTGGCCCATGCCGCCTTCGCCGAGCAGCCGCTCCAGTGCATACGGCCCGATCCGGCTACCGGCGCACAGGCACTCCGTGGCAGTGGCCAGCAGCGGCTCGCTAAGCAGGTCCGAGCCGGCCGCGTCCAGCGCCAGCATGCGCACCAGGTCGTCTGCACTGGCCGGATCCTGCGCGTGCAACTGCGCCAGCCGCGCCGCGCGCGCCTCCGGGGTCAGATCCAACAATTCGTCGAGCAACGGCGACAGGCGTTGCCACTGCAGCGCGTCCATGCGGTGCTCCGGTCGGTCCTAGTGATCCTGCATCGCCGCTAGCAGGAAGATGCGCGCCTTCTGCCAGTCGCGGCGGATGCTGCGTTCGGAGCGCTGCATCAGCTCGGCGATCTCCTGTTCGGACAGGCCGGCGAAATAGCGCAGCTCCACCACCTTGGCCAGGCGCTCGTCGATCGCCTGCAGCCGGTCCAGCGCCACGTCCAGCGCCAGCAGATCCTCGTCCAGGCGCACCCCGCCGCTGTCCTCGGGGATCTCGGCGACGCGCTTGAGATCGCCGCCGCGCTTGCGGGTCAGGCGGTTGCGCGCGTAATCCACCACCACGCTGCGCATCGCCGAGGCGGCGTAGGCGAAGAAATGCGCGCGGCCGTCGAAGCGGGCCATGCCGTGCGCGCCGAGCAGCTTCAGATAGGACTCGTGGACCAGCGAGGTCGCATCCAGGGTCTGCGCCTGCTGCCCGGCCAACTGGCGCCGGGCCATGCTGTGCAGTTCCTGGTAGAGCGTGCTGAGCACGCGATCGAGCGCCTCGCGGTCGCCGCCGCGCGCGGCATCCAGCCACACGGTGATCTCGGGGGCGGTCTCTACCACGGCGGTCTCTCCTCCGGCCGGGAGTCGCGCGGACTATAGCGCGCGCCGGCGGCCAGCGGCTGCCGTCCGTCAGCGCTGGCAGCTCCCGCACCAGACGCTGGCGCGCTGGCCGATGCTGGCGTGGCGCAGCGGCCGCCCACAGCGCTTGCAGGCCTCGCCCTCGCGGCCGTAGACCGCCAGCTCCTGCTCGAAGTAGCCGGGCGCCCCGTCCGGGCTGATGAAGTCGCGCAAGGTGGTGCCGCCGCGGGCGATGGCGTAGCCGAGGATCGCCTTGGCCGCCTCGGCCAGGCGTGCATAGCGTGCCCGCGAGACCTCCCCGGCCTCGCGCAGCGGACTGATTCCTGCCTGGAACAGGCTTTCGGCGGCATAGATGTTCCCGACTCCGACCACGACACGTTGGTCCATCAAGAACGTCTTTACCGGCGCACTCCGGCCACGGCTGCGCCGGAACAGGTAATCGCCGTCGAAATCGTCCGACAGCGGCTCCGGCCCCAGCTCCTCGAGCAACGGATGCACCTGCCCCGGCGCCTGCCACAGCAGGCAACCGAAGCGGCGCGGATCGTTGAAGCGCAGCACGCGCCCGTCTTCCAGGCTGATGTCGACGTGATCGTGCGCCCGCGGCGGCGTGTCCCCGGGCAGCACGCGCAGGCTGCCGGACATGCCCAGGTGCAGCAGCGCGCTGCCGGCGTCGGTGTCCATCAGCAGGTATTTGGCGCGGCGGCGGATGCCGTCGATGCGCTGCCCCGGCAACTGCTGCGCCACCTCCAACGGGATCGGCCAGCGCAGGTCCGGCCGGCGCAGGATCACGCCGTGGATGCGCCGCCCCAGCAGATGCGGCTCCAGGCCGCGCCGGGTGGTTTCTACTTCGGGGAGTTCGGGCATGGGCTGGACTGCAGTGGCGTGCGATTGACAAGCTTAGCTGGCGTACGACCTTATGCGCAGTCTGGCAATCGGATGGAAAACAGTCATGGGAACGATAGCTGCGCCGCGAAAATTTCGGTTTCTCTGCGTGGTCGCATCGCTCGTGCTGCTGATGAACGGCTGTTCGCGCGATTCCCTGTCGGGGCGCAACGCGGAATGTCGACTGACACATTTCGAAGTACTGCGAGCGATCGCGGATGATGCTGAAATCCGGCACTATGCGGCAGCGCACTTCGAGTCCCGCGAGACGACTTTTCTGTGGGATCGAATGCCGACAAAAGTACAGGAGTGCGGAACATCGAGGAGTGGCATCAAATTCGTGCGCTCCTCGTCTCCGGGCTTTGATCCGCACCACGATTTTATTGCGATCGAGAAGATGTATTTCGATGAAGATGCTGCATTCGTAGAAATCGGCTTTCCTCCCACCGGCAAGAACAGTGACGTTTTTCTTAGGAAAGTTGCGGGAAAGTGGGTGGTTGTCGAGAAATATTTGTGGGAATCATGAGGAATTGATAGGCGCCGCCCACTTCATATTCGCGGCGAGAGATGCTCGGGTTATACCGCCTCACTGCGGTGGCGCCGCCAACTCTCTTGCGCTCAAATACCCATCGCCATTGCTGTCCTGCTTGCGAAAGCGCGCAGTCAAAGTCGCCTGGTGCTGGACGCGGGTGATCGGCTTGCCGCGGCCGCCAGGCAGTTCCGCGGGGCTGAGCACACCATCGTGGTCGAGGTCGCGGGCGTCGAAGGCGTAGCTCATCCAGGCCAGGTATTCGTCCAGGCTGACGCGGCCGTCGCCGTCGCGGTCCATGCGCTGCAGGTAGCTGCCGGTGCTGTCGACGACCTGCGCGCCGGCGGTGGCGATCACAGCGCTGAGTGCGACAGCCAGCAGCGCGCGCAGCGCCATGAACGACGAACGCCGCACGAGGCGGCGTTCGCGAAGCGGCTGCAGGAGACCGCGGGTCATGCCAGGGCGTAGCCCTTCAGCCGCGTCGCATACGCCTGCAACGCGGCGATGCCGCTGGCCTCGGCGTCGTGGCACCAGGCCTGCAGTTGCTTCAGGCGTTCGCTGGCGTCGTGGCTGCGCGCTTCCAGCAGGGCGGCCAGGCGCGCGCGGTGTTCGACCAGGGTACGCATGCGCGGGCGCTGCGCGACCCAGTGCTGCAGCTGTTCGCGCGCATCGGGCTTGAGCCAGCGGCCGTCGTCGACCAAGCCCTTGCGCAGGCGCCGCGGCAGCAGCTGGCGCAGCTTGGCGCCGGCCTGCGCGGCCTCTTCCTTCAGCGCCGGGGTGAACACGTTGCGCTGGTAGTCGGTCATCGCCTGGAAGCGGTGCGAGAGCAGCGCGCGCAGGGTGTCGGCATCGGGCACGGCGATGTTGGGGCGCACGTCCAGGGTCGGCGCCACGCGCAGGACCTTGGCCAGGCGCAGTGTGGCCAGCGCGCGGATCGCGACCCAGCCGATGTCCAGTTCCCAGCGCCGCATCGAGAAGCGCGCCGAACTCGGGAACGCGTGGTGGTTGTTGTGCAGTTCTTCGCCGCCAATCCACAGTGCCCACGGGGTCAGGTTGGTGGAGGTGTCGGCCGATTCGAAATTGCGGTAGCCCCACCAGTGGCCGAGGCCGTTGACCACGCCGGCGGCCCAGAACGGGATCCAGGCCATCTGCAGCGCCCACAGGGCGATGCCGGGCAGGCCGAACAGCAGGAAGTTGAAGGCGAGCA
>Ga0308160_10003657_pt1 | contig 17142 bp, 15 predicted proteins | sample PhyFR1_FD_201036 | JGI IMG/M metagenome (GOLD analysis project Ga0308160, IMG submission 201036) | Phyllosphere microbial communities from UC Gill Tract Community Farm, Albany, California, United States - DLSLF.R1 | ecosystem: Host-associated > Plants > Phyllosphere > Unclassified | place: USA...
CACCATCACCGCCGAGAACTGGCGGTAGATGTTGCCGACCGCGCCGGCAAAGAAGGCCAGCGGCACGAACACCGACATCAGCACCACGGTCACGCCGATGATGGCGCCCGAGATCTGGCCCATCGCCTTGCGGGTGGCCTGCAGCGGCGGCAAGCCTTCCTCGGACATGATGCGCTCGACGTTCTCGACCACCACAATGGCATCGTCGACCACAATACCGATGACCAGGACCATGCCGAACATGGTCAGGACGTTGATCGAGAAGCCCATCGCCAGCAGGCAGGCGAAGGAGCCGAGCAGGGCGACCGGCACCACGATGGTCGGGATGATGGTGTAGCGGATGTTCTGCAGGAACACGTACATCACGATGAACACCAGGATCACCGCTTCGATCAGGGTCTCGACGACCTGGCTGATCGAAATCTGGATGAAGGTGGTGGAGTCGTACGGGATCGTGTACTTCATGCCTTGCGGGAAGTACTTCGACAGCTCCTTCATGCGCGCCTTGATCAGGTCGGCAGTTTCCAGCGCGTTACCGGACGGCGACAGCTGCACGCCGATACCGGCCGAAGGCTTGCCGTTCAGGCGCGCCGAGGTAGCGTAGGCCTGGCCGCCGATCTCGATCTTGGCCACGTCCTTCAGGCGCACGGTGGAGCCATCCGGGTTTGCGCGCAGCACGATGTTGCCGAATTGCTCGACGGTTGCCAGCTGGCCGGTCACGACCACGGTCGCGGTGATCTGCTGGCCGGCGTTCAGCGGCAGGTCGCCGATGGTGCCGGAAGCGACCTGGGCGTTCTGCTGGCTGATGGCGGTGTTGACGTCGGTCGGCGACAGGTTGAAGCCGACCAGCTTGGCCGGATCGATCCAGATACGCATCGCCTTCTCGGTGCCGAACAGCTGGGCCTGGCCCACACCCTTGATCCGCTGGATCTCGGGCAGCACGTTACGCGAAGCATAGTCGCCCAGCGCCACCGGGTCCCAGTTCGGGTCGTCCGACGACAGGATGGTGAACAGCAGGAAGTTGGAGCGGGCCTTGTCGACGCGCACACCCTGTTGGGTCACGGCCGGCGGCAGGCGCGGGGTCGCACGCGACAGGCGGTTCTGGACGTCGACCTGGGCCAGGTCGGGGTCGGTGCCGGTCTCGAACGAGATGGTGATCGAGCCGGTGCCGTTGGCCTGGCTGGTCGATTCCATGTAGATCATGCCTTGGGCGCCATTCATCTCGCGTTCGATCACGGAGATGACGGAGTCTTCGAGCACCTGTGCCGACGCGCCCGGATAGGCGACGTTGACGACGATCGAAGGCGGCGCCACGGTCGGGTATTGCGCGATCGGCAGGGATTTGATGGCGACGCCACCAAGCACCATGATGAACAGCGCGATCACCCAGGCAAAAATTGGGCGGTCAATAAAAAAACGTGCCATTGGAAAGTCCTGTTCCTTTTACGCTTACTGGCGGCTCTGGCCAGGAGTGGTAGCGCCGGCGGCCGGGGTGCCGGTGGCCGGGGTACGCGAGCCGGTGGCTGCGTTGGCGGCTGCGGCGCCGGTGGCGTTCGGCTGCGCAGCCGGGTTGCCGGCAGCGGCGACCGGGGTCGGGGCGGCGCTGTTCGGCGCGGTCCACGGCACCGGCTGCACCGGGGTGCCCGGCGGCAGCATCTGCAGCTTCTGGAAGCCGTCGACCATCACGCGCTCGCCTTCTTTCAGGCCGTCGACGACGACCCAGTTGCTGCCTTCCTGCGACGCGATCTTGACGGTGCGCGGGGTCGGCTTGTTGTCGGCGCCGACCACCATCAGGGTGTCGCCGGTCTGGCCGCCGCGGGTCACGGCCTGCTGCGGGATCAGGATGCCCGACGGCAGTTCGGCCTGCGCCAGGCGCACGCGCACGTACTGGCCCGGCAGCAGGGCGTTGTCCGGATTGGCGACCTGGGCGCGCAGGGTGATCTGGCCGCTGGTCGGGTCGACCGTCACGTCCGAGAACAGCAGGCGGCCCTTGCGGCCGAGTTCGCTGCCATCATCCAGGATGACCGAGACCGGGATCGCCGAATCGATGCCCTTGTTGCCGGCGTTCTTGCGCAGGCGCTGCAGCTCGGCGGCGGACTGGGTGATGTTCAGGTAGACGTTGTCGGTCTGCTGGATCAGCGCCAGCTGGGTGGCTTCCTGGGCCGAGACGAGTGCGCCTTCGGTCACCAGCGCACGGCCGATGCGGCCCGAGATCGGGGCGTACACGTTGGCGTAGCCGTAGTTGATCTGGGCGATGCGCAGCTGGGCCTTGGCGGCGTTGACGTCGGCTTCACCCTGCTTGGCGGCGGCGACGGCGTTGGTGTACTCCTGCTTGCTGACCGCGTTGGCCTCGACCAGCGGCTTGTAGCGCTCGACGGTGGCGGCGGCCGAGGCCTGGGTGGCCTGGGCGCGGCCGAGGGCGGCCTGGGCGCTGTTGACCTGTGCCTGGTAAGGTTCCGGATCGATCTGGAACAGGGACTGGCCCTGCTTGACCATGCTGCCCTCGGTGAACAGGCGCTTGAGGACGACGCCGTTGACGCGGGCACGCACCTCGGCCACGCGGATCGCTTCGACGCGAGCCGGCAGTTCGGTTTCGAGGGCGACCGGCTGGAACTTGGTCGTGATCACGCCGACTTGCGGCGCGGGCATCTTGCCGCCCGGCGCGCCGGCGCCGGCCTGGGCAGCGTCCTTATGGCCGCAGGCCGACAGCAGGGCCAGAGCGGTCAGGGTGCACGCGGCAATCCTGGTCAGATTCAAGGGTGAAGAGTGGGCAGAGCGCATTAAGTGCTTCCTTCTGTTGAAAAAAGGACAAAACCGTCCACGGCACTACACTGGCACCGTAAAACGATTCGTCACTGGCTTTTGAATAAACCCAGATATACTATCACGAGTGTATGTTTAATGTTTTCCGACCACCAAAAAGGGAGCTAGGCGAATCATGGCCCGCAGAACCAAAGAAGAGGCCGCTGCCACGCGTGACAGCATTCTTGATGCCGCAGAAAAATTGTTCGTCGAGCAGGGCGTGTCCAGGACGACTTTGCAGCATATCGCAAGCGCCGCCGGCGTGACGCGCGGCGCAATCTATTGGCATTTCGACGACAAGGGCGCGCTCTTCAACGCCATGATGGAACGCGCGACCCTGCCTCTGGAGGCCGAACTGCAGGTGCTGGACGCCGCCGAATCGAGCGATCCGCTGGCCGACCTGCGCGACTACATGCTGGCGGTCCTGCGCCGTACGGTCGAGGATCCGGGCGCCAGGCGCGTGTTCGAGATCGCCACCCTGAAGGTCGAATTCGTCGACGAGCTGGATGCGGTGCGCTGCCGCCGCCAGCACAGCATGAGCGACTGGATGGCGCGCGCGGAGCGCCGCATCGGGCTGGCCGCCGACCGCGGCCTGATCGGCTCGAAGGTCGACGCCCGCACGGTGGCGCTGGCGATGTGGACCATGATCGACGGCCTGATCCGCAACTGGATGTTCGATCCGAAGGGCTTCGATTTGCTCGAACTGGGCCGCTGCGTGATCGATCCCTACATGCAGGGCTTGCGGGCAGGGCGCGCATGAAATTTAGTTGCGCGCTGTTGTCCACGCTGCTGCTCGGACTGGCCTGGGCGCCGGGCGCGCTGGCGCAGCCGCTGCCGTTCGCCGGAAAATGGCTGCTGGACGAGGACCCGAAGGCGCCGGCCGCCTATACGGTGCTGCGCATCGAAGACGGCGCGATGACCTGGACCGGCCCGGCCAGATCGACGCCCAAGTGCGTCCAGGAATTCGTGCTGCAGGAAGAAAAGCCCGGTACCATGTATGTCGACGGCCGCGGCACCCGCTTCCTGGCCGGCCTCAAGGGCAGCATTCCGACCTATCTGCTGCAGCTGCGCAGCAGCACCTGCGGCCGCGCGGGCGAGACGACCCGCATCCGCTATCCGCTGGTCTACGATACCGAGCACATCGAAGTCATCGGCTACGTCGGCGGCAAGCCGGTCAGCGCGCGGCGCTTCCACCGCAAGAAGTAGGGGCGGCGCTTGCGGTATTCTTGCAGATGCCGCAAGACCGCGGCGGCATTCGACAGGAGAAAACCATGAGCTTGTCCCAGCAGTTCCTTGAAAGGCTAGGCATCCGCTATCCGATCATCCAGGCGCCGATGGCCGGGGTGTCGACGCCGCGCATGGCGGCCGAGGTGTCGAACGCCGGCGGACTCGGTTCGCTGGGCCTGGGCGCCAGCAACGCCGCGCAGGCGCGCCAGATGATCGAAGAAACGCGCGCCCTGACCGACCGTCCCTTCAATGCCAACCTGTTCTGCCACGTGCCGGCGCAGCGCGACGCCGCCCGCGAGGCCGCCTGGCTGGCGCACCTCGCGCCGCTGTTCGGCAGCGCGGGCATCGCAGCGCCGACCGCGCTGGACGAGATCTACAAGTCCTTCAACGATGACGCCGCGATGTTCGAGATGCTGCTCGAGCTGCGCCCGGCGGTCCTGAGTTTCCATTTTGGCCTGCCGTCGGCCGAGCGCCTCGCCGCCTTCCACGCAGCGGGCATCTATACGATGGCGACCGCGACCAACCTGCGCGAAGCGGAGATCATCGAAGCGGCCGGCGTGCACGCGATCGTGGCCCAGGGCATCGAAGCCGGCGGGCACCGCGGCATGTTCGATCCGGAGCAGCCCGACGAGCGCCTGAGCACCTCGGTGCTGGTGCGGCTGCTGGCGAAGAAGACCCGGCTGCCGGTGATCGCCGCGGGCGGCATCATGGACGGCGCCGGCATCCGGGCCGCGTTCGAGCTGGGCGCGGCGGCGGCCCAGCTGGGTACGGCCTTCATCCTGTGCCCGGAATCCTCGGCTAGCGCGGCGTATCGCGCCAATCTGCAGAGCGAGCGCGCGATGGCGACCCGGCTCACAGCCAGCATCTCCGGGCGTCCGGCGCGCGGCATGCTGAACGGCCTGATCGCCCACGGCGATGCCCCCGGCAGCCCGCCGGCGGCGGCCTACCCGGTGGCCTACGACGCGGCCAAGCAGCTGCATGCGGCCGCCTCGAAGAACGGCAACCACGAGTTCGCGGCGCAATGGGCCGGGCAGGGCGCGCCGCTGGCGCGCGAGATGGCGGCGGCGGAGATGCTGCGTACGCTGGCCGAAGAAGCCGGCCTGTAAACGACAAGGGCGGCCCGAAAGCCGCCCTTGTGCGAATGTCATTCCCGGCATTGCCGGAAATGACTTCCCGCGCAGGCGGGAATCCAAGTCCATTCTTAGCGCAGTTCCTCGATCATCTTCTTCAGCTTCAGCGAATCGGCGCAGAAGGCGCGGATGCCCTCGGCCAGCTTCTCGGTGCCCATCGCGTCTTCGTTCAGCATGAAGCGGAAGGTCTTCTCGTCCATCGCGATTTTCTCGATGTTGGCCGACTCGTCAGCCACCAGCTTGCGCTCGACGGTGCCGTCGGCATCGGCCAGCTTCTGCAGCAGGTCCGGCGAGATGGTCAGCAGGTCGCAGCCGGCCAGTTCCAGGATCTGCGAGGTGTTGCGGAAGCTTGCGCCCATGACTTCGGTCTTGTAGCCGAACTTGCGGTAGTACTGGTAGATGCGCTTGACCGACTGCACGCCCGGATCGTCGGCGCCCTGGTAGTCGGTGCCGGTCGATTTCTTGTACCAGTCGTAGATGCGGCCGACGAAAGGCGAGATCAGCTGCACGCCGGCTTCGGCGCAGGCGACGGCCTGGCACAGCGAGAACAGCAGGGTCAGGTTGCAGCGGATGCCGTCCTTTTCCAGGATCTCGGCGGCACGGATGCCTTCCCAGGTCGAGGCGATCTTGATCAGCACGCGCTCGCGCGAAATGCCGGCGGCTTCGTACAGGGCGATCAGTTCGCGGCCCTTGGCGACGGTGGCTTCGGTGTCGAAGGACAGCGCAGCGTCGATCTCGGTCGAGACGCGGCCCGGCACGTATTTCAGGATCTCGACGCCGAAGGCGATCAGCAGGCGGTCGACGATTTCTTCGACGCCGGCGCCGTTCGACTCGGCGACGGCTTTTTCCAGCAGCGGACGGTATTCCGGCTTCTGCACGGCTTTCAGGATCAGCGACGGGTTGGTGGTCGCATCCTGCGGCGCGTAGGCCTTGATCGACTGGAAGTCGCCGGTGTCGGCCACCACGGTGGTGTACTGCTTGAGCTGTTCGAGTTGGTTCATGGTGCGAATAGGTTGGTTGAAGGCGAATTCCGTGATTGTATCAGCCGTAGGGTGGGCACCCCGTGCCCACCATCCGTATCAGCAGTCGGTAGCGTCCACGAAAGCCGCGACCATCGCTTCCAGCCCGGCTTTGTCCTCGTCCGAGAAACGGTTCAGAGAAGGGCTGTCGATGTCGAACACGCCGACCAGCTTGCCGTTCTTGATGACCGGCAGCACGATCTCCGAGGCCGAGGCCGAATCGCAGGCGATATGGCCCGGGAAGGCATGCACGTCCGGCACGACGATGGTCTGCTGCTGCACGGCGGTGGTGCCGCAGACGCCGCGGCCGAAGGGGATGCGGGCGCAGGCCGGCTTGCCCTGGAAGGGGCCGACCAGCAGGTCTTCGCCTTTGCCTTTCTTGCTCGGCACGGTCAGGTAGAAGCCGGCCCAGTTCAGGTCGGCGAGGGTGTCGTAGACCAGGGCCGAGAATTGCGCGGCGTTGGCGGTCAGGTCGCGCTCGCCTTCGAGGACGCTGACGACCTGGCGTACCAACAGATCGTAGTCGGGGCGGGTGCTGCGTTCGGGATTGATGTGCATGGCGATGACGGTAGGGACTGTCGAAAAGCGCTATTCTACCGCCGTCCGCCAAGTTCAGCCGACGGCCAGTGCCTTCAGGGCCGGCACGATCTCGTGCAGCGTCGCCACCTCGCAGGTCGGCAGCGCCTCCGATGCGTTCGGCATTCGTCCCGGATTGAACCAGCAGCTGTCGATGCCGAAACGGTTGGCGCCGAGGATGTCGGCATCCAGGCGGTCGCCGACGATCACCGTTTCGTGGTGCGCAAAGGCGCGCGCCATCTTTGTCGCGTAGTCGAAGAAGCGGCTGTCCGGCTTGGCGTGGCCGCAGGCCTCCGAAGTCGAGACGAAGGAGATATGGTCTTTCAGGCCCGAGCTGGCGATGCGCCGCGTCTGGATGTGCTCGACGCCGTTGGTGATGATGCCGACTTCGCCGATCGCGGACAAGGCTTCGCAGACCTGTTTGGCGCCGTCGATCAGGACCACGGTCTCGGACAGCGATTCGAGGTAGAGGTGGCTGGCGGCGGCCGCGTCGAGCTCGAGGCCGTTCTGGGCGAAGGTGCGGCGGAAGCGCTCGACTTTCAGGAAGTCTTTCGAGACGGCACCCAGTTCGAATTCGCGCCACAGGGCGATGTTGATCGCCTGGTATTGCGGGAACAGGCTGTCGATGCCCTCGCGCATGCCCAGCGCTTCGAGCGTGCGCACGAAGGAGAGCTGTTCGGAAGCCTTGAAGTCGAGCAGGGTGTCGTCGAGGTCGAAGAGGAAGAGCGTGTGTTTCATCCAATAAACGAATCGAACTGCATGTCGAACTCCTGCAGCGCCTTCTGGGCGTTCTGCATCTTCTTGCGGAACTCCGGCCCGCGCTGCAGCGCCAGGCCGACCGCCAGCACGTCGATCACGACCAGGTAGGCCAGGCGCGCGGAGATCGGCGTGTAGGGGTCGATCGCAAACACCAGGTCGATCGGGATCAGCAGGCTGGCCATGTCGGCCAGCGGCGTGCCGGACGGCGCCAGCACGATCACCTCGGCGCCGCCGCGGCGCGCCAGCTTGGCCGAGCGCACCAGCGAGGGGTTGTTGCCGCGCTGCGAGATCGCCACCACCACGTCGCCTTCGCGCAGCAGGGCGGCCGCGATCGAATGGATCGCCGGGTCGGTGTAGGCGATGGTCGGCACGCCGGAGCGGAAGAACTTGTGCTGGGCGTCGGCGGCGACGAAGCCCGAGGTGCCCTGGCCGTAGAACTCGATCTTGTTGGCGCGCGACAGGATGTCCAGCGCCTGCTGGATCAGCTCGGGCTTGAGGTTGTTGCGCAGGTCGAGCAGGGTGTTGATCGAGCGGCTGCAGATCTTGTTGACGAGGTCGGCGGCGAGGTCGTCCTGGGCCGGCTGTTCGCTGGCGCCGGGCAGGGCCAGCGCCAGGCCTTGCGCCAGTTTCAGCTTGAACTCGTGCCAGCCGTCGTAGCCGAGGGTGCGGCAGAAGCGCACCACGGTCGGCTCCGAGACCTGGGCGGCGCGCGCCAGCGCGGTGATGTTCTGGCTGACGGTGGCGCTGGGCGAGGCCAGCACCGCGAGCGCGACCTTGCGCTCGGACTTCGACAGCGAATCGAGCTGGGTACGGATGGAATCGAGTAACACGGCTGTCGTTTCCTCAGTCTTCCGGCAGCGCTTCTTCGCGCCACTGCAGGCCGTCGCGGCCGATCAGCGCGCTGGACGCGGCCGGACCCCAGGTGCCAGAGGAGTAGGGCACCGGCGAGGTGTCGTCCTGTTCCCAGTAATCGAGAATCGGCTCGACCCATTCCCAGGCGGCTTCCAGCTCGTCGCCGCGCATGAACAGGGTCAGCTGGCCACGCAGCACGTCCATCAGCAGGCGCTCGTAGGCTTCCATGCGCGGCGCCTTGAACTGCTCGCGGAAGTCGAGTTCGAGCTCGGCCTGCTTCAGGCGCATGCCGTCGCCCGGCGTCTTCGACATCAGGTTCAGCGACAGGCCCTCGTCCGGCTGCAGGCGGATCACCAGGCTGTTGGGCTGGAAGCTCGACGTCGGCTGGTTGAAGATCGAATGCGGGATCGGCTTGAAGCGCACGACAATTTCCGCAAGGCGATCCGCCATGCGCTTGCCGGTGCGCAGATAGAAGGGCACGCCGGCCCAGCGCCAGGTATCGATCTCGGCCTTCATCGCCACGAAGGTCTCGGTCTTGGACTGCTTGGGCGCGCCCGGCTCGTCGCGGTAACCCGGCACCGGCTGGCCATCGACGTAGCCGGAACGGTACTGGCCGCGCACGATGTTCTGCGCCAGCGTGGTCGGGGTGAAGCGCTTCAGCGAGCGCAGCACCTGCAGCTTGGAATCGCGCACGGCATCCGGCGCGATCGAGGTCGGCGGTTCCATCGCGACGATACACAGCAGCTGCAGCAAGTGGTTCTGCAGCATGTCGCGCAGGGCGCCGGAATTGTCGTAGTAGCCCAGGCGGTTGCCGACGCCGATCTTCTCGGCGATGGTGATCTGCACATCCGAAATCCACTCGCGGCGCCACAGCGGCTCGAACAGGATGTTACCGAAGCGCAGGGCCAGCAGGTTCTGCACGGTTTCCTTGCCGAGGTAGTGGTCGATCCGGTAGATCTGCGATTCGGCGAAGACCTTGCCGACGTCGGCATTGATCTGCTTGGCCGATTCGAGATCGCGGCCCAGCGGCTTTTCCAGCACCACGCGCGAGTTGGCGGTCGCCAGGCCGCTGGCGGCCAGGTTGTCGCAGATGCGGGCGAACAGCGAGGGTGGCGTCGCCAGGTAATAGACGCGGGTCAGCTGCTCATCCTTGCGCAGCGCCTCCACCAGGCCGGCGTAGCTTTGCAGGTTGACGGCATCGACGGCGACCCAGGTGATGCGCTGCAGGAATTTCTGCCACGCCTGTTCGTCGACGCTTTCCTTGATGTGCGGCTTCGAATTCGTTTCGACCATCTGCAGGAAATCTTCCTGCGACATGTCTTCCCGGCCCACGCAGATGATGCGGGCGCTGACGGGGAGGTCGTTGGCAACGTCGCGCGCGTACATCGCGGGCAGGAGTTTGCGCATCGCGAGGTCGCCGGAGCCGCCGAAGAAAACGAGGTCGAAATCGGAAAGAGCCATGGGTGTCTGAGCGTGAAAAGAGGAGGGACAGGATGAATGTAAATTTACTACACAATTATTGATTGCGCAAGTAAATTTACTACGTCAGAAGGCATGCTGAAGGTATATGGTGCCATATCCATGGGGTGCTGGGCGTAACATACACGCATCGCGCAACAGGGAACTCGCCATGCCCTTCATTCGATATTTTCCCGTGCTCGCCGTCGTGCTCTGTTTGAGCGCTGCAGCCGAACCGCTGCAAGCTGCCGCTGCGTGGATGGCGGAGGCGCAACCGTTTGCGGCTGCAGCGGTCGAGCGGCATTTTGGTTCGAAGGTGAAGAAACAATGCGCCACCGGTCAGAGCCGCGTCGAGTGCGTGGCCGCTGGCGACAGGATTGACTTGCATTGGCATGCCGATGTGGACGATGGGGAGGCGCTCGAAGGCTATCTGCGCCTCCCGCTGGATGGGTGCATAGTCCGCGGCAAGGTAGAGGAAGTGCTTGGCACACCCCTGCGCGTCGATGCCAACAGCGTTGCGGGCAGGTCGCCAACGGTGACCTTATCCGCCCGCTACTGGACGCCTGGCCGCCTATGGCGTGTCGGTGTGTCGTTCGACCGGGACTGCGCAAGGCTGCTCACCATCGCAATGCCGGCATTCTGACGCTCAGCCCCGATACTCCGGCATCTCCACCCCAGCCACATCCACCCGAAACGCCAGGACCTTGCCACTATGGGGCATCGCCGCCAGCTCTTCCGCCGGCCGGCCGCCGCAGGCACTGGTCACATACAAGGTGCGCAGATCCGGCCCGCCAAAGCACACCGCGGTCGGGCACTTCACCGGCAAATCGATCTGCTGCAGCAGCTCGCCGGTTGGCGACAGCTTCAGGATCCGTCCACCCTCGTACATCGCGATCCAGTAATTCCCTTCGCTGTCGATCGCCGCGCCGTCCGGGCGGCCGCCGTAGGTACCGGTGGTCTTGTCGGCTTCGAAGGTCACCAGGTTGCGGCCGTTCGACGGCGTGCCGGTCTTGACGTCGTAGTCGTAGGCGTCGATGCGGTGGCTGGTGGTGTCGGCGTGGAACATGGTCTTGCCGTCCAGGGTCCAGGCCAGGCCGTTCGAGTTGGTCATGCCGCCGGCCCAGGCCTGGCGCAGCTTGCCGGCTTCCAGCACGTGCATCTCGGCATTCGGCTGGTCGCGCGGCTCGTACAGGGTGCCGACCCAGAAGCGGCCCGCCGGGTCGACGCGGCCGTCGTTGAAGCGCTGGCGCTTGGTGTCGTAGGGCGCCGGGGCGATGTCTTCCGTTTCGCCGGTGATGGTGTTCAGGTAGACGAAGCCATTGCGTGTGGCGACCACCAGGTTGTTGTCCACGTCCACCGCCAGCGCCGACGGCTCGCTGTCCATCTTCCACGACGAATACTTGCCGCTGGCCGGGTGCAGGCGGTGCACCATCATCTCGGGGATGTCGACCCAGTACAGCGCCGATTCGACCGCGTGCCAGACCGGGCATTCGCCGGTCTTCATCGGTTCGTCGTGTACTACCACGAATTGTTCGGTTTTCATCTGTCGTCCCCCTTTACACCGCGGCCTTGGCGCGCGCGATCAGGCCATTGGTCGAGCTGTCGTGCTGGGCGGGCTGGGCTTCGCCGTTGAGCTCCGCCTCGATCTTCTTGGCCAGCACCTTGCCCAGCTCGACGCCCCACTGGTCGTAGCTGTTGACGTCCCACAGCGCGCCCTGCACGAAGACCTTGTGCTCATACAGCGCGATCAGGGCGCCCAGCGTGGCCGGGGTCAGGTATTCCATCAGAATCGTGTTGCTCGGACGGTTGCCCGGGAAGGTCTTGTGCGGCACCAGGCGCTCGATCTCGTCCGCCGGCTGGCCGGCCAGGTCCTGGCGCACTTCAATCTCGGTCTTCCCTTTCATGAAGGCTTCCGATTGCGCGAAGCAGTTGGCCAGCAGGGCGGCGTGGTGGTTGTGGAATTCGTGGGCCGGGCGCAGGGCGGCGATGAAGTCGATCGGCGTGACGTCGGTGCCCTGGTGCAGCAGCTGGAAGTAGGCGTGCTGGCCGTTGGTGCCGACGTCGCCCCAGATCACCGGGCCGGTTTCGTAGTCGCTGATGGTGTCGCCGGCGCGCGTGACGCGCTTGCCGTTGCTCTCCATGTCGAGCTGCTGCAGGTAGGCCGGGAAGCGGTTCAGGTCCTGGTGGTAGGGTGCGATCGAGACCGAGCCGCAACCCAGGAATTCGCGGTTCCAGAAGCCGACCAGGCCCAGGATCATCGGCAGGTTCTGCTCGATCGGGGCGCTGCGGAAGTGCTCGTCCATCGCGTGCGCGCCGGCCAGCAGGTCGCTGAAGTAGCCGAAGCCCACGCTCAGCGCGACCGGCAGGCCGATCGCCGACCACACCGAGTAACGGCCGCCGACCCAGTCCCAGAACGGGAACATGTTGGCCGGGTCGATGCCGAAGGTCTTGATCGCTTCGACGTTGGTCGACACGGCCACGAAGTGCTTCGCCAGCGCCTGTTCGGGCGCGTGCTGCAGGAACCAGGCGCGCGCGGTGTTCGCGTTCATCATGGTCTCGGCCGTGGTGAAGGTCTTCGAGGCGATGATGAAGAGGGTGGTTTCCGGATTCACGCGGCTCAGCGCGGCGTCCATGTCGTGGCCGTCGACGTTCGAGACGAAGTGCATGGTCAGGCGCGGATGGGCGAACTGGCGCAGCGCCAGGCAAACCATCTTCGGGCCGAGGTCGGAGCCGCCGATACCGATGTTGACGACGTCGGTGATTTCCTTGCCGGTGTGGCCTTTCCAGGCGCCGCTGCGCACGCTGTCGCTGAAGGTCTTGATGCGGTCGAGTACGGCGTGCACGTCGCCGGTGACGTCCTGGCCGTCCAGCGTGAACGGCTTGTTGCGCGGCGCGCGCAGGGCGGTGTGCAGCACGGCGCGGTTTTCGGTCAGGTTGATCTTCTCGCCGGCGAACATGGCGTCGCGCAGGCGCTCGACGCCGCGCTCGCGCGCCAGCTGGGCCAGCAGTTCAAGCGTGCGCCCGTCCAGACGGTTTTTTGAATAGTCTAGGAACAGCCCGGCGGCTTCAACGGACAGCCGCTCGAAACGTTGCGGATCCTGTGCGAAGAGCTCGCGCATCTGCCATTCCCTGGCCTGGTTGGCATGGTTGCGGAGCGACTGGTAGCTGGTGGTGCTGGTGAGAAGAGGTTGGCGCATGGGTAGTGGTGACGAAGGCGATGGACGGTATGATGTCATTTTATGCAGATTATCGAATCATACAGGAAGCGCGCGTAAAATCACTACAAATGGTGCGCGTAATGGCGTGGGCACGGGGTGCCCACCCTACTTTATGGCGGACATTCTATGCCCGCTGTCGCTACCCGAATTCCCGAATGCTGCAAATGAAAACGAGGCGCTGGCAAGCGCTCCTTCTCAATTTGTAGTAAAATTTCAGAAATTTAATTCATAAGGAACGATCATGGTGCATCCCGTAGTAGAGAAGGTGACCCAACGCATCATCCAGCGTAGCCGCGCCTCGCGCCAGGCCTACCTGGCGCATCTGGACGCCGCGCGCGTGCAGGGCGTGCAGCGCGGATCGCTGTCGTGCACGAACCTGGCGCACGCGTTCGCCGCGTTCCCGGCCAACGACAAGCTCAAGCTGCGCGAGCAGAAGCAGCCGTCGGTGGCCATCGTCTCGTCGTACAACGACATGCTGTCGGCGCACCAGCCGTTCGAATACTTCCCGAAGGTGATCAAGGATGCCGTGCGCGAGATCGGCGCCGTGGCCCAGTTCGCGGGCGGCGTGCCGGCCATGTGCGACGGCGTCACCCAGGGCCAGCCGGGCATGGAACTGTCGCTGTTCTCGCGCGACACCATCGCCATGGCGACCGCGGTCGCGATGTCGCACAACACCTTCGACTCCGCGCTCTACCTGGGCATCTGCGACAAGATCGTGCCGGGCCTGCTGATCGGCGCGCTGCACTTCGGCCACATCCCGGGCATCTTCGTGCCGGGCGGCCCGATGACCTCCGGTCTGTCGAACAAGGAAAAAGCGGCGATCCGCCAGCGCTACGCGAAAGGCCAGGCCACCCGCGAAGAGCTGCTCGAAGGCGAAGCCGCGTCCTACCACGGCGCCGGCACCTGCACCTTCTACGGTACCGCCAACAGCAACCAGATGCTGATGGAGATCATGGGCCTGCACATGCCGGGCGCCGCCTTCATCACCCCGGGCACTCCGCTGCGCGACGCATTGACCAAAGCTGCGGCCCAGCAAGCCGTCAAGATCTCCCAGCAGGGCGGCAATTACATGCCGATCGGCCAGATCGTCGACGAGAAGAGCATCGTCAACGCCATCGCCGCGCTGCACGCGACCGGCGGCTCGACCAACCACACGCTGCACCTGATCGCCATCGCGCGCGCGGCCGGCATCGTGATCGACTGGAACGACTTCGACGAGCTGTCGAAAGTCGTGCCTTCGCTGACCCGCATCTACCCGAACGGCGAAGCCGACGTGAACTACTTCCAGGCCGCCGGCGGCCCGGGCTTCGTGATCCGCGAACTGCTGGATGCCGGCCTGGCCCACGAGGACGTCAACACCATCCTCGGCCACGGCCTTAGCGCCCACTGCAAGGAACCTTTCCTGGACGGCGACAAGGTCGTCTGGAAGGACGTGCCCGAGCAGAGCGGCGACGAAACCGTGCTGCGCAAGTACACCAATCCGTTCAGCGACAACGGCGGCATGGTGCTTGTGCAGGGCAACCTGGGCCGCGCCGTGATGAAGATCTCGGCCGTCAAGAAGGAGCACCACATCGTCGAGGCCCCGGCCAAGACCTTCGATTCGCAGGACGAGTTCATGCATGCCTACAAAGCTGGCCAGCTGAACACCGACTTCGTCGCCGTGATCCGCTTCCAGGGCCCGCGTGCGAACGGCATGCCGGAACTGCACGCGCTGACCCCGGCGCTGTCGAACCTGCAGGACGCCGGCTACCACGTGGCGATGGTCACCGATGGCCGCATGTCGGGCGCGTCCGGCAAGGTGCCGGCGGCGATCCACGTGTCGCCGGAGATCCTGGCCGGCGGTCCGCTTGGCCTGGTGCGCGACGGCGATATCATCCGCGTCGATGCCACCGCCGGTACGCTGGAAGCGCTGGTGCCGGCCGATGTCTGGGCATCGCGCAAGATGGCTACCGCCGACCTCAGCAAGAGCCACATCGGCATGGGCCGCGAGCTGTTCTCGATGTTCCGCGCCAATGTGAGCGAAGCCGAGCATGGCGCCGCCACCTTCCCGCTGCCATCGCCGATCGACACCACCGTCCCGCTGCACGAAGGCACGGACAGCGGCGAGATCATGCCGGGCTCCGACGAAGACTTCCTGTTCCGTAAATCCACCGCCAAGTAAGTGAGTGCAACGATGAGTACTGATATGAGCCTGCTGGACATCATGAAATCGGCGGTCGTGATCCCCGTGATCGCGATCGACGATCCGGACCACGCGGTCCCTCTCGCCAAGGCGCTGGTCGCCGGCGGCATCCGCGTGCTCGAGGTGACCCTGCGCACCAAACATGGCCTGGACGCGATCCGCGCGATGGCCCAGGTCGAGGGCGCCATCGTCGGCGTCGGCACCCTGACCCAGCCGGAAGAATTCGCCGCCTCGCGCGATGCCGGCGCGGTGTTCGGTGTGTCGCCGGGCCTGACCCCGGTCCTGATCGAGGCTGCGAAGAAGAGCGGCCTGCCCCTGCTGCCGGGCTGCATGACCCCGTCCGAAGTGATGGTGGCGCGCGAAGCCGGCTTCAAGCAGCTGAAACTGTTCCCGGCGGTGCCGGCGGGCGGCGTCGGCATGCTGAAAGCGATCGGCGGCCCGCTGCCGGACGTGACCTTCTGCCCGACCGGCGGCATCTCGATCGAGACCGCGCCGCAGTTCCTGGCGCTGAAGAACGTGGCCTGCGTGGGCGGCTCCTGGCTGACCCCGGCGGACGCGATGAAGGCCGGCGACTGGGACCTGATCACCGACCTGGCCAAGGGCGCGGCCAGCATCCGCCCGGCCGCGTAAGGGTTCGGCTTCAACCCGGCATGACCCGCCTGGCGCGCAAGCTGACCCCGGGCGAAATCAGGATGGCGTCGCTGCTGTTCGGCGACGCCATCGACTACACACGCGTGCGCGTCCACAACCGCCGCTACCTGCCGCTGGTGCAGCCGAAGAACTGCGCCATGACGCCGAACGGCAGCATCTATTTCCACCATTCCTGCTTTTTGCCCGATTACAGCGAGGGCAGTCCCACTGTCATCCATTGGTTCATGCATGAGATGGTGCACGTGTGGCAACATCAGCTGGGATACGCGGTACGTCTGCGCGGTGCGGTGCGTATCGGACTGTCGTACGACTACGAGCTAGTACCGGAGACAACGCTGGCGGACTACAACATGGAAGCGCAGGGCGAGCTGCTGGCCGATTACTTTGCACTCAAACACCAGAGTTCCCCGAGGACGATGCGCCAGCGACGCTACGAGGATAGCCTGTCGCTCTATGAAGAAGTGTTAGCGGATTTTCTTGCCGATTCTGCCAGCGTGGCGAATCTTCCACGTGATTACGGCCGATACCTGCTGCATTTGAAGCGTTAGCAAGAAAGGCGAATATTCGCCGCAGCATGTCAATGGTGCCCTTGTAGTGCACGCACCTGACGGCGAAGTCGGAAATTATCTGCCACTAGACCAACAAGAACGAGAGCGGTTAATGTACTAAACGCATCGTTTCCGAGATAGTGCCAGAATGCCCAAGCGATCAAGGATATTCCAGCACCTGTGACGAGCAACAATAGCGAGTCTTTCATTTGTAGTTCTCGTAGTGCTTAATGTATTTTCGCCCTGATAAGCTTGCGTTATAGAGGCCGGGACGCCGGTGAAAAAGTGACCTGAGCCACGTTCTGCTCCATCCTCGCTTCGAAACCTCATAAAAAACATCGGCCATCGAAGTGCCATCGCTCATTGTTCGGCCTGTCGCCACTGCAAGACTGCCGATGACTGCCCCAGCATAATAGGCCGCTCCTAAGGCCCCCAGCACGGCCAGTCCCTCCAACCTGGTGCCTGCCCCTGCCAACTCCCTCACCGTGACTTTTGTCCCGAACTTGTCAATGTAGGCAAGGATGGTGCTTATTGTCGAGATGGCAAGTGCCTGTGTTCCGTAAAGACTTTGTGGCGGTGCGATCAGCCCTAGGTGTGATGTTTCAATAGGTTGTTCTGGTTCATTCGGATTGGATTTGAGAAACTGGAAATCGCCAAACCCCCAGTTCTCAAGAAAGCCAACCGAATGAACATCCATAAGAATGCCCGATTGACCTTCAT
>Ga0308160_10003658_pt1 | contig 17141 bp, 23 predicted proteins | sample PhyFR1_FD_201036 | JGI IMG/M metagenome (GOLD analysis project Ga0308160, IMG submission 201036) | Phyllosphere microbial communities from UC Gill Tract Community Farm, Albany, California, United States - DLSLF.R1 | ecosystem: Host-associated > Plants > Phyllosphere > Unclassified | place: USA...
TTATTCATGATGGGCTGTATCGCTGCCCTCTTAGCCCCAATACCTTATATCGCATTCTTCAAAGGTCCCTGGATCAGGGAACGATCTCCATACTCTAGGATACTCATGGCAGAAGAGAAGAAGAGGGTAGAGTTGGAAGCGGGTATGCAAGAGAAGGAAGCCAGCGATGTAGAGGCTCAGCGGCAAGAGGATGGCGAGGCGGAATTAAATAGCCAGGTCGTGGCCGAAGAAGAACACGCTGAAAGGGCGAAAGAGAAGGGGAACCATAGACCGAAGACTCCGAGTGGACTTGCTCGGGAGACTTGGGATTCGTCAGATACGTTAAGCGACCATAGACCATAGTATTTTAGAGTGTAGTAAACTGCTTCATGCATTCAAATGATCATGCCGCGGACCTATGCACTATGTTACGGCTCCTGAATCTCCTTCGTCTCTCTCTCTCTCCAGGGCCCAGACCATTAAATCCCGCGGATAAAGTACGACTCTCACCTCCACCTCGGTAAAGCTTCGGCTTCCCGGTCAATGGTGGATCAACTCCACCTCTAACTGGTATATAGCCTAGACCCCGCCAAGTATGCGCCTCACATTTCCTCGCCAGTACAGCATCAATCCACTGTTATCAGAATCATAGAATAATGCCAGCAAGCGTTTCATTTCAAGATATCAAAGTCTCAGCTCCTGGATTAGGGTACGTTCCACTCGTGCTGGTTCACGCTAACTTGTAGATGTATGTCCTTCTCCGGATCATGGGGTGAGATCTCCAAAGAAGACTCTCATGCTCAACTCTCCCGCGCTCTTGAGCTGGGATGTACGTTCTGGGATTCTGCGGTCGCATATGATAAAGGTGGAAATGAGTCACTGATAGGGGAATGGTTTGCCAAAACTGGCAACCGGGAGAAGATCTTTATTGCATCCAAATGTGGTATAGCTGTATGTCCTGTCTCACTCTACTGGATTGGATACTGATCTGTAGGTGTTTGAAGATGGAGAAGTCAACAACACCCCTGAACATATTAACGCGTATATCGAGGGAACGATCAAGAGGCTAGGATCAGCTCCAGATCTATATTATCTACATCGTATCGACCCCAACCAGGATCTGGAAGCTTCAATAACCGCTTTGGATAAATTGAAGAAAGATGGAAAGACGAAGTATATCGGATTGAGCGAATGTAATGCCCAAACCCTGAGGAAGGCTTGTTCTTGTACGTACAAATTCACACCTCCCGTCAAAAGCTGACATTTAGATGCACATATCGACGCTCTGCAGATTGAATATTCCCCTTGGTTTGTCGACCACGAGCAGAATGGTCTGATTGATACTGCGAGGGAATTCGGCGTTACTATTGTCGCTTATTCACCACTTGGAAAAGGTGTCTTGACAGGATCGTAAGTCTTCTCCGACCAGTAATGCGGAGCAGTCTAAGTGACCAGAATCGAGAACCTGGACAACCTCCCCGCCAACGACCTTCGTCGCTCAATCCCCCGATTCCAGCCCGAATACCTACCTGCCAATCTACGTTTAGTTCGAGAGTTCAAGAATATGGCAGATAAGAAAGGATGTTCCCCAGGTCAACTTGCCGTCGCGTGGGTTATAGCGCAAGGAGCAATCCCTATCCCTGGAACCAGGAATCCTGAGAGGTTGAAGGAGAATGTTGGTGGTGGGGATGTTGAATTGAGTGAGGAAGATTTGAAGGAGTTGAGGACATTGATTGAGGATGCTGCTCCTAAGGGTGATAGGTGAGTTTTAAGTATCAATCTGGGCAAGGCTGATGTAAGATATGACCCTACACAGCTTGCTCGAGTTGGCAAATAGGCATCGAATTTTTAACGCAGGTCCACATTAGTGAACAGCCTCTACTTGCAATTTGCCTGGTCTGCTCAACGAGTCGAGCAGCCTATCATGACTTGACCATGTATCAATACGAGGGATCATGAAACGAGAATGAATAGATGTACTGCTGATTGGTATTTCTCAAGACCCGGGGGTTTGGTATGACTTTACCGAAACCATCAAGTAGAGCAAGGACCCATGCTGGAGGTAATCATTGAGCACACACACAACCAAGCGCAATCCACAAAGTAGGTTTTCGGGGTGCATCCTTACAACCCAATTCAAAGGGGCTGGCGTTGTGTTTGTCCCAGGCACTTTGAACTATATTAGGGATACCTTTCTCCCTAATCCTCATTCAACGAATTGACCAGGGGGATGCAGGAGAGCTACTCTGCTAAAGGAGGTCAAGTCTCCACTACCAAAGGAAGGGGTAGTTGATTCTTTTTCTTGAGCTCGAGCCCGATCATCGCTCATCTGTACTACTTATTATCCTTCCGATCTGTTCCCATTACATCCACTCTCAACTATCTACACTCATTTAGTTACAACGACAATATGGCGACAACAGTACCCGCCAATGCAGACCTCATGGCAATCGTCGTTATAGGTGTCAGTCCATTTTCACTATCCCGTTGGTTTCAAACTGATTGTCAGGGAGGAATGTACACGCTTCACCACTGCTGGGCTTTTGATCGATTCAAATGTCTCGTTCCCTCCCGAAAGGATTGGTTTCGTATCCTCTTGACCGTGAGTCGTATTTCGATTACGAAGAAAAGCTAATGGTCAGTGGATGTTGGTTATGACCAGTATCTGCCTCTCTGTCTGGGGATGTGGGTTCTGCTGTACGTTGTCCAAATCAGGATTGGGTAATCATACATGCTAATGACGCCAGATATGAAGCATAAATATGGCTACATGGAGGTCCCAGGTGTGGGGTACTTCTCGGTTCCGCCCGACTTGTATACCATTCGAGATCGCCAAATCAGTACGGTCTTTAATGAGGCCGTCACTTGTGAGTTCGTCCTGTTTTATTAACTGAGCTGACATATAGTGGCTGTTTGCCTACAAGTCTCGCTCAATGCAGAGGAAGGTCTGTACTGGTATCACCTCATGTCTGCTGTTCGAAAACCCCGATCATCAAAATCATGGCTCAATTCCTCCTTCTTCATCGCCTGGGTCGTCATCAGTATCATCACTTTTGTCATTCCTCACTGTGTGATTTGGGTTGGGACCATGACCGAGATTGAAAGGGCTGGAAAGATGTACACCGTCCTAGGATCTCTTGAGCTTATGTGAGTCTCCAGCGAGAGATACTGGAGTAGCTGACATCCAGCGTCGCTTTGACAGCTTCGATCGTTTCTTTCAAATTCCCCCAATTCTTGGAGGATGTGGTATGTTCCCTTCTTCTCTTGATAAACGACACCTGGCTGATTTGTAGAGGCGATCTGGAGCCAGTCGAGAAGTTCGAAGTCGACTCTATTTCTACCATGGCAAGTTCCGCTCACTTAGTACGAGCGATGATCGTGCTGACAATCAGAGGCAAACAAGCTCAGAACCTCTTTCCGAGTTACCTTCGCCGCTTCTGCTTTGACCCTCGGCGCGGACGGATTGATGGCTAAGCAACAGATCAACTCCATCAGGCAAGTCAACCGTCTCCTTACCATGTTCGGAGCTGATCTCCAGGTGGCTCGCCGAGGCCCTAGAGCAGCTCGCATATACTTGCTATTTCCTATCAATCATTGTCTCCGTCACTGTAAGCCCTGAATCGGTTCACAGCCTACTTAGCTAATCCCAGCTCTATCTTCCCCGAACTTATTCCTCCGCCGCGCATAACGGTAAAGTCATGATCGGTAATCCCGTTCCTCGAGGTGGTGAAGATGCTGTATCGAATGCTCTGATGTCGCTCTTAAGAGAGAATGGTCAATGGGACGAAACCGATTTGAAGATGAGGGCCGATGGATCTGCGGTTGAACTCAAGGCCGAAGAGGAAGACTGGAACAAGGAGCAAGAGAGGAATGATGTCGTACGTCTCGATCCTCCCTGTCATCTGTGAATGATACTGATGTGTAGTTGTCCAACTTCATTTCGCCTATTGGTAAGTTCAGCTTCACCTCGTAAATACGATACTGATGAATAGCCGTCGCTAAATCAGCAAATGAGATCCCAACCGAAATCCGAATCCACATCCAACAAGAGGTCATGCAACACGCAGATGGTGATTCGATGCACGTATCCGATGCCCCTTCCGAACTCGTTGTTCCCAAGAAATGGTGATCTTCGAGATCCATCCTGAATCCTAATTTTCCTGTATATGCGTGTTTGCCTCGATCCTGCATCCTTCATCCTACAACTGCATATACATTGTCTCAGTACGCACACGGTATGGCCCATTCCTGTCAAGGTGATTATGCATATACATTGTTGCCGTTAAATGACGCTTGTTTCGAAGTAGAAAACGGTTTAATCCATGATCGTGAATTCGTTCCAATAGATAACGCATAACACATGGCTCCCCCTCTGCTTGTCCTCTTCTCGCCTGATAGACTACCATTACCGACCTACACAACCGTAAACATGAAACTATAGAATCCCAACTCTCACATCCCCCATTCAGGTGTATCCCCTTCGATAACGCACTTCTCCAATCGCGCTGCCGCCCTCTCAGCCTTTTCCTCATCTAGCCATGGCCTCACTTCTTCATCTGTCAACTCCCCAGCCCAGTCGTGGTCTCGAAGATACTCTCTCATGGAGAGAAACTCGATCGTCGGGTATTGCAGCGGACTAGGCGCTGTGCTGGTTTGAGCTTTCCGGTTCGAGATCGTTTCTTCCGCCGCCCGCTTCGCTCGCAGTCCTTGCGCGAAGTGTTCTACAAGTGTCATCTCAGCGGCCTCCAGGGATGGCGCTTTGAGAGAGTTCACCAATGTGATTGTCTTCAAGCATCCCTTTTTGGATGCAGCATCGAGAAGCACTTCGACAAGTCTTGCCAGGCGGACGTCGTAGGATTTGATTTCTGAAGCGAGATACACGTAGACAATGGACTGCAAAGAGCTGGATGTCCAGTCGAATGGTGGGTAAAGTTTCGAGTCAGCTCCGATTACGACGACACCTTTTTTGCAGGTAGTGGACAGACGATCGAGCGGCACTTTTGCATTATGGCATGTTCCCGTGACCACCAGTTTTTCGATATTTGTGAATCGCGCAATTATGTCGTCCATATGATCGTAATTATTCGATGCGAATGTCGAATAGAATCTCAGTCTAATGCTTTTGACGCCCATGAAGACTTTGCTGCCGGCCGGTAGAGGTGACTTCGGCAATTGGTGCAGACCTAAGAACGCCTCAAAGAAGATATGTCGCATGTATAGCAGATCTTTTGATTTCCCTTGTGTCTTCGCCTCGGCCTTGCTCGTCTTCAGCCAGGCCTTCTTCACCGGTATGTTGTAGATTCCTCGCGTCCCTCCGCCGAAAGGGTTCGACAGTCCGGAAGGTTCTCCGAGAGTGATGGTATTGTAAAGCCAAGGGGCGGTGATAGCATTGAAAGCCGGTGAGACTCGCATACATCGACCAAGAGTTTCTTTATCGCTCTGGTCGATACTCTGGATGATACGTCGTACTATCTCGACAGGAAGACTTGGAATTGTAGGTGTATCGTTGGGAGTGGGGGATGAAGTGGTGACGACTTTGGGACGTTCAGCGAGAGGAGACTACTGAGTCAGCCATATTTCTTTGTAGATTCTGCCTGCTTAGATTCAATAGGCTTCAACATCACTCACTGGCATGGTGGGATACTATATGGAGCAATATCTATTATGTCGATTGCGTGTGGAAGGTTCGTGCAGTCGGATATGGTGAGGTGTTATCTCGTGAATATACGATTCGTGACTGATATGACGTTCAGCGGCCGGGCAGGAGACTGTCTTGCAATATTCTGTATGAGGTTGGGCTGTATGAGTAGAGAGTCATAAAGAGAAGAGAAAAGACAGGCTTGGGATAGGGAAAGGACGGTTGATTGACTTACCTCCACCTCCGCTCCTGTCCAGTCAACCGGGGCACCTTGTCTGCCTTTTAATCCAAGCACCCATCTCAATAGCGAGGCGAACACAACAGTGACAGTGTTTCTTTCTGTCCCGTTGATGACCATATGCAATACATACCGTGACCATAATATCTAGATCCTAAATCCCAAATCGACCCGCCTAATCGGTCTTCTCACTCTCCTTTTAGACCCCGTGTCATCCCTCCTATAACGTAGATCCTTTACTTGGTCTTTTCACTCTCCTGTACCAAGTTCTGCTTCTCCAACTCTCCCTTGTACCAATCTGTCCACCTCTTCATTCCATCATCCAATCCAACAAGGGGCTCGTAGCCCAACAACCTCCTTGCCTTTTCAATATCGTAATTCCTGTTCAAGGTAGCCTGAGCAACCCTAAACTTGGTGAATCCAGGTTCCTTCCCAGTGAGCCATGAAACGTATTCGGCGATGGTAGCGATAACGATACCCAACCCAGAAGGAATGGTCCAGATAGGAGGAGGAACGTGTCCGAGGTTTCGCCAGATTGTTCGTGTGAAATCCCAGAAGTAAACGGGTTCTCCGTTGGTGATGAAGAATGCTTGTCCTGCGATTGTTTCTCCTCCAGTATCACTATCTTCTCGGTTGGCTTGCTCTGCCCATGCGTCCATCTTTGACCTCAATACGGGTCGCAAGTCGGACTCGGGGTATTCACCCGATTCGAATCGCTTCGCAGCAAGTTGATCAGTCTCGGAAGGGTTCTTGTTGGGTCCTAGAGGTCGGACTTCGGACGTAGGGATTCGAGCAGATCCGACGGAGAGAGTAATATCGGCGAGGGGTTCTCGGAATTGGAGGTAAGGGTAGGTCTTGTCGAGTTTATCGACAGCGAGAAGATGGGCATGAGCGACATTGCCGACATAGGTGAAATCGGCAAGATTGGCATTATCTCCAACCTGGAATCGAGTTTGTTTGTTGAGGACAACCTGATAGAATCCAGAAATCATCTGCCTATCTCCAGGTCCAAAGATTCCAGCGGGTCTCAAGGCGCAAGTCATGAGATCATCTCCGTTTGCTGCTAGGACGAGTTTCTCACCGGCGACCTTGGTCTCGTTGTAGGCGTCCAAAGCTTTTAGAGGGTATTCGATACGTTCATCGGCACAGATGATCTCGTTTTCACCATTGTATACGACACCGCCGGAACTGGTGTAGACGAGTTTACGGACGGTTGAGGATTCTTGGCATGTAGCGATAACGTTTTCGGTACCGGTGACATTGACGAGCTCGTAGATCGCCTTGCCGAGACCATGAGCGGGGGAAGCAGTGTGTATGACAGCAGTAGCTCCAGACTATCATCAGCTCCTCATCTCGCGGATCAGAAAGATGACTCACCTTGTTGATGGCATTACGAACATCATCAGGTTTGGTGATATCCCCGATGTAGAAAGTTACATTCCTGTACATCAGCTTTATCGTCATGCCAGTCCGGGAGACATACGTGTCGAAATGCCTCTGAACGATATCAAAGACAGCGACCTCAGTCTCTCCTCTCGCTAACAACTGCTCAACAATATGTCGTCCCAGGAAACCACATCCTCCAATCACCAAATAAGATTCACGCTCGGGCATTTCTTTATCCTGTTTCTCGTATGTATCGTGTTTCTATCCGTGATGTGTTCAAACAAAGAAAGAGATGCGAGGGTGTACGAGCTGCAATACGTGGTTGTGGGTGAGTGAGTAATGATAGAAGATCAAGAAACGGTGGATTGGATGGGCCGAGCCAATATTCAGGAAGGACACGGTTGAATTCAGGGTTCAGGGGTAAACTGACCGGGGCCAGCGGGACGTGGCATTCAAAGTAAATCAGTCGTCCACATTCATGTGGTTATAATTATACATGCTAGAAACTTGAGAGTCCACACACTGCCCATACAGACTAAGCCGGAACAAAAAGAGGGCAATGGGGCGGTCTATGGGAGACTGAGGGAACAAAAAGCGAAACTCGTGAGCGCGAGAAGCAAAAGATTAACCCCGACAGGGGATTGAACCCTGGACCTACAGATATCATGACTGATACAGACGTCGAAGTCTGTTGCGCTACCACTGCGCTACCAGGGCGATGAAAAAAGGCTTGATTGCTGCTGTATGAACATCATTTCTTTCTATTGCTTTTCCTTTACCGGTTACCCTCTCTTCCGACATGTCTCTAACCCTTCCCACTAGCTCAAATAGACTTTCGCCCGTACAATACCTCTATCGACCATGCACCCGCTGCTTCTTGTAGCCCTATTAGCCCCAATCTATCCCGCATACTACTTGTATGATCGTTTATCCTTTTTCGGGGCCTTCCGCGGCTCCTTGAACACGGTTTCGACATATTCGAACGAGTACTTTACGCTCCCGATCCCTCAGTCCGAAGATATCGTCCTACACTCTCCATCTGGTTTGATACTTGCTATCGGTCAAGGAAACATAGAGTCAAGGGCGGGATGGTTCCCCGGTTGGGCTAATTTCGACCGACCTGGTGGTGCTAAGGACGCAGATGGGGGGATTTGGATTATTGATCCTAACGTGAGTCTCTTAGGGGAAGGTAGCTAATGAAAGACATGGAGCTATGAGAGACTAGATATCATTGGAATGAGCGGACCGTTCATTACTCATGGAATCGATATCTGGTACGATAAGTCTGAGCCCAACTTGGTGTATCTGCATGCCGTCAACCATGTGCCTGTGTCTATCGACAATGTCGCCCAACCATCCTCCGATTCCCGTATTGAAGTCTTCCTCATCGACCTCGACGCCGAGAAAAAGGTCGCCAAGCACCTTCGAACCCTCAACGGCCCTCTAGTCCGTACGCCAAATGACATCTACTCGCTAGGCCCCTTCGACCTACTCGTCACTAATGATCATGTCAACACTCATGGTCATCTCAGGCTTGTCGAGGATTTGTTGACTTTCAAGTGGAATAGTCGGACTTCGATCGTGAGGCTCAATGAAAGTGGAGCGGAGGTAGTCGCGGATGGATTACATAATGCAAATGGTCTGGGACATGGACCCAACGGGACGATCACCTTGGGCGACGCTGCTGGAGGAGATCTTACCATCTTCGAGTGGTCGTCAGGTCGACTGCTCAAGAAGGATTACCTTGCGTTGAACGTCAATCTCGATAATCCGACCTACTATAACGACCCATACCCAAGTAAGGCGGACGCCTCGGGGTACGTTCTAGGGGGTCTTCTAGATGGTATTCATCTCGATCAGACAAGTCGAGATCCAGGTGCCAAAATCGGTTCTTCCATTTATATCGTTGGAAGGGATGTTGCCGGAAAGGTTCAAAAAAAGCTGTTGATTGAGGACGACGGAAATTGGGTGAGCGGAGCAGCTGTGGGGTTAATCATACCCATCAAGCCAGAGAATGGAAAGAAAGAAGGTTGGCTAGTAACAACGGGTCCATGGTCGTTGCAGATAGGAGTCGCCAAGATCAGCTTAGATAGCCTCTGGTAGATGCCATTATACTACAAAGCTTGGCAATATGTACTGTTGAAGACGCGCCGGACAACGCGTCGGTGAATATCCGGAAGATATCGGTAGAAAGACCGACGATCTAGTCTTCAACCGGATACCCGGCAGATTAACCTTTCTTGTCCGACATCAGCACTGTCCAAGCCACGGATATGTAAGCTCCACCCAGACTTGTCAAAGGATTACCCCATCAACTTGATTTCAATCACTGGACAATCAAGAAAAATGAGCCCAATGTTTCTAGGATTGGACGCTTCGACCCAAGCCCTAAAAGCTTCACTTCTCACCTCTACACTTGATGTCAGAAAGGAAGTAGCTGTAAATTTCGATGCCGACTTGCCCCACTACAAGACGAAAGGTGGAGTACATCATGGACCCGATGGTCAAGTCCATTCACCTGTCGAGATGGTTGTTGAGGCATTTGATCTCTTGTTTGGAAAGATGAAGGAGCAGGGATGGCCTCTAGGGGATGTGATGGGTGTTGCCGCTGCTGGGCAAGTGAGTACCTTTTTCAGAGCATTAGGGACGAGGCTGACATAATAGCAACATGCTTCGGTATACTGGAACCAGAACGCTTCGACCACTCTTGGGAATGTTGACCCCGCCAAACCACTTCTTGATCAGATGAAAGGTGCCTTCTCCCGACCTGTCATTCCCAATTGGCAAGATTCTTCCACCACCGCCGAATGTCGAGCTATCGAGTCTGCGGTCGGAGGAGCAGAACACCTAGCCGAAATCACAGGTTCCAAGGCCCACGAACGATTTACCGGTCCTCAGATCATGAGATGGATCAAAGCCCATCCCGACCAATTCAAGGAGACATCACGAATCAGTCTGGTCAGTTCATACATCACCACCCTCCTATGTTTGGATGGAGAGGTAAAGGGCATCGACGAGAGTGATGTCTGTGGTATGAACTTGTGGACGATGAACACACCTGAAAGGGGGTGGAACGCGGATATCCTGAAAGCCATCGCTGGATCTGATGCCGAGAAGCTGAAGGGCATGCTTGGGGAAGTGGAGAGGGATGGTGGCAGACCTGTGGGGACTATTGGAAATTGGTTCGTAGAGAGGTGGGGCTTCAACAAGGATTGTCTAGTGTTTAGCGGAACTGGAGATAATCCAGCTACCTTCCTCTCCCTTACACGTAAGTCAGTCTCGACATCTTACATGGTCAATGCCTAACGTCAGTCCGACCATCCGAAGGGCTCATCTCGCTTGGTACTTCGGATGTCGTTCTAGTCTCTACCAGGGTCTACGCCCCAAACAAGGAATATCACGCATTCTTCCACCCCGCACAGATCCCACCTGATCAGGGAGGGAATGAATTCAGGTACTTCAACATGCTAGTCTACAAAAGTGAGCCTCCCATATCACTGCAGTGACTGTGCTGATGACAGATGGTTCCCTAGCACGTGAACACGTTCGAGATCAGTACTTCGATAAATCATGGGACAAGTTCAACGCTGCCGTTGACTCGCGTCGTCCGAAGTCGGCAGACGAATTACCTCAACAGGCCGGATTCTACTGGCTCCTACCCGACATCATTGTATGTGACTCGTCAAACGTCATCGGACCCGTACTGACAGATAGCCCACGAACGCATACGGTACCCACAAATATATCTCCTCGCCTACTTCCACCACTACAGAAAAAGTCTCCGAATTCTCTGACCCCGATTCAAACGCTCTATCCATCTTGGAAACGCAATTCCTCAACTACGCCTCTCGAACCGGTTCAATCCTGGACGAAGCCGCTTCTTCCCAGTCATCCCATTCTGGTGGTATCCCACGCTTATCCAGGGTATACGCAACAGGAGGAGCATCGGCAAATACTACTATCCTCTCCTTAGCAGCCGACATTTTCGGTTCAAACGTCTGCAAGAATGTCGAATATGAGCCCGAGACTGGATGGGTTGGGGCTCATTGGAATGCTTGTTCTGTCGGAATGGCATACAAAGCCAGATGGGGATACGAGAGGACTAAAAAGGGGAAGGAGATGATCCAGTTTGATGAGCTTATCCACGACTGTCGAGAAGAGAGGAGGTTGGCGAGAAAAGAACACGAAGGAAAAGATCTGAGAGTTGATGCCGATGTTGATGAGGGTGTCAGGATCGTGGCTAGGCCTGGGAAGGGAAGTGAGGCCTATGCCAAGTCTATCGAGTGGTGGGCTAAATTGGAGAAGAAGGCTCTAGGAGAAAGCGACGCGGCGGCCCAGAGTGGGAAAACCAATGGTCACTAAATATCTCGCCATCACCACTTTGTCGAAATAGTAGACACACGATTGTACAGTATACACGATACCTGCTGATAATGGACACTTGACATGTAATGCATTCTTTCGTCGAACCTTTCAGCGTTCTCAGACCTAGTTGTCGGCCATGGTCCATCCCTACTTATCAGCTTTCATCTCAAATGCAGAAGAGACGTACCCAAGCAGCGGGCTCATAATCGCTCAACTCGGAGTCGTTGAACCAAAGTCCAATCTCCTTGGTAGCAGCATCGAAGGAGTCGGAAGCGTGGATCAAGTTTCGGCTGCATTATCAGCATCCGGCGTCCGTGTAGCAAAGATTGGTGGAATAGAGGAGTAGAAACGGAAAGGACATACCCAACAGAGACGGCGTATTGACCCCTAACGGATCCAGGGTCAGATTCCTGGGGGTTGGTAGCTCCCACAATCCTTCGCTATACATCAGCGAAGCCCTAATCTATCGAGGCTTTCAAAGGAGACTCACACCCTGCTTGATGATGTCCTTGCCCTCCCATACCCTGTAAATCAGCTCGCTCACAACAAAGGAGAAATTATAGCTTACATAGCGACAACGGGGGTGCCAGAGGTGATGTACTTGACGAGACCGCCGTAGAAGGGTCGAGCGGATAGATCAGAGTAGTGCTCCTTGGCAAGAGCTGGGGAAGGGGTCAGGGATTTGATACTGTTATGAGCTTGGGCTCGAATACGAGATGTTAGGACTAGCTTACGCGACGAGCTTGTATCCTCGCTCTTATCATCAGCACCTATCTTGTTGCTTCTATGTAAACGTACCCTCGAATCGAGAAACGATCTGTAGGATTAGTATCTCCTCTCCAAGAGGGATGGTGGACTGACCTTTCCAACAAGCTGTCGGGAAACACCATCAGGCTTGATCTACCTTATCAGTTCTAATCCCCAATAGCAGTCGTGGAATCAGAGACGAACCATGACGAAAGACCTCTCGCTGACAGTTCCCTTCTCACCAGCAATAGTCTTGGGTCCCTCCATCATCAAAGGAGACCTCATAGCTATCATCAGCCGGATCCCCAACCAGGGGTGTTTTAATACGTACACTCATAAGTGGCCCATCCGGCAACAGCAGCGCCAGCAGCAACACCGACGGAGAGCTTAGAAGCAGACCGAGCTGGGATGGTAGATAGGGACCTCACTGTCATCAGTTACGCTCAGCTACGTCAAGGTGGGGCATACCAGATGACCTGGAAGCGGTTCGGAGACCTGCTTATCAGCTTTGCAGACATCGTTGGAGGGGAGAGGGGTCTCACCTTGTCGGATAGAGTTTGCGAACATCTTTTCTAATATGAGTAAAGAGTATAAAGAAGAATGTAGTAGTGTCAAGATGGGTGAGGTTGATTGGAGCGGAAATGTCCGAACCAATCAACTTTCCTGTCTACCTCCGACTATTACCCCTCCATTAGACGAGAGCGTGATCATCTGACATGCAACGATGAAGCGACAGTACTGTGCGATATGAGCGCTTCCTCCGAGTCATCATTCGACTCGCTGTTTGACGAGGCTGAAGAGACACCGATAGCGACTCGCTCAACACCGCCTATACCTGGCTTATGGGTCTTTCCAGGTCTCCTGCCTGCCGAAGCAGCTGGTTCGTCTGTCCAGACCTCAGTGTCGTGGGTGCTGATTCTCCAGAGAGAGTTTTGAATGCGATTGCACAAGATGGAGTATTCAATGGAAAAGATCAAGTGATGTTATTCACTCGACCACCACCACATCCCTCTTCACTACCGCCTTACCTCCTCGAGCTTCAAGATACTGTCCGCGCCCTCCTCATGCCCCTCCTATGTCGCTTCGAATACCACACGGCTTTGAACCAACCGCTAGCCAGACAGATCATCCTCAATCTCTACCCACCCGGAGAAGGAATCTCACCACATATAGACCTGCCCAATCGATATGCAGATGGCATCATTGGCGTCTCATTGACTGGAGGAACTACCATGACATTCCAAAAGGGCGAGGAGAGGTTTGATACCTACATGCCCGAACGGACTATTTACGTGATGACGGGAGAAGCTAGATGGAAGTGGAGCCATGGGATCGTGGGCCGGATTAGTGATATAGTAGAAACGGAGGATGGCGTGGAGACGAGATTGAGGAGTACCAGGGTCAGTGTGACGTTTAGGTGGATGATGGAGGGGGCAGAGGTGCTCCAATAGTCACTCGGCTGAGTACTCGTCCAACATTAGCCACCGAATTCGAGCCTCGCTGTGCTGGAGATGACGGATTATTACGGTTTGATATCGCAAAACTCCTTTGACGGAGATCGACTCTCCTTGACTATCAAACAGCTTCCCCGCGACGACCTTGACATTCGAGATCTGCTCGACGATCAAACGATTGGGAGGCTGGACGATCCTTTCATATCCCACACCATCCCCCCTCATGGCATGGCGATCCCACAATCAAACAGGCCACGCTGGGTACATCCTTTGTCATACAGCTCCTCCCGAGAGGAGACCTTGAGCTATAATTGGAGACACAGTATGCATATAGATAGCATGTGATTGCTTTCTTTTACCCAAACAATATCTGAAGTTGACTATTTCCCACGAAAGAGTACTTCATTTCGTCTTGTCATACGATCTCAAGTAAGACTGACATTTAAGATACCTCAAACACCCATGATGCTCTGGTACGCCTATTTACCGTTACTCGCTTTACCTACTGCCGTGGATGCGATGAAGTTGGGAGACACGTGCGATCCGCCTGCTGGGTCACCTCGCCTCGCCTTTTCCTATAACAGTAAGATCCCACTATTGTTCACTTAAAGTGACTGATCATTAGCCAATAACTGTACAGGAGATAAGATCGCCACTGGGTTCCTTGAAGGCAGCTCATTGAGCAGCGAGGACGCCACATACGATGGGACCGACATGGACAACAACGTCTGTACGCTACAGACCTCCGAGAAGTCGATCGAACCCGGAACGAAAGGTCAGATATCCGGCACCTACTGTCTATTGACATACGACGATTCGGAATGCAACTGTGTCACTTCTTGGTTGAAGTACGATTTTAGGGAAGATAATGATCCGGGCTGTGTCAAGCTCCGTACCCTCCCCTACTCGTATCATCGATGGCACAGGACTTGTGATGAGTTCGTGAGTTGTTGACATCGGATATGTGGTGCTGGGAGCTGATCATATCAGCCGGACTGCCCACAGGGTTGCTACGACCCCTAGCAGTAGGCTTCTCAAAAATGGTAGACTATGTATGCTGTATGTGAGATGCTGAATGAGCTGGGAATGACCCTTGGTCTCTATTTCTCAAGCGCACAGGTGCCGACTCACGGCGCTGGAAAATGCGAGCATCCTGATCTTCTGCGAAATACTGACGAAATCTGCCGGCCTCTCGAAACACCACTATATTGCACACATCGTAGCTATCCTGATGTTCCCAACAGCTACAGCCTAGACACTCCCTTAATATGTCTGACCGGTACATGCGGCCACATGCTGGATGGTATGCTGTTCGAATGGCGTGACGGGTTGAGAATATAATACATTCCATCAAGACATCTAGACCAGCTTCCAAGCCCCACCCTCCTCCTTGATCTCGACACTCCTCTTTTCATCCAGACTCATCCTACCAGCATGGATGATAGCAGTGGTCAATACCGTAGCCTGAGCCGTTGGCAATCCCTTTCCTTCGTATTCCGCAGCTGTCCTCTTTCCAGCAGTGACTTGTCGTGCGGCATCCACGAACTTCTCAAGGGAGATGTATCCGTAGCCCTTTGATCCGTCAAAGAAGCCATCCTCATCTATTTGTCAGTCCACCTTCTTTACGGTTTGGCAAGGGGTACGTACCTGGAGAGTACTTGACGTAGAAGGGGTTGTACTGGACCGTCAGTCATTGTCGTGCGACATTGGCAATGCACTTACATCCAACTTTCCAACATCATCCTCGACGACACTGTAACCTCGATGAGCCTGGTCGACCCTGACTTCTCCCTTGGCAGCCATGTAGTGGAACCTCTGTTCCGAGTGAACACCAGCTTTCAAAGGAGCGGCCCAAGAAGCAGTGTAAACAGCGGTACCCCTCTGATTTGGGTCAGACAGATTCTGCCAATCAACAAGAAGAGTGATGGTGTCTTCTGTCTTCGAGTCACAGCCCATAGACGTGGCGATACCGGTAGTTGCTGATGCGGTGACTTTTGTGGGCTTGTATCGGCCTTCGACCATCCAGCAGTGGATCTGTTTGTCAGTTCGGGGCATCAGAGAAGGGGGGTGAGCTTACATCAATGTGGTGAGAGTTGAGGTAGTATGAGATATCAGAGTCGATACCGGCCCATGACTTGAATGTCTCGAGCTGGAATTTGGGTTGAGACATGTCTGCCCATCAGTGTTCGCCCTATATCTCAGGAAAAGACGTACAAGAGCAGTAGAAGTTGAAGTCACCGAGCTTCTGAGCTCGAGCTCGAGCATCATTGTAAGCGGGGCTATATGTCAACTTGCGTCGTGGAAATGCGAACGATGGAGCTTACTCGAATCGCTTGTGGTGCTCGACGAAACAGATCAATCCCTTCTCCTTGGCAATGTCGATCAACTTCTGGTGGTCTTCGACTTTCTGCGTAGCGGGCTTGGTCACGAGGACGTGATGACCGAGGTTCAAGGCCTCGGAAGCGATGGGGAAATGGGTTGAATCAGGAGTAAAGATGATGACTGCGGATCCCTTGGGTAGAGCTTTGAGAGCGGACTTGTCTACTCGTCAGCTACGATCATGGGGAGGAAAAGGTACGCACAGGCCTCTGCGTCTCGGATGTTACTTTCAGGGAAACCTCTGAAGTCGAGGTCCAGACCCTTGTAGACGTCTCCGATGTTCTTTTGGAAATGTTCTCGGATCTCTGGGAACTAGATGTCAGCGATGGCACCGCGATATTTGTAGGGGACGACATACCTTTCCACCATTGGTACCAGCCATCAAGATACTAGATATCAGCTACGCGACCATACAGTAGAAGGCTATAAACTTACTCGCTGACCTTTCCTCTTCGCCTCAGGTCAAACATGGTGACTCCGACAACACCAATCTTCTTGTCCGACTTGGACTGACCAGAGGGGGTGATACCGGTGGTATATTCCCCCTGACATCAGCCTCGGTAGTTTGTACATAGCTAAAGAGTACGTACGGTACCCATGAGGCCGACTGAGATAGGAGGGAGCTGGTCTGTCATTATGTGTATAGTAGGATATGTATCGCTGGAATAGTATTGAGGATGAAAGCAATAGAACAGTTCTTTTATAAGATGGAGGATATAGTCCGGTCCCGACCGGGATTCTACGGACCGACGCACCGGTGCCTGAATGGGAATGGTACAAATGGGGTGTGTAAATAAACAACAAGGAGTATTCCGACGGGAGCATTATTTTGAGATGATCGGGGTATTGAATGATGGTGGACTAAGGTTATCAACGCTCATACCAACCATGCTACCAAGATCAGCATTAGCAAAGACCCGTTTGGGTCTAGGTAGACTATCCTTATCAAGGGCTA